>Ga0207652_10005034_pt1 | contig 10710 bp, 11 predicted proteins | sample KBSC63BmetaG_FD_184334 | JGI IMG/M metagenome (GOLD analysis project Ga0207652, IMG submission 184334) | Corn rhizosphere microbial communities from Kellogg Biological Station, Michigan, USA - KBS C6-3B metaG (SPAdes) (version 2) | ecosystem: Host-associated > Plants > Roots > Rhizosphere ...
CCAGGTTTCTTTTTGCCCTTTCAGCCACTCACCTGCCGCACTCAATTCTTCTACGGCTGTAGGCTTGCATAAATTAAGCTGCACAAAAAGGTGTGCTAATGCGGAGAAAAAATAAAAGGATGACATGCGAGGCTGGAAGCCGGAAGGAATTTCAAATAACGGATGGTTGCTTTCTTTCGCGCGCTCCATCAACTTGCCGCCGGCAGTAACCACAACTACCAAAGCACCACGTTTTTCTGCCTCGGCCAGTGCCGCCAAAGTTTCTTCGGTGTTGCCAGAATAGCTCGAAGCAATAAACAAAGTAGATGGCCCAACATATTCTGGCAAGTCGTAATTACTCACAACTTCAAAAGGAACTTTTAGCCCTGCCCAAGCCTTAATGTATAGAGCCGGCCATCCAGAACCGCCCATTCCGCCCAGTACAATGTTAGTAATTGGTTGAGGAGTAGCGACAGTTACATTGAATGTGTGCTGCAGCTGCTGCCATTGTTTTTCCGCTACGCCAAGCGCGTCCTGGCCGTCGCGTTGGTGGATAAATTTCAAATCATCAAGCATAAGTAAAGTTGATTCCCCCGCTCCGTTAGTTATAATAGTAATAATCCTATTATATGACAACTAAGCACTTATGGGGGTGGAATGTTTGGTCTAAACGACAACAATACTAGCGGCAACTATGCCGATACAACACAAATGAGCGCGAGCGACACGAGCGCGGTTAATCCGGGTGCCTTAGACGCTCCTGCATCTACGCCTGCTGGCCCGCCGGCTACCAACGATGTTCATAATAGCGGCGCGCCTATGCCTCCGGCTTCACCGCGTCCACCCATTCCTGCTGCCGACGACAAGCCTGCAGGCATGAGTGATGTAAGTTTAGATAATGCTTACATAGACAACGGCCCAGCTAAAACAGATAGTGCTCAAAAACCTCTTAAGCCAACCGCCGCGTCGCTGGTTAGCGGCGAACAGGACGACGAACTACTAAAGCTAAAGCAGCAAGCCTTGCAAAGCTTGGCTCCCTTGGTGGACCATCTAGATCAAGATCCCGAAGAAAAATTTAAAACCACAATGATGATGATCCAGGCGTCGGATAATGCCGACTTAATTCCAGAAGCTTATGAAGCCGCCAACAAAATCCCGGACGAAAAAGTACGCGCCCAGGCACTTTTGGACGTAGTTAACGAAATTAACTACTTTACTCAGCATCCAGCTGAGCCGCAGCAATAAAACTTAATTTTCTATTTAAGCGCTTCTAGAGGTTCTTCGCATTGCTGCTAAGAAGTGCAGCGTTGCCGCTACAAAAGTTACGCCCACAAACAGCGCAATATCTTCGCCAGGGCCATTGTTAGGCAAAGTTGTTGGTTGCGGCGCCGGAGTCGTCTTACCGTTAGAAGTCGAATTTGAACTTGTAGGGCTAGGAGCCGGGGTGCTGGCAGATCCGCCAGGATTTGAACTGCTCGGAGCTGGCGCTGGAGTTTTGGTGGCTGGAGCTTTGTTGCCGGACTTTGTGCCTTGCGGCGCAATAGTTGTGGGCGCAGGACCAGAATTGTTAGAAACTTGGTGGTATAGCCACCGTCCAGCCAGTACTACAAGAGTGGCTACGACAAGGGCTAGTACGATATAAATTATCAAAGACACCCAGCGACGGCCGCCATCAGGGTCGCGGTATTCAATTTGAGAATCAGGTAATTCGCTGGTATTGCCAAAAGCCATGCTTTTTAAAAACTCCGTTTATTTATACATTTTATAATTAGATGGTATTTTACGCAAATAAATATGCTAAGTTATATCTTCTCTGCTCGTGGCCACAATATAATTTAGAACTTCTTCATCTATTATGTCTCTAACCATGTTGCGGTGCGGACCAACTAACACCTGTTTATTTACTTTGGACAACTTCTTGTCAGTCAAAAGCTGCCCGGCGATTATGCCGTTTATATCCAGCTCTTTTGCCTCCGCCATTTCAGGAGTGATGTAGCCCAGGTTGCTTAAGACAGCAAGGAGTTTTTCGTTAGTGATTTTTGTATTTGTTACCGTCATTTTTCTGAGACGTCCGGCGTCATCTAGACGCAGTAAAAACTGCCTGATGCTGGGTGCAATGCGATCAACTATGTCTTCTCTTATGTCTGCTTGCTGCTTTTGCTCAAAAGCTGCTCTGCGAATTTCGTTATCAGTTGGAGGCTCGGGCGGACGTATGGGCTTTTCATGCGCCAACTTTATAACTGCCCGCGTAATTCTTTTTGCAGCTATCTCTCCGGAATTACCTTGCGCGTCCATGGCCGCATCATAATATTGCTCGGCGCCTTTTTCATCCGTAAGGGATTCAACAACCCTAAAGTTCTCCATAAGTTTAGAATATCTGCGCTTGAGCAAACTAGCTGTAGAAATTATTACAAATTAAAAACAGCACCTGGTTTGGTGCTGTTTTTATTTATGAAGCCAGTCTTTAAATGCTTACATCATGCCCATGCCGCCGCCCATGCCGCTCATATCTGGAGCAGGGGCAGCTTTTTCTGGTAAGTCCACCACTAGCGCACCCATGGTCATTGCTGTTCCGGCAATAGACACGGCGTTTTGAATAGCTTCTTTAGTAACTCGGGTTGGGTCTACAATTCCAGTGGCCTTCAGGTCGACCAATTTGCTGGCGTCGTTAACGTTTACACCCTGGCCAGGTTTGGCTTTGCGTATCTGCGGCAGCCATTCGTCGGGATTAATTCCGGCATTTTCCAGCAAGATGCGGAACGGTTGTTCAAAGGCACGGAACAGCAAGCTTTGGCCGGCCAGTACTGAAGCGTCGCCTTTAATTGGTGTAACAGCAAATATTAGATTTACCAATGTTACACCTCCGCCGGGCACAATACCTTCGGCTAGCGCAGCTTTAACTGCAGCTACGGCGTCATCTACTCTAAATTTCTTCTCTTCAATTTCGGTTTCTGTAGCACCGCCAACTTTAATTACGGCAACTTTGCCAGACAATGCAGCGCGGCGTTTTTCTAGGTTTTCTTTATCATATTCACTTGAAGCAGCTTCAATCTGGTTATTTATTTGCGCGATACGCTTTTTAACATCGGCGCTAGAACCAGCACCCTCGATGATTGTGGCATCGTCTTTAGTGACAATCACGCGGCGGGCTGTACCAATTACAGAAACATCAGCATTCTCAAAAGTCATACCAGTGTCTTCGGAGATTACAGCGCCGCCGGTTAAGATTGCGATGTCTTCTAAGATTTCCTTGCGGCGGTCGCCAAAGGCCGGCGCCTTAATAGCTACGGTATTGAACACGCCTTTGAGCTTGTTCAAAATCAGCGTGCCTAACGCTTCGCCTTCTACGTCGTCGGCAATAATTACTAAATCTTTCTTGCCAGCGTTTGCCAGTTTTTCAAGCATTGGCAAGAAATCTTGGATTGAACTAATTTTTTGGTCAGTAATTAAAATCGCCGGCTTATCATATACAGCCTCCATGCGGGAAGTATCTGTAACCATGTACGGGCTTACATAGCCGCGGTCCATGGTAAAACCTTCTACAACTTCGCTCTCAAGCGCTAAGCCTTGGCCTTCTTCCACTGTTACAACGCCGTCTTTGCCAACTTTTTCCATTACATCAGCGATCAAATCACCAATTTGGCTGTCACCTGCGGAAATTGTGGCAACTTCGGCCACGCGCGATTTTTTACCTTCAATATCTTCGCTCATGGTAGAGAGCTTAGCCAGTACTTCTTGCGCTGCGGCTTCCAGGCCTTTGCGAAGCAACATTGGATTATGGCCTGCTGCAATCAATTTATTGGCTTCGTTTAAGATATGGTAAGTCAAAACCGTAACAGTAGTAGTGCCGTCTCCAGCTACATCGTTCATTTTGCTAGCGGCTTGCTTGATAAGTTCCGCGCCAACTTTGTAGCCCAAAGTTTCGTCGTCTACATCTTCCAGTTCAACACCCTTAGCTACCGTTACGCCGTCGTGCGTAACAGTCGGGTTGCCGTAGCTTTTGCTAATAACTACATTGCGGCCTTTAGGACCCATAGTGGTTTTAACCGCGTTATAAAGCACTTGTGCACCGCCTAGCAGTCTACGGCGGGCATCATCATCGTAAAAAACTTTCTTTGCCATTTAAATCTGTTCTCCTTTTACTATTATCCGTTTACCTTATGTTTTCCTTGATCCGTTTACCGTGAAATGTGAATGGTAAATATACGGTAAATTGTAAATGGATCATGGTGAATGGCTTGCTATTGCACCGTGGCAAGCACGTCTTCTTCTTTAACCAAAATGTATTCAGTGCCGTCCAGCTTAAGTTCAGTTGTGCTGTATTCTTTGTAGACAATCTGGTCGCCAGCTTTAATTCCTTTTACAAGTTCGCCAACTTTTAATACTTTGGCTACCTTGGGTTTTTCCGCCGCTTTATCAGGCAGATAAATACCCGATGCTGTTTTGGTCACTGCCTCTGCACGTTCAGCAACAACCCAATGTCGTAGTGGCTGCAGTTTTACTGCCATAAATTATTCCTCCTTGTTTAAATCCCTAGTAACTTTAGCTGCTTGCCCGCAGCTTTCTAGCACTCATAATATACGAGTGCCAATTAAGGTGTCAAGCATCTATTGCACGAAGCTTAACTTTATTGAACTACATCTGTAAAAGTAGTATAATGTATCTGTCCGGAGGTCAACGGACATATGGTAAATCAAGCCCCTATTAAGGGGAGGAGGTCTACGGCTTGCCCGCAGACACAGAAGCACCCACGGTATCTGATCTGATCAGAGTCCGTGGCGGCTACGAACTCTTGGTGTGCTGGGATAACTTTCCCGGCGGCAGAAGTCTGGAGGCGCTCGCTTCCAGGATCCAGCAGGTGTTCGCCAAGAAGCAGATCCGGACCAACATGACGACCTACCCCAATCCCGCGCAGAAGTGGGAGGACAAGTTGGTCATCATCAAGGTCCAGATCGTGGATCCGCGCGAGAGCAGGAAGCACAAGCGCCACCGCAAGGAGGTGCGAGCTGCCCGAGAGGACATCAAGACGCTCCTGCCGGGTATCACCCTCGCCGTAAACACGAACGCGCAGCCGATCACCGAGCGCCGCAAGGCGCCGGTCCGCATACAGCACTCATTCAAGCCGGTGGTCGCAACCGCCAGCATTCGTATGAACTAAGCTGCAGCGGCGGCCCCGACGGATGCCAACGGACGGCTCGTGCTGGTCTTCACGCCAGTGCGAGCCGTCCCCGTCGGCTCTTTAAAAAGTTTTGCCCCTAAGCCCTGCCAAGAATGGCAATGGGGGGTATAGCGTACTGACCACACGCTACCCGGGCACCTGCGAGCCGTCCCCAACGCTCGCAAGCGTACAAGGCCCTAGTTCGGCCTAAACTCCTCCCCAGGCTCTCTGGGGCAAGTACGCAAGGTGGCATGCTCCGCTTAAGATTCGTTCTAGCGTTGAGCAATAAGTGGAAGAAAGCATGGAAGCTTAACTTTCCGCCACCAACTTTAATCGTTGCCGCCTCTGATGCTCGGGGAGAGTCAAGAGGCGACAACCCGCACGCGCCCCTCCCGACCAGAGGTTGACGCGTGTATGCGGAGCAGTTCGACAATGACCCCGTCGACGGGCGCCCAGCACACCCCCGCTGGGCGCCCCTCCGCCACCCTTTGCTCAGCCCTTACCGGCTTTAGAGCAAAATACTCCCTCAGCCGCACCTAAAGCTGGCAGCTCCAATCATTCGATTGTTGCAGCTCCGCCGCAGAGTGCGGCATTTTCTTTTTAACAACACCTTTACCTCTTTTGCATAAATAACAAAAATATTGATTTATATGTATATAAAAGTTAAAATACAAGCATCCTATAAGCGATTCCCTGGGAGGGAGAGCCATGAAGGCTCGTGTCGCATCAAGGACGCACAAAAAGGGGTCCAGACGGGCACCTGACGAGAGAACTCGGAAGAAGGTGATGGAAGCAACCAAGGGCAAGCCCAAGGCTAAGGCACGCATAGCCGAGAGCCGCGCGGTTCACAAGATGGAGCGTCGTGTTCAAACCCAAGAGAACAAGAAGCTCCTCTGGCTCTACCGCGCCCGAAGAGCAGCCGCCTGAAACGCCGTCGCCGATAACTAGCGGGCGGTCGAGCTTATCACACGAGCTCGACCGCTCACCACCGTCTGCCTCAAAAGTTTCAAGTCTTCTGCCCGAGCCTCCTCAGACCCACCTCGGGCGGAAGCGGGGCCTGGCGTGAGAATTGCCGGGCCCCGTTAAAGCCTATTGCGGCCTAGGTGCCGCGAGTGGCGGAACTGACTCCTCCGCCGTATAGAGAGCACGAGTTAGCTGTAAGGCATACGCTACCAGCCCGCCTAGCAACGACTGCCTCCGTGGCTTTTCGGCCACACCTCCCACCGAACGCTTGCCAGAGCGTTCTCGCTCAGCGTTAGGGCGGATCCGCTTCCTCGGCGGATCCGCCCGACCGCTTGCCAAGAAATGGCTTTGAGCGGACAACACAGCCGCAACCGGCTGCTCGGATCGTTTACGATCTTTAGAGCGCTAGGTGCGGCTCATTTCATTTTTGAGATATAATAAATCCTTGATGCCTGCCCAAAAAGTTCATGACCACACTCTTTTCGAATGCGAAAAGCGTGCTCCAGTGACGATAGGTAGTATTTCTGGTGACAAGGCGTATCTGACGATACGTCGCGGAGCCAAAATACTAACTAGCGCGCTGGATGCGCTTTGCAGCAGAAAGGGAGTTTGGCTATGAACTTTAACACGACTGTTTTAATGTCCGGCGCCGATTATTTTAACGACGGCCAAGCTATAAATGCGCTAATGGATTCTTCTATACCCGTGGATATCCAAAAAGCAACTGCCGAGCATAATTTGATTGCCAGCAGCCTAGAAGAAGTGGGAGTAACAGTAAAAAAAGTTCCGCCGCCGCCAAATTGCCAAGACGGTGTATACACCGCTAACTGGGCTTTGGTTAGAGGTGGCAAAGCCCTTATGGCACGCTTACCCAACACCCGCAAAGCGGAGGAAAATTACGCAAAAGCCAGCCTGGAAAAATTAGGTATTCAAACCTTTATTTTGCCGTCCGAAGCCGAACGCTTCAGCGGCCAAGGTGATGCCCTGCCTTGTGGTGATATTGTTTTTACGCAATCACCATACCGCACTACAACCTCCACCCATCCTTACTTAAAAAGTATTTTGGGGTTTAAAGAGGTTATTGCCCTGCAAACCAAACCCGCCCGCCGTTTTAAATTCGGCCCGCCAAAAATTAATAAAATCACCGGCTGGCCGGACAGCCCAACTTATGACATCGACCTCGCCATTGCCATTTTGCGCTGGCCCGCGGAAGGCAAAAAAGGCTTAATCGGCTGGTGCCCAGACGTTTTTACACCGTCAAGCAGAAAACTTTTAAAAAACTTTAACGATGTTGAAAAAATAGAAGTTTCCAAGCAAGAAGCTTTAGGAGCTTACGCTTTAAATCTTGTATCAACCGGCGAAGCGATTGTCATGAACAGCGGTGCGCCAAAGTTCCAAACCCGGTTAGAGCAAGAGGGGTTCAAGGTTAAAGCACTTTCCCTGCCTGAACTCAAAAAAGGCGGCGGTTCCATCCGCTGCACCACCCTCACACTTAACAACAACTAAAGTTAGTGATTAACTCTGTTTTTATATAGTCTAGAATATGCATCCATTAGTGCACTAATGTGCGTTTCAGGTGGATAGTGATGACGCAGACCTTTATATTCATCGACACCAATGTCGTTTATGCGCTCAATTCTCTGAATAGCATTTTCTTTATCATTTCGTGACCACGACCCTGGCGCGGGCATATAAAGTATCCTGTGATTACGTAAATCGTCTGCAAGCCAGGCAGCCTCTCTTCTGAGTTGTACACCCTTTTTATCAGGTCCGTCTCTAAATGGTGTACTTAACCAATATCTACCTGCTCTCTGGCGTGAGCTATTAGACCAGCTAGATTTTGTAGTGTCTCTATCTGCTACCAGCCTACCAGTCGTTTCCTTGTCGCTATACCAAACAGGCATTTTTGTGTTTCGTCGCACCCCTGAGCGCGGATCCACTTTCACGCCACCACTCATCCAGTAAACTTGGTCTATATACTTAGCGTCTGGAAAAGCACGTTCTATTACACCCTTGGCGATCTTGCCAGTATCGCCTGAAGAGCTTACTTCGTCAATTAATAAAACATTTTTGTCGGTTAAAAGCGATTTGGCATCTTCTTTTATGGGCACAGGCATCATTCCCTCTTCGGTATTTTCAATAGCTAGTCTTGCTACTGGTGCGTAGACTTCTTGAAGTTCCTGGATACGCTCTGAAGGTATACGACTGATATCTATAGTGTCAGTTTCTGATCTACCTGTTACAGCGCCCCACTGTTCTCGGTCAATATTTAAAAACTTAAGCTCTGGACGTTTTAGTACTGGTTTCCCGCTTGAATCTCTTGGAACTAAGGTATCCCAAAGTTCGTTAACTAGCCACGCAACTGGGCGAGCAGATTTATCCAAAAAAATCGCAACTTCAGTCTGTTGCCGCGCCATTTCGCTTATAAGTTTATCTGTTAGTTGCAAGTATTCAGATCGTAACTCAGGCGAATGAAGAACTTCATAGTTATGCTCTTGAGTAAGAACTGAAGGGCTCTCATGTGGTGTATGTGCTGGATAAGAATGCTCAGCGGCTGAATTCATCACTTTATATTACCACAAAACACCTAAAATTGCAATAGCTTATGTTAAAAAGATGAGTCGGCGCGCTGGGAGGTAGCGCTGCCGGTGTGGGGCCGCCGCAGATTGTGCGGCGGCCCTTTGAAGGTCAGGCGGCGGCGAGTTCGCCGCTGCTGGAGAGGCGGGTGGCGAAGTCGCCCCCGATCTTGCCCCGCTGCCGAACGAGTGCGATCACATCGCCGTCGTCCTCGGGAAGGCCGGAACCTTCCTCCTCTGCCAGGATCTGCTCGATGTCGATCTCGACGCCGGCGAAGAGCGCGTCATCGGTCTCGAGCTCCACCTCGGAGCCGACGTTGCGCCTGGGAAGGAGCTCGTCGTACGTCACCGCTCCGCGGAAACAGATCTCACCGTCGCTGGTGAGCCTTTCGATGAAGGCACAGGTGGCCCTGCTGAAGCCGAACCCGACGACCTCGCCGAGTTCCTGGGATGTGGTGGACATAGTCCTCCGTGTAGTTGACCTTAAGCCTCAGCTTTGTGTGAAAAGCACGCTCATCCAAAGCGCACCAAAAAGCCGAGACTCTTTGCAAACCAGTCTAGATCCCTAAAGAATCCTCCCCGCTGGTCGTTGTGTATTATACCATAAAACGCTACTGTTTTAAACTGTTTTTGCTAGATAAAAATTTATAAAAAGTTGATGAGTGGGTGGCCGCCTAAAAGACGGCCACCCGGAGGAAAATCAGATTGTCCGCCGCCGATCCATGCGGCCGCTTGTGCCGGACAGAGGGGCTTGACGCCTGGTGGAACCACTTCGGGCTTCCATGCCCCCGTCCATCGTGGTGCGAGGCCTCTTGGGCGTCCCCGCGCGGCCGCCCGTTGGAGCGACCCTGCCGTTGCGTGATTTGTTGGGCTGACCCTTGGGCATAGCCCCTCCCTTCTGGTGTTGGGCTGGGGGTAGGCCTTAGCTGACCTTCAGGTAGCTCGTCGTCGAGCCGCTCCTGACGCCCCTCCTGCCGTTGCGCGGCGGCGGCGGAGTGTCCGCGGTGGAGCGCTTGCCACGGCGCTTGGCAGCACGATCATCGGCGGCGGCGCGTCTGCTAATGGCCGCCAGTTCGGCGTTGGTACGAGGACGCAATGTCCCTCCCCTGGTTATGTAGATTGACCTATTAGCTCAGGCTCGTGTGATAAGCCCGAACGTGTTCCTCCACGATCTCTTAGCAGTGTTCCCTGCTCGGATCGATTTTTTAGTTATAACATTAAAACAAAAATTAATGAACAATTTTGGCATTTATGAACAATTTATAAAGTGTGATTGCCGGGCGGCCCCGCAGGGCCGCCCAATCCATTCATCTCAGTCGTTCAGCCCGCAGTCGCCTGCTCGGCCAGATCGGTGCCATCCCCTGCACTATCCCGGTGCAGCAGGATGACTTGCGCCTCCTCCCCAACATTGAAGTTGAAGAGGTTGCTGCTGTGCGCGTAGCGCGCCGCCTCGGTGCGGTTGCCCACGCCGAGCTTGCGGTAGGTGTTGGAGAGGTGGAACTTCACCGTCTGCTCCGTCACCCACAGCTCGCGGGCGATGCGCCCGTTGGTGTAGCCCTGGGCCAGGAGCTTCAGGATTTCCAGCTCACGGTCGGTCAGCGGGCAATCGGCGGGAGCCGCGGGCGGCTGGGCAACCACGAAAGGCCTGGTGACGACGGCTTCGCGGTAGATCTCCCTGGCCAGTGCCCCCATCGTCACCGGGTGGATCTCCTTGGAAAGAAGCGCAGAGGCTCCGGCCTTCAGGGCACCGTCCACGCGGTCCGGGTCGCTGGTGTACATCGTGACCAGGATGATCTTGGCGCGAGGCAGTGCAGCCTTGATCTCGCGCAGGCGCTCATCCACCCGCTCGCGGTTCTCCTGGGTATCGTCGACGATCACGACGTCAGGATTCTGTTCGACGAGCTTGTTGCTCACCGGCTTGTGGATTTCGAAGAACCCACCCACCGTCACGCCTGGCGTATGCCGCAGAGCTTGACTGTAGCACATGGACACAATGGAATGGTCCGCGAAAATCACTGCTTTCATTGCTGGTCT
>Ga0207652_10005035_pt1 | contig 10709 bp, 4 predicted proteins | sample KBSC63BmetaG_FD_184334 | JGI IMG/M metagenome (GOLD analysis project Ga0207652, IMG submission 184334) | Corn rhizosphere microbial communities from Kellogg Biological Station, Michigan, USA - KBS C6-3B metaG (SPAdes) (version 2) | ecosystem: Host-associated > Plants > Roots > Rhizosphere ...
GGCCACGCTGTTGGCGATCGTCGTGTCATTCGCGATCGTGAGCGTGCCCGAAAACGTATTATTGCCGGCGACGTTGTATAACGCGCCGCCGCTTCCGCCGCCGGTGCCCGCGAGGGAGATGTTGCCCGCTCCGACCGTGATGCCGCCGCTGAGCCCGAGCGATGTGCCGGAGGCGACGGTGGTCGTCGCCGAACTTCCGCCGAGGGCGGACCCGCCGGTCGCAATCATGGCGCCTTGGTTGACGAAGATGTTGCCGGCAAACGAAGCACTGCTGCCGCTCAGGGTCGTGGTGCCGCTGCCTGCTTGCGTCACGCTGCCCGAGCCGCTGAGCGCGTTGGCGAAGGTTACGGCATCGGAACGATTGATCGCGAGGGTGCCGGAGTCGCTGATGGCTCCCGACCCCAAGGTGCCTGTGGTTCCACCGGCACCGACTTGCAAAGTGCCGCCGCTGATTGTCGTGGTGCCGGAATAGGTGTTCGAGCCGGTCAAGATCAGGGTGCCCGAACCTGCTTTCGTGATCCCACCCGCGCCTTGGACGGATCCGGCGTAAGTGGTGCTCAGGTTATTCGCGCCGCTGCCGATCGTGAGCGTGTTGCTGCCCAGCGTCACGTTACCCGTGCCGCCCAGGCCGCCGGCCGTTTCGTTGGCGGCGAGGCTCATTCCGGTCCCGGCATTGAGCGTGACGTTGGCAAGTGTCCCCAACGCGTTCGTTCCGGTCAGCGCGAGCGTGCCGCCCAATACTTGCACCGTTGTCCCGTTCACCAGGCTGGTCGCGGTCCCTGAGAAAGTCAGCGTGCCGTTGCCGAGCGAGGTGATCGCGCGGGCGATGCCGCCATCGTTGAGGGCGCCGAGCGTCAGATTTGTCGTGTACGTGCTTCCGTTCACGACGTTGAAGGTCGAGTTGCCCGTCAGCGTGGTGGCGCCGAAGGTCACGCCTTCGGTTCCGCTATTGGTGTAGACCGTGCCCACGCCGATATCGAGCTGCTGGCTGCCGATCGAGAGCGCACCCAACGTATGCGTCACGCCGGCGCCGGCCGAGCCGCCGCGATCGGCCGTGACGGCCGCGTCGCTGGTGACGATGACGTTGCGGCCGAAATTCAACGCGGTGTCGTTCGCCAAGCCGAGGGTGCCTCCCGCGAGCGTGACGGTGCCGGTCCCGAGCGCATTCGCGTTCGAATAGCCAACGAGTCCGCCGGACAAAACGGTGATCCCACCCGAGAAGCTGTTGGCGCCGCTCAAGACCCAGGTGCCGGCGTCGGTTTTTTGGATCGCGAGCGCGCCGCTCGTGGGGTTCGCGATTGTGGAGGCGATGATGTTGTAGCTCGTGCTCGAACCGGCGAGGGTCAGGGTCCGATTCCCGGAGCCGCTCGCCACGATCGAGCCCGAGCCGCCAAAGGTGACATTCCCGGTGCCGGACGAATCGATCGTGCCGCCGCCCGCTCCGATCGTAAACAGCCGATCCGTCGTCTGCGCGGTGTTGCCAAGATACAACAGCGTGCCGCCATTACTGAGGACGAGGTTCGCGGCGCTATTCGTGGAGGCGCCGACATTGCTGGCGACGCCGCCGGGGCCAATCGTGTTTACCGCCACGACACCGCCGCTAATTGTCAGCGGGCCGGAAAACGTGTTGTTGCCCGTCAGCGAAAGCGTGCCGTCGCCCGTCTTGGTCACGCCGCCGGTGCCGGAGACGACTCCGCCAAACGTCGTCGAGGTGTTGGCCGCACCGGTGGTCAACGTACCGGAAAGGAGCGAGATCGTTCCGTTACCGTCGACGGACCCAACCGCGTCGGAAAAATTATTGAGGCTCCACGTGCCGTTGACGGTCACCGCGCTCGCGCTGCCGACGGCATTTGCGGTCCCATTGATGAGGGTCGCGCCGGTATTCACGGTGGTAGTACCGGTATACGAGGCGGCGGTGCTCAAGGTGAGGGCGCCGGCGCCGCTCACCGCCACATTCCCACTCCCGGTGATCGCCCGGTTGAAGGTCACCGCGGTGGCTTCGTTGAAGGCCAACGTGCCGTTGTTCGTCACGCCGCTCGTGCCGGTGAGGCTCCCGTTGTTCGCGCCGTCGCCAAGCTGCAGCGTGCCGGCATTGATCGTGGTCGCGCCCGTGTAATTCGACGTGGACGTCACGGTCATGCTGCCATTGCCGGCCTTGATGACCCCGCCGGTGCCACTGATGACGCCGCTGACGGTCAGGTCCGACGTCGCTCCGGTGCTGTTCGCGATCGTGAAGGTCCGGTCGCTGGCGCCCAAGGCGAGGCCGGCGGCGATCGATGCGCCGTTCGGATTGTTCGTCGCATCAAAAACAACATCCCCGCCGAGGCTCAAGGTGCCGGTGCCGGTGATCGCTGCGGCGGAGCCACTGGCGCCGCCACCGAGCGTCAATCCCGTCACCGAATTGTTATTGCCGCCCATCGCGAAGGTGCCGCCGTAGATCGCGAGCGAGCCATTTCCCAGCGCGTTCGAAATGCCTAATGCCAGCGTGCCGGCGTTGGCCGCCCCCGCTGCGCCGATCGTGGTCGCGCCGGAGTAATTATTCGAGCCGCTGTTGAGCGTGATCGTCCCCGTGCCGGCTTTTGTCACATCGCCGGTACCCGTGATGGCGCCGCTAAACGTAATGTTCGCCGCTCCGTCGGCCTCGAGCGTCAGGGCCTTCGCCAACGTGATCGCCCCGGTGTACGTGCCGGTGCCGGTCGTTAAACTGCTGCCAAGCGTGGTGGTGCCCGAACCTTGATTGGCAACCGTGATCGCTCGGCCAATCGTGATTCCACTCGTGCCAATCAGCAGCGCGGTGTCATTCGTGCCGGTGGCTACGTCGTTGATCGTGATTGCGGACGTCGCGTTGCCCAGCGCTCCGGCGGCTCCGCTCGGGGCCGCCGCATTGATCTGGAGCGTGCCTTGGCTGATCGTCGTCGCGCCGGTAAAGGTGTTTTTGCCCGACAAGATCAACGTCCCGGAGCCCGACTTCGTGATCCCGGAACCGCCTCCAATGATGGCGGAAATCGTGTCGGTGTTCGCTGCGGTGTCGATGGTCGCGTTCTGGGACAGGAGCAGCGTCCCCGTGCCCGCGATGGTCACCGTGCCCTCCTCGAAATTGATGCCTCCGACGTTCGTGATATTGCCAGCCGTGGTGACCGTGTAGGTGCTCGTGCCATTTGTCCCCGCCGCAAATACCGCGGTGGCCCCCGCGCTGGTCGCGAACGTGCTCCACTTGCCCGTGGTCCCGGTGCCTGCGCTGGAGCTGCTCCACGCCGTGGTCGTGCTTTGGTTCCAGGTCCCGCCGGTGGTGCCCGTCCCGGTGGTCGTCGAATTGGTGTCCCAATAAACCAACGGCGTTTGCGCGCCAACCTTCGGCGTAAGGAGCAACTGGATACCAAGGGCGAGCGATGCGACGAGCGCCGACCAGCCCCGCGCGCACGCTCGGCTGCTGGGGCCGCGGCGCACGTCCGTGCTGGAATGATTTAGCGGCCCAAGAAGCATCGTCGTTGAAGGCATAGTTTGCGCTCTCTTGGGTCAATTGTAATTAGGGGGTTACCCCTACGCGTGCCATATGCGTAATGCTACGTAGAGTGGTCGGAAACTCGTAAAACCCGGTTTTGCGGTCGACGTCTGGGGTGGTTCCCCTAAATAAAGACCTGGATACCAGTCCTCATCCGTCCCCCATGAAATCGTCGCCCGCTGCCTCCCTGCTTCGTTCGGTCACCCTTGTAGCCTCACTGCTTTGTTTGGTGGGCCGCGCCGTGGCCGGGGGTGGCGTGCTCTCCGGCGGAACGGTTATCTATTCTCCGCAAAGCGAGGGCGTGGCGGCGGTGGTGCCTGCAGTCGATAGTTACGTTCTCAATGTCTCGCCGCCGCTGGCATATACCGCCTTTCCCGTGACAGTGCAGTTGCGCGTGGTGCCGCAAACCGTGCCGCTCGGCACGATTCTCACCGCGGCGAGCTATATCCAACTATCGACCAACACGCTGACCTTCACCTCGGCGTCGCAATCGCTGCCCGTGACGGTGACGATGTCCTTCCCGTTGTCTGCGGTATCACCCGACCTGCCCGAACCGCACTATACGTATTCGATTTATACGGATGGCTGGGCGGCCCCTTTTGTCGACGGTGGCGCGGTGATCAGCGCCGGCCTGGCGATTGGTGCAATCATCAATCCGGCCACTCCGAATCCTCCCGCCGTTAATATCATCACCCCCAATGACGGGGATGTATATACCGTCGCGCCGAATGCGTTTCCCGCCCAGATCGCCTTTAGCTATACCGCAGGAACGGATTCCGTCAGCCCGCTGATCACGACCGTGGCGGCGAGTCTCGAAAGCTCGGCCTCGACGACCCCGGTTTCCATCACGACCAATGGGCTCGGCACGGCGAACATTGTCGGCAACGGGACGCTGACCATTCCCGGCCCGGGGACCTACACCGTGACTATCGATGTGGCGAACTCGGTCGGTCCGGCTAGCGATCAGAATACGTTCACGGTTCTCACGGGCACCGTGCCGCCGACGGTTTCGATCCAGACGCCGGCGCCGGGCACATCCTACACGTACCGCGCTGGATCCCCCGCGTTGGTCGTGCCGCTCACGTTTACCGGCCATAGCAACTACGCCGTACGGACGCTGACCGCCACGCTCGATGGCGACGACGTTTCGAATCTGTATACCCCGGCCGGCCTGGGTTCGGTCGATGCGACTGGCAGCATCGGTGTCCCTTATACGACAGCCGGCAATCACGTGCTTGTTGTCACCACCACGGATGACTACGGCACGGCTTCGGCGACGACGACCTATAGCGTGGCGGTCGTCGCGCCAACTCCGACACTGACAATTACAACTCCGGCCGAAAGTCAGGTGTTCACGATTCCGTATCCGGGCACCGCGCTCAATGTTCCCTTTGCGTTTACGACCACCTCGAACAACGGCTTTGTCGTTGATTCGGTTTCCGCGACGCTGAACGGCACCGCGGTCAGCGTCTCCACCGCCGGTTTGGGCACGGCGAGCGCAACGAGCGCCGGCACCTTCCTGAACGTCGTGCCGGGCAGCTACACCTTTACGGCGAACGGCAGCAGCGCCGGGATACCCGTGACCCAAACGGTTCGCTTCACGGTTCAGGCAACCAATCCGCCGCCGACCGTTGTCATCAACACGCCGGCGCCGAACGCGACGTTCACCCGCTTGTCGACCGACTCCGCCCTGAGCATCCCGATGTCCTTCACCGGCACCAGCAATGCGACCGGCGGGGTCATCACCGGAGTGACGGCGACCCTGGATGGCTCTCCGCTGGCATTTACGCCGACGCTCGGCACGAAAGTTGTGGTCAACAATGCCACGATGACCGTCCTAGCCGCCGGGACACACACGATCAAAGTCACGGCCACGGATTTCGTCGGCACCGCGACGGCGACGCAGACATTCACGGTAACGGTGATCCAAGGCTATACGATCAGCGGATCGATCTTCTTCGATGTCGATACAGACGGCATCTATGACACCTCCGAGTTCGGTCTCTCGAACGTAACCGTCACGCTGCGTTCGAAATCTGGCCAAACCCTCGCCACGACGACGGCCGCGGCGGACGGCACGTATTCATTTCCGAAACTGGCGGCCGGCACCTATATTGTGACCGCAACAACTCCGGCTGGATTGGCCGCGACGAACGGCGTGACCCGCACCGGAGTGGTCGCGAATGCGAATGTCACCGGCGTGAACATCGGCTTTATGATCGATTTCTGCGCCCTGCAGAACAAATCCGCGACGGGCTTCACGATCGGTTACTGGAAGAACAACGTCGATAAGGCGATCAAGGGGGCCAAGTCCGGCGTTCAGGTTCCGGCCGCCACCCTGAAGACGTACACGAGCGCGATCGGCTCTCTGGCGCTTTCCCCGTACGACAATGTCACGTTAAAGGAAGCGTCTGCGATCATGGGTTCGACGAGCAGCGCGCCGGCCGACCTGCTTTCCAAGCAATTGATCGCCTCGGAATACAATTACGAGAACAAGGCTTATATCAACGGCAACGCCACGGTTACGTTCCTGTTCACGTGGTGGGGCGAGTACGTGTTGAAGAACTCGTCGAATTATTCGTCAACGTATATCTTGTGGGCGAAGGATTGGTTCGATGCTTATAATAACAGCCACGGCGGTGCGATCTCCGGGCCATCCTTGACCGGCACGTCCTGCACTGGCGGCGCCGGTTCCACGAACAGCTGCGGCGGGGCTTACTCGCAGAGCTGCTCCGATTCATCGTATTCCGGCTCGTGGTCTTGTTCCAATAGCTGGTCGTCAGGCGCCGGCTGGTAAGTGTGCCCGCCTGCCTCCGCCGCGACGAGCGGCACGACGGTTCAAGCCGGGCCCAACCGCCTGGCTTTTCTATGCGGCTGTTTTACTGGCTGGATCTCGTTTGCGCGCCGGCCTGGAGCGCCCCGGACCGCCCGCGCGACGATTCCCGTGTGCCGCACTGGCGGCAATCATGAGCCACGGCGGGGCTGACCCGTCCGGGCAACCAAGGCTGAATAAGCCGTATGCCTGCGTGGCCCGCGGTCGTCTATGGCTAAATCCCCGGCCCATCGCTTCCATCGCCGTCGACCGGCCACTGGCGCCGAGGTTTGCAAAGCTTTGGGGCGTTTTCGCGCTGATGCCCGGCTCCCCCCATTCGCGACGACGCGAAGCCTTACCGGCCTGAACCGGCACGTTTGGCAATGGAAACTTCCGGCGCGAAGAGGGAACTTGCCGTCGCGCCATCGCACAGGGCGGAGATGAAACGCGGCGTTTCTAAAGCTCAGCGCAGGTCGCCTGTCACGGCGAGGCGGTCGGCCGCAAAAGCAAAAAACGACGGGCTGCTCATCCTCACCATTGGCCACTCGACTCGGCCGATCGACGAATTCCTCGCGTTGCTCCAGGCGCACGGTGTGACGCGGTTGGTGGATGTCCGCACGGTGCCGCGCTCGCGTCACAACCCCCAATTCGGGCAGGACCACTTGCCGGCCTCACTCAAAGCCGCGGGCATCGCCTATGAACATCAACCCTCTCTCGGCGGATTGCGGCGGACCTCGGCAGACTCGCCGAACCAAGGATGGCGCAACCTTTCATTCCGCGGCTACGCCGACTACATGCAGACGACGGAATTTCAGGACGCAGTCGAGCACTTGATCGAGCAGGCGAGGGGCGGCGAACACCTCGTGTTGATGTGCGCCGAGGCGGTCCCATGGCGTTGTCACCGCTCGCTCATTGCGGACGCTCTGCTGGTCCGGGGGGTGGCGTCCGAGGACATTCGCACACTCACCCAAACGATGCCGCATCGGCTAACCCCATTCGCCCGCGTGCGGGGCACCCGCATCACCTATCCCAGCGACGATGCTCAGCCGGCCAACGCTGCGACAACGTCGAACGTCGGCGCGGCGCGTCCACGTGCGGCCACGAGGAGCCCCACGAACCGAAAGCGCGGGAAAGTGACCTGACCGCGGCTTTCCACCGAACACTTCGGATTGGAACCTTGACCGCTCCTTCGATTAGAATCGCGGCATCGGTGGCAGCGGCTCTGCCGCCATTGTCGCGCCACTCACGTCGAAGCGGCATGCCTCACGCCGGTTGCCCTCGTATCAAGAGTCACGGAATTGCCGGGCGATAGCGCGAGGCAGCTTGCCCGCCGCAGCCTTGCGCCCAGCGTCACGGCTCGCCGAGCCGCGGCTCACCGAGGATGGTTCGCCCTAGCTCAAGTCCAACGCAAGTAACCGCGATTGGACGTGAACGCGTTGAAAATCCTCGCGCAATCGAGGTCGTCGCTTGCTCCATGCGCACCTACCAAGGCACCGACCGCTGCCAAGGTAGGGTGAGGCGTCCCGGCCGAGCCACTCGGCCAACGGCTCACCGAGACAATTCACCGACGACGGTTCGCTTCGGTATGGCCGAATTGACGGCCGACCGTGCTTCACGCGGGCGGGCGGTGTTTGAAAATCAACTCCGTGCGGAGCGCGTGCAGCGAGGCTTCGAGGCCGACGGGATATTCGTGCGGGTGCAGCAGTCGTTTCACGCCGCCGTGGAGTCGGTCGAGTTGATCGCGGGTGCGGCCGCGGATGGCGTCCAGACTGGGCTGTTCGTAGACCAGTTCCCCGACGCGAAAGATCGGAACGAGCAGGTTTTCCCGGGTGGCGTCGGCCGGGATGGCTTTGCGTCGGGTCGCGTCGTTCGCATCGAGGAGAACGCGCGCCGCGGGCGGCGACTCCTCGTTGTAAATCATGTCGCCAACAAATTCGCCGCGATGCGTGAAGCGCGCGACCTGCAGAATTCCTGGCGTCGAGATTTTCAGCGTCTGCTCGGAGAGTTTCAGCTTGTATAACCACGCGCCACCGCGTTCACGGATGGCGGCGAGCTTGTACACGCCGCCGAGCGCAGGCTGGTCAAATGCCGTGACGAGTTTCGTGCCGACGCCCCACAGGCCGATCTGCGCGCCCTGATGCTTCAGGCTGGCGATGATGTGCTCGTCGAGATCGTTGCTCGCCAGAATCACCGCGTCGTGAAATCCCGCGGCATCGAGCAGGCGCCGCGCTTCGATGCTGAGGTAGGCGAGGTCGCCCGAATCGAGGCGAATGCCCGCCAGCCGGTGGCCGCGCTCGCGCAACCACGCGCCGGCTTCGATCGCACGCCGCACGCCCGCGAGCGTGTCGTACGTGTCGACGAGAAAGACGCAGTTGTTCGGCAGGGCTTCGGCATACGCGCGAAAGGCTTCGGGCTCGGTGTCGAACGACATCACCCAGCTGTGCGCATGCGTGCCTTTGACGGGAATGCCGAAGACCTGGCCGGCAAGAACGTTGGAGGTGGCCGCGCAGCCGCCGATGTACGCGGCGCGGCTGGCGGCGAGTCCGCCGTCCACGCCTTGCGCGCGACGCAGGCCGAATTCGAGCACGGGTGCGTCACCGGCGGTGAGGCAGATGCGCGCCGCCTTCGTCGCGATCAGCGTCTGAAAATTGAAAAAGTTGAGCAAGGCGGTCTCCGCGAGCTGCCCTTGCAGAATCGGACCGCGAATTCGCACCAGCGGCTCGCCGCCAAAAACGACCGTGCCTTCCGGCATCGCCTCCACGTCGCACGTGAATTTGAGCGCTCGCAGGTACCGCAAAAACTCCGCGGTAAACAGCGGCGTGCCATCGTCGCCCAACAGCGTGGCGAGATAGCCGACATCATCCGGTTCAAAGCGCAGTTGAGCTAGCCAAGTTATCGCATCTGCGAGGCCCGCGGCGATCGCGTAGCCGCCTTGAAACGGCGCGCGTCGAAACGACAGATGGAACACCGCCTCTTTCTCATGAGTGCCGGTCTTCCAGTACCCGTACGCCATGGTCAGTTGATACAGGTCCGTCAGCAACGCGGAGGTGCGGGCGCGCGGCGCGAAGGCGGGCAGGTTCATTCACGGTCTAGACCCGGCACGGCGGCCAGCGTGTCCTGGCGCGCCTGATTTTGGAATGCGGTGGCCGCTGTCACTCGACGGTCGAATCCGACCAGGCGGCCGTATCAACCCCGACGATGCATGCGTCGTCGCTTGGGGCGGGTCCAGTCGTCTTCCCAGGCCGCGATCGTGCGTTGGAGATGCTCGAGCTGATCCTGGAGGGCTTTGGCATCGTGCTGCAGGCGGCGTTGGACCCGCTGATGCAGTGCCGGCCGTGACTTCTCCGTGCGCGTGAAGCGCCATGCCGGGTCGATGCGATAGCCGCGGACTTTCCGCTCGAGATCGCGACGCGCGGCATCGAGCTCCTGCGTCGCCCGCAACAGGCGGCTCAAGGGCGATTTTGGGCCGAGAACATCGTTCGCCGTTTCCCAGTCGACTTCGAGCCGCGCGAGCCAATCCGCATCGCCGGCGGCCCAAGCTTCCTGCACCTCGTGCCAAAGGCGTTCGCGCACCGCGGTCCACTCACCGCCCCGATCCGGATGCAAATGCTGCACGAGCCGACGGTAAATGGCGCGCGCGTCGCCGGAGGGTTTGACCCCGCGCGATGGCTCGACGTCGGGATCGCGGTACCCCGTCGATTCGAAATCCTCATCCTCATCGTCACCTTGGTTTGCCTCGGCACCTTTGTCGGCGGCGCCGACGGCCGTCCCGCGCGCGCGGTGTTCCCGCCAGATGTTTTTTTCCGTGCCGCCATAGAAGAATGCCTCCGTTTGCACCGCTTGGATCTTCCGCGCCGTCGCCAGCACCGCTTCGTGGAGCTCGCGCAGGTGCGTCATCAGCTCGGGAAACGTCAGATGCAGCCACCGCCGATAAGCGGGCGTGTCGAGCTCCTCGTGTTGGTGCAAGGCGCGCGAGGCGCGCTCGAGTTTTTTCTGAGCAGCGTGCAATTTCTGCCAGGCGTCCGCCTGCAGCCGCTCATGATCGATGATCAGCAACGCGAACGATACCACGCGCCGGGTGACGGGTTGTCGCGCCCGACGTGGACGAGCTGGTTTTCGCGGAGAAGCCATGAGGATCGGGTCGAAGAAAACCCGCTGCCGCCAGAATGCGAATTCAACCGCGCACAATCCGTGGCACCATTGGGTTAGCCCTCAGCATCGGGAGGCGATTGGTTGCCACCGCCGCCGGCTGGACAACGCCGCATAGAGTGGGAAACGCGGGACGCTGAGCGCTGCCTGGCGCCCATCCGGCCAACCGGCCGGACAACCGCCGCAGCATCGGATGTGGGTCGCGCGGACGCACGCGAAAGCGCGTCGCCGCGCGGGAGCGGTGGT
>Ga0207652_10005042_pt1 | contig 10704 bp, 8 predicted proteins | sample KBSC63BmetaG_FD_184334 | JGI IMG/M metagenome (GOLD analysis project Ga0207652, IMG submission 184334) | Corn rhizosphere microbial communities from Kellogg Biological Station, Michigan, USA - KBS C6-3B metaG (SPAdes) (version 2) | ecosystem: Host-associated > Plants > Roots > Rhizosphere ...
GGTGCCACTCGAACCTGTCGTGGTGATCATCAACACGGTCAGTATTACCTCGAGACCGGCCCATCCGTCGGCAGCGAAGTTGTTTATCGATTTTCTATTTTCCAAAACGGCGCAGCTGAAGCTGCGTGAGATGAGCCGAATTCCTTCGCGGACCGACGTCGAACCGGACCCGCCGCGGCTCATCAAGGGCTTCAAGAAAGTCATTCAAGACATCGAGAACGAGCACATGGCGGAGTCGATCAAGTTGTTCCAGCAGATTTTTGGACTAGCGCCGGGATAGCTCACAGCTTCAAAGCGGTTCAAACCGTCGGTCAAGTGTGCGAGAGAAGATTCACCGCAGAGACACTTTGGGCGCGGAGTCGAAGAACTTTTTTTGGTCGTTTGGACTCTGCGCTCTCCGCGTCTCTGGGGTTATTCGGTCAAGCGAACTTCGCAGTCGCTGTCATCGTTACGTTGCCATTGGCGTCGAGCGACCATAGCGTCGCTTCGCGTCCATCGGCGCTTGGCGCGCCAGCGATCGTGAAATTGCCGGTGTCGTAAGTCTGCCGTGCCGTCTGGAAGCCGAACGCGCTGAGCGTACGATTGGGCATTTCGCTGCGGCACAGCTCGATCATCAACTGGCAAATCAGCGAAGTTTGAACCACCAGTCCCGGCAATTTTTCTACTTTGGTGACATAGTCGCGGTCATAGTGGATCCGATGGCTGTTGAAGCGAAGCGCCGAGAAACGGAAAAGCAACGTGGGCTTGGGCTCGAATACTTTTTTCCACTTGGACTCGCCAGGCATGGCGGGCGAGGCTTTGGGTGCCGCGTCGGCCCGCGCTTCGCTGAGCATCATCATATCGCGCTCCTCGACAACGCCCAGACCGCGACTGCTCGAGATACTGCTCCGCTCAACGATCGTGACCATCGCGCCGTTCGCCCCGTCGTCGACTTGAAGATCGGCGATCTCGGTCAGTTTCTTGATTTCGTCGCCGACTCGAAGCGGTTCGTGAAAGGTCATGCGCGTTCCACCGATGCGCCGGCGCGGCAACGGGATAGCGGGCATGAAACCACCGCCTGATGCTTGGCCGTCCTCGCGCATCTGGGTAGGCCGGTGCGACGGCGGAAAAAATCCACCGTGCCAACCCGGTGGAACAATCTCCCCTTTATCCAGCGGCGTTTTTTCGAGTCCCAAGGTCGCAGCGAACTTCAACATCGTTGCTCCCGTGACAACATCGAAGGCGGTTTCGCTTTTGCCGATATAGCTTTTGAACTTTTCCAACGATTCAGCCATGGCATACCTCCCGGGAGGATTGATACCGCCGAGACTATTCCGCGGTGAACGGCGGTGTCAAGCTAATACAGAAGATTATGTCGAAAGCAGCGAGAGACTTCAGTCGGTGAGTAGCAGCAACCGCTGTCAGGGAAATCAGGAATCGAATCTCAGTTCACTAAGTTTGAAGCACTCGGTTTGAGGTGATTTTTTGGTAGGCCGACAAATCCGTGACTAGGAAATGGATTTACCGGATCGGCAGGATTGTTTTGCGTATATCTGCCGACGATCTGGCCTTTGTTATTGATGCCGCTGACTTCAGTCGTGAACGTATCGGCGAATCCCACATCGAGGTCAGTGAACCGTTCGTTCTGAAGCAGAAAACTACGGCTGATGAAATCAGCGTCCGAATAGATTCCCACAATGTGGCCAGAGTCATTAATATCCGCCGGGAGCGTTGCCAAGCCATCCGGGAAATCGAACGGGCTGAACGTGTTATTTCGATAAACAAAGCCGTGGGTATGGCCGTTGGGAAATGTTTCCGAGACGTTATTGTCAAAGTAATAACCAACGATCTGGCCGACGTTGTTAATTGCCGTAGGACCGGTAACCGTCGCGCCTGGGAAAGTGACGTCAATCGTCAAGAACAGACCGGCATCCCAAAAAAAACCGTGGAAATTTCCAGCGGCATCCTGATAGTCGCCGACCACTTGGCCGTCGTCGTTGATCCCGACTGCTTCCGTAAGTTTTGCGCTCGGAAAATCAAGCAAAGTGCAGCGCCCCCTTTTATCGCGATAAAAGCCGCTGGTCTTGGTGATCAGAATTTCGAACGGCGGGATCATACTAGGGATTCTCTCGATGACCACGGTCGCCGAGCCAGCGATCTCGCCGTGTTTGTTTATCGCTTGCGGTACCGTCGCTATAACATCCTTGGAGCACCGAACTTGGATCTGCCGCATTTTCTTGTCGAGAACAAATCCAAAGGCGCCTAAATTGGTATCGGTGAATCCTCCCGAAATTTCCCCGCTTTCATTGATGTCTGCCAAGGTTGTGAAGCCGAGCTGTCCTTTAGGAGTCGGGATATCAACTGTGACGAAGCGATACGCTGGTATGGCGTCGGCAGCGAGCACGAGAGCCGATGACGTACGAAGCGCAAACACAAGAATTGAACAAGACAGGCAAACAATCCATCTATTCGATTGCATAGTGCTCCCAATGATTGCTGATCGTCATTGGCTTCGAGCGAGTCCCCGTCGCTTATAATGCCCCGCCATGCAATTAGTCAATAAAAAAATCCCAAGAACTGCCAAATTGCGGGTAAAAGGTGGTCGCATTGACCATGCGATGTGAATAAAAGGAACTTTTAAGTCAAATGTAGAAGTCCTGGATGAAGTCTGGACATCTGGGGTGGCGAGTCCATCGCCGGGAACTAGCGAGTGCGGTGGTAGACGTAATCTTCTCGCTCCGTTGTTCCGACCCGTAATTCGGCAGGCAATGGCGCACGCGTGGTGTTTGCTTTGGCATGTACATCCAAAGCCGCCTGATCGGTCCATCGTTCCAAAATCGCAAGCTTGTCGGGATTGACGACACTCTGAAAAACTTCAAATTGCTCGCAGCCGGGCTCGCAAGAAATTTCCGCGCATCGAGCCTTGTATAATTTCGCGAGCTCCGAACCCTTTCCTGGCGCCGCATTGATTCCCACGATCAATCGAATCGACATGTTTCCTCCGTTTCGGCCATCAGCTTAAACTAATGTGACGACTATCATTGTCTTCATGCGGCGCTGTCAAGTATCAAAGGTGTCGTTCGTCAGCGTTGAGGAATTTTTCGTTTCGCGAGCGGCGATTTCGCGGCGCAGACGGTTCTGCAAGACCGCTATTCTAGCAGAGATCGCAAAACAGGTTCGAGCACTTTCCACACATTGGCCGCGACCATCTGCTGGCCACGGACGGTCGGATGAATGCCGTCCGGCTGATTGAGTTCGCTTACGCCGCCGACACCCTCGAGAATAAAAGGAATCAGCGGCGCGTCGTTTTTCTTGGCGATCGAAGCAAAAACGGGCTCGAACTGTTGGGTGTAGCCACGCCCCATATTCGGTGGCAGCTTCATGCCAGCAATGATGATTTTCGCCTTGGGGTACTTGGTCTTGACCCGATCGATGATGGCCTGAAGATTTTTCCGAATGGTTTCGGCGGGAACGCCACGCAAGCCATCATTGCCACCGAGCTCAAGAACCAAAACGTCGATGCGACTGCGCAGAAGCCAATCAATTCGATTGAGACCCCCGGCCGTAGTGTCGCCACTCTGTCCGGCATTGACAACCTTGAAGGGCCACTTTTTTGCCTCGATCCTCTGTTGAATCAAGGCGGGATAGGCCTGGCTGATCTCGAGACCGTAACCGGCTGTGATGCTGTCGCCGAGAAACAATATGACGGCGGGGCTCGGAGTAGCTCCGATTAAAACAACCGAGAGAGGTAGCGCGAATGAGAACCAAGCGACACACCTGCCGCGCCACTTGAGTTGTGTCCCTGAGATAAAAATTCTACAGTTGATTGACCTTGCGATACCCTGCCGGCATTTCTGACCTTCACGCTTGAAAAATTTCATGAACGACACGATTTTAAGCGTAGAGCATTTGGGCAAGCGGTTTAAGACCGGTCAGCAGATCGTCGATGTTCTCACTGATATCTCCCTCTCCGTTGAAAAGGAAAGTACGTGCGCAATCATCGGTCCGTCTGGTAGCGGCAAGACCACACTGATCGCGATTTGCGCCGGACTGGAACGGCCGACCGAAGGAACGGTGTTTTTAAATGGCGTCGCGCTGCATCGCTCGAGCGAGGAAGAGCTTGCCCGGTTACGTAACCAATCGATCGGATTTGTTTTTCAAAATTTTCAATTGCTGCCATCTCTGACTGCCGTGGAAAACGTCATGGTTCCGGCAGAGATTCGCGGCGAAAAGCACGCACGGAGTCGCGCCTCGGATCTGCTCAAACAAGTCGGCCTCAACGGTCGCTTCGATCACTATCCTGTTCAACTTTCCGGCGGCGAGCAGCAGCGCGTTGCGATCGCCCGAGCGTTCATGAATCAGCCAAAAATTCTCTTTGCCGATGAGCCTACCGGTAATCTCGATGCGGAAACCGCCAAAGAGATCATCAAACTGCTGTTCGAGCTCAATGCGCGGCGAGGAACAACGCTGCTTTTGGTGACCCACGATCGCGAGCTCACCCGCCAGGCGCGCCGCTTAATCCGTTTGCGCGGCGGCAGGCTGGTGTTGGACAGCGACGAGCCGAAAACGAAACCCGCTCAGGCATAGCTTTCGGACGATGAAACTTCCTTTGCAGGCGTGGATCTGGCAACTCGCGCGTCGAGATTTACGGCGCGGCGTGAAGCCGTTGCTGCTCTCCATGTCGAGCGTAATTTTGGCGGTCGCCGCAGTGGTGGCGGCTTTCTCCTTTCGGGAAAACTTGCAGTCGAATATCCAAGTCCAGTCCAAGAGCCTGCTGGGCGCCGATTTGGCGCTCGATAGCCGCGAGCCGTTTTCGGTCGAAGACGAAGCGCTGTTTCGTTCTCTCGGCGGGGACCAATCGCGGCAAGTCGGGTTTAACTCGATGGCCTTTTTTCCGCGAACGAGCGATTCCCGTCTGGTCCAGGTTCGTGCCATCAGCGGGGCTTTTCCTTATTACGGCGCTCTGGAGAGCGATCCGCCGTTTTCGCGCGATCGCTTTCTCGGCGGAGCGAATGCGCTCGTCGACGAGAACGTCATGTTGCAGTTCAATGCGCAGGTGGGCGATACATTGAAGATCGGCGAGCAGGAGTTTCGCATCGCCGGCAAGCTGCGCAAAGTGCCCGGTGAAAATCTGGCATTTTCCTTGATTAGCCCGAAAATTTATATTCCGATGGCTGCTTTAGAAAGTACGGGATTAGTACAAAAGGGTAGCCTGGTGCGCTATCGGGTCTATTTCCAATTCGCTTCAAACGCCGATGTTGATCGTCTAGTCGAAAAATTGGCACCGGAGCTGGAGCGCTTGCATTTGAGCGCCGATACGGTGAGCCGGCGCGCTCGGGCGATCGCTTCAGCGACGGACAACCTTTCTCGGTACTTGACCCTTGCTGTCTTTATCGCGGTGCTGCTTTCCGGTGTCGGAATCGCCAGCGCGGTCCACGTTTTCGCTTCCGTCAAGGCGCGCTCGGTGGCGCTTCTTCGTTGCATCGGCGCTGGGCCGCAGGAAGCCGTTTGGGTTTACGTGATCCAAGTTCTAGGGATGGCTTGCTTGAGCGCATTGATTGGAACCGCTCTCGGCGTTGTGGCGCAATTCACTCTCCCTTATGCGTTCAAGGATTTTTTACCGGTGAGCACGGTGCTGAAAGTAGCGCCCGCGGGGATTGTCGCGGGATGTGGCATTGGTCTAGGAGCCGCGCTTTTGTTCGCACTCATTCCTTTGCTGCCATTACGGAGGATCTCGCCGCTGCTCGCGCTGCGCGCTTCGGTGGAAGCTGACGAGCCCAAGCGTGATCGAGTGGTGCAGCTTTTATTCGTCCTGATCGGAATTGGCGTCTGGGCGTTCGCCGTGCTCACGACCGGCAGCAAGATTCACGGGTCCTGGTTTGCGGCGGGGGTCGCCGCGGTGTTTGGATTGCTACTGCTCTTGGCGCGTGGAGCTTCGGTGGTTATGCGCAGGATCGTACCGGACTATTTTTCTTTTGCCTGGCGGCAAGGCTTGGGGAATCTGCATCGGCCAAACAACCAAACTGTCGCAGTCACGCTTGCGATCGGCTTGGGTACGTTTTTGCTGGCGACGCTGTACGGCGCCCAGCGCATGTTGATCAACCAGGTGGAAAGCCGCGCGGGGACGGGTGAAGCGAACCTCGTGCTGTTCGATGTGCAACGGGAGCAGCGCGAACCGATCGCAGAATTGATCAAAGCGCAGGGAATCTCTTTTGTCAGCGAAGTACCGGTCGTGACCATGCGGCTCGCCGCAGTTAAAGGCCGCTCCGTCGAGGAGCTCCGTGCCGACCCGCGCTCGAGAATCGCGCGCTGGGCGCTGCGTCGAGAATATCGCTCGAGTTATCGCGCCGAGTTGAGCAGCACGGAAAGAATTATTGCGGGCGTGTGGCACGGCAAAGTCGCGGCCGATACGGAGCCGGTGCCGGTTTCCGTCGAGAAGGGCATTGCGGAAAATCTCAAGGTCGGGGTGGGGGATGCGCTTGCGTTCGAAATCCAGGGAGTGCCGATCAAGACAAGAGTGGCGAGCATTCGAGAAGTTGATTGGCAGCGCGTGCAACCTAATTTTTTTGTGGTTTTTCCCGAAGGGCCGCTCGAGAATGCGCCGCAATTCTATGCTGTCGTGGGGCGCGCCGAGTCCGCTCAAGCGGCGGCACGACTGCAACGAGCGGTGGTCGAGCGGTTTGGCAACGTTTCGATGATCGATCTCAGTCTGATCCTGAACACGTTAAACGCCATTCTCGGCAAAGTCTCGGCCGCCGTAAGATTTGTCGCGCTGTTCACGATCGTAACCGGCTTTGCCGTCCTGGCGAGCGCGGTGATTGGCAGCCGAGCGGAGCGGGTCCGAGAAAGTATTCTGCTGAGAACGTTGGGCGCGCCGCGCGCGCAAATTCTCGGTGTGATCGCCGCGGAATACCTGTTCCTGGGCGGCATAGCCGGCGCAGCCGGCACGCTACTCGGCGCCACCGCAACCTGGGGCTTGAGCCTTTATTTTTTTGCTGTGCCGGCTTTGATCGCACCGATCCCTATGGTCGTTATTTTTCTCATCGTCACCGCCGCAACTGTTATCACCGGCGCGCTCGGCAGCTGGGGGATTTTTCAATGTTCGCCGCTCGAGGCGCTGCGCGCAGAGGCTTGATCCGAGCTCCATAGCCGCATACACGCACTTTAGAAGATCATTCAAAGGAGTGAGCATGGCTGAAGCTAAATCGTATCGCTTGCCCCCATCGGTAATCCCGGAACGCTATGAGCTGAAATTGACTCCGGACCTGACCGGTTGGACGTTCACAGGCCAGGAGAAAGTCTCGGTACAAATTGCTGAGGCGGTGCGCGATATCGTCCTGAATGCCGCGGAATTGGACCTCCATCGAGTGTCGCTGAAGCGTGCTGACGGGAGAGTGGTCGAAGGCCGGGCCATTCTGGATCCGGAGAATGAACGAGCCAAATTGAGCTTCGCGGAGGTTCTGCCGGCGGGCAGGGCTGAATTGCTGATCGAGTTTTCCGGAATCTTGAATGACAAACTGCACGGTTTTTATCGCAGCAGCTATAAGGGAGCGGATGGCCAAGACAAGCCGCTGGCATCAACACAGTTCGAATCCACCGACGCGCGCCGCGCATTTCCGTGTTGGGACGAGCCGTCGCTCAAAGCTGTGTTTCAGGTGACACTCGTGGTCGATGAAAAGCTCACAGCGATATCCAATGCCCGGGTGATCCGAGAAAAACGTCTCGAGGGCACGGGAAGGAAAGAGGTGGTCTTTGCCGATTCGATAAAAATGTCGACTTACCTGGTGGCATTTATCGTCGGCGAATTCGAAGCAACTGAGGCCGTGATGGCAGCCGGAGCTCCGCTCCGAGTATGTGCGGTCCCCGGTAAAAAATTGTTGACTCGTTTCGCTCTCGATATCGGCAAAGCGTCGCTGGATTATTTCAGCCGTTATTACGATGTCCCATACCCTGGAGACAAACTGGATCTGATTGCAATTCCGGATTTTGCTTCCGGCGCCATGGAGAATCTCGGCGCGATTACGTTTCGCGAAACCGCATTGCTTGTCGACGCGGAAAAGGCAACCCGCGCAGAGCTTGAACGGGTGGCCGACGTGGTATCGCATGAAAATGCTCATATGTGGTTTGGTGATCTAGTGACGATGAAATGGTGGAACGGACTTTGGCTCAACGAAGCCTTTGCCACTTTCATGGAAATGCTCGCGGTGGATGCTTGGAAGCCCGAGTGGCGCCGTTGGGATAGTTTCACCATATCGCGTGCGGCGGCCATGCAGGTCGATGGTCTGAAGAGCACACGGTCTATCGAATTTCCGGTGGAGCGGCCCGAGGAAGCCGCCGGAATGTTCGATGTGTTGACCTATGAGAAAGGCGCGTCGGTGCTGCGTATGCTCGAGCAATATCTCGGCGCCGAGGCCTTTCGCGATGGTATCCGCGTCTATTTGCAACGTCACCAGTACGCTAATGCAGAGACGACCGATCTTTGGGATGCGCTCGAGAAGTCCACCGAGCAGCCGGTGCGCACTCTTATGGACAGCTGGATTTTTCAGCCCGGCTACCCGCTCATCACCGTGGAAAAGCACGGACGCGGCGTGCGCTTGACCCAACAAATATTTCGCTATCTTCAGGACGGCTCGATCTCCGATCAACGCTGGTATGTGCCGATTTTTCTTCGGGCCGGCAGTAAATCCGGCATTTTTCGGCAGACGCTTCTGTTGACTGAAAACGAGCAGACGCTGGACTTCGAGGAATCACCTGACTGGGTCGTCGTGAACGCCGGCGGCCATGGATTTTACCGGGTAGGTTACAGCCATCAACTTCTCGATGCCCTGAAGGGTTCACTTAATGACCAGCTTTCTTCGGTCGAGAAGTTCGGGTTAGTCAATGACACTTGGGCGGCAACGCTCGCTGGCCTGGCCGCGCCTTCCGACTACCTGGGCCTTATCGAGTTAATGCGCGAGGAGAGGGACCTCAATATCTGGGCGACGATCATCGGCTCATGGCATAATCTGGAGCGTATCCTCGATGAGGATCAATGCGACCGACTGGCGGAACGGGTCCGGACGCTGGTCGGGCCGGCAGTGGAGCGGTTCGGCTGGTCGACAAAAGAAGACGAAAGCGAGCTCGAGAGCCAGCTGCGCGGCGATTTGATTGCCGCCCTTGGCACTCTCGGCGAAGACAGAATTTGCCAAGAACGTGCGCGCGAGTTTTTCGCCCGGTACGAGAAGGCGCCGGATGCGGTCGATCGCAATATTATACCAGCGCTGGTCGCGATTGTGGCGCATACCGGCATGATTTCCGATTACGAGAATTTCTACCGAAGGTTCAAGGACGCAGGGACGCCGCAGGAGGAAACCCGCTTTCTCTTTGCCCTGGCAAACTTTCGTGCGCCGGAGTTGATCGATCGCACTCTTGATCTGACCATCAACGGCGAAGTGCGTACGCAAAACGCGCCCTATTTAGTACGAGGCATTCTTCTCAATCGTAAGGCGCGCTCCAAAGCCTGGTCGTTCATGAAGGAGCACTGGGAGGAGATGCTGCGCCTGTATCCGGATAATTCGATCCCGCGCATGTGCGAAGGGATTGTCGGGCTGGTAACGCCGGAACTGGAAAAAGACGTACGCGAATTCTGCGCGGCGCATCCGGTGAAACAGGGTAGCAAACAGCTTGAGCAACACCTCGAAAGACTGCGGGTGGCGGTTCAATGCAAGAAGCGCTGGACGGATTTTCTGCGCAATTAGGACTCCCGTCCGGACAAGGCTCGTCAGAAAAGATATCTACACATTCTCGGCTTGAATGAGGGTGACGCATACGGCGACCAGAGAAAAGTTCGGGACCCTCGAAATGAGGCATTGGACTTTTCTGTTACCTCGAATCGTTCCCAAAGACTTGGGTAAACTTCGTCAGAGATCTCGACTGAACCAATAGATTATTTTATCCGTCAGATTATTTAGCTCAGTCTTCTTGACAGTTTTGGTTAGTAAATGCTAACTAACCTGAGTGGCAAACATTCCCAGACTCTCCGCCGAGGCTCGCAAAGAGGCGATTGTCGAGGCGGTACAGGATCTGTTTGCCGAAAAGGGTTTCGAGGGCACGACTACCCGCGAATTGGCCAAGGCTGCCGGGGTTTCAGAAGCGCTTCTTTACAAACACTTTCCAAGCAAGGAATCGCTCTATGCGGCCATGCTCGATGGTTGCGCAAAAGGGCCGACGTTCGCGGAAGCGAGCCGCATTTTGGCCCTGGAGGCGTCCACTTCAACCCTCGTCATCATGGTCCATTTTATGATCTCACATTACGTGCTGGGCCGCCCTGGTGATCGGCACCGTGCAGCATTGAATTCTTTATTAGTGCGCAGCTTGCTGGGCGACGGAGAGTTCGTTAGGCTGATGCATAAGAAGCTCGCCTCGGCCTGGCTCAAGAAATTCGAAGCCTGTTTAGTCGCGTCCGCCAAGGCCGGAGAAATGCACGAGGTGCCGGTGCGCCGCGAGCTGTGCGTCTGGTTCGTTCAACACGTGGCGTTTTCGTTGATGTTGCATTTACAACCGAAAACCCCGGCGGTCAACTACAAAGTTTCTAAAGAAGAGCTGGTTTCCCAGGCGACCTGGTTCGGATTGTTGGGTATCGGTCTCAAGGAAGAGGCGGTACGGCGCTACTACAGTCCGAAGGCATTGCAGTTGCTGGGCTAACTCTATAGTAAGTAAGAATTTACTAATCGGCAATTACCCATC
>Ga0207652_10005048_pt1 | contig 10701 bp, 10 predicted proteins | sample KBSC63BmetaG_FD_184334 | JGI IMG/M metagenome (GOLD analysis project Ga0207652, IMG submission 184334) | Corn rhizosphere microbial communities from Kellogg Biological Station, Michigan, USA - KBS C6-3B metaG (SPAdes) (version 2) | ecosystem: Host-associated > Plants > Roots > Rhizosphere ...
AAATAAATAATTTAATTCGAAATAGCTTCGAATTTTCAATTTTCAAATTAATAAAATGGCAAAGAAAGGAAACAGAGTTCAGGTAATCTTAGAATGTACCGAACATAAAACTTCAGGCATGCCCGGCACAAGCCGTTATATTACTAAAAAGAATAAAAAAAATACACCTGAAAGACTGGAACTTAAAAAATTCAACCCGATTTTAAAGAAGGTTACGGTTCACAAAGAAATTAAATAAATTAGCAAATTTGAAAGGGCTCAATGGCTAGTTTAAACTGTCTTTGATTTCATTTCAAATTTTCACATTTTCAAATTTATACAATGGCAAAATCAGCAAAGACTGCAATTAAAACGAAAGACCAAAAATCAGCAGCAGAAGCTAAAAACTGGACCAAGGTAGTACGAACTGTTCGCAATCAAAAATCCGGCTCCTATACTTTTAAAGAATCTATTGTTCATAAAGACAAGATCAAAGATTATTTGGCAAGCTGATTTTACGCTTAAAATTCTTAGTAAGGCTATCCGGCATCAATGCGGATAGCTTTATTTATTTTTACCCTTTACTAATTTTTATATATAATGGGAATCTTTGATAAAATTTTTGGGAAAAAAGAGCAAAAGGAAAGCCTTGAGCAAGGCTTGCAAAAAACTAAAGCAGGATTTTTTGATAAGATTACAAAAGTAATAGCAGGCAAAAGTACAGTAGATGAAGAAGTGCTTGATGATCTCGAAAATGCATTAGTAAGTGCAGATGTCGGTGTGGATACTACTATTAAGATTATCGATGGTATTGAAAAACGGGTAGCCCGGGATAAATATATAAATACCACAGATCTTAACAGGATATTAAAAGAGGAGATACAATCAGTTCTTGTAGACACATCGCAGGATACTTCTTACAAAAGTTATGAATTGCCCACAACTCATAAGCCTCATGTAATTTTAATCGTCGGCGTGAATGGTGCCGGCAAAACAACTACAATTGGTAAATTGGCGCATAATTTTTCCCTGGCTGGCAAATCTGTTTTGTTGGGAGCTGCCGACACCTTCAGAGCAGCTGCGGTGGAGCAATTAGATGTTTGGAGCCAACGTGCAAAAGTGCCTATTGTAAAACATGCTATGGGTGCAGACCCCAGCGCCGTTGCTTTTGATGCTGTGCAAAGTGCCGTTGCCAAAAATATAGATGTGGTTTTACTCGATACTGCAGGAAGATTGCATAATAAAATCCATTTGATGGATGAATTAAGTAAAATAAAGCGCTCTGTAAATAAAGCGTTTTCAGGAGCACCCCACGAAGTTTTATTAGTATTGGATGGAAGTACAGGCCAGAACGCAGTCGAACAGGCCCGCCAATTTACAGTTGCCACAGATGTTTCCGCAATTGCGATAACAAAGCTGGACGGTACTGCAAAGGGTGGAGTAGTGCTGGCTATTGCAGATCAGTTTAAAATACCAGTGAAGTTTATTGGCGTTGGTGAAAAAGCAACTGATCTGTTAGTGTTTGATAAAAGAGAATTCGTAGATAGTTTGTTTGAAGGTGTAAAAAGTTAATTGGTTAAATGGATTAGTTAGTAAAAAATAACCGTGAAAATCCATGTAAAAGATTAAACGAAAAAACGTCAACTGATTAGATACTTAATTTGTCTAATTCGTGAACAAAACTTGTATTCCAAATAGTGATTCGTGTAATTCGCTAAAAAATTTTGTCTTATCTGATAATAAATGAGAACAAAGCTTAAAAAAGATAAAGTAAATATAATAACACTTGGCTGTAGTAAAAATATGGTTGACAGCGAAGTCTTGAGTGGCCAGCTTGTTGCTGCCGATGTGAACGTATCACATGAAAGTAAAAAGCTCGATCACAATATTGTTGTGGTAAATACATGTGGTTTTATTGATAAAGCAAAGGAAGAAAGCATCAATACAATTCTTGAACAGGTAGAATTAAAAAAACGCGGAAAGCTTGATAAAGTCTATGTTACAGGCTGCCTTAGTGAACGCTACAAACAAAACCTTGAAGATGAAATTCCGGAAGTAGATGCATTTTTCGGCACAATGGAATTACCCTTTTTGTTAAAAAAATTTGATGTTGATTATAAAGCTGAATTGCTTGGGGAGCGGTTATTGAGTACACCTAACCATTACGCCTACCTGAAAATAAGCGAAGGCTGCAACCGCACCTGTTCTTTTTGTGCTATTCCGTTGATGAGAGGAAAACATATAAGTCGTTCTATAGAATCATTAGTTGAGGAAGCAACAAAATTAGTGTCAAGAGGTGTGAAAGAAATTATGCTGATAGCGCAGGAACTTACTTATTATGGTTTGGATATTTATAAGAAGCGTGAATTACCAAAGCTTTTGCATGCATTGGCGGATATAAAAGGATTGGAATGGATAAGGTTGCATTATGCATATCCATCAAAATTTCCCATGGAAATAATTAATGCGATGAAAGAGCGGGAGAACATTTGCAACTATCTTGATATGCCTTTGCAACATGCCAGTAATAAAATGCTGAAAGCAATGAAGCGACAAATTACAAGGGAAGAGATGGAAGATATTATTGGAGAGATTAAATACAAGATTCCAGGCATCTGTTTAAGAACTACGCTAATTGCTGGTTTCCCAGGAGAGACAACAGAAGATGTTGAAGAATTAAAAACTTTTTTGAGAAAGATTGAGTTTGATCGTGTAGGCATCTTTACATATTCACATGAAGAGAATACCTCCGCTTATGATGTAATTGATGACGTTCCTGCTGAGGAAAAGGAAAGAAGAGCACAAGAGATAATGGAAATACAGCAAGAAATTTCTTTCCAAAAAAATGAAGAAAAGATTGGCAAAACTTTTAAAGTTGTTATTGATAAAAAAGAAGCAGGCAGATATCTTGGTCGCACAGAGTTTGACAGTGTGGAAGTAGATAACGAAGTAATTGTTCATTCTAAAACAAAGCTACTTGCCGGTGATTTTGTGAATGTGAAAATTAATGCTGCCTTTGATTATGACCTGGAAGGAGAAGTAGTATAATATTTTTTCTTAAGCTAAATACAATGTCGGAAAATCAAAACGTAATTAAGATCTCTGCAAAAGAAATGCAGGCTTTATTTTCCGGCATTTTAATAAAATATCATTTCACTGAGGAAAGGGCTTTACAATGTGCAAAGGTTTTCACTGAGAGTAGTCTTGACGGCATTTACACACACGGCGTTAACCGCTTTCCAAGATTTGTTCAATATATAAAGCAAGGCTTTGTAAAAGCAGATGCTGCGCCTTCCATGGAAAATAAGTTTGGCGGTATTGAGCAATGGAATGGTAACCTTGGTCCGGGCATATCAAATGCACTTCGTGTAACCGATATTGTTATGTCACTTGCAAAAGAACATGGCATTGGTTGCGTGGCATTGAGAAATACCAACCACTGGATGCGCGGCGGGACCTATGGATGGAAGGCTGCCAGAGAAGGGTACGTATTTATAGGCTGGACAAACACTATAGCCAACATGCCGGCATGGGGCGCAAAAGATGCGAGGCTTGGCAACAATCCTTTGGTATTGGCTTTGCCATATAAAGATGACGCGATTGTATTGGATATGGCAATGTCGCAATATTCTTATGGAGCTTTAGATATGGCTGTTATGAAAAAAGAGCAGCTTTCTGTGCCTGGTGGTTTTGATGCAGATGGAAATTTAACCACGGATCCTGCGGCAATTCTGGCTGCAAATGCGCCGTTGCCTGTTGGTTATTGGAAGGGTGCAGGATTATCGTTATTGCTCGATTTGCTGGCCACAATTTTATCCGGTGGTTTATCAACTTATGAATTAAGTAAAAAGGAATTTGAATATAGCTTGTCACAGGTATTTATCGCCATTGATATTTCAAAACTTGGCAATCGTTCAGTGATTGCAAGAACAATAGAAACCATATTAGAAGATTATCATCAATCTATTCCCGTAAATAATAGTAAAAAGATTGTCTATCCGGGTGAGAGAGTTTTGCAAACAAGAAAAAATAATACTGTCGGCGCCATTCCTGTTTTGGAAAAAGTTTGGAAAGAAATTAATGCGTTATAACGGTACAGATTACACGAAATAATTTCTATTTCGCAAAATCATCTGCCAGTTTATTCAATTCTTCCACGCTCAGCGTTTTATTATTTGAATCTATGACTATTCTATATCGAAAAGTCACCGACTCCCCTTTTTTTAACTGGAGGTTTTTTGAAGATTTTCCGTTGGTAAATATTTTTTCGCCAAGCGGATTAGCAGCAAATAAACCATAGCCACGGGCATGCCAAAAGGTAGGGTAATTGGGGTTCTCAGGATGGTCAATAATAGCAATGCTTATGGAATCATTTCCCATTTTGCCATACACTTTACACCATCTTCCTCTTGTGCTCCAGGCGTCATCGCCGGTCTTTTCCTCGCTCGTAAGATAGTTTCCATTAGCTATGGTATCTGCTCCTCCTTTTACAATAGTTACATTTCCTTTATCATCTTTAAATTCCTTGTCTTTGTTATCCGGTATCTGCAATGCATGTGCAAGTCTTATGCCGTACATTCCATCTTTTGCATCATTAAAGTTAACTGTTGTTTGGGCTGTTAAAGTGGTTATCCTGTCTATTATTCGAAGATGTTCAGTGCCGCTGAAGGTTAGTTGTGTTGTTTCTTCAAGCAAGATATTCTTTTGCTGATCCGTCCAGTTGGCGTGATAAAGGATCGTTCCTTTTTTTCCACCTGATGCATTAATAATTCGATCCGTTCTTATCCAGCCGTATAGATGTTTTTTGTCTTTGGGTATTGCAAAAGAGTTATTCCAAAAATCAAGCCCGTTCACATTTTCATAATTAAACCATATACCAAGATGATGTGGATGATCCGTAGGTTCACCGGGTTGTGGATTTAGAGGAAATCCTCTTGTAACAATTTTTCCATCGGCAGCGTGCACAGGGTACAAAACCGGCTTCTCAAGTGTATCAGGATATAAAAAACTTGTAAATGGCTTGTCATTTATCAATACATTGATTTTATTTTCTTTTGAAACTTCGACAACTTTTACGGTTTCATTATTTTGCGCAAACAATATTGATGAATATATCATCGCAATAGTAGTAAACAAAAGATATTGAAAGACGGTTTTGGCATTTTTATCCATGATTGAAATAGTTTTGTGTAAAGACCTCACAAGTTTTAGCGGCCTGTGAGGTTTTGTGAAGTTTAAGATTTATAGTGAGATGAAATAAACAACTAATATTTAAATGGTTTTCCACCTACCATTACTTCCTGTGTATGCTCATCGAACGTTGCCCTGAGGCCTGTATGCGATGCAGCAGTACCCATAATGTTAGCAATTGAATGGCTATAACCTGCTTCCACAGGTGCATGTGGCTGGTTACGGCTCCGTACGCATTCCATCCAGTTTCGTACATGGTTACTTGTTAATGAATCGCCGCCGGTGTTTGCCGAAGCAATAACTTTTTCCGCTTGTGTTAAGCTTATTTCAGGCAAAAGATTTGGCTGCATATTCATTGCTTCTGCAAAACGCTTTGTAAGTCCGCCCCTCGGAGAAATTTTATTTGTAATAAGATTTAATTCTCCTCCGTTTGAATAATAAATTTCTGCAGGATTTTCATCACCGTTATCCATACGCGAAGCAAAAGAAACCTGGAAGCCTGTTGTTGGATCATCTTCAGGGCCGTAATCGAAAACAGCGGTAATGGTATCCCAATTCCTTCTTCCATCTTTCCACATGTAGATGCCACCATTGGCAACAGCACTGCGTGGGTGTTTCAGTCCGCTAAACCAATGCACCGTATCTATCTGATGGCTCATCCATTGGCCAAGAAGGCCGGAAGAATAAGGCCAGAACAGGCGATACTCCAAATATTTTCTTGGGTCGAAACTTTCTTTAGGCCTGTTTATAATCCAGCGCTTCCAGTCTGTATCTTCTTCTTTTAATTGGGCTACAAGCTCCGGCCTTCGCCAACGTCCTGGCTGGTTTACATTCCATGTTAATTCAACCATTTTTATAGGACCGAATTTTCCCGATTGTATAAAGTCTGCTGCCGATTGGTAATTGGCGCCGCTTCTTCTTTGTGAACCTATTTGTACAATTTTACCTGTTTCTTTCACTGCTTTTAAAGCAGCACGATTATCTTCCATTGTTTCTGCAAATGGCTTTTCGCAATAAGCGTCGCAACCAGCCTTTACAGCTTGTATGCAGTGTGTTGCATGCTGAAAATCGCAGGTGCTGATGAATACGGCATCTGCTAATTTTTTATCATACATTTCTTCATTATTGCGGCAGGCGGTGATATCATGATTCATTTTCGCTTTCCAAAAAGCAACCCCTTGTTCTCTTCTTTTACTCCAGATATCCGACACCGCAACAAGATCAAAATTTAAATCTTTATAGTGATTCATAAATGACGGTGCATGAGAACTTCTGTGCCTGTCGGAGAAGCCTATAACGCCTACCCTTACACGATCATTGGCTCCAATGATTTTCCGATAACTTTTAGCGCTGAAGGCATTAGCGCCAATATAAACACCGGCTGTGGTCAGAGCCGTTTTTTTAATAAAATCTCGACGTGAATTTGGCATGATACAATCGTTTTGTAGTTTAAGAATTTGAAATTTGTAGAGTGTTTAAAGCTATTGAATTTTTTTTAGTTTGAAGGGAAGTTTATTCTTCGCTTAAACATAAGATTTCCGATTTTTTTTCATTATATATATTTCTGACTTTAATCTTATTTGTTTAAAAGAGATTTCCATTTTTCTGTTTCAGCGTATTTTTTAATAACCATGTTTCTTTTCAGAAGAATATTTCTTAAATAATTAGTGAGTACTATTTTGTCAACTAAATTTCCTATTAACCCAAATGGAGATTGAAAATTAAAAATATCTTTCATAAGGACATATTCATTATGTGATTCAAAGTAATGATCATGAATAATATATTTGAATGCGCCTTTTTGTTGTTCGTCCCTGAAATAAAATGGTTTGTTGAAGGCTGTAATTTTTGATGTAAGCTTTTGTGTAATGCCAAAATGTTTTGCCTGCCAGGTTACGAATTCACCTGCTTCTATTAAACCTTTAGTTCTGCCTGCAATTGCTTTTTCATTGGTTTCAGCAGTTGATATTTGGTGTAAGTCAATATTTCTTGATAAGTCAAAACAAACTTCAATGGTTGATTTAATTTGTGTTTCTAAATAAATGGCTGGCATTCCGAAATCATAATTTTTAAAAATATTGATTAGATGCAAAATTGTTACCGCTCGAATATTGCTTAATTCCTGCTCACTTTTTTCCCTCTATCTTTGCTGCTCGAAAAAAATTATTGCATCAAAATAAGTAATTAAAAAGCATAAATGTCTAACGCATTTCAATCTAAATATATCCCTTATTCAGAAACAGGAAAATTTACAAAAATCATTTTGGATTATGTGGCAGGAGCTGCTGACTTAAAAGATTTTTATGAGCATGAAGTGAGTATTAATGGCATTAAAGCGGCGATTGAACAAAGAAAAAAATTTAATAGTAACAGGCAATTATTGGTAGAACAATTACAAATTCAATATAAAAATATAGATGACAGTGATAATATAAAAGCTAATGTCAGCAAGCTTTTGAAAGAAAATACTTTTACTATTTGTACAGCGCACCAGCCAAACATTTTTACCGGTCATTTATATTTTATTTATAAAATATTGCATATTATAAGGCTTGCTGAAGATTTGAAAAAGCAATTACCTCAATACAATTTTGTTCCTGTTTTTTTTATGGGAAGTGAAGATGCTGATTTGGAAGAATTGAATCATGTTGTTCTTGATGGCCGAAAATACATTTGGCAAACAAAACAAACGGGTGCTGTTGGAAGGATGAAAGTGGATGATAATTTATTAAAATTGATTAACGAAATTGAAGGAAGATTATTGGTTGAAAAATATGGCAAGGATATTATTGAAATATTAAAAAAATGTTTTCAAAAAAATGAAACCATTGAGTGGGCAACATTTTTATTTGTACATCATCTTTTCAAAGCGTATGGGCTTGTTATTTTTTTACCGGACAATGCATCTTTCAAAAAAGAAATGCTTCCTGTTTTTGAAGAAGATATTTTTAAAAATACATCCTCAAAAATTGTAAGTAAAACTTTGGATGCTTTATCAACAAAATACAAAGTACAGGCATACCCGAGAGAAGTTAATTTGTTTTATTTAAAAGATAATATTCGCAATAGGATTGTACAGCTTAAAGAAGAATTTATAGTGCATGACACCGAATTGACTTTTACAAAAGACGAATTAAAGGAAGAACTTAAAAATTATCCGGAACGATTTAGTCCTAATGTTATTTTAAGAGGGCTCATGCAGGAAGTTGTTTTGCCAAACATTGCATTTATCGGTGGCGGTGGCGAAATTGCTTATTGGCTTGAATTGAAAGATATGTTTGCGTATTATAAGGTTCCCTTTCCTGTGCTGGTTGTTAGGAATTCTTTTTTAATTATTGAAAGAAAATATAGGCACCTTATTGAAAAATTAGATTTGAAGCCCGAAGATATTTTTAATAAAGAGGAAGATTTATTGAACAAAATTGTAACAAGAGAAACATCAAACCGCTTGCAATTGGATGAAGAAAAATTTCAGATTCAGCAAGTTTATTTTTCTATAAAAAGATTAGTAAGAGAAATAGATGTTACACTTGAGCAACATGCTGAAGCTCTTGAAACCAAGTCTAACAAAAGATTAGAAGCAATGGAAAAGAAAATGCTTCGTGCAGAAAAAAGGAAATTTGAAGATGCAAAAAATCAACTTTCAAAAATAATTGCTGCGTTAGCTCCGAATGACGGATTGCAGGAACGTACAGAAAATTTTATGCTTTTGTATTCAAAGTTGGGGCAGCATCTTCTTGAAATACTTTATGACAGTTCATTAACTCTTGAGCAAAAGTTTTGCCTAATCATTGAAAATGAGTCCTAAAACTCTTCGAAATCAATAATAAAATTAAATCCTTTTAATGATCAACTCTGACTATCCTTCACAATAAATCTCACGATAGAGCTCCGTCTTTAAATAAAAACTATGCCCGGATTTCATCATATTATGAAATCCGGGTATAGAGTTCCCTCCCTTCGGTGATCAATTAGATTAACCTGGTAAGTATAATTGAAAAAAAGAAAATAATGCTAAGCGTTTTGCTCAACTTGCTTTACGCCGTTTTTATATTCTCCAAGAATAACAACTTTTTTATATCTGGAATACTGCTTGGCAGCGAGTTCCATAGCCTCCTCGGTTTCGCTTCTTAATTTTAATCCTTTTCCTTCCTCAGAATTATAGATTTCAATATAAAATCCGTCTCTTAATGTAATGGCCCTTTCTCTTGGTCGTCCTGTTCTCATTTTAAATGGTTTTAATTTTTGTAATGCATATCAAACAACGTTTTTCCTCAATTGTTTAGTATGTATTTATCTCGTACTATAGAATTTATGGATTCGGCAATGTAAGCCTGTTTTATTTAAAATACTAACTTTTATGCCTTTATTTAAAAAACTTAACAGGTCATTTACATAAATCATAATTGTATGAAGTATTAGCTATTAGCTTAATACCGGTATGCTTCTGGCTTATATGGCCCTTCAATCGGAATATTCAGATATTTGCTCTGCTCTTTCGAAAGTTCTTCAAGTTCTACACCGATTTTCTTTAAATGTAACCTTGCCACTTTTTCATCTAAATGTTTAGGTAACACATACACTTTATTTTCATAATTGGCAGCATGATTCCAAAGCTCCATTTGTGCAAGTACCTGGTTGGTGAAAGAATTACTCATTACAAAACTTGGATGGCCAGTAGCGCAACCAAGGTTCACCAGGCGGCCTTCAGCAAGAACGATGATATCCTTTCCGTCAATGTTATATAAATCAACCTGCGGTTTAATAGTATCTTTTGTTTTGCCATAATTTGCGTTCAACCATGCAATATCAATTTCAATATCGAAGTGGCCAATATTGCAAACGATAGCTTTATCTTTCATGGCAAGAAAATGCTCTTTTCTTATGAGGTCGCGGCAACCTGAAGCAGTAACAATAATATCAGCTTCTTTTACAGCATCAATCATTTTTTTTACCTCATAACCATCCATCGCAGCTTGTAATGCGCAAATAGGATCAATTTCTGTAACAATAACTCTTGCACCTGCACCACGTAAGCTTGCAGCAGAGCCTTTGCCAACATCGCCATAACCGCCAACTACAGCAACTTTACCAGCCATCATTATATCTGTTGCCCTTCTTATAGCATCTACCAAACTTTCCTTACAACCATATTTGTTATCAAATTTTGATTTGGTTACTGAATCATTTATGTTAATTGCAGGAATAGGCAATGTTCCGTTTTCCATTCTTTCATACAAACGATGAACACCAGTTGTAGTTTCTTCAGATAAGCCTTTCACATGCTGTATCAATTCCGGGTACTTATCAAAAACCATGTTAGTTAAATCTCCGCCATCATCTAAAATCATATTTAACGGGCGGTCTGCACTTCCAAAAAACAAAGTTTGTTCAATACACCAGTCGCTTTCTTCCTGTGTTTGTCCTTTCCATGCAAATACGCCAATGCCTTCTGCGGCAATTGCAGCAGCGGCTTGGTCTTGTGTTGAAAATATATTACATGAGCTCCATTTTACTTCAGCGCCCAATTCA
>Ga0207652_10005057_pt1 | contig 10694 bp, 12 predicted proteins | sample KBSC63BmetaG_FD_184334 | JGI IMG/M metagenome (GOLD analysis project Ga0207652, IMG submission 184334) | Corn rhizosphere microbial communities from Kellogg Biological Station, Michigan, USA - KBS C6-3B metaG (SPAdes) (version 2) | ecosystem: Host-associated > Plants > Roots > Rhizosphere ...
GCACGTGACCGAGGTGAGCCGGCTGCAGGCGTCGGTGCAGGAGCACGCCGCGCTGGTCGCCGAGCTGGAGGATGGCCTGCGCCTGGCCGAGGCGCGCGCGGCGGCGGCGGACAAGGAAGCGACCACGCTGCGTCGAAACGCCAAGGAACTGGAGGAGGCCGATCGCGCGCGCCGTGGGCGCCTGTCGGAGCTGGAGGGCAAGCTGCTGCGCATCGAGCGCGAGCGGGCCACGGCGGCGGCGCGGGGCAGTGAGGGTGATGGCGCGGCGCTGGCCGCGGCCACCGCGAAGCTGCAGTCGGCCGAGCAGCGCGTGGGCACGCTGGAGCAGCGGGCCGCGGCGGCGGAGCAGGCCGCGGCCGCGGCGAACGAGCGCGCCGGGCAGGCCGAGCAGCGGGCCAGCGCGGCCGAGCAGCGGGCCGCGCAGCTCGAACAACGCGCCAGCGCCGCGGAGCAGGGCAGCGACGCGCGGCTTGGCGCCGCGGAGGCGCGGGCCAGCAGCGCGGAAGCGCGCCTGGCCGACCTCGAGCGCCAGTTGCAGGCCACCTCCGAGGCCCGGGCCGCCGCGTCGTCCGGAAACGGCACGCACGCGCACGGCATCCCCGACGCGGAGCTGCGTTCGGTGCTGGAAGACGCGGAGACGCGCCTGCGCGACGAGGCCCGCACCCTGGGCCGGATCGAGGAAACGCTGGGCCGCGCCGAGGATTTGATCGCGCGCGCGCCCGCCCCCGCCGACAAGGCCGAGTGGGAGCGCACGGTGGCCGGCAAGGATTCGCAGCTGGTCGAGATGCGCCTGGAGCTGGCGCGCGTGAAGCGCGAGTCGGACACCGCGCGCCTGCACCTGGAGCGCGAGATCACCGATCTGCGCGCCAAGCTGAACCCGGAAGGCGCGGCCACGACGCGAGACATGAACCTGAGCGGGCAGCTGATCCTGATGCACTCGACGCTGGGGAACATCCGCCGGCGCGCGGCCCGGCTGCGCGACGAGCTGGAGGGGTTCCGGCGCCGCATCGACACGCTGCCGCCCGGCGCGCTGTCGTCGATGCTGGAAGAGATCGGCGAGGATCTGGGGGAGTTCGCGAAATGACGACCGCGCCCGAACCGACCCGCGTCACTCTGGTAGGGCTCGGGGCCATCGGGCGCGAGGTGATCAAGGCGCTGGCCGGGAGACGCACCGTCCGCGTGGTGGCGGTCGCGGATCCCGCCTTCGCGGGCCACGACGCCGGGCTGGCGGCGGGGCTCGATCCGCTGGGGCTGCCCGTCGAGGCGACGGTGACGGATGCCCTGACGACGCCCACCGACGTGGTGGTGGTGCTCACCACATCGGGCTCGGCCGAGATGCTGCCCATCGTCGAGGCGGCGGCGGCCCGGCAGGCGCACGTCGTGTCGACCTGCGAGGATCTGGCGTGCGCCGACTGGGCCACGCCCGAGGTCGCCGCGCAGATCGACGCCGTGGCGCGCGCGGGCCGCATCGCCGTGCTGGGCACCGGCGTGAACCCAGGCTTCGTGATGGACCGCCTGCCCCTGGTGCTCGCCGGCTCGTGCGTCTGCGTGAACGCCGTGACGGTGGAACGGGTCGTCGACGCGGCGAAGCGGCGCGCCCCCCTGCGGGCGAAGGTGGGCGCCGGCCTGACGGTGCCCGAGTTCGAGGCGGGCGTCGCCGCGCGCGCGCTGGGACATCGCGGCCTGCCCGAGTCGTGCGCGTTGCTGGGACGCGGCCTGGGCTGGACCTTCGACGAGATCCGGACCCGCATCGGTCCGGTGGTGGCCACGGCGGCGGCGCCCCGGGCCGGCATCGACGAGGGGCGCGTGGCGGGGCTGCGCCAGACCGCCGAGGGTGTGGTGGGCGGCCGGACGCGTGTCTCGCTGACCCTCGAGATGTCGATCTCGGCGCCCGATCCACACGACCGGATCGTGATCGACGGCGATCCCTCGCTGAACGTGCTGCTGGCGGGCGGTACCCACGGCGATCGGGGCACGGTGGCCGCGGTGGTGAACGCGCTGGGCGCGATCCGGACGCTGGCGCCGGGGCTGCGCACCGTCGCTGATCTGCCCCCGTCCGGCCTGGTGCTGTAGGCGCCGCTCAGCGCGTGACGCCGCAGGCCGCGGCGACGCCGTCGCGATAGCGCTGCCAGGCGGTGAGAGCGCCCTCCATCCCGTCCACCACGGCCTGGTATTGCGCCGCCGGGGTGTGGTCCAGCACGACGCGCCAGGCGCTGGCGCGGTGCTCGCCTTCGACCGAGCGGTGGGCCTTCGTCAGCGCCAGCCGCTCCAGCGGCAGGCCATAGTGCTTCACCAGCGGGTGCTCCTCCAGCGGCGGAACGGGCCGCCGCGGAGCCGCGGGATCCAGCTCTCCCCGCTCGAAGGGCGTCCCCTCGACGAACAACGTCATGATGGCCGCGCCGATCTCCCACGGCTGCTCCAGCGTGGCGCTGTCGAGAAACGCGCGGTAGGCGGCGGACGCGGGCAGCAACGCCACGTGCTCGAAGCGCGTCAGGTCCATGCCCAGGCCGCGCGGGTACTCGAGGAACAGCTCGGGGTGGGGACGGCCGGCGTGCAGGCGGCCGGTCTCCTCCTCGAAGACATTCTCGATCAGGTCGCGCCGCACCGCCGGCACGGGACAGCGGACGTAGACGCGGCCGACCAGCACCGGGAAGTCGCGCACGTAGGTGGCGTACTCCTGCTCGAGATGGACGTGCAGGCGATCCTTCGCCACCAGACCGGTGCTGAAGGCCGGCCAGGCCCAGTGGTGTTTCCGTTCCATAACCCCCAGCAGGGCCTCGCGGAACTCGAGACGGTCCACCCCTTGATTGTAGCCGACACGGGGCGGGGCCGCGCAACTCGGCGCTAGAGCGCGGAGGGGGCGCCGGGCTCGACGTCGCCGATGATGGCGCGCAGCCTGCCCTTGTGCTCGATCAACAGCTCGCGGGCGCGCGCGGCGTTCACGCGCGCGTGGTGCATCACGATGGCGACCTTGGCGCGGCCGCCCGCCTTCTCGATCAACGCCCGCGCCGCCGCGTCGTCCAGCCCGGTCAGCAGGTTCACAATGCGGACGGCGTGCGCCCACGACTTCGCGTTCGTGGGACGTACGTCCACCATCATGCCGGCGTAGGTCTTCCCCAGCAGCACGAACGCCGTGGTCGAGATGGCGGTCAGGACCACCTTCGTCGCGGTCCCTGCCTTGAGGCGCGTGGCCCCGGCGATCACCTCCGGGCCGGTGACGACATCGATCACGACGTCGGCGACGGGATCCGTGTCTTCCAGGGCGGCGCACGCCAGCAAGATGGTGGCGGCGCGCCGGAAGCGCGCGTACTCCAGCGCGCTGCGAATGAACGGCGTGGCGGCGGAGGTGGTCACGCAGCAGACGACGTCCGACGGGCCCACGGCGATTCGCCGCATCCGCCCCTCGGCGTCGCGCGCATTGTCCTCGGCCCCGTCGGCGGCGCGGGTCAGCGCGCCAGGGCCGCCGGCCATCACCGCCGCCACCCGCGACGGCGGCAGGCCAAAGGTGGGAACGCACTCGGCGGCATCAATCGTGCCCAGGCGGCCCGAGGTGCCCGCGCCGACGTACACCAGGCGACCGCCCGCGGTCAGGCGTGCGGCCACCAGCTCGGCCGCCCGCGCGATCGCCGCCGAACGCGCCCGCGCGATACGAACGGCCGTCAGCTCCTCGTCCAGCATCAGCTTGACGACGTCCTCGGCCGGCCGGACGTCGAGATCGGCTGCCTGCGGCAGGCGTGCGTCGTCCACCACCGCGACAGGCGTGACGACGGTGCCCGGCGAAGTGCGACGGCGGGGGGAACTCTTGGCGGCGGTGCGGGGCACGGAGAAGCGAAACCTCGGACCCATACTACGGGCGCCGCCCGGCGCCGGCGAATTCCTCAGCGAAGGCCCAGCACGTCGCGCATGTCGTACAGGCCCGGCGCGCGGCCATTCGCCCAGCGGGCGGCGCGGACGGCGCCGTGCGCGAAGGTGTCCCGGGACGACGCGCGGTGGGTGATCTCGATGCGCTCGCCCTGGCCGAAGAAGAAGACGGTGTGATCGCCGACGACGTCGCCGCCGCGCAGGGTCTGGATGCCGATCTCGGAGGCGGTGCGCGGACCGACGTCGCCCTGGCGCGCATAGCGCGCGTCCTTGCTCAGGTCGCGCCCCGTGGCCTCGGCCAGCGCCTCCGCCAGGCGTAGCGCCGTACCCGAGGGCGCATCCCGCTTCATGCGGTGGTGCGTCTCGACGATCTCGAGGTCGAACGACGGCCCCAGCAGGCGCGCCGCCTCGGCCACCAGCTTCAAGAGCACGGTGATGCCGACGGAGGTGTTCGGGGCGAAGACCACCGGAATGGTGCGCCCGGCCTCGGCCAGCGCCTGCCGGCCGGCCTCGCCGACGCCCGTGGTGCCCACCACCAGCGCCGCGCGGGCGCGCGCGGCGGCCGCGGCGTTGGCGGCCGTCGCCGCCGGTGAAGAAAAATCGATCCAGACGGCGGCGGCGCCGGCCGCCGGCAGCTCGCCGGTGATGGCGACGCCGTTCGGCGACAGACCCGCCAGCGTGCCGGCGTCCATCCCCAGCTTCGGGCTGGAGGCGTGATCGACGGCGGCGGTCAGCTTCGCGTCCGTGGCGCTATCCAGCGCGCGGATGATGGCGCCGCCCATCCGACCGGCGGCGCCCAGCATCGCGATCGACAGCGCCGACACTAGAGCAGTCCGACCTGGGTCAGAAAGCCGCGCACCTTCTCGCGGTTCGGCCCGCCGAGCGGGTACAGCGGCGGCCGCAGTTCGTCTGCGATGCGGCCCATCATCGCCAGTGCCGACTTCACCGGCACCGGGTTCGACTCGATGAACAGCCCCTCGGCCAGCGGCAACAGCTTGTAGTGCAGCTCGCGGGCGCGGTCCCAGCGGCCAGCCGCGGCGGCGTCCCACATCTCGGCCATGTCGGCCGGCGCCACGTTGCTGACGACCGAGATGACGCCCTTGCCACCCAGGGCGTACATGGGGAAGGCGGTGGCGTCGTCGCCCGAGAGCACGGCGATCCGGCTCGGCACCCGGGAGATCACCTGCATCGCGCGAAGCGCGGAGCCAGTGGCCTCCTTCACCGCCACCACCTCGGGGACCTCGGCCAGGCGCGCGATCGTCTCGGGCAGCAGATCGCACCCGGTGCGGCCCGGCACGTTGTAAAGGACCGTGGGCAGCGGGCAGGCCTCGATGATCGCCTTGAAGTGGCGGATCATGCCCTCCTGGGAGGGCTTGTTGTAATACGGGGTCACCTGCAACATCCCGTCCGCGCCGACCTTCTTGGCGGCCAGCGACAGCTCGATGGCCTCGGCCGTCGAGTTGGCGCCCGTCCCGGCGATGATGGGGACGCGCTTGGCGGCGGCCTTGACCACGATCTCGATGACCCGGATGTGCTCCTCGAAGGTCAGCGTGGGCGACTCGCCCGTGGTCCCGACGGGGACCAGCCCGTCGATGCCGTTCGCGATCTGGTCCTCGACCAGGCTGCGCAAGGCGTCTTCGTCGACGGCGCCGCGGCGGAAAGGGGTGACGATTGCGGTGATGACTCCCGTGAACATGATTTCGCGGAAATTACCACAGAGCGCGGAGGCCCGCAGAAACTCAGCTTCGCGCCAGCGGAACGAAGCGGTCCCCGCTGACGAAGCCGGCCGCGACGCGAAGTGAATGCAGGCCCGGCACCGAAATGACCAGCCGACCCGCGTTCGCGTCGACAGGCACGGAGCGGTTCTCGGTGGTGACTCCGGCCGGCGTGCGGGACACCAGCAGCAGCTGGAGGGTCGGGCCGGGGGTTCCCGCAGGCAGACTCCACTCGACCGTGGCCACATCGTTGGACAGGCGGCTGCGGATCCCAGGCGCTTGCAAGGACGGCGAGGCGTCGGGCGAGGCATCGGTCGCCGGCTTCACGGGAGGCTTCTGCTCCGGCGAAGAGGTCTCGATCTCCAGGATCCGTTCCTCGATGCGGAGGCGGGTCGCCTGGTCGGCGGCGCGGGACATCAGGCGGGCGTAGATGGCCAGCGCTTCGTCGCGGTGCCCCTGACGCAGGTGAAGCTCGGCCATCGTCTCGGTCTCGAAGGGGTTCATCGCACCAGCTCCCGGGTACGCGCCACGTCGGCGGCGATCTGGGTCGTCAGCGCGTCGAGGGAGTCGAAGCGCAGTTCGTCGCGCAGGCGCTCGATCAGCTGCAGGCGCAGGCGGCGGCCGTACAGATCGCCGTCGAAGTCCAGCAGGTAGGCCTCGACGGTCAAGCCGCCGCCGGCCACGAAAGTCGGGTTCGTGCCCACGGACAGCGCCGCGACGTGGGACGCCACGACGGCGCCGGCGTCGTCCAGCAACTGCGCGCGCGCCGCGTAGATGCCCGCCTTGGGCAGCAACTCGGCCTCGCCCTGCACGTTGGCGGTGGGAAAGCCGATGCCGCGCCCGCGGCCGGCGCCGCGCACGACGGTGCCCGTGATCTCGAACGGTCGCCCCAGCAGCACCGCCGCGCCCTCCACGCGCCCCTCCAGCACGAACTCGCGCACCTTCGTCGACGAGCAGGTCAGGCCATGGATGGACACCCGCCGCACGATCGAGACGCCGAAGCCGTGGCGCTCGCCCAGCTCGCCCAGCATCGTCGTGTCGCCGCGCCGGCCTTTGCCGAAGCTGAAGTCGTAGCCCACCACCACGTGGGCGGCGCGCAGATCCCGGCCCAGCACCTCGGCGCCGAAGGCCTCGGCCTCGATGGCGGCGAACGCGCGCGTGAACGGCTCGACGACGACGACGTCCACGCCGGCCTCGCCCAGCAGCTCGGCGCGCCGATCCAGCGAGACGATCAGCGGTGGCGCTAAAGCGGGAGCCAGCAGCCGGGCAGGGTGGGGATCGAACGTCAGCGCCACCACCTCTCCGCCGGTGTTGTCCGCCAGGCGGCGGGCCGTCTCGATCAGGGCCTGGTGACCCCGATGGACGCCGTCGAAGTTGCCGAGCACGATCGCCGCGCGACGCAGCTCGCGCCCGAGCGTGGCGGTGACGGCGGTGCGCCCGCGGACCAGTTGCATGGTGCCGCAGTCTACACGCCGGCGCGGTGCACGAGTGCACCGCTCTCGAAATGAAGGTCACGTTCGGCCGACCCCATTTCGAGAGCGGTGCACTAGTCACGCGGCTTGCCGGAGACGTGGGGATTTCCGGCCAGGTAGAACCGCAGCAGTCGGCCGGCCCAGGCGCCCGCGTAGTCCACGCCGACGCGGGGCGAGCGCTTCGTTCGATGCCGGCCGCGCAGGCTGGGGGGCCGGGGATCGTCGGCGATGATCAGGCCGCCCCCGGTCAGGTCCAGCCCGTTGTCGGCGCGGGTGATGCCGAGCCCCGCGCACAGCTTTCCCGGTCCGGACAGGGGCCGGGCCGCGCGGCCGGCCGCCGCGGACACCAGCTCCAGCTGGTCGACCGGCTCGGCCGCTCGCAGCAGCACCGCCCCCGCCACGCCGTCGGGTTCGGTCACCACGTTCATGCAGTGGTGCATGCCGTAGATCAGATACACGTACAGGTGACCGGGCGGGCCGAACATGATGGCGGCGCGCGGGGTGGGCCCACGCCGCGCGTGCGAGGCCTGATCCTTCAGGCCCAGGTAGGCCTCGACCTCGACGATGCGGGCCACGCGCTGGATCGATCCGGTCCGCACCAGCAGCTTGCCGAGCAGGTCGCCCGCCACCTCGACGGTCGGTCGCTCGTAGAAAGAACGGGGCAGGGCGATCAGCGAAGGCGACGGCACGAGGGCCACGGCACCGCTCACGTCGTGGGCCCCTCCGCCAGCAGCAGCCGCTGCCGGTCGCAGCCGGCGATCAGCGGGCCGAAGCGGCCGTCGTTCTCCAGCGCCCGCAGGAACTCCTCGGCCACCCGGCGGTAGGTGGGCAGGTCGATGTCGCCCGTGACCAGCTTGTAGCGCAGGTAAACGAACGCCGTCTGGGCCACGTCCGACAGGCAGTAGCGGCGAAGCGCGTCCATCTCGCCCGCCTCGAACAGCCCCTCGACCTGACTGCCGTCGACGCCGACCTTGCCGGGCAGGCCGACCAGCTTCGCCGCCCCGTCCAGCGAGGTCATCCGGGCCGCGCCGAAGTCGGCGATCACGTCGCCCAGATCCAGGTGCCCTTCCTCCGAGAACCGGTAGCGGTAGCCGCCGCCCCGGTAGTACCAGCCGAAGTGCACCCCGTGGCGCAGCGCCCGCAGCGCCAGCACGGGCAGATCGAAGGACCGGCCGTTCCATGTCACCAGCAGGGGGCGCACCTTGCCCATGAAGTCGGCGAAGTCGGTCATCATCGCCGCCTCGGACTTCCCATCGCCCAGGATGCCGATGCGACGGCAGCCCAGGGCGTCGTCCAGCCAGATGACGCCGATGACGATGGGCCGGCAGGCATACAGCGGCGGGAACGGCCGCTCGCCACCCGAGGACGCCTCGGGCGGCGCGTACAGGTCACGATCGGGGATGGTCTCGATGTCGAGGATGAGCGTGCCGGAGCCGGAGAACATGGCCGCAGGCATTGTAGCGCCCCTTCTGCCCACGCTGGGGCTGGCCGTTCGCCGATCCGGATCTTGCGGGACGATCGACTGCCACGGTAGATAGGGGCCACGATGGATTTCGCCCCCTGGCTGCGGAAGTGGCTGCGGAAGTCAGCGCTGTTGGTGGTCCCGGGGTGCGCGATCTTCGCCGGCGGTTGCGCCCATCATCCGCCGATCGAGCCGTGGCAGCGCGAACACCTGGCCAAGCGGGCCATGCGCTTCGACGCCGATCCGGTCGAGCTGCACTTCCGCCAGCACTGGTTCGGCGCGCGCGAGGGTTCCGATCTCGGTTACGGCCAGCCCGGCGGAGGCTGCGGCTGCAACTGATGAGACGCCCACTCGCGCTGGTCATGGGAACGATGGCCCTGCTCGCCGGTTACCGGGCGACAGCGGACGATCACGTCACCCTGCGGATGCAGTATTACCGCGAGCCGTCGACGCGCGTGGTGCAGCCGGTGGTGGAGATCGAGAAGGATCTCCCCGGCGGCTTCGACGTGAACACGCACGTCCTGCTGGACGCCATCACCTCCGCTTCGGCGGCGTCCGGGCCCGCCGGCGACAACATCTTCACCGAGGTGCGCGACGAGGCGGGGATTCGCATCGGCAAGAACTGGTCGCGGGCGCGCGTCACGCTGGCGTACAACTACAGCGCCGAGTCCGACTACTGGTCGCACATCGTGGCCGGTGGCGCGGCCTTCCGGCTGTGGGGGGACACGGCCACGCTGTCGGTGGCGGGCGGCGTCGGCTACGACGACGTCGGCAAGCGGGTGCTGGGTTCGGCGCCCACCCCGGTGATCACCGGACCGTGCATCCCGAACGGAACGCGCCACTGCCCGCTGGACCAGCAGTTCGCGGGCATCAGCTACAGCCAGGTGCTGACGCCGACGCTGGTCGTGCAGGGCGGTTACGAACTGGCGCTGCTGGATGGGTATCTGGCCAGCCCTTACCGCTCGGTGCCCCAGCAGCAGGGGGGCGAGGTGGTCCCCGACAAGCGCTGGCGCAACGCGGTCGCGGCGCGGGCGGCCTACTACATTCCGCGCATCGGGATGGGCCTGCAGCTTCATTATCGCTACTACTGGGACCAGTACTACAAGCTGAAGTTCGGCTTCGTGCCCACGTCGGCTTCCGATCCCCTGTCGACGACGGGCGGGAACCCCTGGAACGTACGCAGTCACACGGTCGAGGGGCGCGTCTACAAGACGCTGGGCCGGGACGTCGAGGTGCGGGCCACCTACCGCTTCTACTCGCAGGGTTCGGCCGCGTTCTGGTGCGATCCCGCGGGCGCGGCGGCCATGGGGAGCAGCTGCTACACGAACGCGATGCTTTACACCACCGACCCCAAGCTGACGCCGGTGTCGACGCAGTACCTGGAGGGCAAGATCTACTGGGACGCCACCCGCTGGCGCGACACGCCCTTTGCCGGATGGTTCTCGGCCGGCACCTTCGAACTGTCCTACGGCTATTACTGGGAGAGCACGTCCTACGTGGGCGCGCACGTCCTGCAAGCCGGCTACACCATTCCTTACTAGGGCGCACCCAGGGCAGGCGCCCGCGCGCTCGGGCGTTGGGGTCATCGCATCGGCGATCGGTGGCACCGAGACCGGGGGAGACGCGCTAACCTGGGCGGATGCCGCTTCCTGCCAAGCGTGAGGGGGGAACGCGCTTCGCCGAGATCAGGGCGGCGCGGCTACGGGCGCGCGCGGTGCGGGGCGGGATCTTCAAGCTGGCGTTCGGGACGATCTTCTTGATCGGCGCGCTGGCGCACGCGCTGTCGCCGGGACGCCACGAATCGGTGAGCTTGTTCTGGATGAGCGTATTGCTGATCATGTCGACGGCGAACGTGGCGCTGGGGCTGCAGTCGGTGTCGCGGGGGAGGCGCTTGACCGCGCGGGCGGCCATCGTGGCCACGGCGGCGTGGGGCCTTCTATCGCTGGTGCTGCTCGGTTTATTGTTGCGGCGATGAGCGCCGGAGAGATCCCGGGCATGGACGCGGTGGGTTCCGCCCAGGCCCCGATCGCGCTGATCACGGGCGCCTCCTCGGGGATCGGCCACGCCACCGCGCGCCGGTTCGCCGCGCGAGGCTGGCGGGTCTGGGCCTCCATGCGCCGTCCCGAGAAAGGCGAGGCGCTGCGTCTGGAGGCGCGCGAGCGAGGCTGGGCCTTGCACACGCCG
>Ga0207652_10005058_pt1 | contig 10693 bp, 10 predicted proteins | sample KBSC63BmetaG_FD_184334 | JGI IMG/M metagenome (GOLD analysis project Ga0207652, IMG submission 184334) | Corn rhizosphere microbial communities from Kellogg Biological Station, Michigan, USA - KBS C6-3B metaG (SPAdes) (version 2) | ecosystem: Host-associated > Plants > Roots > Rhizosphere ...
GAAGAAGGCGAAGATTTTTAGGCAAGCCTGGCGCGCCCGGAAGGATTCGAACCTCCGGCCCCCAGATTCGTAGTCTGGTGCTCTATCCAGCTGAGCTACGGGCGCGCTTGGAGGGCGGCACATACGAGCGCCTCGGGCCCTTGGCAATCCCTTAGCCGGGCAAAGCTTCGAGTAGCGCGCGGTCCATCGCAGCCATCGGCAAGGCGGCGGCTTCTTCCGGAGCGAACCAGCCCCATGCCTGGCCTTCGCGCGAGTCCGGATCGCCCTTCCAGTCCGGGCAATTGTAAAGAATCAGAACGATCGCGCGCGACGCCGCCCCGGCAGGCTCGTCGGCAAAGCCTGCCGGCATCATCGCCGCCGGATTTACGCTCAGGCCCAGTTCTTCGGCGATCTCACGAGACAGCGCAACGCGCGGATTTTCCTCGTGTTCGACCTTGCCGCCGGGCAACTCCCACAGGCCGGCGTGCGGCTTGCCTGGAAGCGCCTGCTGAAGAAGCAAACGTCCGGCATCGTCACGGACCAGCGCGGCGACGACAAGGAGCCATGTCGGGTTTTTTTCCAAGCTGGCCGATCCTCTGAACGATTTCTTAAGCCTGATACGTCAAAGCGGTTCGCTGGCATGACCAGGGGGAAGCAAAACATGCGCCTTGTTGCAACATTGCGAGCGCTTTTCGCCGATACTCGAGGCGCGACCGCTGTCGAGTACGGCTTGATCGTTGCACTGATCTTTCTCGCGATCCTCAGTGCCGTCCGGGGGTTCGGGCTCTCCGTAGGCAACATGTACAACAAGGTCTCGAGCACGACCAACGAGGCCGTCAACCACTAGGGGCTAGAGCAAGTGAAATTGCAGGGTTGGCGAGTTAGGAAATTTTCAACTTATCCCTTCTACTGATCGAAACTGCTTGATCCAAGAGACAGGGGGTCGAGCCGGGTACCGAAGAGTGAACCAGGAGACTAACCATGAAGTTTTTCAACAACCTGCTTCGTGACGAAGCTGGCGCGACCGCCATCGAATACGGCCTGATTGCCGCCCTTATCGCCGTTGCGGCGATCGCGGCTCTCACCAGCCTCGGCGGCAACCTCAGCAACACCTTCAACAAGGTGAGCACCTCGGTCAAGACTGCCTAAGTCTAGACTGCAGAAATCGCGAAAGGGCGGCGGAGCAATCCGCCGCCCTTTTTCGTGCGCGGGGCCGGAGTTGCGCAGTTGTTTGTCGAGCTCAGCCTTCCGAGCGTCGTTTCGCCCGCGGCCGGCGCCGGTCGCCGATAGCGAGAAAGCGATCTTCCCGCATTCGCCTCAACTGCTTGGCGCTCTTGCCCGACAGCGCCCCCAGTTCTTCGGCCAGCGCATCGCCCAGCACCTTGGCTGTCGCCGCGGGATCGCGATGCGCACCGCCGACGGGTTCCTTTACAATCCGGTCGATAACACCGAGTTCGGCGAGATCCTGCGCAGTGACTTTCATCGCTTCAGCCGCTTGCGGCGCCTTTTCGGCCGTGCGCCACAGGATGGACGCACAACCTTCGGGCGAGATCACCGAATAGACCGCGTGCTCGAGCATCAGCACGCGTTCGGCGCTCGCCAGCGCGACCGCGCCTCCCGAGCCGCCTTCGCCGACGATCGTCGCGACCATCGGAGTCGGCAGCGCCAGACAAGCCTCGGTCGAACGCGCAATCGCTTCCGCCTGCCCCCGCTCTTCGGCTTCAACCCCGGGAAACGCACCCGAGGTATCGACCAGCGTGACGACGGGAAGGCCGAATCGGCCGGCCATCTCCATCAGGCGGATCGCCTTGCGGTAGCCTTCGGGCTTGCCCATGCCGAAGTTGTGCTTGATCCGGCTCTGGGTATCGTTGCCCTTTTCGTGGCCGATCAGCATGACTTTGCGCCCGCGGAACGTCGCGAAGCCGCCAAGGATCGCCTCATCCTCACCGAACACCCGATCGCCGCCGAGGGGGACGAACTCTTCGAACATTAGCCCTATGTAGTCGACGAAATGCGGCCGCATCGGATGCCGCGCGACCTGGGTCTTCTGCCACGGCGTCAGCGCCGCGTAAGTGCTGGCCAGAAGGTCAGCGCTTTTGGCCTCCAGCCGCCTGAGTTCGGCCGAAATGTCGACGCCGTCGCCATCGGACGCCGTCTTCAGCTCGGCGATGCGCGCTTCGAGCGCGGCTACAGGCTTCTCGAACTCGAGATAGGAAATCATCCGCGCGGGCTAGTCCGGCCGGCGCCGTTCGGCAAGGGGATGCCGCTCGTTGACCAGCTTCACCAACCGCGCCGCGTCGACGTGCGTGTATATCTGAGTGGTTGCGATGTCGGCGTGGCCGAGCAGGGTTTGCAGCACCCGCAAGTCGGCGCCGCCTTCCAGCAGATGCGTGGCGAAAGCGTGGCGCAAAACGTGCGGGCTCACCTTCGCACGATCGATGCCTGCGCGCACGGCTAGCTCTTTCAGCAATTGAAACAGACGGATTCGCGTCAGGTGCTTGCCCCGCGAGGGGAACAGGAACTTGCCCCCTGACGGCCGCAAGGCCAGCCAGCGGGACAGTGCCTGCCGCGCCCTCCCGGAGACGGGAACCATGCGCTGCTGCCCGCCTTTGCCGGTGATCGTAAGGAAGGGGGCATCGCGCGGCACAGCCGCCAGCGTCAGCGAAACAAGCTCGGTTGCGCGCAGCCCCGAACCGTAGAGCAGTTCGAGCAGAGCAAGGAGCCGCACCGCTGCCGCGCGGTCGGCCTGCGCTTCCTGTTCCGCGCGAGTGAACAGGCTTGCCACTTCGCCATGCGAGAGGATCTTCGGCAAAGGGCGGCGCGTCGCCGGGCGCGGCAAGGCCGGCGAAGGGTCGTCCTCCCGCTCACCCTCGTCGACGAGAAAGCCGTAGAATTGCCGCAGCGCCGAAGCTTTGCGGGCGACCGTGGACGGCGCGAGGGCAGCCCAGCGATTGCCGAGATTGGACAGCGCGCCGCGATCGGCCGCGGCAAGGTCGCCGATCATCTCTTCCGCGCCTTCGAGATCGCGCCGGTATGCCGCCAGCGTATTAAGCGCCGCTCCCCGCTCGGCGGCGAGCATGGCGAGGAAGGCGTCGATCGCCGCGCCGATCGGATCAGCCCCTCGCCACGGCCTCTGCGGCGATCATGCGGGCTTCGGCGTCGAGCCCCGCCTGATCGAGGGCGCGGACGATGTGAAACAAATGCCGCGCCGTCATCTTGTCCCACCCGGTTCCTTGCATGCCGAGCCCGGCAAGAAGCGCCACCAGCGCGGGATTGCGGTATTGCCCGGCCTGGTCGATCGCCTGGCTCCAGCGCGTCTGCCGGCCCAGGCTGACGCCCAGGCGGCCGGCAAGGCTGTTGGCATCGCCCTGGTCGAGCCGCCCCAGCCCGGCAAGGCCCGCTATCAGGAAGCGCGACTTGCGCTGCTTCGAACTGTTGTCGCCGTCGATGAAGCTCTGGACGGCGCTGCTGGATACGACACCCTGTTGCGGTTGCCCGACCATCAGCAGGCCCCAGCCGAGGCTGCCTTCGTCGACCACCCGGCCCCAGGGCATCGCGTTGCGGTCGAGCCCGGCGGCCAGCATCGACGCGATGATCGGCCCGGCGTCCTTGGCCAGGCTCTTATCGACCGGCAGGCGCGCGGCGGCATAAGCGGTGAGCACCTGCCGCGCGTAGTCTGGTGTCCCGCCCCACAGTGACTGCATCGCCGAAAGCCGCGCCTGCGGATCGCCCGCGACGTAAGCTTCGCGCAGTTGCCCCGCGCGGTCCTTGTCACTGTCCTTGACGTCCGGGTCGGCCCACAACTGCGAGTAGAGATCGACCATCGCGGCGGCGGAAAGAATGCCGTCGCGCGCGGCTCCGTCGGCTGCCTGAGCGCGCTGGGTAAGCGGAGCGGCCGGATAGAATACGTCGTTGCGGAACAGTCTCGAGCCGCTGTCGCTACGCAGGCGGTCCGGAATGTCCAGCCCGAGCGAGCGCGACAGCGCCAATCGCCACGGGGTCATCTCGTCCACCCCGTCCCATTCGATGGTGACGGCCTTGGCCCCCTCGCCCGCGGCGCCGGCATAACGCTGCGCCAGCAGCACATCGATGCGCGGCGCGGTGCCGCGCGACAAATCGCGGTTGAGGTCCTGTTCGGCAGCCCGCGATTCGCCACCATAGGCGCCGCAGATCGAGCGCGTCAGCCGCCATTCCGGCGTATCGAGCAGATCGCCCTTCAGCTCCACGACGGGGCAGATGCCGACGATATCGCCGGTCTGCAGGTAGGCATCGAAGGCCGACGCGGCGAGCGCCGGATTGTAATTGGCGGAATCGACATCCTGCACGAGAGCCCGCGCGGCCGCGCCTTCGCCCATCCGGTCGAGCAACGCGGCGCGCTGGGCGGCGAAGTCCACCGGGTCCATCCCTTGCGGCGTGTCGAGCCGGCTGGACAGCGCCCGGCGCAGCAGGATGTGCCCCCAACGGGAGACCAGCGGCCCGTGGTTACCCGAGAGCGCCGCCTGGATCAGCGAGGCCGGCTGGCCCGCCAGCGCGCGGCTGGGAAATCCGCCGTCGTCGAGACCGATGACCCCGACTTTATCGAGCGAGCGCTGCGCACCCGGCGGGATGTCGTACTTCGGCTTCAGACCGAACAACTCGTCGAGCTTGTCCGGGTCCATCTTTTCGAGTTCGGACAGCGGCGGCAAGTTCGGCAAGCCGGCTACCGAGGCCGGGGCACCGACCGCCTGGGAGGGTGCTGGAGCCCCGCCTTGCGCCTGCACCGGCGGGCCGACCACTTGCGAAGGGGCCGGCGCGGCAGTGGCGCGCGGAGTCGGCGTAGGGGTCGGGTTGTCGAAGCCCGGCGGGAGAAGCGACTGCGGCGCGGCCAGGGCCAGCGTCGAGCAGAGCGCCAATCCGGCGGCGCCAATCAACCAGCGGCGCTTCACCGCGCGTTCTCCGGCAAGTCGACCGTCTGTTCGATCATCCGCTGCTGCCGGCGCCCGCCGTCAATCCAGGCGAACGCGATAACCGCGACCACTACGATGGCGAGTCCAGTCAAGATACGTCTGCGTCCCATCCGGCAATCCTTGCGCGCTCGCCTAGCGTAACTATAGCGCTGGCGGCAATGACCATCGACGCTCCGAGCTTGTCTGACGCCGAAATCCGCCGGCTGGTCGAACGGCTCGACCGGCCGGTCGTGCTGGTCGGCATGATGGGAGTCGGCAAGAGCACGGTGGGCAAGAAGCTCGCCAGCTTGCTCCACCTCGACTTCCACGACGCCGACGACGCGATCGAGGAAGCCGCGCAGATGAGCGTGAGTGATATCTTCGAACGCTTCGGCGAACCGTCGTTTCGCGATGGCGAACGGCGCGTGATCGCCCGCTTGCTTGCCGGCGGGCCGAGCGTGATCGCCACCGGCGGGGGCGCGTTTGCCCAGGAGGAAACACGCGATCTGATCCTCGGCGGCGGCGTCGCCGTGTGGCTCGACGCCGAGGTCGATACCATCGTCGAGCGCGTCCGGCGCAAGGACAATCGCCCGTTGCTGCGCGGCGGAGACGTGCGCGAGATCGTCGAGCGCCTGAAGACCGAGCGCGCGCCGCTCTATGCCTTGGCGCCGATCCATGTCCCCAGCGGCACCGGGCCCCACAGCGATACCGTGACGCGCATCGTGCAGGAGCTCGACCAATGGCAGTGATCCCCGTCGAGCTCGCCGGGCGGTCCTACGAGGTCCGCGTCGGCAACGGACTGCTGGCCGATCTTCCCGCGCAGTGCGGCAAGCTTCTGCGCAAGGAGCACGTGCCGATCGTCACCGACGCGAACGTCGCGCAGCACTGGCGCGAGCCGGTCGAGGCGGCGCTGCTCGCGGCGGGCCGGCAGCCGCGCTGGCTCGTGCTCGATCCGGGCGAGAGCGCCAAAAGCTGGCAAGGTCTCGCGCAAGTGACGGACTGGCTGCTCGCCGAAGAAGTCGAGCGCGGCGATCACGTGATCGCGCTGGGCGGCGGCGTAATCGGCGACCTGACCGGCTTTGCCGCGGCCATTCTCAAGCGCGGCTGCGGCTTCATCCAGCTCCCCACCACCCTGCTGGCCCAGGTCGACAGCTCGGTCGGCGGCAAGACCGCGATCAACACCGCGGCCGGCAAGAACCTGATCGGCGCGTTCCACCAGCCCTCGCTGGTCCTCGCCGACCTCGACACGCTGACCACCCTCCCGCCCAGGGAGATGCGCGCCGGGTATGCCGAGGTGATCAAGTACGGCATTCTCGGCGATGCCGCCTTCTTCGAATGGTGCGAGCGGAACGGGCCGCAAGTCCTTGCGGGCGATCGGGCGGCGCAGGAATACGCCGTGACCGAAAGCGTCAAGGCCAAGGCGCGGATCGTCGCCGAGGACGAGCGCGAGACGACCGGCGCCCGCGCCTTGCTCAACCTCGGGCACACGTTCGGTCACGCGCTGGAGGCCGAGACCGGCTTCTCCGACCGCCTGCTGCACGGCGAGGCGGTGGCGCTGGGGATGGTGCTGGCCGCGCGCTACTCGGCGCGGCGCGGCTACATTCCCGAAGAAGCCGCAGAGCGGATTACCGTGGCAATCGATGCGGCCGGACTGCCGAGCGAGATCGCCGCGCTCGGTCTCAACAGCATGGCCGCCGATGGGCGCAAGCTCGCCGCCCACATGCTGCACGACAAGAAGATGGACGCTGGCACCCTGCCGTTCGTGCTCCTCGCGGCAATCGGCCAGGCGTTCCTCGACAAGAAGGTGGCGCTGGAAGACGTGGCCGAGTTCCTCGACGAGGAACTGCGGCCCAACGGATGACAATTCGGGGAGACAAGCGATCCCTGGCGGGCTAGCTTCGTTGCAAAAGCAACTACCGAGGATGCCCGCATGACCGTAGCCGAAGCCGAGCCCGAACGGCTCGACGTCGTCACCGACCCCAACGACCGCGCCTTTCTCGGGCAACCGAAAGGCCTCGGCTTCCTGTCGGTGGTCGAGGGTTGCGAACGCTTCAGCTACTATTCGATGCAGACCCTGCTGACCCTCTACATGGTCAACTACCTGCTGCTGCCCGGGCACTTCAGCTCCGTCTGGGGGCTCGGCTGGGTCCAGCAGCACCTCGCCGGCGGCAAGACTGGGCAGCCGCTCGCATCGGACATCTTCGGCAACTACACCGCGCTGGTCTACCTGACCCCGATCCTCGGCGGGATCATCGCCGACAAGTGGCTCGGCCGGCGCGGGGCGCTGATCGCCGGCGCGCTGATCATGTCGCTGGGCCATTTCCTGATGGCGATCCAGCCGGCGTTCCTGCTGGCGCTCGTCTGCCTGATCGTCGGCGTCGGCCTGTTCAAGGGCAATATCGCCAGCCAGGTCGGCGAGCTTTACGGGCCGAACGACTTGCGCCGAGCGGTGGCGTTCCAGATCTTCTACATCGCCATCCAGGTCTCGGTGATCGCCGCGCCGCTGATCTCCGGCACCTTGGGCGAGGATGTGGGCTGGCACTACGGCTTCGGCTGCGCCGGCGTGGTCATGGTCATCGGCCTGCTGATCTACCTCAAGGCCAAGCCCTATTTGCCCGCGGAGAAACCGACCACAGGGAGCGCCAAAGGGTTGTGGTTGCTGTTGTTCGGCGTCATCGCGTTCGTTGTTGCGGCCATCTACTTGCCGACAATTGTTTTCGCACTGGCGGTCTTGGCTGGCCTGGCCTTCTGGATCAGCCGGCTGGATCCGCCGGACCGAGTTCGCATCATCGCGATCTTCGTCCTCGTTCCTGCCCTGGCCATTGCGCTCTTGCCAAATCAGGAAATCTTCAACGCGTACCTCGTCTGGGCGGACCAGCAGTTCAACCTCACGTTCATGGGCCACAAAGTTCCGACGAGTTGGATGATCACGCTCGATTCGATCTTCAGCTTCACTACACTCGTCGCGATCACGTGGTTCTGGCAGTGGTGGCCGAAGAGCGGTCGCAAGGACCCGGACGAGCTGACCAAGCTGATCATCGGCAGCCTGTTCACCATCGTCGGGGCACTGTGCCTGTACATGGCGGCGATCACGCAAGGTTCCGGCAAGATCGGCCTGTTTTGGCCGGTCCTGTTCCACTTTTTCAACAGCATGGGCTTCGGCCATCTGCTGCCGGTCAGCCTCGCGCTGGTTTCCAAGATGTCACCGCGCAAGCTGACGGCGACCTCGGTCGGCATCTACTACCTGGCGTTTTTCATCGCCAACAAGGTCGTCGGCGAAGTCGGCGGCTGGTACTCGACGATGCCGATCCCGCGGTTCTGGCTGGTCCATGTGGGCGCGGCGGTGGTCGGTCTGGTCTGCTTCGTGCTGTTCAAGCTGTTCCTGTCGCACCGCTTTGACGACAGCGGGCGGGAAGCGACCCCTTGAGCGATTCGTTTAGGAAATTCGACATTTAGCTGAATGAAGCGAACGACAATGGGCGACACAGGGCGACAGGTGTCGCCCACCGTTCCCGTCTCAATTCGTTGAAATATCACGGCAAATATCTCAGGGCGACAGGGCGACAGCGATGCGCGCGAAAAACGTCGCCGACCCGTTCGGGCGGGCATCGGCCTTTAGCCGGGACGGCCGGCTGCGGATCGACGATTGCACAGAGCCATCGGGAGAATGGAACAAAACGGGAATGTAGGAAAGCGAAAAGTTATTCGCCGACCTGACGATCCTCCCCATTTTCCGTGAGCGCAAATAGACAGGTGGCGCGCGCCGCAGGCGCGTGACGGAAGGGTAAAGACGCCTGACCCCTCCACCATGCTTCGCATGGTCCCCCTCCCCATTTGCCGCTACGCAGAAAATGGGGAGGATCTCGTTACCGCAGCGTCACCACGTTGTCGCTGACGCGCTGGTCCGCCCGGCCCGTGTACAGGCTGGCCATCGGTTCGTCGTCCACGGTCACCGCGATCGCTTCGCCGAACCCGTTGAAGCCGGTCTTCATGGCCGCGCCGTAAGCGCCGATCATGCCGATCTCGATATAGTCGCCGGCCTGGATGTCGGCCGGCAGCATGAAGGGGCCCTTCATGAAGTCGCCGTCGTCGCAAGTCGGGCCGTAGAACGAGAATTCGGCGAGCGGCTGAGCGAGGTCATCCTCCAGCGCGCGCACCGGGAAACGCCAGCTCAGATGCGCGGCATCGAACAGCGCGCCGTAAGAGCCGTCGTTGATGTACAGCTCGTCGCCGCGGCGCTTCTCGACCTTGACGATCAGGCTCGAATATTCGGCGCACAGCGCGCGGCCCGGCTCGCACCACAGCTCCGCCGAGTAGGAAATCGGCAGGGCCTCGAAGTGGCGCGCGATCAGGGCGAAGAAATCCTCCAGCGGCGGCGGCTCCATGCCCGGGTAAGAACTCGGAAATCCGCCACCGACATCGACGATGTCGACCGTCACCGCCGCCTCGGCGATCGCCGCGCGCACGCGCTCGAGCGCCTGGACATAGGCGAACGGGGTCATCGCCTGGCTGCCGACATGGAAGCAGATGCCCAGCGCGTCGCAATGCTGGCGCACCGCCTGCAGCAAGGGCGCCGCATCCGCGAGGTCGACACCGAACTTCGAGGCGAGCGAGAGCTCCGAATATTCGGACGAGACGCGCAGGCGGACCAGCAGGTTGAGATCCGTGGCCGCGCCGGTGGCCTCGACGATCTTCGCCAGTTCCTCGTGCGAATCGAGGCTGAAGGTGCGCACGCCATGCTCGGCATACGCCTCGGCGATCGCCCGCGCGGTCTTCACCGGGTGCATGAAGCACAGCGTCGCTTCGGGGAGCAGCGAGCGGACCAGGCGCACCTCAGCGATCGAGGCGACATCGAAATGGGTGATTCCGGAATCCCACAGCGTCTGCAGCAGGTCGGGCGAGGGATTCGCCTTCACCGCATACATCGACTTGCCCGGAAACTTCTCGGCAAAGAAGCGGGCGGCGCGCGCAGCGGCGTGCGGGCGATTGAGGATGACCGGCTGATCCGGCGCGAAGGTACGCGCTACAGTCGATGCGTCGGGGTAGCTGTGCAACTCAAGGGACCTCCAAGGCAGTCGTTAGCGAAAGCTGCCTTGCGGTTTGGAAGTCCCCTGGGGCAGCGGAGCGCGCATATATTCCGCCGGGGCTGAACTGCAAGTGAAAACGCGTGAAACGTGGGGGGCTGTGGGTAAGTCGTTTTACGAGACGAAAATACCCCTCCGTCACGTCGCGTGACGGAGGGCTGTTCCCGTTACTCGAACAACTTCGCCCAGCGCCGCGGCTGACGCCCCTTGCCTTGCTGCCGGTGCCAGGCGTCGCTCGCCAGCAGCGGCATCACGCTGCCCGCTTCGGCGAAGACCATCTGCTCGATCGCGGTGGAGACTTTGCCCCAGCTCGCGGCTTCCTGCAGCGTCGAGGAGGAGCACGCGCCGTCGCGCACGTCGGCGACGGTGATCTGCACCGCGTACTTGTGCACCGCGACATCGTGGTGGCCGAGGATTTCGGCGCAGACCACGGTGTCCTGGACGAAATTCTTCGGCACGCCGCCGCCGACCATCAGCAGACCGGATTCGCCGCCCTCGATCTTGATCTCCGTCAGCTCGCGGAAGTCGGCCACCGAATCGATGGTCAGGTAGGGCTTGCCCGCTTTCATCCGCTCGACCTGGTGCTTGACCAGCCCGAACCCGGCCGAGCAGTCGGAGAACGCCGGGACAAAGATCGGCACGTCGTGCTGGTAGGCGAGCTTGACGAGGGAGTTGTCCTTCTTGCCGTGCTCGACGAGGTACTTG
>Ga0207652_10005062_pt1 | contig 10693 bp, 8 predicted proteins | sample KBSC63BmetaG_FD_184334 | JGI IMG/M metagenome (GOLD analysis project Ga0207652, IMG submission 184334) | Corn rhizosphere microbial communities from Kellogg Biological Station, Michigan, USA - KBS C6-3B metaG (SPAdes) (version 2) | ecosystem: Host-associated > Plants > Roots > Rhizosphere ...
CACCGAGAGGTGGGTAAAGGCCGCCAGCTTCGGATGTGCCCTGCTAAAAACCGTACCTGCTTCTTGCGGCGTGACGTGATGTGCGGCGATAGTTTGTATCGCCTTATTCTTCATAAGCTCGGGCTTCACGGCGAATACTTCATGCACCAGCAGATCCGTCCCGGTACCGTATTTGATGACGTTCTCATTGAACCGCGTATCTCCTGATATCACCGCTGAGTGCCCCGCGTAGTCGATGCGATAGCCAAAGGCAGGCTTTACCTCGTCACCATGGTTGACCTCGAAGGCGGTGACCCTGAGCCCATCGCTATCATAAACGAGGCCATCTTTCGTAAACTCCTCTACCTTTGGATCAAGCCCTTCTCGCGTGAGTTTCTGGTCTGCCATCCGTATCTTGATATCGGCTGCGTATGCACGTTCAAGGTTTGACATAAGTTCGACAGCGCCGGTGGGGCCGATCACATGAAACGGCGATTTCCTATGACCAAAGGGGGGAGGCAACCATCCGGTCAGCCATAGATCGGGGATGCCAATAGTGTGATCCGAATGGTAGTGGGTTAAGAAGACAACTTCGATGCTGCCTAAGGGAATGTGCAATTGGGAGAGCCTGATCGTCGCGCCACGTCCGGCATCGATGAGAATTTTATGGGCTCCAGCCTCAATCAGTGTACAGGCGCTGAAGCGCTCCGGAGACGGGTCCGGCGCGCCGGTACCGAGCAGCGTCACTCGGAAGACATTCTGATCTGAAGTCACCTGAGCAGTAGCGATGTGTGAATAGCAGGCTGACACTATTGCGACGACGAACGCAGCCCTTTGGAAAAACCGGCTCATGTACCCCCCAACCCCTGATCCTAGTGCAGGCAAGCATAGCATGTCGACGCGCCCCGGCTACCTCGCACTGGCCTGACCGATGGGTAACTCCACGCGGGTCACGGTAGGTCCGGTTCGGGTCAAACTGAGAACAACTCGGTGTGAGCAAATGTCTTCCGGGTTACCCCTGAAAGCGGAAATTGCCCAATGCAGTCGGCACTTCGCATTTGTGCCAACAGGCGAAGTCATCGATTACGAGCCAACCAGAAAATCCGGCCACCCTTTGCGGGGTCATTGATCGAATGCTCGATTAGTTCGAAACCAAAGTCCGTCAATAAAGCCTGATATTCGGTCGCATCGAGACTCGCATGGTACAGAGGATCGCCTCGATAAGAACCGACAGCCTCGCCATGACTAAAGCCTGCATTGAACATCAAAATGGCTGCTGGCGCAGCATGCACGGCAAATATCTCAAACATCGTTCGCTGGTCTTGGTGCCGGAGATGGAAGAAGCTGTCCCAAGCCAATATCCCTTGAAATCTCCGACCAAGGGCCAAGGATCGCATATCGCCGACGATCCATTCCTGATCGGACATCCTAGTTTGGCATAGCGAGATGAGGGTCGGAGAGCTGTCCACGCCGGTGACGTGAAAACCATGGGCAACCATGTGAAGCGCAACGGGTGAGCCGCCCCCACAGCCAAGATCAAGAACTGTAGCGCCTTGTGGAAGAAAACTGAGAAAGCGCTCGATAAAGGGTTTGTCTGTCCAACCGGCGGCACGGCGGTCCGCATCCCATGACAGCGCGTGACGCTCGTAATGGCGTACAATCCGGTTTGCGGCATCTTCCATCGCCACCTCCGTGCCGCGCGGGAAATGTCAAAAGATACACCGATTTACGATTCCGGGATGTCCGAGTCCGGTCCAGGCTGTGTGAAAACTCGCTTGAGCCAAGGACGCGCAGAATTGTTTTCTCAATTGTCTTCTCGCAGAAGGAGCTGCCGGTGTAATCGGTTTTCCACAAGCTTTTACACAGCCTGGGTCAAAAGCCGACCTGACGGCCCCGAAGTCCGACTTCCGCTATACCGCCGAAAGCGGACTCAAGACGGACATCGTCGGAGGTCCGGTTAGTGCCATTAGCGACCAACGCACCGCAGCAAACAGCATCCCTATTCAATCACGTCGTCAGCAAGGGCGAGCAGCGTCGGCGGCACAGCGAGGCCGAGCGCCTTGGCGGTCTTCAGGTTGATGAATAACTCGTATTTGGTTGGTGCCTGCACCGGCAGGTCGAACGGCTTCTCACCCTTGAGGATACGGTCGACGTAAACTGCCCCGCGCCGAAACTGGTCGATCCGATCGGGTCCGTAGGAGATCAGGCCCCCACTGGTGACGAATATACGGTCAGAGTAGACCGCGGGTAGTCGATGACTGGCTGCTAGTGCGATGATCAGTTCGCGATGAACGTTTGCCAACGAACTCCCCAGCACGATCAGGCCGCCATTCGAATCACGGGCGAATGCCGTTATGACACTTTCGATCTCGCCGGCGTTGCTCATTCCGAATGGGCTCAACACCACTCCAAACGATGGCGCCGCCGATTGGATAGCGGTGAACATACCGCTCTCGGCAGCTGAGGCAGGATCCCGAAGGACCGCTACTCGCTTCACGGGGGGTACAATCTCTTTCAGCAGCTCCAGCCATTTCCCGCTCAGGCCGTATTCGAAATTCGTAAACCCGGTGGTGTTTCCGCCTGGGTGCGCCAAACTGTCGACGAAGCCGGCGCTAACCGGATCGACGACACCTACGAACACGATTGGCACCGTGCCGGTCACCTTTTGTAACGCTGCCACCGCCAAGCTGCTGCTGGCCAAGACGACATCCGGCGCGAGCGCAATCAATTCCGCGGCGTATTGACGAAAACGGTCGACATCGCCCACGGCCCAGCGCGTATCGATCTGCACGTTGCGGCCGTCGCTCCAACCAAATTGCTGCAGCTCCTTGAGGAAAGCCGCGATGCGGACCGCTGATTCCGGATCGTCCGCGGCCACGTTCATAAGCACGCCGACGCGCCGCATGGGGCCGCGCTGTTGCGCGTGCGCCGTGAGCGGAAACACCGCCGCGCCGCCAAAAGCCTGGATGAACTCGCGCCGCTTCATGTCCGACCCCAGCCCCAGCAGACGGCATCTTAGCGGTTCAAACGAGTACTTCGATAGGGGCTGAACCGGCTTCAAAACCGTTGCCGCAGCGCACAGCCGATGTCGCCGTTGGGTCATTCGCGACCGGGTCGAGCCGGCGACAAGTCCGGCCATGTCCGCTATGCCGCCGAAAGCGAAAGTAAATTCAGGGCATTAGCGGCTCTGCAACAGGCTGTTGCAGGTTGATGTTACCGCCGTGGATGTAATTCAAGCTCCGAAACCGGAGCCTCGAATCATAAGCTACGAACTCAGCGATTATGAATGGCATGACAATCGGCTGTGTTCGGTTCTCCTCGGCGCCTTGCTTCCACAAACGATGTTACTCGCGGATCGAGGATACGACGCGGACTGGACCAGGGAGCTTGCCCGCCAGCAAGGCGCACGGGCAAACATTCCGCCGAAACGAAATCGCAAAGACCCGATCTGCTTCAGCCCGTCACTGTATCGCGCGTGCAACTTGATCGAACGGTTCTTCAACAAGATCAAGCAATGTCGGCGTGGTGTGACCCGATACGACAAACTCGCGGCCAACTATCTGGCGTTCATCAAGCTCGCATCAATCCGCATTTGGCTACGCGCTGATGAGTCCGCGGCCTAATGCCGTTTCGGCACGCTGCGGGTTGCCGTCCTCGGCGGCGACGGCGCGGAAATCGCGACGAACGGTATGAGATGCCGTGGAAGGATCACGCGCTGGCCAACCGCCAGCGGTGCATTGTCTGACAACTGGTTGATCTGGGTCAGCGACCACAGCGGCACGTGGTGAAGTGCCGCAAGCGTCTGCAACGTATCGCCCGAACGGGCCAACAGCGGCGTGCCACTGTCCCACAGCTCGACCGGAGCGTAGGGGGGAACGACATAGCGAAGCGGTACCGCCTCGCCTTCGGCCTTCGCGGGTGTCGTGGCGAGCTGTACAACGGCGGTGACCAATTGTTCCTGGATGGAATCCATCTTATCGATATTGATGTGTGTGATCTCATCGTGCTCCGAGAGATCGAAGCTTGCGTAGTGGCCCTGATAGCCTTGTTTCGCCACCACATCGCCGCCGCCCAACACGCTGTTCGAAAGGAAAATGTTGATATAGCGCTCGACATTGAGCGGCACCTTCGGACTTGCGTGAGCCGGATCGATCGTGACAACCAGATTTACCGGAATGCCCTCGTCCTGGAGCAACTCGGCGAGCTTCAAGGCACAAAGCCCGCCCATCGAGTGGCCGATGAGGATGATCGGGGCCGGATCGTCGCGGTAATCGCGAATGGCCCGCTCGGCAATAAGCCGGCAAATCGTGAACTCGTAGACATCAGCCTTGATGCCGGCCTGTTCGAGGCGTGTGGTCAGACCATCCATCCCGCGCGAAAAGATCGGACCGAGCGCGCCACGGAACAGGTAGGCGCGCCCCCGCGGCTGCGTCGCAAACTCCCTGGCTTCCGGCGCAGCGACCGCCGCGGTCGTTCCAGCGGTTGCATCACTCGATGTAGCGACCGGGCCCGCCAGCGCCGGATCCAAACTGGTCGAGAAGATGCAGGCCGAAAGCATCGCCCCGATCACAATGGTTGCAACCCGCGTCGGCTTGATCATGCGCTTTCCGCTTGCACCGTTCGGCCTACAGGCATGCCGGGCCATAGATGCTAGTGGATGAATACCACTGCGCCAACAGGCTTATTGCGGGGGAATTTGGCAGAATTTGCGGCGCACTTTGCGCAGCGCGACCGAACGGCTTAATTGCGCGCGGTCGCGGCGCTTGCCGCGCCTGAACCGTGCCTCACCGCGCTTGCTACAGGCTGTTGTGGCTTCCGTGCCGCAGACCGCGTTGTCGACCGGTTAAACACGACAGCGTCGATGGCGCTGATCACCTTCTGCTGCATGATCTCGCTCTTGTCGATCGTGAGGTGCCCCATACCTATTTTCCCGACGTCGACATTCTCCAGCGCGCCCTGGAATTGCCTGGTTTTCTCGACAGGCGTGCCGGCTCCGTCGGCAACGTAGAAGTTGATATAGCGTCCAACGCGGCCTGTCAGGCTGGTGCGAAACACCGAATCCAGGCCGATCGCCAATTTAACGGGGGCACCCAGTTGATCAAGGCGCGCAACCATATCGGGCAGCGCCGTCGCCCCAGAGGAGTGCCCGACCAGAATGATGGTTCGCGCCCGCCCACTCCTGTATTCGGCCGCGGCTTCGTCTGCGAGTGACGCCCAGGACAGGTAGTTGGCTACGGTGACGGGAATGCCCTGCTGCTGCAGTTTGGCCGCGATTTCATCCAAGCCTAGGGAGAAGATGTTGAGCACGCCACGGAGCAGATAAACGTGTGCGACCGATGCCCCCGATGTGGGCGCCGTCGCCGCGTTCGCCGTGCCGACGCCGATCGGAAATATCAGCAGCAGGAGCGCTGTCGCCGTCGCTTGCAGGCGACGCAACGATGGCCGGCATAGCAACGAAAGTCCGTCGACAAATCTCCTGTAGCCGCCATCTGGCTTCATTGTTCCTCCTCGAAGGCGTCCCGGCTGTTGCGCCGGCCGACCGTAGCCCTCGCATGCTCGCATCTGCAACAAGAGCACCGTGAGCCCGGCAATTTTGTCCGTGCGACGTGTCCGCGCTGCAACACCAATTTCGAAATTCTTCAATGTTTTTCGCTGAATACGGGGTTAGGAGGAAGCTTACGAGCTTTCGCCGCCGCGAGCTCTTTTCAGGCGGGCGGCCAAGCCCCAGTATGATTGCACCGACCAATCCTGCAACGCGCAGCCCTTTTTTCTCTTGCCAATCAGGAACCGTCCAAACATGGCTCTTGCTATCGGAAATTGTCTTGACGGCGGGGGAAGGTCGATGGAAGTCAACGGCATCGCGCATATTTTTCTGACTGCGTCGAATTTCGAACGCTCCCGCGAGTTCTATCGCAAACTGCTGCCGTTTCTTGGGCTGAAGCCGGTCATCGACACCGAGACGACTTATTACTGCGTCGGCGGACGCACGGCGGTCGGGATCAGCGCGCCGGCGCCCGAGCATGCGGGAGCCGCGTTCGAGCAAAAGCGCGTCGGCCTGCACCACCTGTGCTTTCGTGCCCGCGAGCGCGCCGACGTTGATGAACTGCACGGCTTTTTGTGCTCACTCGACGTGAAGATCATCCGCGCCCCGCGCGAGGACCAATGGGCGCCCGGCTATTATTCGCTGCTGTTCGAGGATCCCGACGGCATAAGGCTGGAGCTCAACCACGTTCCGGGGAAGGGGCTGCTGGTGTGAACGGGTTTGCGGATTCGAGCGCGCCGCTGCCCATTCCGCTTTGCGGAAAATGCGCCGATTGCAAAGGGACCGCATGACTGCCGCGTCCGGCTCGCGCCTTGCCGCTGCCCAAGCGTTGCGGCATGATTGCGGCAACGGAAATAAAGGCTGCAAAGCAATCCGGCATGTCGACAGGGAGGTTTCAAATGAAACGAGCTCTTTCCGGCGTTCTCGCCGCGCTGCTGTCGGTTACTGCCACCGCGGCATGTGCGCAAAGCAAGCCTCCGCTAAAACTCGGGGGCATCCTCGATATGTCCGGGCTCTACGCCGACATCACCGGACCCGGCAGCGAGACCGCCGCGAAGATGGCGGCGGAAGATTTCGGCGGCGAGGTGCTGGGCCGCAAGATCGAGATCGTTGCCGCCGACCATCTCAACAAGGCCGATCTTGCCGCCAACATCGCCCGCGATATGTTCGACAATCAGGGCGTGGAGATGCTGTTCGACGTGGCGGCTTCCGCCACCGCGCTCGCCGCGCTCGAAATCTCGAAGGCGCGCGGCAAGATCAACATGTTCAACGGTCCAGGATCGATCCGCCTCAGTAACGAGGCCTGCGGCCCCTACACCGTACACTACGTGTTCGACACCTTTGCCCAGGCCAACGTCACCGGTCTCGCGGCCGTGAAGTCGGGCCTGGACAGCTGGTTCTTCCTGACCGCGGACTACGCGTTCGGCCAGGATCTGGAAAAGGACACCACCAGTGTGGTGCTCAAGTCAGGCGGCAAGGTGCTGGGCAGCGTGCGGCACCCGCTCAACACCTCGGACTTCTCGTCCTATCTGCTGCAGGCGCAAAGCTCGAAGGCCAAGGTGATCGGGCTCGCAAACGCGGGTGGCGACACCATCAACGCCATCAAGCAGGCGGCGGAGTTCGGGCTGACCAAGAGCGGCCAGAAGCTCTCGCCCCTGTTGGCGTTCATCACCGATATCGACAGCGTCGGCCTTGAAACCGCGCAGGGCTTGCTGCTTGCCGAAGCGTTCTACTGGGACCTCAACGATGAAACGCGCGCGTTTTCCAAGCGCTTCCAGGAGCGGATGAAGCGGATGCCATCCGCGGTGCAGGCCGGGACCTATTCGTCGGTCATGCATTATCTGAAGGCGGTGAAGGCCGCAGGCACGACCGATTCGGCTGCCGTCATGAAGATCATGAAGGAAACCCCGATCAACGACTTCTTTGCCAAGAACGGCCGGATTCGCGAAGACGGCCGCATGGTGCACGACATGTATCTGTTCGAAGTCAAGAAGCCGTCGGAATCCAAGGGCCGCTGGGATGACTACAAGCTGCTGGCGACCATCCCCGGCAATGAGGCGTTCCAGTCGCTCGAACTGTCGCGCTGCCCGCTGGTGAAGAAATAATCGCTGCTTTCGTCATTGCGAGGAACGCAGCGACGAAGCAACCCATCTTTCCCATGGGTTGACTATGGATTGCTTCGCTTCGCTCGCAATGACGAGCAACAACAAAGGCACAACTCATGAACAATGAAATCGTCCTGCAAAGCCTCGATCAGGGCCTGCTCACCATCACCATGAACCGTCCCGATCGGCGCAACGCGCTCAATCCGGACATGACGCGGGGGCTGGTCGAGGCGGCGCGGCGCGCGGCTGAGGACCATGAGGTCCGCGCCGTCCTGCTTAAGGGCGCGGGCGGCACCTTCTGCGTCGGCGGCGACGTGAAATCGATGGCGGAGGGGCGGGCACCGTTGCCGTTCGAAGCCAAAATGGCCAATCTTCGCCGCGGCATGGAAGTCTCGCGTATTCTGCACGAGATGCCGAAGCCGGTGGTGGCGCAGGTCGATGGCGCGGCCGCCGGCGCCGGGCTTTCGATTGCGCTGGCCTGCGATCTCCGCGTCGCCTCTGCTTCCGTCAAGATCACCACCGCCTTTGCCAAGGTCGGCCTGTCAGGCGATTACGGCGGCACCTATTTCCTGACCCATCTGCTCGGCAGCGCCAAAGCGCGCGAGCTCTATCTGACCTCGCCAGTGCTGTCGGCGCAGGAAGCGCTCGCGCTCGGTATCGTGACTACAGTCGTTCCCGACGCCGAGGTCGAAGCGGCGGCGCATGAGCTGGCGATGTCGCTGGCGCAGGGACCCTCGGTGACGCTGGGCTACATCAAGCGCAACATCAACAACGCCGAGCACCTGTCGCTGGAAGCCTGTTTCGATGCGGAAGCGATCCATCACTCGCGCTCGGGCGAAACCGCCGATCACAAGGAAGCCGCCAAAGCCTTTGTCGAAAAGCGCAAACCCGTCTTTCAGGGTCATTGAGATGGCTGGTTACATGAGGCTGCGGCAGATCTGCCTGGTGGCGCCGCAGCTCGAGCCCGTCATCAGCGATATCGCAGGGATCATGGGGTTGCGCGTCTGCTACCGCGACGGCAACGTCGCCAAATACGGCCTGGTAAACGCGCTGCTGCCGGTCGATACCATCCTCCTGGAAGTGGTCGCCCCGTTTCAACCGGGCACCGCGGCGGGGCGCTTTCTCGACAAGACCGGCGGCCGCGGCGGCTACATGGCGATCTTTTGCTGCGACGACCCCGACCAGCGCGGGGCGCACGCCAGGCAAATGGGCGTGCGCGTCGCCAATGTCATCAATCATGCGCCCTATCACGGCGTGCAGCTGCATCCGCGCGATTGCCGCGCCGCGTTCATCGAATTCAATCACACCGACGGCAGCGACGATATTTTAGGCCCCTATCCGCCGGCCGGACCGGACTGGCAGCAATCGATCCGCAAGGATGTGACGCAGGCGTTGACCGGTGTGGAGATGCAAAGTCCGGAGCCGCAGGCGCTTGCGGAGCACTGGGGCAAGATCATCGGAATTCCCGTCACGAAAAGCAAAACCGGCGAGCCCGAACTGGCGCTGCCCAATTGCAGTTTTACCTTCGTCAAGGGCGCAAGCGATCTCATGGGCGGCCTGACGTTCAAGGTTAGTAACGTCGCTAAAGTGCTCGCTGCTGCCGAGGCAAAAGGCCACGCCGTATCCGGCGATTGCTTTGCACTCGGCGGCGTCACGTTCCGCCTCGCGGCGTGAGCTTCGCCACCACTCCTCTCAATCCATCATTGCGAGGAGCGAAGCGACGAAGCAATCCATAACTGTCGTATCCCGGCTTTGGATTGCTTCGCTGCGCTCGCAATGACGGTCTCAGACTCCGCGCGCTAAACAAGAACAAAAGGGTCCTCAATGCCGCATCCGCTCGACTCGTTCTTCTCGCCCGACAGCATCGCGCTGATCGGCGCATCGCGCGATCTGGAGAAGATTCCGGGCCGGCTGTTGTCGATGCTGCGCAAGAACGAATTTCCGGGAAAGATCTATCCGATCAATCCCAATTACGGCGATATCGACGGGCTGAAATGCTATTCCACGATCGCCGAGGTTGGGCGGCCGATCGATCTCGCCATCGTCATTATTCCGGCGCGCGCGGTGCTCGGCGCGCTCGAGCAATGCGCCGCCGCCGGGGTCAGGAACGCGGTCATCATCTCCTCGGGATTTGCCGAGGAGGGCAGCGACAGCGCCGCCATGCAGGATGGCATTGCCGCGCTTGCCAAAAGGACCGGCATGCGGATTTCCGGCCCCAATGCGGAAGGATTTTACAGCGAAGCCCAGCGCGTCGCCGCGACCTTCAGCCCGACCGTGGACGTCAAGCCCGACGCGCCCCGGCTGATCGCCACCAAACGGCGGATCGGCATTGTCGCGCAAAGCGGCGGCATCGGCTTTGCGATCTACCACCGCGCCAAGGCATTAGGGATCGCGCTCAGTTACGTCATCAGCACCGGCAACGAATCCGATCTCGGCGCCGGCGAATTTTTCGAATATATGGTGCAGGATGCCTCGACCGACGTGATCCTGCTGTTCATCGAGGGCATTCGCGACGTCGATAAATTTCTCGCCGCCGCTCGTCGCGCCGCAGAAACCGGCAAGCCGGTCATCGTCACAAAAGTCGGCCGTTCCGGCGCGGGCGAGCGCGCGGCGGCCTCGCATACCGCCAGCATGGCCGGCTGGTCCGCAGCCTATGACGCGGTCTTTGCGAAATACGGGTTCATCATCTCCAACGATCTCGATGAAGCTGTGACCATCGCGGCTGTCCTCACGACCAATCCGATGCCCAAGGGCGACCGTGTGGCGGTGCTCACGGTATCGGGCGGCGCCGGCATTTGGGGCGCGGACGCGGTTTCGATGCAGGGCCTGCGGGTGCCGGAATTGTCGGCGCCGATCCAGGCGGAGATCGGCAAACTGCTGCCTTCCTATGGTGCGACCCGCAATCCGATCGATGTCACCGCGCAAGGCGTCCACAGCGGCGGCTTGCAGAAGAGCATCGATCTGCTCGACGTCTCCGACGAAGTCGACGCCATTCTGGTGGTGCTGTCGTTGTCGAGCGACACAAGGATGCCGTTCAAGCAGGCGGAACTGAAGCCTGTCATCGACG
>Ga0207652_10005063_pt1 | contig 10692 bp, 12 predicted proteins | sample KBSC63BmetaG_FD_184334 | JGI IMG/M metagenome (GOLD analysis project Ga0207652, IMG submission 184334) | Corn rhizosphere microbial communities from Kellogg Biological Station, Michigan, USA - KBS C6-3B metaG (SPAdes) (version 2) | ecosystem: Host-associated > Plants > Roots > Rhizosphere ...
GCTGAGCAGCGCTTCCGCACGTCGTCTCGAAATATTCAGCACATTGGCGTCAGCGGCAATCGACTTAAGAATCGGTGTAATCGCCTGGATCTCGGCCAACTGACGGTCCTTCCCCATCTCCTGCATTCGTTTCAATTCCGCATCCAAACCTAACTTGTCGTGCGTGTGGTAGTACTCGAGACGGCGACCGAATTCCATGGTCTCAGCAATACCTTCGAAATAATCGGTGATCTGTTGCACCGTGCTATTGGACGACCAGTTGTAAGTGCTGCGAAAGTCCCGATCGCCATCTTTGTAGGCGAGCGTCTTGTTGCCGGTGAAGGCGACCTTTCCCTTATGAAACTCAAAGTCCTGATTGAAGTATTTCAGTTGCTTCGCCGCCCCGAAGATCCTGTTAACGCCCTCGCTGCTGAGGGTGAACCGATAGATGTACGGAACGCCAGTAGAAGCTTCAGAACTGGGATCGGACTGATAAGCAGCGCGTCCGTCGGCGCTGACGGCAATGGAGTAATGCGGAGGATCGGCGTTCGGGAACTCGAGGCTGAAAGTTACGGTGGGAACGGCTGCGCCGCGAGCCTGCGACGAGTCGAGCGTAGGCGCTTGCGAGAAGGCATTAGCGGCGACAAGAATGCACAGCACCGCGAGGAAGATTCTGTTCTGACGAGTGCGCACGAGCTAGCGTCCTCCAGCAAGCATTCTAGACGGAAAATGAGATGCATCGGTTACGATCAGGCGCGACAAGAAGCGGCCTTTGCGGGCTGCTGGCGTTGCAATGTCGTCCAGGTATGCAGATGACAGATCGCGATCGCAAGCGCATCGGCGGCGTCGGGCGATTCGGGCGGCTCCGTCAGGTTCAGGAGCTTGGTAACCATGTGCTGAACTTGCGACTTCTCAGCGCGGCCATAGCCGCAAACCGCGGACTTGATCGAGAGCGGCGAGTACTCGGCAACTTGCAGACCACAGGATGATGCTGAGAGCATGGCGACTCCGCGAACCTGGCCCAGCTTCAATGCCGACTTGGCGTTGACGGCGTAGAACACGTCCTCAATGGCGACCATCTCGGGATGTACGTCGGCAATGACCTCGCGCAGACGTTCATAGACACGATTGAGCCGAATCGGCAGCGGCTCACGGGTGGAAAGACGGATGGTCCCGCAGCAAACTATCTGCAGCCTGGTGTCGCTTCCCTGCTCCACGACACCGTATCCGGTAAATTCGCCACCGCAGTCGATTCCGAGAACGCGCATTGCGGCCCAGTGTATCCGAAAACTGGAGCGCTCCGGGATAGCTTTCACAACACTATCGAGAGAACCAGCCTCGGGCGACCGATTTGCATCCAACAAACAGTGTTGATGAAGGATCAACCCATGCTGCTACGAGCTTGCATCGCGTTCCTGCTGGCCGTTCTGTTGCTCACGGCGACGGCAAGATCAGGTCAGACTGATAACGGCACGGCTCCCGAAAAGGTGCGGATCACGAGCGGCCCAACCGTCGAGCATGCTGGCGCCGAAGATGCGATTGTGGCTTGGTCGACGAATGTGTCTTCTGGAACGCAGGTGTTATATGGAACCGATCGCGCGCATCTCGACCAGGTTGCAGAGACGCCGTGGGGAGCGCTTACACATCGAGTAACCCTCAAGAAGCTCGCTCCTGCCACAACTTATTACTACGAAGTTGTTTCCGATCAAGCGCTGGGAACGGGGGGAAAAGTCGAGAGCGGAGTCGCGCAGTTCACCACGAAAGACAAGACGCAGGCCGCGGGAAAGTAAGAGCCCGTTTCACGTGTCACACTTCAAAACAATCCTATTTCTTGGAAGCAGGCTCACTGGTGGTCACGTAGCTTGACAGTTGTCCGGTCACCATCAGGTAGACCATCTTGAAATCGCTAATGAATGACCAGAACGGGTGCCCAAACGTTGCCGGTCGATTGCCTTCGATGCCGAAGTGTCCGATCCAAGCGAAGGTGTAGCCGATCACCGGCCAAAGCAGAATCCACCAGTAGTGGGCAGTGACGATCGCCCAGATCAGCACTGCCAAACCCAGCACCGTGCCGCAGAGGTGCATGTAGCGGGTTCCTGGCTTGCTATGTTCGCCAAGATAGAAAACAAAGAAATCGTTATAGCTCGAAAACTGCTGCTTATTGTTTGTCGACACGGCGGTCCTCACGGCGGGCAATAGTACAACGATCCGTCACGATTTGCAGTTTCCACCCTTTTGGTGCGCGACAAATTCGCGTCTGAATCGATAGAATCGCAGCACCGCTTTACAAGCACTTCAATCAAGATGTGAGGAAGGACGAGGATGAAGATCGGTGTGTTAACCGGCGGAGGCGATTGTCCCGGCCTGAACGCGGTGATTCGCGCTATCGTGCGCAAAGGCACGTTCCATTACGGCGATCAGTTCGTGGGATTCCTGGAAGGCTGGCGAGGCGTTCAAGACAATAAAGCAGAGGTGCTCGACCTGGCGAAGGTGTCGGGAATTCTGCCGCGCGGTGGAACCATTCTGCGCACGTCGCGCACAAATCCTGCCAAGCGCGAAGGCGGGCTGCAGCGCTGCATGGACAACTTGAAGCGGCACGGCTGTGACGCGCTGATCGCGATCGGCGGCGACGACACCATGTCGGTGGCGCACAAGTTAAGCGAGCTGGGTGTGAAAGTTGTGAGCGTGCCGAAGACGATCGATAACGATTTGAGCGGGACCGACTTTTGTTTCGGATTCGATACAGCGGTAGAGATCGCGACCGAAGCCATCGACCGTCTGCACACCACGGCGGAAGCACACAATCGCGTGATCGTCGTGGAAGTGATGGGACGCGACTCAGGTTGGATCGCGATGTATAGCGGCGTCGCTGGCGGCGCGGACGTGATCTTGATTCCGGAGAAGCCATTCGAACTCGAAGACGTGGCTGAGGCAATCAAGCTCCGGCATTCGCGTGGGCGTTACTTCAGCATCGTCGTGGTCGCCGAAGGTGCGAAGGCTGCCGAGCACAGCAGCGACAACGTTACGCTCGACGTGTCGAAGGACGAGTTCGGTCACGTGCGACTGGGCGGCATTGGAAACCTTTTGGCAAAAGAGATTGAGAAGCGCACTGGCTTCGAGACTCGTGCGGTGGTGCTCGGTCACGTGCAACGTGGCGGATCGCCAACGGCTTTCGATCGGGTGCTGGGAACACGCTACGGATCGGGTGCAATCGATATGGTGCATCGCGGCGACTTCGGAAAAATGGCAGCGCTGCGCGGAAATGAGATTGTTGCTATTCCGATCCAGGAAGCACTATCGCAAAACCGCAAGGTGGATCAGGCGCTGATTGATGTAGCCGTGGGACTACACGATAAGATCGGCGGCGAAGCGCGAAGAGAGGTCATTCAGTCGACATGAACTGCAGATCCCTCGCGAGCTGGCGCTCGCTCGTGATGACAAATAACTCGTGGTGACAAATAAGAAAAAGGCCTCCAATCGGAGGCCTCTTCTTTTGTGGTATGCGTCAGCGTACCGCCCGCGCGCCACTAACGTCGTTGACCTTACCTGCGGAAGTACCGTGCCTTCCAGACTCCGAAGCTCAGTCCGCCAAGTCCGAGCAGACCGAGAAGAGGAAGTGGAGTTGCCGTGCGCGGCATTCCGCCACCACCTGCGCCGCCAGCGTTACCGGCATTGCCAGCTGCCGCTCCGCCCGTTTGATCTTGCGGTGGAGGTGCGCCGACGTTACCGGTGGTCCCAGACTGATTTGGGTTCTGGCCTGAGGAAGAGCCGGTTACCGCATTCTTGGCTCCGTGATAGGCGTCACTCGCACCTTCCGCGGTTTTGCTAGCGCCAGTTTCGGCGCCCTGTTTTACGGCACCGGCTGCGCTGGATGCTGCACCTTTCGTCTGATCAGCTGCGCTGGACGCAGCGCCCTGCGTTTGATCGGCAGCGTTCTGGCCGGCACTCTGCGCCTGATCGGAAGCGCTTTGCGGCGCACCCATCAGCATTGACATTTGCGGCGGAGTGGTAGTCGTGCCGGTGGAACCCGTTGAACCGGTGGTTCCCGTTGTTCCAGTTGTGCCCGGAGTTGATCCAGGAGTAGAAGTGCTTCCGGTGGGAGCGCCCGGCGAAGTTGCTGCTCCACCGGTAGTACTGCCAGTCGTGCCCGTATTTCCACCAACGCTGCCGGTCCCGGCAGTGCCGGTGCTTGGCGCCGTAGAGCTCTCGGGCGTTGCCGTCGTTCCGGGTGTGGTTGTGCCGGTTGCGCCGGTCGTGCCGCTCGCGTCAGGAGTGGTGCCCGTCGTACCTGTGGTTCCCGTTGTTCCTGTCGTTCCTGTTTGCGAACCCATGGAACCTGCGCTGGCACCCGTTCCTGTAGTCCCTGTTTGCGAACCCTGCGAACCCATGGAGCCTGCGCTTGAGCCGGTTCCAACCGAACCTGAACCAGCGGTTCCAGTGCTCTGGCCGGCTACGCCGCCCGTCGCTCCTGTTCCAGCTGTTCCCGTTCCAGCTCCGGCACCCGCGCCAGTTCCGCCAGAGCCTCCCGCTTGTGCTACTGCCATTCCCGCTCCGAGCAGCAGCACGGATGCAATACTAAGCTTTTTCATAGTGTCTCTCCTTCGTTAGCTCGTGTGCGCTGCCCCTTAGGACAGACACTGAGTTTGTTTCCGACAGTGGCGTTTAGGAATCTGACGCCATGGCACAAGAGGGAGATGTCCTCATCCAGCTGACACTCACGAAACGCTTCCGCAAGCGGTACAGAGATGTGCGAGTGCGCCAGGCGAGTGGGCCAAAGTCACAATGGCGTTAAACAACTGAGGGTGAGGAAGACTTTACGCCCGAGAAAAACCAGTCCCAGTTCCGGAATCCAGTTCTGGTGTGGACTCTCTCACGGTCCGACGTGTGCGGCGCACACCAAATTCTGTTGAAAAAGACGACACTGCAGACAAAGGAATTGCGGAGGCTGGGCCAGAGGAGCGCGGTTCGGCAGTGGCCCAAATACAAGTTAGCTCTTAGATCAACCCGACCTTTGGAAGGGTACGGTCGAAGACCGCCCCGCTGCTTCCTTTCGGTTGAAAGGAGACCTGATGCCGGCGTATCCAGCGACAGTTTTGCCACCTTCGGACGACAAGCGCTGGCGGATCGTGGAAGGCACTATGCGCCGCCACGGACGCGAACCCAATGCTCTGATCGAGGTGCTGCACACCGTACAGGAAAGCTTCGGGTATCTCGATGACACAGCGCTGCGCTTCGTAGCTCAGAGCTTGCGGCTTCCTTACAGCAAAGTGTTCGGGGTGGCGACGTTCTATCACTTCTTCACGCTGAAACCCAAAGGAAAGCACACCTGCGTGGTTTGTACCGGCACCGCTTGTTACATCAAGGGATCTCCTGCACTGCTAAAAGCGGTGGAGCAATCAGCGCACATACAGCCGGGAGAGACCACCGAAGACAACCAGGTTTCGCTGCTGACAGCGCGCTGCGTGGGATCTTGTGGACTGGCACCGGCAGTGGTGTTCGATGGTGATGTCGCGGGAAAAATTGGTCCCGAAGAGATGTCGAAAAGAATTCTGAGGTGGCTGCATCATGACGCTTGAGGATCTTCGCGAGATTGCGCGCACCGAGCGGGAAAAGCAGCAGGAGTTCCCGCGGAAAATTCACGTCTGTACCGCAGCCGCCTGCCTGTCGCAGCGCAGCGACAAAGTCAAAGCTGGGATCGAGGCGCGGATCAAGGAAAAAGGCCTGGAGAAGAGCTGCCACGTAAAGGGCGTCGGCTGCATGGGACTATGCGCCGCCGGGCCGTTGGTTTCGGTAGAACCGGAAGGCAAGCTCTACCAGGGCGTTCGTCCTCCTGAGGAAGGTTCCGACACGACCGACATCGTGGATTCGCTCGAAAGCAAGAACACAGCCGTGGAGCGACTGAAACTCGATCCGACACTTCCCTTCTTTAAGGAGCAAGTGAAGGTAGTCCTGGAGAATTCCGGCAACATCGATCCGGAGCGAATTGAAGACTACATCTCCGCTGACGGATATGAAGCGCTTCTAGCCGCACTGACCGCCATGACACCACTGGAAGTGATCGAACAGGTCACGAAGAGCGGATTACGCGGGCGCGGCGGCGCCGGATATCCAACCGGCTTGAAGTGGAGCACCGTAGCCAAGGCGCGCAGCCAGAACAACACCAAGTTCGTGATCTGTAACGCGGACGAAGGCGATCCCGGGGCGTTCATGGATCGCAGCGTGTTGGAGAGCGATCCGCAACGCGTGCTGGAAGGCATGGCGATTGCCGCTTACGCTGTTGGCGCGAGCCATGGCTACATCTATGTACGTGCGGAATACCCGCTCGCGATTAAGCGGCTGAAGACGGCGATCAAGCAGGCGGAGAATCTCGGTCTGCTTGGGAACAATATTTGTGAGACTCGATTCAGTTTCCGCATCGACATTCGACTCGGAGCTGGGGCGTTCGTCTGCGGTGAAGAGACAGCACTGATCAACTCGGTGGAAGGAAAGCGGGGGACCCCACGTCCCCGGCCGCCGTATCCGGCACAAGAAGGACTATGGGGCGCTCCGACGCTGATCAATAACGTCGAGACGTACGCGAACATCGCGCCGATCGTTCGCAAAGGCGGAGCGTGGTACGCGGGAATTGGCACGGAAAAGAGCAAAGGCACGAAGGTATTTGCGCTGGCCGGCCGCGTGCAGAACACCGGACTGATCGAAGTGCCGATGGGAATCAAGTTGCGCGACATCATCTTCCGCCTGGGCGGGGGCATCCCGGATGGACGCAACTTCAAAGCCGCGCAGACTGGCGGTCCTTCGGGCGGATGCGTACCGGAGCAATACCTCGACATGCCAGTCGATTACGAGTCACTCGCCAAAGTTGGATCGATCATGGGATCGGGTGGACTGATCGTGATGGACGATACCTCCTGTATGCCCGATGTCGCCAAGTACTTCATGGACTTCTGCCGGACTGAATCGTGCGGCAAGTGCGCGCCCTGCCGAGTGGGCACCACGCACATGCACAACCTGCTGGAGAAGATCACCTCCGGCGCGGCGGGCGAGAAGGAACTCGCTCTGCTGGAAGAGTTGTGCACGGTGGTGAGCCAGACCAGCCTTTGTGGGCTGGGGCAGACGGCGCCGAATCCTGTGGTGAGCACATTGCGTTACTTCCGAAACGAGTACATGGCGCATATCAGCGACAAACAGTGTCCCGCAGGAGTGTGCAAGACGAAACCTGCAGCCAAAACGGCGGAGGTGGGTAAATGAGCCCCGCGGCAGTGGAAATTAAAACCCTACAAATCGATGGGCGCGATATTGGTGCGCGCGCCGATCAGACCATTCTCGAAGTCGCACGTGAGAATGGAATCAACATACCCACGCTCTGCCACCTTGACGGTCTCACCGACGTGGGCGCCTGCCGTCTGTGCCTGGTGGAAGTGAAAGGCAGCAACAAGCTTCTTCCCGCATGTGTCACACGCGTGCAGGAGGGTATGGAAGTAACGGCACACTCTCCGCAGCTGGAAGCGCTGCGAAAGATGATCGTCGAGATGCTGTTCTCCGAGCGCAATCACGTGTGCTCGGTCTGCGTTTCGAACGGTCACTGCGAACTGCAGCAAATGGCCGAGAGCTTGGGAATCACGCATGTTCGCGTTCCTTATCTCAATCCCAAGCTGCAAGTGGACGCCAGTAACCGCCGGTTCGTGGTCGACCACAACCGTTGCATTCTGTGCTCGCGATGCGTGCGGGTATGTGACGAGATCGAAGGCGCACACACCTGGGATCATTTCGGACGTGGCATTGATTGCCGCGTTATCACTGACCTGAATCAGCCTTGGGGCGAGTCCGACAGTTGCACCGGTTGCGGGAAGTGTGTGCATGTCTGTCCCACTGGAGCGCTGGTGGAGAAGGGCCGCGCAGCGGGAGAAATGAGAAAGCGGCAGCAGTTCCTGCCGTATCTGACCTTGATGCGGGAGGGGCGGCAATGAGTAAAGTCCGAATCGCAACCGTGTGGATGGATGGGTGCTCGGGATGCCACATGTCGTTTCTCGACATGGATGAGCGTCTGCTCGAGTTGGCCGAACACATTGACCTGGTCTACAGCCCGCTGGTCGATCTAAAAGATTTTCCGCAGGAAGTGGACGTCACGCTGATTGAAGGCGCAATCAGCTCGGACGAAGACGTGGAGAAGCTGGAAAAAGTGCGGGCGCATTCGAAGCTGCTGGTTTCGCTCGGCGACTGTGCCGTTACCGCCAATGTACCGGGGATGCGAAATTCGTTTCCGGTCGAGTCGGTGCTGAAGCGCGGGTACATCGAGAACGCGACGCTGAACCAGCAGATCCCGCTGCAGGTGATTCCGCGACTCCTGCCGCGGTCGCTTCCGCTACACGAGGTGGTGAAGGTGGACCTGTTTGTGCCGGGATGCCCGCCGCATCGCGACGTGATTCATTTCGCGTTGTCGGAATTGATCCATGGACGCATGCCGGACCTGAGTACGCGGAGCCATTTCGGAGCCTAGGAGAGCGAGATGCAAACTGTCGTTATCGATCCCGTTACTCGCATCGAAGGGCATTCCAAGATCACGATTCAGCTCGACGATCATGGAATGGTGCAAGATGCGCACTTCCACGTGACCCAGTTCCGTGGCTTCGAGAAGCTGTGCGAAGGACGGCCGTTCTACGAAATGCCGGCCTTGATGGCGCGCATCTGCGGCATCTGCCCTGTGTCGCACCTGATTGCATCAGCGAAAGCTTGCGATGCCATCCTCGCCGTGCGCATTCCGGAAACGGCGGAAAAACTGCGTCGCATCATGAACCTGGCGCAGATCGTGCAGTCGCACGCACTAAGCTTCTTCCATCTGTCGTCGCCGGACTTCCTGCTGGGCATGGACTCGGACCCCGCAAAGCGCAACATCTTCGGAGTTGCCGCGCATAGTCCGGAACTGGCGCGGGACGGCGTGCGGCTGCGTAAGTTTGGACAGGAAATTATCGAACTGCTGGGCGGGAAACGAATCCATCCGGCGTGGGTAGTGCCTGGCGGGGTGAGTGAACCGCTGAAGGTGGAATATCGCGATCAAATACTGAAGTCGATTCCCGAAGCGAAAGACATCGTCGTCCGCTCGCTAGGATGGTTCAAGCGGCAACTGGAGAACTTCCGCGAAGAGATTCGAACCTTCGCGAACTTCCCTTCCATGTTCATGGCGCTCACCAAGGACGACGGGAACCTCGCGTTCTACAAGGGATGGCTGCGGCTGGTCGATGCGGATGGTGAGATTGTGCAGGATCACATCGATCCCGCGGACTACGAAGAATACATCGGCGAGGCCGTCGAGCCGTCGTCGTACCTGAAATCTCCGTACTACAAGCCCATGGGCTATCCCAAAGGCATGTATCGCGTCGGGCCGCTCGCGCGCCTGAACATGGCAAAGCGCTGCGGAACGCCTCTGGCAGACCAGGAATTGGCGGAGTTCCGCGAACTGGAGCGCCGGTTCGTTCTGAGCTCCTTCTATTACCACTATGCGCGGCTGATCGAGGCGCTGTTCGCGGTGGAGAAAATCGAGGCCTACCTCGAAGAGCCGGAGATCCTCGGCAAGCACGTTCGCGCGTATGCCGGACCGAACAACTACAACGGCGTAGGCGTCTCAGAAGCGCCGCGTGGGACGCTGATCCACAACTACAAGATCGACGAGAGCGGACTGATCAAGCATGCGAACCTGATCATCGCTACCGGGCACAATAATCTGGCGATGAACCGGGGAGTGTTGCAGGTCGCGAAGCATTTCATAAAGGGAAGAACAATTCCGGAAGGCATCTTAAATCGCGTCGAAGCCGTGATTCGCTGCTACGATCCATGCTTGAGCTGTTCAACACACGCCATGGGGCAGATGCGGCTGCATCTCCAGCTCGTGGACGACGAAGGCAAGTTGCTTTCGGAGGTGAAGAGGTAATCTGATGCCGAGTATTGTGGTGATCGGGTACGGCAATCCGCTGCGCGGCGATGATGCGATCGGCTGGAAGGCTGCCGAGGCGTTGCGAGATGTCTATGAAGACGACGGTGCGGTCGAGGTGTTTGCCAGCCACCAGCTGAATCCGGAGATGGCGGAGACTGTTGCGGAAGCCGGTATGGTGATCTTCATCGACGCCGTCGCCCATAAGCTAGAGGCAGGCAAGATCGCGTGCGAGAGCGTGCATCCGGCGGACCACTCCTCGGCGTTCAGTCATCAGCTTGATCCACCGACTTTGCTGGCGTCTGCGATCGACTTGTACGGCAGCTGCCCGCGAGCGGCGGTGATCGGCGTAGGGATACAGTCGTGTGATTTGGGACATGATCTGAGCCGCGAGGTGAAAGCTGCTCTCCCACGTGTAGTCGCCGAGGTAAAGCAGATGATCGAGCTGCATCGCAGCGGGAAGCAGTTCGTCGTGGAACACCAGCGGGTGGGATCGGCGTAGCTCACGTCGGCGATGATCGATCGTGCGGAGCGGACATTCCTGTCCGCTTTTTGTTTTCGGTTGATCTTTTAGGTTTGTAGAACCTGCTCCGGTTCAAACTAAAAGGCCGATCCGTGGATGGGAATCTTTTCAAATCGATTAAGGGAGTCTGCGAGTGAGCACTAACGGATCTGATAAAGCGGCTTCCGACCAAAACCGGCGGTTCTTTCGCCACATTCTCGCTACGATCGCTTACCGCGGCGGCAAGACGCTTCGCGACGCTCCTGCGTCGTTTGCTGCGTTTCGC
>Ga0207652_10005066_pt1 | contig 10689 bp, 9 predicted proteins | sample KBSC63BmetaG_FD_184334 | JGI IMG/M metagenome (GOLD analysis project Ga0207652, IMG submission 184334) | Corn rhizosphere microbial communities from Kellogg Biological Station, Michigan, USA - KBS C6-3B metaG (SPAdes) (version 2) | ecosystem: Host-associated > Plants > Roots > Rhizosphere ...
GGTGGCGGCGGGGGCGGGGACGGTGGGCGGCGTGGCCGCGCGGACATCGGTCACGGCCAGGCTCGCCACCGCGGCGAGGCCCGCCCCCAGACACCGGAACCGGCCCAAGCATTCGCGCATGGCGAGAAACGTAGCCCAATTCGGCGCCGGACGACACGGTGCATTTCCGGGCAACCTGTTCGCGGGAACGGCCCTCCAAGAGGCTTCGGGTCCTCGAATCTCCCGGCCAGGGGCGCCGGCAAGGTCCGCCGCCTCAGCCCATGGGCCAATGGACATCGAACGGGCTATCGTGCTAACCGGACGCACCACCATGAAGCGACAGACGATCACGGGCTTTTTCACGCGCGGCGCAGGGCCGGGTTTGCGTTTGTTTCGCAACGCGACGCTGTTGCTGCTGGTCAGCGCCGGGGCGTTCGTGGGCTGCAAGCAGGGGCGCGGGGATCGCTGCCAGCAGGACTCGGACTGCGGGTCGGGGCTGGTCTGCGGCGCCTCGTGCGCGCTGACCACGAACCCGTGTGTCTGTGAGCCGATCGTGGGGAACGGCACGGGGGGAACCGCCATGACGCCGACCGGAGGGACCACCGGCAGCGGTGGCGCCGGCGGGATGTCCGATCAGGGCCAGGCGGCGACGGGCGGGACCAGCGCGACCGGCGGTGATAGCGGCGCGGCCGGCGGCACCACCGGCGCGGCCGGCGGCGCCAGCGGAGACACGGGGGGCGCGGGCGGCGACGCCGCTGGGGGCGCGGGCGACGCCGCTGGGGGCGCGGGCGACGCCGCTGGGGGCGCGGGCGGCGGTGGCGAGGCCGGCGCGGGCGGCGGTGACGCCGGCGGCAGCGCGGGCGCGACGTCGGTGGGCGGCGCCTAGCAACGCGCTGGACGTCACGTCCGTCACGGCGTCGATGGCTCCCTGCCGGCCCGAGACCGGCCGGGAGAGGAGCTGCTACGATAAACGAATGAGACAGATCGGTCGTCTCTGTCTTCTCGTGGCGCTGGGAGCGACCGCCTGTCAGTCCGCCTCGCCGTCGATGACGGAGCCGGAAGCGGGCGCGGGCGCTGGAGGGGCCGGTGGGGCGGGCGGGTCGGGCCCGGACTTCATCGATTGTTCGGCAGAGACCCGGGCCACGCCCTACAAGCCGGGCCTGGCCGAGACCTCGATCTCCGGCGCCTGGATCGTGAAGCTGGTGAAGAACACGTTCGCGGTGAACGGCGCCGCGCTCGCCCAGGCGCCCACGAAGGGGACGGACACGTGGACCATCGAGGTCGACGACGCCGTGACGGCGATGCCTGTCGACGGGATCGTCACCGGGGTCAGCCCGTGGATGCCCGATCACCGCCACGGCACCACGCCGGTGATGGTCAGCGCCGCGGGGCCGGGCACCTACACGCTGGCGCCGCTGTACCTTTACATGTCCGGGTACTGGGAGATCACCGTCGACCTGACGTCGAGCGCCGGCGGCGCCCCGACGGACAGCGCGATGTTCCCCATCTGTGTCCCGGACTAGTGCGCGCTAGCTCGGAACGGGCTCAAGGCGCGGGACACCGCGCGAAGCTGGGGCCACTGGCCAGCATCGCGATGGGTGTGTAGCGGCCGGTGTTCACGCACAGCAGGTGGTCGCCGGTGGTGGCATCGATCGACGCGGTCGCGCTGGCGCGGTTCCACTCCAGCGCGGCGCCGGTGCCCAGCTGGAACGTGGGCACGGAGGCCGCGATGGCCGGATCCAGATCGCCGGAGGCGACCAGCGCCGCGAGCACGTCGTCGCCCACCGCCTTCACCGACACGCCCAGCGTGATGCGATCGGGCGGCACGGGCAGGGGCGCGCCGTTCACCGGGTACGCGTATTTCAGGTGCGACTTCGTCAGCGTCGTCGGGTCGGCCAGGGTGGCCGGCGGGGGTCCAGGCAGCAGGTTGCTGGTCAGCTGCGCGGCCTCCCAGAACATGTGCGTCTCCGCGCCCGTCGCGTCGTAGGTGCAGTCACGCATCAACCACAGGTCCGGATCGGCGCCCGATTCGATGGTCGTCCCCGGCACCACGCCGCTCTGGTACAGCTGCCGCGCGCCGGCGTACGCGGTGACGGTCGCCCACAGGCGGCGGTCCTGCGAGGCGCCGCTGGGGAAGCTGTGACCGGCGCCGACGTTGTCGAGGGCAACGGTGATCTTCTGGGTGGCGTCGTCGTAGCAAAGGGTGCTCTGGATCTCGCTGTCCAGCATCGCCTGCACCGCCTGCGTCTGGCGCGCCAGCCCGTCCGCCCCCAGCGGGGGGAATGGCGTCAGCGCCACGTCGACGCCGGGGAAGCCGTGGTCGTGCAGGCGGCGGACCTTCGTCGACACGGTCGACGCGGGGCCGTCGCTGCCGGTCATGTGGCAGCCGGCGCACGACACCCCGTGAGGCGGCACAGCGAAGAGGGTCCCCTGCCACTCCCGGAAGGTGCGCTCCAGCGCCACCCCGTGTCCGTTCACGATGTCGTGGCAGCTGCCGCAAGCGCTGGCCGATTCGGTCTGTCTATCGTCCAGCAGCGCCGAGTACCCCGAACGGTGCGGCGGACTGGCGACGGGATCCGCGAATGGGCCGAACAGCGAACCGTCGCTGGCCAGCGCCAGCGGGTTGTCGTGCGCGCCGTCGACCGAGGCGGCCGAGTGGCAGAAAAAGCAGGTGACGCCCTTCTCGGCGGCGGGCAGGCTGGCCAGGTTCGTGCCGTCCTGGGTCAGGCCGTCGCGCACGGCCATGGGCGCATGACAGTTCACGCAGAAGGGGCCGAGCGCGCCGTTCGTCTCGCGCTGGCCGCGCTGGTTCATGGCCAGGAAGACGGGATCGTCGGAGGCGTAGGCGTGCATGCTTTGCCCCCAGGCGGCGAACTGCGCCGGATGGCACCCCTGGCAGGTCGCCGGATCGCGCAGCGAGGCGGCGTCCAGGAGCGGGGTGGGCGGGGCTGTCGAGTCGCCGCCGCAGGCGCTTCCCAGCAGGGTGGCGCTTGCCGTGAAAACGAGCAGGCCCGCCCTTGAGCGCGTGAGCATGAAGCCGTTCATTATGAACCACGAAGTCGGTCTGTGGCACATTAACCAGGTGCGTTCGTTCCTTGCACCGGCGGCGGCAGCGGCGGCAGCAGCGGCCACCCGGTTCCTGTCGATGGTGCCGTTCGTGTTGTCGTTGTCGGGGTGCTCGACGCCGGCGGCGCAGAGTTGTGACCACGATCCGCCGGCGTCCTGTCCCAGTCCCGCGCCCACGTTCAGCGCGGAAGTGGCGCCGCTGATCCAGAAATACTGCGTGCACTGTCACAGCGCCGGCGGTGAGGAATCGAACCGGCCGCTGATCAGCTATGACGACGTCACCGGACCGATGGATGCGACGGCGCGGGAGGTCGAGCACCAGCTGGTCGCCTGTTCGCCTTACGGCATGCCGCCAGAAGACCAGCCACAGCCGACGGATGACGAGCGGCAGACGATCCTGGCATGGATCATCTGCGGCGCCCACAACGACTGACGTCAGGGGACGTCGACGTAGAACGCGACGTGGCCGTGTGGTGAATCCTCGGACAGGTCCGAGCAGTCCTCGTAAAGGTGGAAGCGGACCACCCAACGTCCCGCGGTGTCGAACTTCACGGGACCGATCTGGTACTTCCCGCTGGCGGCGGGCGTCTCCACGGTGGTCGAGCCGCTGTTGGGCAGCACGTGGAACTGGTTGTCGGAGACGTAGGACTCGATCTGGATGTCGGCGCCGGTGGCCGCTGTGGCCGGTGCCGCCAGCGTCGTGGCGGTGACGTCGAAGGTGACGTTCTCGTTCCGCCGCACCGGCGTGCTGCTGAAGGTGACGTGGTACTTGCAATCGTCGTCATCGCCCTCGGCGTTGTACAGCACGGGCGCTTCCGGCTCCGCCGTTCCCGGGTCGGCCCCCGTGGCACCCGCGGGGTGGCACGACGCCTGGCTGACCACGATCGGCGTCACGCCGCCGCAGTGCGCGTCGGCCAGACCGCTGACAGGACCGCCCACCGGACCGTCGCTGCTCGAGCCACAGCCGGCCGCCAGCAGGGCCAGGCCCGCCAGCGGCGTCGAGAGAGCGTGAAACGAGAGACGGCGGGTGCGCATTCGGGCCTCCTGACGGCTCAATTTACCGGCGAGGCCTGCGACCGCGCTGTATCAAATTTTCGCACCCACGCTCCGCGCGGGCCAACACGCGCGCCGGTGAATTCTTATGATACGGGCGTGTCGTCACCAACGCCGCCCCACGACACGGTGTCTGAATCTGGGTCACCGGCCCTGGATACGCGGGCCGGCGTGGTGTCTGCCACAGCCCCTGTCGTTCCTGGGGCGGGCGAGCTGTGGCTGACGCGCTTCCTGCTGCTGCGGCTGCTGGGGCTGGTCTACCTGATGGCGTTCCTGACGTGGGTCGACCAGGGGCCGGCGCTGGTGGGGCAGCACGGCCTGCTGCCAGCGCAGCGCGAGCTGTCGAGCATCGGGCAAGAGCTCGGCGGCCGGGCCCACGGTTTCGCCCAGCTGCCCTCGCTGTTCTGGATCTCGGACAGCGACGCGGTGATGTTCGGCGCGGGATGGGTGGGGGTCGCGCTGTCGATGGCCGTGCTGGCCGGCTACGCGAACGCGCTGATCCTGCTGGCGCTGTTCGTGCTGCAGGTGTCGCTGTTGCCGGTGGGCCAGGTCTTCTACGGCTTCGGCTGGGAGATCCAGCTTTGCGAGACCGGGTTCCTGTGCCTGTTCCTGGTGCCCTTGCTGGATGGCCGGCCCTTTCCGCGGCGTGGGCCGTCACCCATCGTCATCTGGCTGCTGCGCTGGCTGATCGTCCGGATCATGTGGGGCGCCGGGCTGATCAAGCTGCGCGGCGATCCCTGCTGGCGCGAGCTGACCTGCCTGGACTACCACTTCGCGACGCAGCCGATCCCGAACCCGCTATCGCCGCTGTTTCACGCCTTGCCGCCGCTGGCGCACAAGATCGGCGTGCTGTTCAACCACGTGGCCGAGCTGGCGGCGCCGTTCTTCGTGTTCGGCCCACGCCGCATGCGCCACGTGGCGGCGGCCGTGATGGCGGCGCTGCAGGTGATCCTGATCCTCAGCGGCAACCTGGCCTTTCTGAACTGGCTCACCCTGATCCCGATCATCGCCTGCTGCGACGACGGCATCTGGCGGCACGTGCTGCCGGCGCGCCTGCTGGCCCGCGCGGCGGCGGCGGCGCGGGCGGCCCAGCCATCGAGGCCGATGCGGTACGCAGCCATCGGCCTGGCGGTGCTGGTGGGCATCCTCAGCGTTCCCGTCGTCGCGAACCTGGCCTCGGGCAAGCAGGCCATGAACACCTCCTTCACGCGCCTGCCGCTGGTCAACACTTACGGCGCCTTCGGCAGCGTCAGCCGCGAGCGCGACGAGCTGATCTTCGAAGGGACGTCGGACCAGGAGATCACGCCTGCGACAGTCTGGAAACCCTACCAATGGAAGTGCAAGCCCGGCGATCCCAACCGCGCCCCCTGCTGGATGAGCCCCTACCACCGCCGCCTCGATTGGCTGGCCTGGTTCGCCGCCATGAGCAGCCCCGAACGTTACCCCTTCATGGCGCACCTGGTGTGGAAGCTGCTGGAGAACGATCGCCCCACGCTGTCGCTCCTGGCCGCCAATCCGTTCCCGGACGCGCCGCCGCGCCACATCCGCGTCGAGCTGTACCGCTACCAGATGTCGGCGCCCACGGCGAAGACCTGGTGGACCCGCACCCGCCTGGACAGCTGGCTACCGCCGCTCTCCAAGGACGACGCCCCCTTCGCCGCCTATATCCACCACCGCTGGGGCGAGTGAGCTACTCGTCGAGCACGACCGGCTCGAAGCGGACCTGCGCGATCTCGTACTCGCGCGAGCCTTTGCCGGTCTTCATCGTCACGGTGTCGCCCTGTTCCTTGCCGATGAGGGCGCGCGCCAGCGGCGCCGAGATGGCGATGCGCCCCGACTTGATGTCCGCCTCGTGATCTCCCACGATGCTGTAGGTGACGTCCTCGGCCGTGTCGGTGTCGGTCAGCTTGACGGTCGCGCCGAACACCACGCGCGAGCCCGACAGCTTCCCCGGGTCGATGACGTCGGCCTGCGCCAGGATCGACTCGATCTCGCGCGAGCGCCCCTCGATGAAGCTCTGCCGCTCCTTCGCCGCGTGATACTCCGCGTTCTCGCGCAGATCGCCGTGGGCGCGCGCCTCTTCGATGTCCTGGACGTTCTTCGGGCGCTCGACCTCGCGCAGCCGCTTCAGCTCGTCCTTCAGGATCCTCTGCCCACGCGGGGTCATCGGAAAACGATCAGCCATGTGCCTCTCTCTTCCTTGCTCGCTGCTGCCAGCTACCTACAGCCGGGACCGACGGCGACCGGCTACTTCCCCTGGTCCTGCTGATACTCCTGCATCGACCGCACGGCCAGGCGGCCCGAGCGCAGCTCGGCGATCGCGCCCACGGCCGCCTTCGCCGCCGACAGCGTCGTGTAGTACGGGATCCCGCGCACCAGCGCCGTGCGCCGGATGTCGAACGAGTCCTTGATGGCCTGCGCGCCCGAGGTCGTGTTCATGACCAGGTGAATGTCGCCGTCCAGCATGCGGTCGACGATGTTGGGACGCCCCTCGCGCACCTTGTGGACGCGGTTCACCTTCACGCCCGCCTTGTCGAGATAGGCGTGCGTGCCCGAGGTGGCCAGGATCTCGAAGCCCATGTCGATCAGGTTGCGGGCCAGGCCGACCGCGCCCGGCTTGTCGCTGTCCTGCAGCGACAGAAACACCCGCCCGCCCGTGGGCAGCCGCGTCCCCGCGCCCAGCTGGCTCTTGCCGAAGGCCGCCGCGAAGCTGCGATCGATGCCCATCACCTCGCCGGTGGAGCGCATCTCGGGTCCCAGCAGCGTGTCGACGCCGGCGAACTTCGCGAACGGGAACACCGCCTCCTTCACCGCCACGTGCTTCGGCGTGACCTCGTGGATTCCCATCTCCTTCAGCGTGCGGCCGGCGGCGATGCGCGCCGCCACCTTCGCCAGCGGGATACCGGTCACCTTCGAGACGAACGGCACCGTGCGCGAGGCCCGCGGGTTCACCTCCAGGATGAAGATGCCGCGCCCGTCGCGGGGCACCGCGAACTGCACGTTCATCAGGCCGCGCACCCCCAGCTCGCGCGCCAGCGCGCGCGCCTGGCTCTTGATCGCCTCCACGATGTCGGCCGGCAGCGAGTAGGGGGGCAGGCAGCAGGCGGAGTCGCCCGAGTGGATGCCGGCCTCCTCGATGTGCTCCATCACGCCGCCAATGACCACGTCACCGGTGCCGTCGGCCACCACGTCGACGTCCACCTCGATGGCGTCGGGCAGGAACTGGTCGACCAGGATGGGCGCGTCGTCCTCGCCCGCGCGTGACGACAGACTCTCGCGACGCGAGGCCTCCATCGCCGTCAGGACGAAGTTGTCCAGGCCCGACGGGTCATGGACGATCTCCATGGCCCGGCCGCCGAGGACGTACGACGGGCGCACCATCACCGGGTAGCCGATGTCGTTCGCGATCTGCCGCGCCTCTTCCAGCCCGCGCGCGGTGCCCCAGGCGGGGGCGCGCAGGTCCAGCTTCTTCAGCAGCTCGCCGAAGCGCTTGCGATCCTCGGCGCGATCGATGGCGTCCGCGCTGGTCCCCAGCAGCTTCACGCCCGCGTTCTGCAGCGGCACCGCCAGCCGCAGCGGCGTCTGCCCGCCGAACTGCACGATCACCCCCTCGGGCTTCTCGCGATCGAGGATCTCCAGCACGTCCTCGCGCGTGAGCGGCTCGAAGTAGAGCCGATCCGAGGTGTCGTAGTCGGTCGACACCGTCTCGGGGTTGCAGTTGATCATGATCGTCTCGAACCCGTCCTCGCGCAGGGCCTGCACGGCGTGGACGCAGCAGTAGTCGAACTCGATGCCCTGGCCGATGCGGTTGGGCCCGCCGCCCAGGATCGCGATCTTCTTCTTGCCGGTAACGCGCGTCTCGTCCTCCGCATTCCCGTTCCCCTTGGCCCCCACGCGCTCGCTCTTCTCGTCGAACGAGATCTCGTACGTCGAGTAGAGATAGGGCGTCTGCGCGTCGAACTCGGCGGCGCAGGTGTCGACGCGCTTGAACACGGGGCGGATGCCGTGCTTGAGGCGCGCCTTGCGGACATCTTCTTCCGAGACGTTGGCCAGCTTCATCAGCCGGCGATCCGAGATGCCGAGGCGCTTCCAGCGCTCCAGTTGCTCGGCGTTCTCCAGGCCGGCCGCGCCGGCCTTGCGCGCCGCCTCGTCCTCGTCGATGACCTCGCGCACGTGACGCAGGAACCAGGGGTCGATCTTGGTCAGCGCGTGCGCCTCCTCGTTCGTCATCCCCAGGCGCATCGCCTCGGCCAGCTGCCACAGGCGATCGGGGCCGGGGCGGACGATCAGCCGCTTCAGTTCCTCCAGCCCGGGCGCGCGCTCCAGCCCCAGCAGGCCCCAGCGGCCAATCTCCATCGAGCGCAGCGCCTTGCCGAACGACTCCTTGAACGTACGGCCGATGGCCATGACCTCGCCCACCGACTTCATCTGCGGGCCCAGCTCGCTGTCGGCGCCGGGGAACTTCTCGAAGGCAAAACGCGGCACCTTCGTCACCACGTAGTCGATGGTCGGCTCGAAGCAGGCCGGCGTCTCGCGCGTGATGTCGTTGGGGACCTCGTCCAGCGTGTAGCCGACGGCCAGCTTGGTGGCGATCTTGGCGATGGGGAACCCGGTCGCCTTCGACGCCAGCGCGCTGCTGCGCGACACGCGCGGGTTCATCTCGATGACGATCATGCGACCGTTCGCCGGGTTGACGGCGAACTGGATGTTCGAGCCGCCCGTCTCGACGCCGATCTCGCGGATGACCTTCAGCGCGGCGTCGCGCATGGTCTGGTATTCCTTGTCCGTCAACGTCATCGCGGGGGCGATGGTGATCGAATCGCCCGTGTGGACGCCCATGGGATCGAAGTTCTCGATCGAGCAGATGATGACGGCGTTGTCATGCGTGTCGCGCATGACCTCGAGCTCGTACTCCTTCCACCCCAGGATCGACTCCTCGACCAGCACCTCGCCGCGCGGGCTCTGCGACAGGCCCCAGTTGACCTTGGCCTCGAACTCCTCGGCGTTCCAGACGATGGCGGCGCCCGAGCCGCCCATGGTGAACGACGGGCGCAGCAGCACCGGGTAGGCGACGCCGTTCTTCTGCGCCATGTCGGCCTGGATGGCGCGCGCCTCGGCCAGCGAGTGGGCGTAGCCCGACATCGGCACCGACAGGCCGATCTTCAGCATGGCCTGCTTGAACAGCTCGCGATCCTCGGCCTTCTCGATGGCGGCCACCTGCGCGCCGATCAGCTTCACGCCGTGCTTCTCCAGCACGCCGGCGCGGTTCAGCTCCAGGGCCAGGTTCAGCGCCGTCTGGCCGCCCAGCGTGGGCAGCAGGGCGTCGGGCTTCTCGCGCTCGATCACGCGCGTCAGCACCTCGACGGTCAGCGGCTCGACGTAGGTGCGGTCCGCGATCTCCGGGTCGGTCATGATGGTGGCGGGGTTCGAGTTCACCAGCACCACGCGGTAGCCCTCTTCCTTCAGCGCCTTCACGCCCTGCGTGCCCGAGTAGTCGAACTCGCACGCCTGGCCGATGACGATGGGCCCCGACCCGATCAACATGACGGTCTTGATGTCAGTTCTGCGCGGCATGGTCTTGGGTCCGGTTCCTTTCTCAGTCTCTGTCGGTGTCGATGCTCGGTTGAAGTCGGCGACGGGCTAGGGCGCCGGGGCCGCCTTTTTCTTCAGGAGGCCTTCGCGGTCGATGGTGAACTGTTCGGGCAGCTTCTTGTCGAAGGCGGGGCGGTGGGCCTTGTCGACCCGCCACCCGTTCCTCGACGAAGCCCTCGGCCACCAGCAGGCGCAGGCGCAGGCTCTCCTCGGCGTCGGCGACGAACTGCGCGATCAGCGCGTCGCGCGCGGGATCCTCTTCGCCCAGGCGGACCAGGGTCTCGGCGGCGGCGTAACGCACCCCCTCGTCCATGTCGGCCAGGTAGGGGGCCGCCAGCCGGGCGGCGTCCTGCGATTTCGTCTTCAGGCCGGCCAGGTGATTCAGCAGCTGGATCTTCTTGGTCGGGTCACGCTCGTAGCCCGGCTCGTGCGCGGCCAGCACCTTCGCCACCACCTCCAGTTCGTATTCTTTGGAGGCCACGCGGTCCAGCAGGCGCAGCGGCCAGGAGATCGAATCAGCGGCGCGGAGGTAGCGCTCGATCTGCGGGATGATGGCGGCGCCCTTCTCGACCAGCGCGTCGAAGACCCACTCCTTCTCCTGCTCGTCCTCGATGCTCTTGTCGTAGACCATCCCGAACCGGCGCATCAGGCCGAAGATGGCGTCGGGCGACCCGTCGTTCAGCAGGGACTCGAACGCCTTGAAGCGGTCGGGCGACTGGGCGTACTTGTTCACCACGCGCTTGGCGTTGCTCTCGAGAGATCGCTTCTCGCGGCCGGTCTTGCTCAGAAAGTCGAGGAACCCCATGGATGCGGGGAGTCTATACACGTCCCGGCGCCCCCTCACACGCGAAAAACGGAAGTGTTGCAGGGGGGCGGATGCAGCGGCTCGCCGCGCTCGGTCGGGGGCGTCGGAGCCTGGTCCTCGGACCTCGGGAAATCGCTCGCCTTCCCCAGGCCCGCGGCCCCGAGGTTCCGGCGGCCTGCGCGTCTAGTCGAGCG
>Ga0207652_10005068_pt1 | contig 10688 bp, 9 predicted proteins | sample KBSC63BmetaG_FD_184334 | JGI IMG/M metagenome (GOLD analysis project Ga0207652, IMG submission 184334) | Corn rhizosphere microbial communities from Kellogg Biological Station, Michigan, USA - KBS C6-3B metaG (SPAdes) (version 2) | ecosystem: Host-associated > Plants > Roots > Rhizosphere ...
CACCACGGCGTCACGCTCGAGGTGGTCGCCCGACCGGCGACGCCGGACGAGGCGGCCGCCGTGCTGGCGGCCTCCGCGTCTGTCTACGGCGGATACCTGAAGTACCAGACCCGGATCACGCACCGGCGGCTCCGGATCTTCCTGCTCGAACCAGGACGCTCCGACCCGGCTACCTGACCGGGACGGAGCGACCGGAGCGAGCGCCGCGGCAGCGTGCTCGCAAGGCTCACCTCAGCGCCGCCGGTGGCCCGGGAACTCCACGACCTGCTGGAAGGTCGGCCGGTTCTGCCAGTCGATGTTCGGCTGGCCGACGAGCCCGAGCGCGCGGAACCCGATCGAGTCGAACTCCGGCATCGTCTGTCCCGCGGCCTGCGAGGCCGTCGAGGCGGTCCAGGACGCGACGTGGCCGGACCCGTTGGCCCAGGCCAGCGCGGCGTACGTCGTGGCCAGGGCCCGGCGCACCGCGGCGCGGCACGTGGACGGGCCTCCCCCGCACTCGTGCCGGGTCAGCTCGCGGCCGAACCCGTCGCGCGGATGACGTCCGAGCAGCTGCTGGAGCGTCGACATCAGGTAGCCCTCGAAGCCACCGTCGTACGCCGACCCCAGGTGCGCATCGCCGGAGTTGGGCGTGTTGACCCACTGCATCGGGATCTCGGCGTAGCCCGGCAGGCTCACCCCGCCGGTCGAGGTCACGCCGGACTCGCCGCCCCTGGCCAGGATCCGGTCGTAGAACGCGCGGATCAGGTTCGGCACCAGCTCGTCGTCGATCGCGATCGCGGCGTGGTGACGGTACTGCGCGTCGCCCGCCCTCGCCTTGCGCCGATGGGCACCGTCGGCGACCCACGCACGGAGCTGCCGCACCATGGCCCGGGCATGGGCGCTCTGGTGACGTCCCTGCAGGTAGCGCAGCAGCAGCGGCGTCACCTCGAGACCGTCGAGGTCCTGGCTCGCCGCGGTCTCCATCGCCTGGACGACGTCGGTCCGGGTCACGCGGTCGCGGGTCCGCCGGAGCTTCTTCTGCAGCTGTCGCACGAGCATCACCGACCGGTAGGTCTGCCCGTCGGCGTACTCCCCGTCGACGGCGAAGCCCGGCGCCGGCTTGTTGTTCCAGCTGACGAAGTACCCCTGCGACGGGTTGACCTCGTGCGGGTGCTCGCCCCGCGTCAGGAAGCCGCGCCACTCCGCCCTCCCGGTGCCCCAGGTCGGCAGGGTCGGGTCGGCGTGCGGGTTGCGCCTCGGGTCGCGGCCGCTCACGAAGTACCCGGTGTCGCGGTCGTCGACGTAGAACCAGTTGAACGTGTAGAGGATCTTGGCCGCCTGGCGCATCCAGCTGTGCACGTCGTGGACCTGCTGCGGGTCGCCGAAGCCGAGGAACCCGACCACCGAGTCGATGTCGTGGCCGTAGGTCGACCGCTGGTTGACGATCGCGACCGGCTTCCCGTGCACCGTGGTCCAGCCCTGCACGACCCCGTGCCGCGTCCGGTAGATCTCGTGCGAGAGCGTGCCGGGCGCTCCCCCGCCGCTGCCGGCCTTCGGCAGCACGGTCTCGCTGAACGTCTCGTGCTGCATGGCCAGGCACCGCCCGCGGAAGATGTAGGACGTGCCGGTGGCGGTCGGCGTACCGCCTCCCGGGTCGCAGATCCGCTCCACCCGCTGGTCGATCAGGTCGCTGCCGGCGGAGGTCGCCGACCAGGCGTAGTCACGACCGCGACCGAGCTCGACCAGCCCCGTGCCGGGGAACGACGCGCCCATCGCGTCGTAGTGCGGCGAGTGCAGGTCGAGCATGGACAGGATCTGGGGCGCGAAGTAGGACACCTGCGGCCCGAACACCGCGACGGGGTGTCCCGAGCGGGTCCGCGACCCGTTGACGACCAGGGCGTTGCTCATGTGCTGAGGCATCGCCCGCAGCGCCTGGACGATGTGGAGCCCCAGCTGCTGCCGGGTGGTCAGGGAGGAGCTCGACGCACTGGGGAGACCGGAGCCGGTGCCGCACCCGGACGTCGTGGCGGCAGGTCCGCCGGTGAGGGCCGCGGCCGAGGGCAGGGCGTTCAGCGACCGGTGCCACGACTTCGTGCGCAGGTCGTAGGGGAAGCGCCGGTCGGTGATCGTGGTGGGTGCCAGCGGGTCGTTCTGGTGGTTCAGGTCCCGGTACGCCGCGAGACCGGCCTTCGTGCCGTACCTCTGCTGGAGGTAGCGGAGCAGGTGGGCGTCGGCGGTCTCGAGACCCCCGCCCCTGCCGAAGATCCCGCCGATCAGCCCGGCGATCGAAACCACGTCGGCGTCGGTCCACGGCTGCGGGACGGCGGCGTCGGGTGCGCCCGCCAGGTAGTCGACGGGCAGCTTCGACGGGTCGAGCTTCGCGGCGGTGATGTAGGCGTTCACCCCGTCGACGTAGGAGTCGATCATGGACTTGGCCAGCGTGCCCTGCGCGCCGTACTCCTCCGGCAGCCGGTCGACCTGCTGCTGCGCCTGCGCAGGGGTGTACGGCGCGAGCAGGAGCTGGTCGTGGTCCATCTGCTCGAACTCGCAGGAGGCGCCCAGGAAGCCGGCGAGGGTGCCCGCGCCGTAGTGGCGCAGCACGTCCATCAGGAAGAGCCGGTCCTCGGCCTGGGCGTAGCCCGCGCCGAACGCCGCCGACTCGTCGGTGTCGCCGTAGATGTGGGGCACGTCGTGCGTGTCGCGGTAGATCGCGACGCCCGCCTCCGGGGTCTCGGTGCGGGTGATGTCGGCCGGCCGCACGCCGAAGGACTCGTCGTTGAAGTACGTCCCGAGGGTCGCGTCGGTGAGGTGGGGATAGCCGTAGAGCAGCCCGGAGTACTGCCCCAGCTGGTCCTGGCTGTTCGCCGGTCGCTGCTGGGTGGTCTCGAACGCGAGCGCGTCGGTGGCGTTCACCAGCCCGTTCTCCCCGGGCGGCAGGACGTAGCGCGCCCGGCCCGCGGCGTAGTCGTGCAGCCGGTACGCCGGCCCCTGGGGCGCCGCGGAGGCGGAGGAGACGACGGTCGGCGCGAGCAGCGCGAGCGACGTCGCCGCGGCGGTGAGGGAGAGAACCAGCGAGCCGGTGCGCACGCGCATCTCGGACCTCCAGGGCATCGTCGGGACACAGACCCAACGCCCGACGAGGCGGCGAGGTTACGAGCCGGTCACCCTGCCCCGGCGACTCAGCGAGGCGCCCAGGGCACGAGCGGCCGCACCACGACCTCCGGGATGGTCGCGTCGCGGGGCACGTCGAGCACGTGGAGGATCGTGGCCGTCACCGTCTCGGGGGAGATCCAGCGTGACGAGTCGTAGGTGCGCCCTTCCTGCTCGTGCACCTTCTCCTGCATCGGCGTCGCGGTGCGCGAGGGGAAGACCGTGGTGACCCGCACGCCGTTGGCCTGCTCCTCCGCGCGCAGGGCGTCGGCGAGTGCCCGCAGCCCGAACTTCGAGGCACCGTACGCCGCCCACGAGGAGCCGACCGAGAGACCGGCGGCGGAGTTGACGAACACGACGATGCCCCGGGCGGCGCGCACAGCGGGCAGGCAGAGCCGGGTGAGGACGGCCGGCGAGACCAGGTTGACGTCCAACTGCTCGCGCAGGTGGCGGGTCTCGAGGTCGACGACGTGCGACAGCTCGACGGCGCCGGCCACGTGGAGGACGGAGTCCAGGCGCTCGGGCAGACCGGTGATCTGCTCGACGGCATCGGGGTCGGCGAGGTCGGCGACGATCGGCGTGCAGCCGGGGAAGCCCTCGGCGAGCTGTCCGGCCCGCTGCTCGTTGCGCGCTATCAGGACGAGGTCGTCACCGCGCTCGTGGAGCGCCCGCGCCACCGCCGCTCCGATGCCGGAGGAGGCGCCGGTGATCAGGTGAGTGGGCATCAGCGGGGTCCCTGCGGAAGCGCGAGCGCAGCGAGCGGTTTCGTGGGGTGCATCAGCGGGGTCCCTGCGGAAGCGCGAGCGCAGCGAGCGGTTTCGTGGGGTGCATCAGCGTGAGAAGACGATCTTGCCGAAGACCTCGCCGGCGTGCATCGCGGCGAAGCCGTCGCGGGCCTCGCTCATCGGCAGCGTGCGGTCGATCAGCGGCTTGGTGCCGGTGGCGTCGAGGAACGAGACCAGCCGGCCCAGCTCGGTGCTGGTGCCCATGGTGGAGCCGATCACCCGCAGCTGCAGGAAGAAGATCCGGTTGAGCTCGGTGCTGTCGGGGTTGGGCCCGCTCGTCGCGCCACTGATCACGACGACGCCGCCGGGTCGCAGCGACCGCAAAGAGTGGTTCCACGTGGCCGCGCCGACCGTCTCCATCACGGCGTCGACGCGCTCGGGAAGTCGGGCCCCGGTCTCGAACGACGCGTGCGCGCCGACCTCCAGCGCCCGCGCGCGCTTGGCCTCGTCGCGGCTGGTGGCGAAGACCTGCAGTCCGCCGGCTCGGGCCAACGTGATCAGCGCGGTCGCGACACCGCCGCCGGCGCCCTGGACCAGCACGGACTGGCCGGGCTTCAGACCGCCCTGCACGTAGAGCATCCGGTACGCCGTGAGCCAGGCCGTCGGCAGGCACGCGGCCTCCTCGAACGACAGCGAGGCCGGCTTGGGCACCAGATTGCTCCGCGGGACGGCGACCCGGTCGGCGAAGGTGCCCTGGAACCGCTCGGACAGCAGCGACCGGCGGGGGTCCTCGGTCTCGTCGCCGCGCCACCCGGGGTCGCTGATCACGGCGTGGATCAGCACGTCGTTGCCGTCCTCGTCGATCCCGGCGGCGTCGCAGCCCAGGATCATGGGCAGCTGCTCCTCCTTGAGACCGACGCCACGCAGCGACCAGAGGTCGTGGTGGTTGAGCGAGGCGGCCTTCACGGTCACCGTCGTCCAGCCGTCGGGCAGCGCTCCCGCACCCGACGCGGCTGACTCGCCCGGATCCGGCCGCTCCCCCACCACCAGCCCGCTCAACGGGTCGTCGTCACTGAACCTCTCGGCGTACACGGCGAACACGGATCGACCCTAGCGTCGCGGACCTGCCTCTCCGCGGTCAGGTGCGGGCGACGCCGTCGCGGCGGGCCGCGTCCGCCACGGCCGTGGCCACCGCAGGACCGACCCGCGGGTCGAACGGCGAGGGGACGATCAGGTCCTCGGCGAGGTCGTCGCCGACGAGGCCGGACAGGGCGTTCGCGGCGGCCAGCTTCATGCCCTCGGTGATGGCCGTGGCGTGGACGTCGAAGGCGCCGCGGAAGATCCCGGGGAACGCGAGCACGTTGTTGATCTGGTTGGGGTAGTCCGATCGTCCGGTGGCCACGATCCGCGCGTGCCGGCGGGCGATCTCGACGGGCACCTCCGGCGTCGGGTTGGCGAGGCCGAAGACGATCGCGTCGTCGGCCATGCTCGCCACGACCTCCTCGGGCACGGTGCCGCCGGACACGCCGAGGTATACGTCCGCGCCGACCATCACGTCGGCCACCGAGCCGTGCCGGTCGTGCCGGTCGGCGGTGTCGACCGCGAGGGCCTTCTTCACCGGCGTCAGGTCGGTACGCCGGGAGTTCAGCACCCCGCGGCGGTCGATCACCGCGATGTCCCCGACGCCGGCGTTGAGGAGGATCCGCGCCACGGCCACCCCGGCGGCACCGGCCCCGGACACCACGACGCGGGTCGAGGCCGGCGTACGTCCGGTGAGCCGGAGCGCGTTGGTCAGGGCCGCGAGCGCCACGACGGCCGTGCCGTGCTGATCGTCGTGGAACACCGGGATGTCGAGCATCCCCTTCAGCCGCTCCTCGATCTCGAAGCACCGGGGCGCGGAGATGTCCTCGAGGTTGATGCCGCCGAAGCTCGGTGCCAACCGCGCGACGGTCGCGATGATCTCCTCCACGTCGGTCGTGGCCAGGCAGATCGGGACCGCATCGACGCCGCCGAACCGCTTGAACAGCACCGCCTTCCCCTCCATCACCGGCATCGCGGCCGCCGGTCCGATGTCGCCGAGCCCGAGCACGGCGGTGCCGTCGGTCACGACGGCGACCGTGTGCGGCACCCAGGTGTACTCGCGGGTCAGCGAGGGGTCGGCGGCGATCGCCTCGCACACGCGCGCGACACCGGGTGTGTAGGCCAGGGACAGGTCCTCGCGACTGTTCAGCGGGACCCGGGAGCGTACTTCCAGCTTGCCGCCGACGTGAAGGTCGAACACGGGGTCGCCGGCGAACCGATGGCCGTCCGGCGCGTCGGAGGAGGCAGGCACCCGATCACTGTGGCACAGGGCGTACGCCGCCCCTGCGGGTCGCTGATCCGTGGACAGGTCAGCGCAGCCGGCGCGGACGTGGCCACACCCGGGCCAGTGCCACGGCCACCACGTCCTCCGCGGCGATCACCCCGCGATGGCGGGAGTCGACTCCCTCGTCGGGGTTGTCGCTGAGCAGCCACCAACCGGGGCCGCCGGCCCGGGTCTCCCGCGCCTCGACGGCCCGCTTCACCGCGAGGGTGCCGTCGGGGAATCGCGCCAGCACGACCCTCCCGGCCGCCACCGGCGCGGCGTACCGGACGAGCAGCCGGTCGCCCGGAGACAGCGTCGGGCGCATCGACCCGTGGTGGACGCGGGCGAGTCCGAGTACGGGCAGACGGATCGGGTACGAACCCGGTCCGGAGGGCCTCACCACGCGGAGTAGTGTCGCAGGCGAGGCGCGTGGCACCCCGCCTGGCAGCGCCAGGGCCACCACCTCCACGACCTCATCCCGAACGAGAGGACCCCGATGTTCGCGAAGCTGTTCGCTCCCACGGTCGACGTCTCCGCCCACTGCGACCTGCCCTGCGGCGTGTACGACCCCGCCCAGGCCCGGATCGAGGCGGAGTCGGTCAAGGCGATCATCGCCAAGGTCGCCGACAACGACGACCCCGACTTCCGCACCCGCGCGATCGTGATCAAGGAGCAGCGCTCCGAGCTGGTCAAGCACCACCTCTGGGTGCTGTGGACCGACTACTTCAAGCCTCCGCACTTCGAGAAGTACCCCCAGCTCCACACGCTGGTCAACGAGGCCACCAAGCTGGCCGGCGCCACCGGCACCAAGGGCGAGATGGACGCCGGCAAGGCCGACGAGCTGCTCGCCAAGATCGACGAGATCGCCGAGATCTTCTGGGAGACCAAGAAGGCCTGAGGCCGGCCGCGGGCCGCTCGAGGTCCCGCGAAGTCCTTCGCGCCGACCGGCGAGGGCGCCCCTTCCCGCCGTGCGCCCCTGCCCTGTCGGCGACCCCGTAGCCGGCCCTGGGATCCCCGCGGGCGCGCGGCTTGCTCGACCCTGGCCCGCGGCGTCCCGCCGTGGTATAAAAATGACACGAATAGTGTCAATTGAGGGCGAGGGCGACATGCGAGGCCGGAGGAAGCCCGTGGTGCCGCAGCCGCTGGTCGACCGGATCGAGGCAAGCCTGCAGAGCGTCGACAGCGCCAGGGCGGAGCTGGCGCGCGTCGTCGCGGAGGGCGCGCCGCTTCGCGGCCGACGCGAGGCACACGCGGGAGTCAGGCACGCGTTCGACGAGGCAGACGCGTTGTTGCGGGAGGCGACGGCTCTGGCCAGGCAACGGTCCTACCGGGACTGGTCGCAGTGGCGACACCGCCTCTCGAGCCTCGACGTCGCCCGGCAGGTCCATCTCTTCGCCGAGCAGGACGAGCCCGGACTCCTCCCGATCGGGAGCGTGCGGGCGATCGACACCGGGATGTCCGGCCCCGACCTGGGAGATCTGCTGCACGGCCACTCGCGGTCTCCCGGGTCCCCCGCTCGCTACGGACTCGACCTCGAGGCGCTGCTCAACGCCCCGCCGTACGACGCGCCGAGGGTCGGCACGGCGCAGACGGCGTCAGCGTCGGGGTCAGAGTCCGAGCCTCGGGACCAGCAGACAGCGGCCACGTCGCCGCCCGAGGCCGCTTGATGGGCGTGGGCCCGGAGCCCGCGACCCGCCGGTCTGCCCCGAGCTCGCCATGACCTGGAGCCCGGAATGACCTGGCGCCCGGTCTGCCCCGTCGCCACCCTGACCGAGGAGATCCCGTTCGCCGTGGAGGTGTCGGGTGTCGCCGTGTGCGTCGTCCGGATCGCCGGCGAGTTCTTCGCCGTCCACGACGAGTGCACCCACCAGGCGGTGCCCCTGTCCGAGGGCGATGTCGAGGACGGGATGATCGAGTGCTGGCGACACGGGTCACGGTTCGATCTCCGCTCCGGCGCCGTGGTCAACCCGCCCGCTGTGGAGCCGGTGCCCGTCTACCCGACCCGGGTGGACGACGGGCAGCTCTGTGTCGACGTCGGTGACTAGCGCCGATGGCGTGGGATCGGCCTCGTCGAGACACTGCGGACCGGCCTGCTTGTTACACACAACCGCCCATGTGACAATAGTGAGGTGGCGAGCGTGACACTCTCGGATCCTCCCCCCCAGCTGCCGACCGGCAACCGGCGAGCGGAGGTGCTCGCCCTGCTGCGTCGAGCCGACCAGTCACTCTCCGTGGCCGAGGTCGCGGAGGCGATGGACCTGCACGTGAACACCGCCCGCTTCCACCTCGACGGCCTGGTGGCCGACGGGCTGGCGGAGCGGACCACCGAGCCGCGTGAGACGCCTGGGCGGCCCCGGATCCTGTACACGTCCGAGGGTCCCTCGCCAGGCCCCCGGAGCTATGAGCTGCTGGCGGAGATGCTCACCGGCCTCGTCTCGTCCATGGACCAGGCCGGGCCGGCGACCGTCGAACTCGGGAAGGCCTGGGGGCGGCATCTGGTCGAGCGAGCAGCGCCGTCCGAGCGAGTCGACGCCCAGGAGGCGGTCGTTCGCCTCAATCGGGTGCTGGACGCGGTCGGCTTCAGGTCGGAGGTCCGTGACACCGAGGAGGGCCTCGAGGTACGGCTGCACCACTGCCCGTTCCTGGAGGTGGCCTCGAAGCACACCGACACGGTGTGCGCCATCCACCTGGGGCTGATGCATGGCGCCCTCGACGAGCTGGGCGCTCCGGTGAGGGCGACCTCCCTGGAGCCGTTCGTCACGCCGCAGCTGTGTGTCGCGCACCTGCAGACGACCAGGTCGGCGAGCTGAACCGTCGTACGACGGACCTGGCGGGGGTCGCGCGCGTCCCGGCGGCACAGCTCCCGACCCCCTCGGGTTGTTTTTACACAATCCTGTTGTGATAATTGGTGATGTGACATCGCTGGACTTCGACCGTGACCCGGCAGCGTGGTGCGAGGAGCGCGCGGAGTGGGTCGACTCGGTCGAGGGGCTGATCCGGGCGCGTGGCCCGCAGGCGGCGGCGCGCATCCTCGAGGATGTCTCGGAGTACGCACGCTTCAGGGGGATTGCGACGAGCGGTCGCACGCCGTACCGCAACACCCTTCCTCCTGAGGCTGCGATGCCCTATCCGGGGGACCTCGACATCGAGGAGCGGATCAACGCGCACCTGCGCTGGAACGCGATGGCCATGGTCGTGCGGGCCAACAAGCGGCATCCCGGACTCGGCGGTCACCTGTCGACGTACGCGTCGACGCTGACGCTGTGGGAGGTGGGGTTCCAGCACTTCTTCCGCGGCCGCGGATCCGACGGCACGCCGGCGGTGCCCGGTGACCAGGTCTTCTTCCAGGGCCACGCGTCTCCGGGGATCTATGCCCGGGCCTTCCTCGAGGGTCGGCTGTCCGCCGCCCAGCTGGATCTCTTCCGGCAGGAGGTCGGCGGCTCCGGGCCGGGCCTGCCGTCGTACCCGCATCCGCGCAGCATGGGCGAGTTCTGGGAGTTCCCCACCGTGAGCCTCGGGATCGGTCCGCTCCACGCGGTCCACCAGGCGCGGTTCAACCGGTACCTCGCCGCCCGCGGACTCGCCGACACCGCCGGCGCCCGGGTGTGGTGCTTCGTCGGCGACGGGGAGACCGACGAGCCCGAGACGCTGAGCGCCATCCGGCTGGCCGCCCGCGAGCACCTGGACAACCTCGTCTTCGTGGTCAACGGCAACCTGCAGCGGCTGGACGGGCCGGTGCGCGGCAACAGTCGCATCCTCGACGAGCTCGAAGGCGTCTTCGCCGGCGCCGGCTGGCACGTCCTCAAGGTGCTGTGGGGCAGCGAGTGGGAGGCCCTGTTCTCGCGCCCGGGCGGCGCCCAGCTCCTGGCCCGGCTCGAGGGCATGAACGACGGCGACCTCCAGCGGCTCACGGTCCTCGGCGCCGACGAGCTGCGGGAGACGCTCTTCGGCGGCGGCGAGCCGGACCTGCGCGCCCTCGGCGTCTCCCTGACCGACGCCGAGATCCACGGGCTGCGCCGCGGCGGGCACGACCCGCGCGCCGTCCACGCGGCGTACGCCGAGGCCCTCGCGCACCAGGGCACCCCCAGCGTGGTCCTGGCCCAGACGGTGAAGGGATACGCACTCGGTCCGAACTTCGAGGGACGCAACGCCACCCACCAGATGAAGAAGATGACCGCGGCGCAGCTGGCCACCTTCCGCGACATCCTGCGTCTGCCGGTCGGCGACGCCGAGCTGGCCGACGGCCTGCCGCCGTACCTCCCGCTTGCTGCCGGCTCCCGCGAGCTCGACTACCTGCGCGAGCGCCGGCGCGCACTCGGCGGACTGCTCCCCCGCCGTCCGGCGACCCCGGCGAACCTTCCGGCGCAGCCGCAGGAGTCGGCGTACGCGGACTTCGACGCCGGCTCGGGCAAGCACGCGGTCTCGACCACCGTCGCCTACACCCGTCTGCTGCGCTCGCTGATGCGCGACCCGGCCATCGGTGCCCGGAT
>Ga0207652_10005073_pt1 | contig 10684 bp, 6 predicted proteins | sample KBSC63BmetaG_FD_184334 | JGI IMG/M metagenome (GOLD analysis project Ga0207652, IMG submission 184334) | Corn rhizosphere microbial communities from Kellogg Biological Station, Michigan, USA - KBS C6-3B metaG (SPAdes) (version 2) | ecosystem: Host-associated > Plants > Roots > Rhizosphere ...
CGCGGCCGGCTTGGGTGCCGCGGGCCGCGCTTCGACGACCTTCGGCGCCACCGGCCTGGGCGCCTCGGCGGGCGCCGCTTTGGCGGCCAGGGGCGCGGACCTGGGCGGCTCGACCTTCGCGGTCTCGACCTTGGCCGGCACCTTCGCTTCGGGCTTCGACTCGGCTTTCAGCTCGGCCTTCGCCAGGGCGGGCTGGGGCGGCACCGGTGCGGGCGCCACCTTGACGGGCGGCACCACCGCGGGCGCGGCCGGGACGGCGGCGACCGGCGCCGGCGCGGCGGGCTTGGGCGCGACATTGGCCGCGGGCGAGGGGGGCGGCGTGGCCGCTACAGGCGCGGGCGCCGGGGCCGCTGCCACCGGCGCGGCAGGCGCGGGGACGGCAGCCGCCGGGGCCGGCGGCGTGGGCGCGGTCGCGACGGGCGCCGGGGCCTCGCCGGCCGGCGGAGGCGGCAGGGGAGACGTCACCCGTCCGCCCGGCACGGATGGCGACGGGGTCGGCGGCGCGACCTCGGCGCTCGGTTCGGCCGACCCATGTCGCACGAACGCAATCACCAGCACGGCCAGGACGGCAGCGGCGGCCACGCCGACGGCGATGCGTGCCACCAGGTTGGGCTTTGCGTCCTCGTAGACCTCTTCCGCGCTGGGAAGCTGGTCGTACCACGGGTTGTGCGCCCCCAGCGCCAGCTCGTCACCGGCTCGTGGCGCCTCGGCGGCCGGCACGGCCGAGGCCGGCGCCGCCTTCGGGGCCTGATCCGTCAGGCCCGCCGCCAGGATCACCCGCGGCGTGCCGTCCGCTGGACCGGTGCTGCTGGCGGGCTGCACGCCAGCCGCGCGCTGCAGCTCGGGCGGCAGGTGCACGTCGTGCCCGGCCGCCGTGCCGTGATCCCTGCGGCCGGACCCGGTGCCCAGCGGTCCGCGCGCCGGCTGGATGGGCGCGGGGGCCGGCGTCGCTTTCCGGGCCGCCTCCAGGGCCGCGAACTTCGGCGCGGGCATGCCGATCAACGTCGCGGACAGCGGGGGCGTCACCCGCGAGATGCGCGCGTCCAGCGAAGGCGCCGCTCCGGGCACGCTGCTGTCCAGGGAACGGGTGCCCGGGACCGTCGAATCGAGCGAACGCAGCGGCGCGGCCGGCGCCTTCGCCTCGGACGCCTTCGCCTCGGGCGGCGGCTCCACGTTGACCATGGGCGTGGTCTTCTCGTCGTGCTTGTCGCGCCGCTCTGAAATCTTGCCGAGCTTGTCAGCCAGACTGGGCGCAGGTTTCTCGCTACCGGAGCCGGGCGCGGCGGAGCTGCCCGCAGCTGCGCCATCCGAGCCACCTCCGGCTGCGTCTCCATCGGCGGTTTTCTTGCCGATCCCGCGCAGGGTTTCACTCGACATCAGACCTCACTTTACCCAAAGGATCGCCAATTTGCAGCTATACTCCGCCGGCCTCGGAACCCATGCGGCTCTGCTTCGTCGTCAACAGCGTTAGGACGCAGCGCCCGACGTACACCACGGCTCACCTGGCGGCGGCCGCCGCGCGTCGCGGTCATGACGTCGGCTTCGTCTCCGTCGATGCCCTGTCGCTGGGACAGGGGAGCGATGGCGAGGTGCTGGGCGAGCTGGTGCGTCCGAAGGGCAAGCGCATCCGCGACGTGGCCGCCTACGTCAAGGGGCTGACCGCCGCCGACGCGCCTCGCGAGACCACGCGCCTGAATCGCTACGACGTCGTGTTCCTGCGCAACAACCCCAGCGCGGCCCGCCGCGAGGGCGAAACCGTCGACGACTTCAACCCCGCCATCGACTTCGGCCGCCGTCTGAAGCGCGCCGGCGTGATGGTGCTGAATGATCCCGACGGCCTGGCGCGGGCAGGCTCGAAGATGTACCTGGCCGGCTTTCCCGCCGAGCTGCGTCCGAAGACGTTGATCACCCGTTCGCTGGATCGCGTGCGCGCGTTCCTGCGCGAGCTGGACGGCCCCGCCATCATCAAGCCGCTGGCCGGCTTCGGTGGCAAGAACGTGTTCTTCGTCGATCGGCCCCAGACAGCGAACCTGGCGCAGATGATCTCGACCGTGCGTCGCGACGGCTACGTGATCGCGCAAGAGTATCTTCCCGCCGCCGCCAAGGGGGACAAGCGCATCCTGCTGGTGGGTGGGAACGTCTGCACGGTCGGCGGCGTGGTGGCCGCGTACCGCCGCATGCGGCCCAAGGACGATATCCGGAACAACATGCACGTTGGTGGGTCCAGGAAGCGCTGCACCTTCACCGAAAACGAGGCGCGTGTCTGTGATCTGCTGCGCCCCCGGCTGGTGGCGGACGGCCTGTACTTCGTGGGCGTCGATCTGGTGGGGGGAAAAGTCCTGGAGATCAACGTCTTCGCGCCGGGCGGCATCCACAACATCAACGAGCTGTACGGCATCGACGTGGGGACGGAGATCATCCGGGACCTCGAGCGCCGGGTGGAGCTGCGGGCCCTGCACGGGGATCGGTTGCCGCCGCATGTGTTGATGCGGGCGTAGTGCCCGGGACGCCTCGACTTCGGGCATCTGAGTTCGGGCAAGGGGGGAAGCGCCCGGGATAACAGGGGAATCAGGTCGGGGCGAGGGTTTCAAGCCGGGGGGCGGTTCTGTCGATGTGGGGGCCGATGCTCCAGGCTCGGCTCCGGCCCCGAACGCGCAGGCGCGATCGAGGGTCGATCGCGGTCGTGGCCGCCGTGGCGATGGTGGCGCTGATCGGCATGGCGGCGCTGGTGGTCGATGGCGGTTACATGGCCATGCGCCGGCGCGCCCTGCAGGGCGTGGCCGATGCGGCGGCGCTGGCGGGCGGCTTTTCGCTGCCGACGTCGGCCACCGCCATCAGCCAGGCCAAGACCATCGCCACCGCGAACGGGTACACGAACGGCGCCAACAACGCCACGGTGACCGTGAACTCGCCGTACTCCGGCGACAGCCAGCGGATCGAGGTCATCATCACGAAGACCGTGCCCACGTTCCTGGGCGCCGCCCTGCGCATCAACACCGGCACCCTGACCGCGCGCGCGGTGGCAATCATGGATCCTCCGGATGCCGTGATCTTCTCGGGCAGCACCACCTGCGGCGGTAACTGTGACGGCCAGGGTCTGTGTATGAACGGGCAGTACAACAACATTACTGGGACGATTCACAGCAACAGCTCACTGGCCATCTCGGGTTCCGGAACGTCGGTGGGCGACGTCGAGTACGGTGGCAGCTGCCCGACGCACACGTCCAGCGTCACGATGACCTCCGGACCGACCAACGTCGCCACCCAGTCCTATCCGCTCTCTTGGACGGCGGCCGACTTCACTTGCACGTACACGGTCAGCAGCGGCCAATTCAACATTTCGAGCACGGGATCGTGGTGGCAGTCCGGGAACTGGTACAGCACGGGCGTCCTGAAGCCCGGGGTGTACTGTTCCAAGGGCGGCGGTGGGATCCTGTTGAACGGCGACAAGATCAGCGGGAACGTAACCTTCATCGCGGACGGCCCCATCCAGATCAACGGCAACAACCTGAGTTTCACTGCTTACCAGCACAACGTCTGGCTGTACTCGTCCTACGCGCCGGCCAGCATGTACACGAACGTCATGCAGGTGGGAAACGACAATCTGTCGTTCACGGGCGATGTGTTCGCGCCTAACGGGCTGGTCAAGGCGAACGGGACTGGTGACAACATCACCGGCTCGATCGTCGGTAAATACGTGAACATCAGCGCCACCAGCTGGACCATGAAGGGCGGCGGCGGCGGCAGCAGCGTCCCGTACCTCACGGAGTAAGGTCGGCGTCCGATCGCAGGTCCAGGATCACGAGCCCATCCGGCAATTGCAGCGGCGTTTTTGCTGCGCCGCCAGAGCGCGCAGCCGCGCGCGGGTTCAGCGACGGGAGGCGCGCCTTCGCCGCGCCGGCCTCACCAGGAAAAGGGGGGGCCACGTGGGGGGGACGCAGTCCCCCCTACGTCTGAAGATGCAGCGGCATCTCCTTGTCGACCGACTCCGCGGCGCCGTCCGACACCAGCTGCCAGATGTGGCGAAGCTGGGCCTCGATGACGGTGCCCTCGTCCTCTTCCTCTTCTTCCTCGTCCTCTTCCTCTTCTTCGTCCTCGTACTCTTCGTCCTCGCTGACGCCCAGCTCTTCCTTCATCTCTTCCAGGACGTCCTGCAACGAATGCGTGGAGGCGACGCGGTACTCGCCCACGGTGACGCGGCCGTCGAACTCGATCGGCAGGTAGATGTCGGCGCCCATGTCGTGGGCGTCCAGGCGGTCCAGGAACTCGGTCATCGCCTCTTCGGACAGGCGGGCCGCGATTGTGTGGTTCGAGTGATCCTCGCCCTTGTCGAAGTCGGACACGCCCAGGTCCTTCAGGCGCTTGGCAAGCAATTTCACCTCGTCATCGTCGAGGCGGTGTGAAAGGGGCGCCAGCTCGATCTCAGCCATGCTCGATACGGTGCCCGACCGTCAGGCGAACGTCAACGGCCCTCGTATTTTCCGATCGGCCGCCTCCGACAAGGGATCTCGCCTGACTTTGCCTATACTGGCCGCGTGGCCCAGTCCTTGACGGAAATAGGAAAGCAGTTCGCAGCAGCCCGACACACCGCAGGCGAAGAGATCAAGCAGGGGATCGACGGCATCACCGCCGCCCGCCGACTGTCCGACACCGTCGACCGCATCGTCATCGAGCTGGCCGGGCCGCTGCTGGCGAAGTGCCCGGTGCCCGTCGCCATCTTCGCCACGGGTGGCTTCGGTCGTCGTGAACTGGCGCCCTATTCGGACCTGGACCTGCTGGTGTTGTGCCGGGGCACGCCGGGACCGGAGATCAGCACGCTGGCCGAGGCGATCCTGCACCCGCTGTGGGACGCCAAGGTGGACGCCGGGCACGCCGTGCGCTCGTACGATCAGGCGCTGGCGCTGCCCGCCGCCGATCTGGCCGCCGCCACCGCGCTGCTGGACGCGCGCATCCTGCTGGGCGACCTGCCCATGGCCGAGAGCTTCCTGGCCGACTTCCGCGCCCGCGTGGCCTCGACCGCGGCGGAAGACTTCGTGGCCCGGCTGCGCGCCGAGCAGAAGTCGCGCCACAGCCGCTTCGGCGACACCATCTTCCTGCTGGAGCCCGACCTGAAGAACGGCCCCGGCGGCATGCGCGACCTGTGCGTGGGCCGGTGGGCGGCGGTGGCGCGCTTCGGCACGTCCGAGCCGCGCCGCCTGGTCGATCTGGGCGTCATGACGGAGCGGCTGGCCGGCGCCTTCGAGGCGGCGCGCGAATGGTTGCTGCGGGTGCGCATCGCCATGCACGCCACCGCGGGCCGGCGACAGGACCAGCTGCGCTTCCCGCTGCAAGAGGCGATCGCGCCCGTGCTGTGTCCGAACGTCGAGGTGGTGAAGGGCGACGTTCGTCCCGCCGTGCACCCGGCCGTCGAGGCGCTGATGCGCCAGTTGCACGCCCACGCCAAGCTGATCCGCCGCGAGACCGAGCGCCTGCTGCAGCGGGCGACGTTGCGCGACGACTACAAGCGCGTCACCGCGCCGGTGCGGCTGCGCGGCAGCGCCGCCGACGATCCCAGCTTCGTGCTGCGAGACGGGGCGCTCGAGGCGAAGGACGACGGCGTGTTCTTCACGAAGCCGTCGGAGATGATCCGCATCTTCTCGGCCGCGCTGGAGCTGGACGTGGGGCTGGCCCTGCGCACCCGCGAGCTGATCTCGGAGCTGTCGGCCGCGCACGGCGATCTGCTGCGCGACGATCCCGCCTCGGGGCGGGCGTTCATCGACGTGGTGACCGACATCAGTGATCGCGCCACGCCTTCGCGCCTGGAGGAGATGCACGATCTGGGCTTGCTGTCGGCGCTGATGCCCGAGTGGGAGCCGTCGACCGGGCGGGTGCAGCACGACATCTATCACGTGTACACCGTCGACCAGCACTCGCTGTATGCGGTGGCGCGCATGCACGCGCTGGCGCGCGGCGATCTGGCCGACGAGTTCCCCGTGCTGACCGAGACGATCCGCGCCGTCGAGCACCCGGTGGCGCTGTTCATGGGCACGCTGCTGCACGACGTGGGGAAGCCCTGGGGCAAGCCGCACAGCGAGATCGGCGCCGACCTGACGGTGCAGATCGGGCGCCGCCTGGGCATGGACGACGAGGACCTGCACCGCGCCGAGTTCCTGGTCCGCCAGCACCTGGTGATGGGCCAGATGTCGCAGCGGCGCGATCTGGAAGACCTGGAGATGATCGGCGACTTCGCCCGCGTGTGCGAGGACGAGGAGAACCTGCGCGAGCTGTTCCTGCTGACGTTCTGCGATCTCAGCTCGGTGAACCCCGACAACCTGACCAGCTGGAAGGAGACGCTGCTGCGCGAGCTGTACCAGCGCGCCCGCACGTCCCTGCGCCGGGGCGGCGACCTGCTGGGTGAGCAGCGCAAGGAGACGGTGAAGCGCCGTCAGAAGCGGGCCACGGCGCTGCTGTCCGAGGAGAACCCGCCCGTGCCGGCCGACGAGGCGCTGTTTCGCGGGTTCCCGGATCGCTACTTCGCCGAGAACGAGGCGGGGCGCATCGCCTCCCACATCAAGCTGATGCAGGCGCGGCGCGCTTCGGGCGCCGCGTCGGCCATCAAGGTCTCGCAGCAGAAGAAGGTCGACGCCACCGAGATGGTGCTGGCGGCCGTCGACGTGCCGGGCTTGCTGGCCGAGGTGGCCGGCGTGCTGCACGCGAACCGCATCGAGGTCCTCGACGCCGCCATCTACTCGCGCGAGGTGACCTCCGACGACCCGGCCGAGGCGCTGGACATCTTCCTGGTGCGCGACGCGTACGGCCGGCCCGTGGTCGACGAATCGCGCTGGAAGAAGATTCGCGATGATCTGGAGGCCGTCATCTCGGGACGGGTGAACGTCGAGGCGCTGCTGGCGGCCAGCCGGTCGCGGTCCAGCGATTCGCTGGCGGTCTGGAAGGTCCCCGAGGTGCCGACCGAGATCAAGGTCGACAACGTCACCAGCCGCGATTTCACCGTGGTCGAGGTGATCACGGGCGACCGGCCGGGCGTGCTGTACACCATCGCGCGCACGCTGTACGGGCAGGCGCTGGACATCCACCGGTCGAAGATCGCGACCGAGGCCAACCGGGTCGTCGACACGTTCTACGTGCGCGACAAGGCATCGGGGGCGAAGGTGCTGGACAAGGAGCGCACCGATCAGCTGTACCAGGTGCTGCGCGCGTCGTTCCCTCAGCTGTGACACACTCGGCGCCATGCACACGCTGACCCTGCTGGTGATGTTGCTGCTGTCCCCGCTGGAGCCGCCCGGCGGCGCCGGGAAGCCGAGCCCCGCCACCCAGCAACTGGAGAAGGGGACCGAGCTGTTCAAGCAAGGCGACACGGCCGGCGCCCTGAAGGCGTTCGACGCCGCGGCGAAGGCCGACCCCGCCGACCCGCGCCCGTACTACCTGCGGGGCGTGGCGCTGGAGAAGAAGGGGGACGCCGGGGGTGCCGAGGCGGCCTATCGCAAGGCGGTCGGCATGAAGGCCGACTTCGCCGAGGCGCAGAACAACCTGGGCGCGCTGCTGCAGGCGAAGGGCAACGCCGCCGAGGCGGCGCGCGCGTTCGAGGCGGCCGTGCACGCGAAGCCGAACTACCCCGAGGCGCAGTTCAACCTGGGGGTCGCGCGCGACGCCGAGGGGAAGGTGCCCGAGGCGGTGGCCGCCTACCGCGAGGCGGTGCGCCAGAAGCCCGGCGACGCGGCCTATCGCCTGAACCTGGGCGTGGCCCTGCGCAAGCAGGGCGACGTGCCGGGCGCGCTGGCGTCGCTGAAGGAGGCGACGCGGCTGGCGCCGAAGGACGCGCTGATGTGGACCAACCTGGGGATGATCCAGTCGGACGCGAAGGACTACGAGGGGGCAGGGGCGTCGCTGGAGAAGGCCGTGAAGCTGAAGGACGACTCGGCGCTGGCCTGGGATCGGTTGGGGCGGGTGTCGCTGCGCCGCAAGCAGATCGATCGCGCCGTCGAGACGGTCGGCCGCGCCTGCAAGCTGGAGCCGAAGAACGCCGCCTACGCCGCCGACCTGTGCCACGCGCTGATCGAGAAGCGCGACACGGCCGCCGCGGCGAAGGAATGCAAGACCGCCGTGGGCCTGGATCCGAAGAACCCGCTGGCGTCCTACGAGTTCGGCAAGGCGCTGGTCGCCAAGGGCGACTGCGCCGCGGCCCGCAAAGAGCTGGACCGCTTCGCGACGTTGCCGGGCGTGAAGCCGGAAGCCAAGGCCCAGGCGGCGACGATCGCGAAGTCGTGCGGGCCCGCCAAGAAGTGACGCCGCGCTAGCAACGCGAGCGCGCATCAACCCTTGAGCGATCGCCCGGGAAGAGTAGATTCACGCCGGTGAAATTGCTGATCGTGGCCGGGCCGTACGAGGCGGACCGTATCCGCCGGGCCGCGGTGTCCGCCGGTGTCGAGGCGGTCGCCGTCGAGCCGGGCGAGAGCCTGTCGGGCTGGATCACCGCCACGCGGCCCGAGGTCATCATCCTGGCGCCCCAGGTCATCAACCCCGATCCCACCGTCGCGCTGGCGAAGATCCGCGCCGTGCCGCGCGGTCGCGTGCCCATCCTGCTGGTGGGCGAGGCGGCCGACGAGGCCGCGTTGCGCCCGCTGGCCGACGGGTTCTTCGTGCGGCCGATCGCCCCCGACGACCTGATCGCGCAGGCCCGCGCCGCGATGGGCGCCGTGCCGCGGGCCGTGGATGACGGCGGTTCGGGCCCGCAGGCGGCCGGCTCGGGCCCCATCACCAACGTCGGCAGCAGCCCCACCGGGCGCCGCGCGCTGCGGCCGCTGGTCGCCGATCGCGAGTCAGGCCCGCTGCCCCTGGCCGGCGACGGCGCCGTGCCGGCGGCGATCGCGACGGGCGAATCGGCGCGCACGCGATCGGGGCGCGTCCCGCAGGCCCTGGAACGGCTGGGCGAGGTGATCGACGCCGACATCGACGCCGATCTGGCCGCCGAGCTGCGCGACGTGGTGCGCGCCGCCGACGCGCGCGCCGCCGAAAAATCCGGGCGCGTCGAGAGCGGTCCGCACAGCCAGACGGCGACGGTGGCGTTGCACGCGGGCCCCGTCGTCGAGCCGCCCGGGGACGAGGCGCTGAGCGAGCTGACCGACGAGAGCAGCCAGAAGACGCGCGAAGTGCCGCGGATCGACCCCGCCGACGAGCTGCCGCTGGACCTGTCGTCGCTGCTGGCGCGCATGTACCTGTCGCGCCTGTCGGGCCGCCTGACATTGCGCCTGGGCGCCAGCCGCAAACACATCGTCTTCGAGGAGGGGCACCCCGTGCTGGCGGCGTCGTCGCAGCCCGAGGATCGCCTGCGCGAGCTGCTGGTCCGGGAAGGTCGTCTGACGGCGCCGCAGGCGGCCGCGCTGGGGGACGAGGCGGCGTCGCTGGGCCAGCGCCTGGGTGCCCTGCTGGTGCAGCGGGGCCTGGTGCCAGCTTCGGAGCTGCCGGCGCTGGTCAGCCGGCACTACCAGGCGATCATCCACACGCTGTTCAGCTGGGAGCGCGGCGCGTGGACGCTGGCCCCCGACAAGAGCGCGGCCGCGCAGCCCGAGAAGGTCCGGCTGGCGCAGCATCCGTCCGCGCTGATCCTGACCGGCGTGCGGCGCGCCTACGGGGCCCCGCGCGCGCTGGCGGCCCTGGGCGGCGCGGCGGTGGTGCTGCAGCTACGGCCGTCGGCGGGGTTGGGCGAGCTGCTGGAGAAGATGGAGCTGGACGAGCAAGAGCGGCGCACCGTGCTGCTGTTCGACGGCTGGCGTGACCTGTCCGCCGTCGCCCAGGCGGCTGGCCTGTCACTGGACACCGTGGCGACGCTGGCCTGGACGCTGCTGTTGCTGGAGCGGCTGGAGCCCGCGCTGCTGGTCGACACACCGTCCGGCGCGGTGCCGCGGCCGGCCAGCGATCGCGACGAGGCGATCGATCGCGCGCTGGTGCAAGCGCGCCACGCGCTGGTGCTGGAGGGCGACTACTTCCAGGTGCTGGGCGTCCCGCGCGACGCCAGCGCCGACGAGATACGCCGCGCCCACGACGCGCTGTGGGCAGGCATCGACCCGGCCACACTGCACCCGTCCGTCGCGGCCGAGCTGCGCGCCGAGCTGGACGAGATTCGCGCCGCGCTGGACGAAGCCTGCCGCCTGCTGGAGGACGACCACATCCGCGAGCAGTACCGGAGCCACTTGCCCCCGACCACGCCCGCCACCTTGCTGCCATGACCGGGCGCCCCGTCAACGAACCGCGGACGTCGCGACCGATCGGCTCGCTCTCACCTTTGTCGTGCCATGAAATTCGAGGCCCACGGACGCGTGTCCGGTCCGTCACCTCGCCCCGCTTTGCGGGAACCGGTCGGCGCGGCAGCGCCGGGAGAGGGGAACGGCGTCACCGATCGGCCCGTCCCCTCTCCTCTATCCTCTCCCCGCTGGCGCGGGGCGAGGACGAACAGTTGGCTCAGGCGGATGGCTGGCGGTCATCCTCACGTTTGTCGTGCCATGAAATTCGAGCCTCACGGACGCGTGTCCGGTCCGTCACCTCGCCCCGCTTTGCGGGACCCGGTCGGCGCGGCAGCGCCGGGAGAGGGGGACGGCGTCACCGATCGGCGCGTCCCCTCTCCTCTATCCTCTCCCCGCTGGCGCGGGGCGAGGACGAACAGTTGGCTCAGGCGGATGGCGCACCGTCA
>Ga0207652_10005079_pt1 | contig 10680 bp, 7 predicted proteins | sample KBSC63BmetaG_FD_184334 | JGI IMG/M metagenome (GOLD analysis project Ga0207652, IMG submission 184334) | Corn rhizosphere microbial communities from Kellogg Biological Station, Michigan, USA - KBS C6-3B metaG (SPAdes) (version 2) | ecosystem: Host-associated > Plants > Roots > Rhizosphere ...
TCGGCGGCTTCGACCGTGTATATGAGATCGGGCACGACTTTCGTAACGAGGGCATTGACCGGACGCACAATCCGGAGTTCACGATGCTCGAATTCTACGAGGCGTACGCCGACTACACGGTGATGATGTCGCGCGTCGAGGCGCTGCTCGTGCGCGCCGCGAATGCCGTGCGCGCCGAGTGGTCGCCGCCGGCAGTGCACGGCGCGGTCGAGCATGGGACGGAAGGCGTACCCGTGTTCTCGCCTCCATTCCCGCGCGTCGAGTGGGTGCCGTCGCTCAACAAGGCCCTCGGCGCGGATGCCATCGCGATGGATGACGAGACGCTGCGGAACACGGCGCGGCGCATTGGGGTGCAGAAGGTGGAAACGCTGAGCCGTCCCAAACTCCTCGACGAGATGTTCCAGGCTCTGGTCGAATCCAAGCTTCAAGAGCCGACGTTCGTGTTGGACTACCCGGTCGAGCTGTCGCCGCTGGCGAAGCCCAAGCGGGGCGATCCGACGTTGACGGAGCGGTTCGAGCTGTTCGCGCGCGGCAAGGAGCTCGCGAACGCCTTCAGCGAGCTGAACGACCCGCTCGATCAACGGCGGCGCTTCGAGGCGCAGGCGCGCCTGCGGGCAGCGGGCGACGAAGAGGCATCGGGGGTAGACGAGGATTATCTCCGTGCGATGGAATACGGCATGCCGCCGATGGGCGGTGTGGGTGTCGGCGTGGATCGGCTGTTCATGTATCTCACGAACACGCCCAACATTCGTGACGTGATCCTCTTTCCCACGCTGCGGCCAGAATGACTCGACTCGAGCTGTCCATCGCCTGGCGCTATCTGCGGAGCCGCCGCGGGTCCAGGCTGCTGTCGCTGATCAGCCTCATCGCCATCGGCGGCGTCACGATCGCGGTGAGCGCGCTCATCGTCATCATGGGTGTGATGACCGGTCTGCAGAACGACCTCCGTGAGAAAATTCTCATTGGAAGTCCGGATATCCGCGTGCAGACGTACGGCGAAGACATGGTGATGAGCGACTGGCAGCTCGTGCTCAAGAAGGTGCTGCGGCAGAAGGGCGTCGTCACCGCGGGCCCGTACGTGTACACGCAGGCGCTCGTGCAGGCCGTGCATCACAAGTGGATCGAGGGCGCATTCGTCGAGGGGCTGCCGCCGGACGCGCCGGGCACGCCGCACGTGACGCGCATTCGCGAGTTCGCGACCGCGGGCGATTTCACCTTCTCCACGACCGACGGCCAGGAGCGCGGTGCCGTGCTCGGCTCCAAGCTCGCCGACCGGTTGAACGTGACGCCCGGGATCGATTCGATCACGCTCACGACGAGCACGCCGGGCATGTTCGATCCAGTGACCGGCATGCCGATCGCGAAGACCGAGACGTTCGAGGTCACGGGCATCGTGAATACGGGCATGTACGAGTATGACAACAACTACGTGATCATCTCGCTGCGCGCGGCGCAGGAGCTCGCGCAGCTCGGGACGGCGGTGTCGGGGCTCGAGGTGAAGACACCGACGCGCGACGCGGCCTTCGATACGCGTCAGCGTCTGGCGGACAGCCTCGGGATGCCGTTCGAGGTGCGCGATTGGCGGCAGCAGAACATGGGCTTGTTCAACGCGCTCAAGCTCGAGAAGCTGGGGATGGCGGTGATCCTGTTGCTGATCGTCCTCGTGGCCGCATTCAACATCATCAGTACGCTGGTGATGGTGGTGACGGACAAGACGAAGGAGATCGGCATCCTGCGCGCGATGGGCATGCCGGCACGATCGATCCGACGAGTGTTCTTCGCGCAGGGGCTCGTGATCGGCGTCGTCGGCACGTTCGCGGGGTTGGTCATTGGGCTCATTGCGTCGAAACTGATCGGCGACAATAAGCTCATCCCCCTGGATCCATCCGTATATTTCATTGACCATCTGCCCGTCTCGACGCAGCTTGGCGATGTCACGGTGACGGTGCTGGCGAGTCTGGCGGTTGCCGCAGTAGCGACGATCTATCCGTCGCTACAGGCGGCGCGCTTGTTCCCGGTGGAGGCGATTCGACACGAATGATCGTGCTCGAGGCGATTGACCTGGCGAAAGTGTATCGCGGCGGTGACGGTGGCACGATCACCGTGCTCGACGGCGTCAACTTGCAGGTGGCGCGAGGGCAGATGGTCGCGATCGTCGGCTCGAGCGGCGCCGGGAAGAGTACGCTGCTGCATCTCCTCGGCGCGCTCGACCGGCCGACGCGCGGCGTGGTTCGCATCTCGGGCGAGTCGCTGACGGGCCGGAACGACGATCAGCTCTCCAAGCTGCGGAACCGGTGCGTGGGTTTCGTGTTTCAGTTTCATCACCTGCTGCGCGAGTTCACCGCGTTGGAGAACGTGTTGATGCCGATGCGGATCGCGGGGTGGGACGATCGGCGCGCGCGGACGCGAGGCGAGGAGTTGCTGGCTCGCGTGGGCCTCGCGGCGCGCATGCATCACAGGCCGGCGGCGTTGTCGGGTGGAGAGCAGCAGCGCACCGCAGTGGCGCGCGCGCTCGCGCTCGACCCCGCAGTCTTGCTCGCCGACGAACCGTCGGGCAATCTCGATCACATGAACAGCGAGCGGCTGCACGATCTGTTTGTGGAGCTCTCGCGGGACCTCGAGATCGCCATGGTGATCGCGACGCACAATCGCGCGCTGGCGTCGCGCACCGACCGTACTCTCTTGCTCGAGGACGGACGTCTGACGGACACGGACGTTCGCGAAGTGGTTCCCTGATGTTGTGCGATAGTTGCCATGAACGCGATGCCGTGGTGCATCTCACCACGATCGAGAACAACGCCGTGCACCAGTTGCACCTGTGCGAGCGCTGCGCCGCGGAGCGCGGCGTCGAGACGACTGTCGCGACGCCGAAGCATCCGCTCGCGGAGTTCCTGCACCAGCAGGTGCCACAGCCGAACGCGGAGGGAATGCGCTGTGCGTTCTGCAACACGACCATGGCCGACTTCAAGGCCACGGGTCGTTGGGGCTGCGCGCGCTGCTACACGAACTTCGAGGCCGGCATTCGCGAGTTGTTGCGTCGAGTTCATGGCAATCATCGGCATGTGGGCCGGACATATCGGCCGCCGATGACGGAGACGCTGGAACGCGCGGCGGCGCTCGGTGAGCTCAAGGAACGGTTGCGTCGAGCGATCGAGAGCGAGCAGTTCGAGCTCGCCGCCGATCTGCGCGATCGCATCCGGGTGATGGAGTGATGCGATGAGCGTGGATCTCTCGTTGCTTCCGGATGGCGGTGTAGGCTGGCTCGATGCCTCCGGCCCGCACTCGGACATCGTATTGTCCACGCGCATTCGTTTCGCTCGGAACGTGGAAGGCTATGCGTTCACGGGACGGGCGCGGGACGGCGAGCGTCTGCGTGTGCTGGCGCAGGTGCGCGAAGCGGTGAACGCCGTGCCGTCGCTGCATGAAGCCGTGCTGTATCGTCTGGATGAACTGCCGCCGACGGCGCGGGCGTTGCTGCACGAGCGGCATCTCGTGAGCAAGGAGCTCGCGGGGCTCGACGCGCAGCATCCGCTGCGCAGCGGTGCGGCGGTGTTCCTCGCGGATGGCTTGGGCGTGATGGTGAACGAAGAGGATCATCTTCGTCTCCAATCGATGCGTTCCGGTTTTGCGTTGCAGGAGGCGTTTGCCGCCATCGACAAGCTGGATCGGGATTTAGGCGCGCGCGTTCCGTATTCGTATCACAACGAGTTCGGGTTCCTGACCGCGTGTCCGACGAATGTCGGGACCGGGATGCGTGGCTCGGTGTTGATTCATCTGCCTGGCCTCGTCCTTACAAAGGAGATCGGAAAGGTGCTTGCCAGCCTTCAGCAAATGGGGCTGACCTACCGAGGCTTGTACGGAGAGGGGAGTGAGGTCGTCGGCAACTTCTTTCAGATCTCGAACCAGACGACGCTCGGGCGTTCGGAAGAGGAATTGCTCGATCAACTGTTGCGAGTCGTCGGGCATGTCGTCGAACGGGAAGCAGAAGCTCGTCGTGTGCTCTTGCGGGACGCGGGTTATATTATCGAGGACAAGCTTTGGCGCGCGTACGGCACGCTACGCTATGCCCGCAGCCTCACGTTCGACGAGGCGATGAACTACCTCAGCGGGGTACGGCTGGCCGTCGGGCTGAAACTGATTTCCAGCCTCAGTGTATATACCCTCAACAAGCTCCTGATCTTTTCGCAGGCCGCGCACCTGGCGTTTGCCGAAGGCCGGGCGCTCACGGAAAGCGAGACCAACCTGGCGCGCGCACGGTATGTGCGTAGAGCGTTGGAAGAGGAAGCGGGCTCGGTCGGCTGAACGCGGCGATCACCCGGATGTGAGGGAATCATGAACGGCTACAACTTCACCGAGCGGGTGAGGAAAGTTCTCGCGATGGCTCGCGAGGAAGCCGCACGCCTCCACCACGAATACGTGGGGACGGAGCACATTTTGCTCGGGCTCATTCGCGAAGGCGAAGGCGTCGCGGCTACGGTTCTCCAGAACCTGAGCGTCGAGCTGGACGACATCCAGCAGAAGATCGAGGAGACGGTCAAGAAGGGCAAAGCCGGTCAGACGACCGGGCCGGATCTCCCGTACACCTCGCGCGCCAAGAAAGTGCTCGAGCTCGCCATGAGCGAAGCGCGCGAGCTGAACCACAGCTACGTCGGCACCGAGCACCTCCTGCTCGGGCTTCTCCGTGAAGAAAAGGGGATTGCGGCGCAGGTGTTGACCGACGCGGGCGTCAATCTCGACGCCGCCCGCGCCGAGACACTGCGCATCCTCGGCACGGAGATGCCTCAGGGGGGCGCACAGGGGCAGCAGGGTGGCGGCACGCCAACCCAGGCGCCGCCCAAGGGCGAGAAGAAGTCCAAGACGCCGGCCCTCGATCACTTCTGCCGCGACCTCACACAGCTCGCGGCCGAAGGCCAGCTCGATCCCACGATCGGGCGCGCGAAAGAGATCCAGCGCGTCATGGAAGTCCTCACGCGCCGCAAGAAGAACAACCCGGTCCTCATCGGCGAACCCGGCGTCGGCAAGACGGCCATCGTCGAAGGGCTCGCGCAGCTCATCGCCAACGGCGAGTGCCCGGAGTCGCTCCGCGACCACCGCGTCCTCTCACTCGACATGGCGGCGGTCATCGCGGGGACCAAGTACCGCGGTCAGTTCGAGGAGCGGCTCAAGGCGGTCATGAACGAGATCGCGCAGAACAAGCAGATCATCCTGTTCATCGACGAGCTGCACACGCTCGTGGGTGCCGGGGCTGCCGAAGGCGCGATCGACGCGAGCAACATGCTGAAGCCCGCGCTCGCGCGCGGTGAGCTGCAGTGCGTCGGCGCGTCCACGCTCAACGAGTACCGCAAGTACATCGAGAAGGACGGCGCGCTCGAGCGTCGCTTCCAGACGGTGATCGTCGATCCGCCTTCGGTGGAAGAGACGGTCGAGATCCTGAAGGGGCTGCGCAAGAAGTACGAGGATCATCACAAGGTGACGATCCCCGACACCACGCTCGTCTCCGCGTCCAAGCTCTCGGAGCGCTACATCACCGATCGCTTCCTGCCCGACAAGGCGATCGACGTGATCGACGAGGCGGGTGCACGTGCGCGGCTCGCCGCGCAGGCGCCGCCGCCGGAAGTCGCCGCGCTCAAGGGCGATCTCGAGAAGGTGAACGGCGAGAAGGAAGCCGCCGTGCGCGATCAGAACTTCGAGAAGGCCGCCTCGCTTCGCGACAAGGAGCGGGAGATTCAGGGCGCCATCAAGCAGAAGCAGTCCGAATGGGAAGCGCGTCGCCAGTCGCACCGCCCGGTGCTCGGCGAAGAGGAGATTGCGTTCATCGTGAGCCGCTGGACGGGCATTCCGGTAACGCGTCTCCAGGAAGCCGAGACGTCGCGGTTGTTGCGGATGGAGGACGAGCTGCACCAGACGGTGATCGGACAGGACGAGGCGATCAGGGCCATCTCCAAGGCCATTCGCCGGAGCCGCGCGGGCCTCAAGGATCCGCGTCGTCCGATTGGATCGTTCGTCTTCTCCGGCCCCACAGGCGTCGGTAAGACGGAGCTGGCTCGGTCGCTCGCGAAGTTCCTGTTCGCCGACGAGTCTGCACTGATCCGCGTCGACATGAGCGAGTACATGGAGAAGTTCTCCGTGTCGCGCCTCATCGGTGCGCCGCCGGGCTACGTGGGCTACGAGGATTCGGGCACGCTCACGAAGGCCGTGCGTCGCAAGCCGTACAGCGTGATCCTGCTCGACGAGATCGAGAAAGCGCACCCGGACGTGTTCAACATCCTGCTCCAGGTGTTGGACGAAGGTCACCTGACCGACAACTACGGTCGCGTGATCGACTTCAAGAATACCGTGGTGATCATGACGTCGAACGTCGGCGCGCGTGATCTGATGAAGACCAAGTCGCTCGGCTTCACGTCTGGTGACGAGAAGCAGAACTGGGAGCGGCGCGCGGAGAAGGTGCGCGACGAGCTCAAGAACGTCTTCAACCCGGAGTTCCTGAACCGTCTGGATGACGTCATCGTCTTCCACCCGCTCAACCGCGAGCACATCGCGCAGATCGTCAGCGTGCTGCTCAAGGACGTGCGGAAGCGGTTGGCCGAGGAAGAGCTCACGCTCAAGCTCTCGGATGCCGCGACGGACTTCCTCGTGAAGCACGGGTATGACGAACAGTATGGGGCGCGTCCGCTCAAGCGGGCGATCCAGAAGTACATCGAGGATCCGCTCTCGGAGAAGATTCTGATGGGCGAGTTCTCGAAGGGGGACGAGATCGAGGTCGATGTCGCTCCGGACGGCGCTGACCGGCTGGAGTTCCGAGTCCTCACGAGCACGCCCCAGGCGTAAGAAGGCGTAAAGAACTCGACAACAAGCGGCCGGTCAGTCCCGTCTGGGACCTGACCGGCCGCTTGTTGTGTATATTTCCGGACTATGCGACAACTCCGTATCGTGTTCTCGCTGCTGGGTCTGGCCGTAGCCAGCTCAGTTGCACGCGCACAGGAGCAGACCGTCATCGGCGGCTGCGCCACGCCAGATAGTATCGCGTTCCGAGGACAATCGAACGTGAAGGAGGAAGACCTCCGGTCGGGGGTCGGGATCGCACCGAAGACGACATTGAATGGCCGCGCCCTCGCGCGCGCCGAAAAGGACCTGTACGCAACAGGCCAGTTCGAGTCGGTCGCGACGAGCTGCGAGCAGGTCGACGGCAAGTCCATCCTGATCTTCAACGTGCGCGAGCGGCGGATCCTCAGCGACGTGAAGGTCGAAGGCCCCGACAAAGTCTCGCCGAGCTCGGTGCGCGAGCGAGTGGATCTGATCGTGGGGAAGCCGATCGATCCCGCTGCGGTCGCGCGCGACGTCGCTCGCATCGACTCGCTCTACCAAGCCGAAGGCTATTACCTCGCCAAGGTCACGGTCGACACCGTCAAGCAGGGCGAGGCAACCACGCTCGTGTTCAACGTCGACGAGGGCCGTCGTCTGGCCATCTCCGGCGTGGACGTCGTCGGGAACAAGGCGCTGTCGGACCAGGCCATCGTGAGCGCGATCAGCACCAAGCCGGAAGGCTTCTTCTGGTGGCGGAACGGCGAATTCGACTCGGACAAGTACGCCGAGGATCTGTCGAAGACGATCCCACAGCTTTATGCGTCGCACGGCTACATCGACATGCAGGTGGTGAAGGATACGCTCATCATCGATCGCGAGCTCGGCAAAGCGCTGGTTCGCATCACGGTGAACGAGGGTCCCCAGTACCGGATCGGCAACTTCGAGGTGAACGGCGCCAAGCACTTCGCGAACGAAGCCATCGCGCGCTTCTATCCGTTCGGCGAGAAGGGCAAGGGCGTGAAGGAGACGGTGGCGAGTCTCGTCGGCCGCGGGTCGGACCAGGACAAGAACGTCTTCAACGAGCAGGCGTGGGAAGACGCGACGTCGAAGGTGCAGGACGCGTACGGCAATGAAGGGTACATCTACGCGAGCATCCATCCCGTCGTCGAGCGCCGCAAAGTGGGGCAGGATTCGGTGCCGACGGTGGATCTGCGCTGGGACATCGATGAGCGGACGCCGGCGATCGTGAATCGCGTGGACATCGTCGGCAACGACGTCACCACCGAGACCTGCATTCGCGATCAGTTGTTCGTGCTGCCGGGCGACGTGTTCAACAAAGAGCGCCTGATTCAGAGCTATCGAAACATCGCGAACCTCGGCTTCTTCGAGCAGGACATGCCGCCGCCGGAGACGCGCCAGGTCAACGAGCAGGGCGACATCGATCTCATCTTCCACGTGAAGGAGAAGCGCACCGGCAACGTGAACTTCGGTGCGTCCGTGGGGCAGGGGACGGGCCTCGGCGGCTTCATCGGGTTCGATCAGCCGAACCTCTTCGGCGAGTGCAAGCGCGGATCGCTGCAGTGGCAGTTCGGGCGGTACATTCGCGACTTCTCGCTCTCGTACAGCGATCCTCGCATTCACCAGAGCAACGTCTCGGGAACGATCACGCTGTACAATCAGATGTCGCGGTTCATCATTCGCGACATCGGCCAGTCGAACACGAGCGGCGGCAACCTGCAGTTCGGCTTCCCGCTGCCGAACTCGCGTCTCACGCGGTTCTACCTCAGCTACGGCGGAGAGCGCGTCAGCTACGGCGGTTCGGGGCTCGTTGGAACGATCAACTGCAACGGCTGCTTCCGCTCGACCGTGGGCCTCGCGCTCGACCATGACTCGCGACTCGGATCGCCGTTCCCTGTGGCCGGCGTTCACGAGAACGTGTCTCTACAGTTGAACGGTGGTCCACTCGGAGGAACCGCGTCATTCCAACGAATGACCGCGGAGATGCGATCGTATTCCACGCTCGCGACGTTCGGGAAGGGAATTGGTCCCGAGCCGATGGCGCTCGTGTTGAGCCTGCAGGCGAAGGCTGGCGCCGTGTTCGGCAACCCGGGCCCGTTCTTCGTGTCGCAGGCCTTCTCGCTGGGCGGGGTGCAGTACGGCGAATTTCCGCTTCGCGGGTATGAGGAATTTTCGATCACGCCGCAGGGCTATTTGCCGAACGCGGATCAGTTCCAGGCGACGCGACAGTCGTTCGGCAACGCGGTGTACAAGAGCACGGCCGAGCTTGGACTCCGTGTGAATCAGCAGTTGTATCTGGATGCGTTCTATGATGCGGGCAATCTGTGGGAGCGTCCGCGCGACTTCGATCCGACCAGGCTGTTCCGTGGTGCCGGTTTCGGTGCCTCGCTCGTCACTCCGCTAGGACCGCTCGGCGTGGATCTGGGGTATGGATTCGATCGTGTGAACACGCTCGGACAGCGTGATCCCAAGTGGCAGGTTCATTTCAAGTTCGGTCAGATCTTCTAATTTCGGAGTTTTCATGCGTTCCTCGATCCGCGCGATGGCGATCGCGCTCTGTTGTTCGGCGGTAGCAGGCGTTGCGAAGGCGCAGGCGGCTCCGCTCAAGATCGCCTACATCAACTCGCAGGTGCTGCTCGACGCCGCTCCCGGACGTGCGCAGGCAGAGTCGCTGCTCATGAAGGAGGGCGACAGCTATCGCGTCCAGTTGCAGAAGATGCAGGATTCTGTGAACTCGCTCTACGCCAAGTATCAGAAGGATGAGCCGACGCTCACCGCCGCGAAGAAGGATGAGCGCCAGAAGGCCATTCAGAGTCTCGAGACTGATCTTCAGGCGACGCAGCTCAAGTTCCAGCAGCAGTTCGAGCAGCGGAAGAACGAGGTGATGGCGCCGATCACGGACGTGGTGAAGAAGGTGATCGACGACGTGCGCGCGGAAGGCGGCTACTCGATGATTCTGGACAACGCGCCCGGCGCGTCGACGATCGTCGCGGCCGACAAGAACCTCGACATCACGGATCGCGTCGTGTCGCGCCTGCGAGCTACGTCCAAGCCGGCGCTGCCGGCCGCGAAGCCCGGCACCACGGCGAACCCTGCTGGCGTCACCAAACCGATAAAGCCGCCGACGCAGTGATTTCCGATTCGTCAGCGCAAGACCGCGGCGGTGGGGGCGAACACGCTCTCACCGCCGCGGCCATTGCGGAGGTAGTCGCCGGCGCACTCGTCGGCGACGCCTCCGTCCTCGTTTCTGGCGTCGCTCCGCTCGATCGAGCGACAGAGCGCGATCTGAGCTTTCTCGCCGCGGCGAAGTACGCACCTCTCTTTCGTGAGACGACGGCTGGTGTGGTGCTCATCGCGCCAGACCTCGCCGAGACGCCGGGAAACGTGCGGGCGCGCGTCGTGGTCGATCGGCCGCAGGAGGCCCTGCTCAAGCTGCTGCCGCGCTTTCAGCGCGCCTCGAGGGCGACGCCTGGTGTGCACGCGACGGCGATCGTCGGGCCTGAGGCCGCCCTTGGACGCGACGTCTCCATCGGGCCGTACGCGGTGATCGGCGCGGGAGCCGTCCTGGGCGACCGCGTGATCGTCGGCGCGCATTGCGTCGTCGGCGACGGCGTGGAGCTCGGCGAGGCGGCTCAGCTCTATCCGTCGGTCGTCATCTACAGCGGCTCGCGCCTGGGCGCTCGCGTCATCGTACACGCGGGCGCACGCGTCGGCTCCGACGGCTTCGGCTACGTGCAGCAGAACGGCCAGCATTTGAAGATTCCTCATGTCGGCCGTTGCATCATCGAGAACGACGTCGAGATCGGCGCGAACACGACCATCGATCGCGGCAGCATCGACGACACGGTGGTCGGCGCG
>Ga0207652_10005080_pt1 | contig 10680 bp, 12 predicted proteins | sample KBSC63BmetaG_FD_184334 | JGI IMG/M metagenome (GOLD analysis project Ga0207652, IMG submission 184334) | Corn rhizosphere microbial communities from Kellogg Biological Station, Michigan, USA - KBS C6-3B metaG (SPAdes) (version 2) | ecosystem: Host-associated > Plants > Roots > Rhizosphere ...
AGTGAACTTCACGAACGTGCCGCTCTCGTGGATCACCAGCCAGCCCTTGGCGATTGCCAGATCGAGCCCGGCCTTGTATTCGGCCGGCGTGCCTTTGAGCTGAAAGAGGAACGGGCCATTGATCTTCTCGATGTGGATCCGGCCGTCCTGGACCGGCTCAACTGCATTGGCGAGCTCGACGATCTTGCGCGCGGCGGCTACCCGATCGGCATAGGGACGAGGCTGGACGAATTTGTTCAAGTCATGTGCTCCGCATCGATGTGCTGGTCGACGCTTCTGACATCAATCTCAGCGCCGCAGTAGCATTGCGATCGGCCGCTCGCTACCTGTGTTGGCAGTGGCAGGCCAGCGGCCCACATGGTCTCCTTCCAGGTGTGCAGCGCGCGGTGGTGGCGATACTGCTCAAAGGCGCCTTGGGGGATCTCAGCCAGCAACGTATTCCAGTCGGCTTCGAAGCCTAAGCGCGCGGCCTCAAATGTCGCCGCAGTGCCACACCTATGCTGGCGCGGCTCGAGCCCGGGATAGAAGCCGCAGCTCCAGCCCCATTGATCGCCATGAACTGGCACGCCAGCACGCTCACCGATCGCGCCGACGCGCACATCTCCGTAATAGATGTGCCAGGTTTTGCGGTGGCTATCGGCGGTACGGCGGCGGGTGAGTGTTGGCATTCCCCATTGATTCCGCGGCGCGGCCGACGGCGCAAACCGTCAAGCTGTTGGAACGGCAACAGGCTACAGCGTGTCGTGGGTGCGACTATTCTCCATTTGCCAGTGCCCAGCGTCCCGCGACGGTCGCAATGATCTTATCGGCGTCAATTTCGCCCATGCGTGTTGGCGCAGGAAAAAGCTCTCCGTAAGTCCAATTTGGACCCGACCCGTCAGGGTGCGTTCGTACGATCCCGGCACGAGTAATTTCGCGTGTCGTCATGTTGAGCCGGAGCAGCCTTAGACACTCCCGCTCAAGCTCTTCAGCCGTTTTGAGTGCCATTTGCTCCATCGCGATGTTTTCCCGCAACCTCAACGCGCGCGCAAGAGAAAGCCGCCATAAAAGCGGTGGATCGCCTCGCTCGAGCCGTTGACGTGCTGCGACTCAGGAGCCCGCTCCCATTGCGCAATTCTGCGCGATGGAGCGAGCAAATGCAAAGCACATCTCGACGTGCCGACTTCTACAAGGTTGCTTGACCAGCCCATGACCGAAGAGACAGCGCAGGCGGTCATGATAGCGCTGCGCGCTGGCAGAACGCTAAACAGCATCTGCTCCAAACGGTGCAGCAACGGTGAGTGGATTGAGTATCGCTCCCGCTTTGAAGCCTATTGCGCGCAAAATGCTGAATACGCGGCGCAGGCTGGCGAGCTGCAAGTCGAAAACACGAAAGCAGCGAACGCGCGAAAAGGCCGGCCAGTTACTTTCTGCAAACGCGGCCACCTAATGGCGGGAGACAATTTGGCGTTCAAGAGGGATATCAAGGATGGCAAGCTTTATCGCTATTGCAGGGCTTGTCATCGGTTTAGGTCCGACCGCGGTGGCGTCATGAAACCTGAACTAGTTCGCAAAGTCAGAGAAGCCGTGATTGCAGGGCTGAATATTCAACAGATAACCCGGCTCGCCCAAGGAAGAAAATGCTTGGTGTGCTTCGCGATTTTGAGGCGTTACCGCATTGAACATCCTGAGTTCGATCGGTTCATCATCGAAAATGCAAGAGACCGAAGATCGGCGGCTTGTTTGCGCGATTTTAAGATTGTGCCGGCCAACGCTCAGTTTCATTTCGCAGCGCCAGCCATCATCAAACCCATCCGAAAGGAGCTTCCGCCCTACTGTATCAGGACGGCGACCTTGAATGGATCTCATCTCTCATCCCGAGAGGATTTCCGGGGCGAGACGATGTCGTCCAGAACACGTTCATTGATCTTTGTGCGCGCGCGATCGGCAGGGATGAGCTGCCAACGCGCATAAAGAAGATCATTGCTGAGCATAACGAGCTGTTCCCGACGAAATACCGGAAGTTCGGAGACACCCGCTCTTATCCCTGGACGAGATGCTTTTCGACGATGGCCGTGCAACCCGCGGTGACATGGCAGCGCACGGCTTGTGGGATTAGGCGCCGATCCGCGCCGACAGCGACCTGAGGGTGATCGACCGCCTCACCCGAAACAATTGGGATGGCGTGCCTGCCTAACGATCAATAGGCAAGGTTTGGGGTACCGCCTGGCTGAGGCGGCCTTACTTCTCTCGGTCGTGTTCCAATTGTGTGGCGCGCACAAGGTACCTCGCTCGCTATTTGTATCAGCCTTGTGCGCGTCTCTTCTGTTTCCACGATTTTGGCAGCGCTCATGCAATGAGCCGCTTTCGCGCGGAAGGCAGCGATGTCGAGACAATACGCGCTCCTCTCTCTTCGGCGGGAGCATTCGTTACCCTCTGTCACCGATAGATGCCGAAAGGGAAGCGCGGTGATAATTCACGCTACGCTCATCTTTCGTGAATAGCGAGCGTTAAACGACAAGAGTTTAGCAATCGTTCAGTAGCGGATGGTGACATCGCGCAAGGAAGAGATGGCCAATGCAGCTAAAAGGGTGCATGCGGCTTGTTCTTGAATAGACAATCGCCGACCCGATACCTGGAGCCCACGCTGCCGCCGGTACCAGGCAGGCCAGCGAGTGTGAGGCCCTTCCTTTGGAACGCCGTCCTCCGCAAAGCTCATCATCGCTCCGAACACAGCGAAAGCAATTGTGCGCATTTTGGTGGTCTCCGAGCCCCGAATGGGACCATGGAGAGGATCCCCGCCGCAACAGCGATGCTCGCTACTATCGGTGCGTCAATTTGACCCCAATCAGTCGGATCCGAACTGCGCGCTAACAAATCCATAGCTATTCGGTAAAAAATGGCGCACGGTTTTACAAAGCGAGCTCTGATGTCGCGCCAGACCAACTTTTTCGTTCAATCCTTTGATCTTGCAAAGGGCGATCAATTGAAGGCCGGTACGCCAATGGTGTGCCGAACCGAAGAAGGTGCGCGTCGAACTGCCGAAAGGCTTGCCATGAGCAAGGCTGGTGTCGTTGCCTTCTCTACGACCGCGGATGCCGAGACAGGTGATTACGACGACCAGCCGACAGTGTTCTTTCGAGCAGGTCGGGTGCCTGCTGAATTCGATTCGATGCCTTGATGTCTAAGTTAGCGGCATTGCTTCTTCAGAATGGACTTCCGAATCTTCCGCTGTTGCTTGTCGAGCCGCATCGCTATGATGGAGGAGTCTGGCGCATCAAATTCAGCTACGAGACTGGCGAGCCGCTCTGCATGAGCACGGCCCAGGCGTCGGCGATGGCGTCGCTTCTTCTTAAGATTGGCGAAGTCGAATTGGCCGACGAGATCGACGACGCGATAAGAACTGCGACCCGCTATGGATCAATGTGAAATTCTCGTGATTTACGGCGTCATCAAACCTTAAGGAGTGTTCCGCATGGCAAAAAGTGAGCAAAGAGGCAATCGAGAGGCCAAGAAGCCTAAAAAGGAGAAGATCAAGATAATTGCAGCAGCACCGAGCCGAAAGATCGGAGGGTGGCAGCCGACTCTCGATTCCGGCAAGAAGAAATAGTGTTGCAACGTTCAATGCAGCAACCTACAAGAGCGCAAGCGATCGCGTGCGCTTTTGGCTCTTTTTGCAAGTAGCTTATGTTTTCGCAGACATACGGCAAGCGACGTCGCGCGCAAAAGGAAATTCGATGCGAACTATTATCGCAGTATTGTTTCTCTCTACATGCGCGCAAAGCGCCATCGCCAAAGGGCCAGACTGTCGCTCCATCGAAAGCACGACCGCACGCCTGGCCTGCTACGACGCGGCGTATCCTCTGAAATTGGAAAAGCGCCCCGTGGTTGAAACCGACGCTGAGCGGCCTCCATACAAGGACCCATTTGCAACAGAAGAAGCTCGAATCGCCGCCAAACTAAAGAATATCTGTCGCGGCTGCTAAAATATCCGAGAACAACGCGACTCGTCCGCTGTGTCACGGAAGGTGCGTCGGGTGGATGGCGGTGACGAAAGCATCTGATGCGATTCGTAGGCCGCGCAGCTTGACCTAATGAGCCGGAAGGTTCGTCTGCGCCTCCCACCAGGGGCGCGCTTGCGGCTCGAACTACCAGATCTCCGGACTCGTAATCCGCGCGATCATCCCCATCTGTGAAGGAGGTTCGCCTTACGGGCATCGGAGCCGCGACAGGGATGCTCGCTTTCGGGAGTATGACTGCTCTGTCGGAGAGACCGATCAGAACTTGTTCAATCCATTGATGACTGGGCTGCGCCGCCTGTTGCAGGTCTCGCCGCCAGGACAGGTAGTTCAATTTGAAACATGGGTACAACGTCAGCCAGATCGTCGAACTGAAGCCAAACGTGATGCGAATATCGGCCGCAGGATCGAATGAAATCACGCGCCTGATGCCGAAGCCGGACGTAAACTCGGAAAGTCCTCGTTATCGGGTCAAGAGTCGCGAGGAATCCACCAGCGAATCGTTCCGGAAAGCGATTTGATGCTTGCGGCCAGGCCAACATCGGGAGCACCGGTGGACACGTCGCAAGAGGCGTTCTTGGCAGCGTCCGGTGTAGCTGTTCCGCCGATCGAGGAGTGAATTAGCCAACAAGGGAGCGACTTTGATGGATCTGATCTTTCCCAACGACAGCCGGAGCTACGATGTGACTCGCAACGCGGTGCGGTTCTGGGGGTATGTGAGTTCGATCGAATGCTCGTTTTTCGTGACCGTTGAAGCGCTCAAGCAAATCCACCCCACTCCAGTGCAAGATAAAGCAAGCTTTCTGGATGCTTTCGACGCCCATCGGGACCTGATCTACAAGACCGCCGCCAAGGTGTTCGCGCGAGGACGCAAAGGATCCTACGAATTGGTCTCTGCGGACTTTTGACAGTTGCGCTACGTTTGTGAGGACTGAATCTCGCGGCAGGACGCGCGGAAACTCCCGCAGAAAGAACTGTGCATGTTTAAATCCCGGCAACATCGCGCGAAAGCCGTATGGTGAGTTGGTCAAGTCTTCGACCAGCCCGAACGAACGCCGCGACTTTCAACAACTTTAACAGCACTTCGCCTCTCTCGCGACGCGGTCCTTGTATGTCCTGCGCTGTCTAGGTGCCGCGGTCGTCATGCAATGGGATGCATTACCGACATCTCTGCGACGGGTGATCTTCGATACCGCCGGATCTTTGGGCAAGCTGATGGAAACGGTCGCACTCCGAGGACAGTTCGCCCGGTTCCTGCACAAGCAAAAGACTCAAGAGTGATGGCCGCCACAGCAAGCCTGCTCCGCTGGTAACACGCGAAGGGTTCAACACCTGACGAAGAGCTGAGATCTGCGGACTATCGCGGTGGGATAATGCGGGTGGTGCATTCGCCACCAGAGCAGGACTGCAAATGCCTTAGCCAAGACTTGCAGCGGCTCGCGTTTGAAAGCGAGCAGAGATCCCGCCGCCGAGAGTTTATCCTCTTTTCTGTGTCGCCGGACAAATAGGTTTGTTGGCCTTGTAAAGCTGCTGACGTACCCCTACATGAAGGCCATTCGAATATCGATTCTGCCTTGTTGACCGCGCCGATACCGGTTCCATTTCTCAAGACATCGTTGAAATCGGATGAAGTTTGCACGGAGGTGTGCGGACACTGCGTATTCGCGCATCTTGGAGAAAATTAGATGACAACCGGAACAGTTAAGTGGTTCAACGCAACAGGCTTTGGCTTCATTCAGCCCGACAATGGCGGCTCTGACATCTTCGTTCATATCAGCGCGGTCGAACGCGCAGGTCTAAGTTCATTGAATGAGGGCCAGAAGCTTTCATTTGAGGCGAGGACTGACAGCATGCGAGGCAAGACGAGCGCCGAAAATCTTCGCGTGGACTGATCTCTTCGATCCAAGGATTTCCGCGGATGTACTGGGATCCTTCGGTCGGCAGTCCTCCCCACGGTTGGTATAACGTCTAGATTCGTCCAAGCCCGCTGGCGGTGCCAGCGGGCTTTTGTTTTTGGTGCGCAATTCGCGTCCAAGATAATCATGGCTATGTTGTCTGAAAGAGTGCACACTTGACTTGCGGTTCCGACCGCAGACTGACGCGTAACGTTGCACGGCGTTTGCGGACGCTTATCTAGCCCGTGCCCCTAGGTGTCTTGGACACGGCCGCGCATCGCATTTCCTCAGCTGAGATCAGTGTCAGGTTCGCCAGCGCGCAACCGATGTGTGCGCTTTCGCTCCATCTCAGTATGTGAGTTCACACGCCGGGAGGCCACATGACGATCGAGCATGCTGTAGTCCAGATGAAATGCAAGCCTTGGGGAAGCCACGACCTGCTGCCCTGGAGCGATGCGGCAACAAATGACGGTCCTGTGGGTGAATTATGGTTTCAGCGCCCGGACGTCGCAGCGACGGATGCGGCTCTGCTGTTCAAGCTGGTTTTCACGACGGAGCCGCTATCCATTCAAGTCCATCCGGACGACGCCTTTGCGCGATCGATCGGGCTCGCCAACGGCAAGACCGAGGCATGGTACATTCTTTCCGCCGCTCCGGACGCTCAGGTCGCCGTCGGGCTGCAATATCCGCTTTCCTCCAACGAGTTTCGAACTGCGATCGCCGACGGCTCGATCGCTAATATCGTACGCTGGAATCAGGTCCGCAAAGGTGACGTCGTCTTTGTTCCCGCCGGGACTATTCATGCGATCGGTGCGGACATCGTTCTTGCGGAGATTCAACAGCGAAGCGATGCCACTTTCCGGCTGTTTGACTATGGACGGCAGCGGGATTTGCACATCGACAAGGCTATTGCTGCAGCGAACCCTGGGCCTGCTGAAGATCGATCGCCGTCAGAGAAACTGACCGAGGGGAGAACCGCCCTGATCGTCAATCCTCACTTTGTTCTGGAGCAACTTGATTTACTTCCGGGCTCCATCTGGACCCTCGACGCGCCGAAAGAAACCTGGATCTTGATTATCGAAGGTGGCGCCCGAATCGGCTCAACCAAGTTGTCCCTCGGTAACGCCGTTTTTCTGGAAGCGGACCATGCAGAGATCGAGGTCGGACTTCACGGCTTGAAAGCGTTGCTTGCCTATGCCGGGCCAAATGTAAATCCAAGCGGACTCAGTGAGACGAGCGCCAGCGTCGCCCACACCGCAAGGCCGTGCACGCCGGCCGTGCAAACTGCGTCGGAGCATCCCTTGCCAAAGATGCAGGAGGCGCGAACATGGCCACTTTGAACCGCATTGCGTTCATCGGAAACTCTCTTCCCCGCCGATGTGGGATCGCGACCTTTACCACCGATCTGCACCGCGCGATCGACGCCTCGCGTGACGATTTGGAAACAATCATCGTTGCGATGACCGACCATGGCAATGTCTACGAGTATCCATCCACGGTTGGCTTTGAGATCAACGACGATCGCCTGGAGGACTATATTGGTGCGGCGGAGTTCCTGAACAGCCGCCACTTTGAGGCTGTTTCCCTGCAGCATGAATTCGGCATTTTTGGCGGCCCGTCGGGCGGCCACATCATGGCGCTGCTATCGCGCCTCACCATGCCGATCGTGACAACGTTTCATACGGTTCTATCCGCGCCGACCAGGGGCCAGCGCGACGTCATCGCGCGAATTGCCGAGGCATCGTCAAAGGTCGTGGTCATGGCCCAAAAGGGTCGGGAGCTGCTGCATTCGGTCTATCAGATACCCGACGAGCAAGTCGAGGTCATCCCACACGGTATCCCGGAATTTGCATTCGTTGAGCCCGAAATAGCCAAAGCCAAATTCGGCTTCAGCAACAGGGCGGTCATCCTTACATTTGGTCTTCTTTCGCCGAACAAAGGCATCGAGGTCATGATCGACGCTATGCCTTCGGTTTTGAAAACCCGACCCGATGCCGTCTACGTCGTTCTCGGTGCGACTCACCCCAACCTGGTGAGAGATCAAGGCGAAGCCTATCGCGAGAGCCTGTTGGCGCGCGCTCACAAAGTCGGTATCGCCGACCATGTGGTGTTTCTCGATCGCTTCGTCGATCAGACCACCCTGCTCGATTTTATCTCGATGTCGGATGTCTATGTAACGCCGTATCTCAACGAAGCCCAAATGACGTCGGGCACTCTGGCCTACAGTTTCGGACTCGGCAAAGCTGTCGTTTCCACGCCATACTGGCATGCTCGTGAGCTGTTGGCCGACGGCCGCGGTATCCTGGTTCCGTTTGGGGATTGTGCCGCCATCGGCGCTGAAATCGCAAAGCTGCTGACCAACGATGTGCTGCGGCAGGCGATACGGAAGCGCGCATATTCGAGTAGTCGGTCCATGACGTGGGAACGGATCGCCGAGCGTTATTGGTCGACGTTTGAAACTGCCGGCCGGAGACATCGCATCAAAGCCATTGCGCGCCGAGATGCGAGCACGCAGCCGCGCGATAGCCATGCTCCGCCGGAAATGCGAATCGATCATTTCGTGTCGATGTGCGACGACACCGGGCTCTTCCAGCATGCCGTTCATTGCGTACCGGATCGCTCTCATGGATATTGCGTCGACGATAATGCCCGTGCGCTCCTGCTTGCGTGTGCCCTGAACAACCCGGGCGAACAAAGATTGCCGGAGGTATTGACGGCCCGGTTTGCCGCCTTTGTCCAGCACGCCTGGAACCCGGATACGCGACGGTTTCGTAACTTTATGGGCTTTGATCGCTGCTGGCTTGAGCACTCGGGATCAGAAGACAGCCACGGGCGAACGCTGTGGGCTTTGGGCGTATGTGCGATTACTGACGCCAATCCATCTCGACGTACTTGGGCTGCATCGTTATTCGCTCAAGCGATGCCGATTGTGGAGAGCTTTCGGTCGCCTCGTGCGTGGGCCTTCGTGTTGCTCGGGCTAGACGCTTACTGCGCGGCCGTTACGGGGGATGTCTGCGCAGTGAATCTCCGTCGTTTGCTTGCGGACCGATTGATTTCGGTTTTCGATGCGGTCAAGACAAAAGACTGGGTATGGTTTGAGGAAAGCCTTGCCTACGATAACGCCCGACTGCCGCAAGCGTTGATTATCACTGGCATGGCGACGAAAACGCCCAGTTATGTGGAGACTGGCCTAAACTCCCTTCGTTGGCTTATGCAGCAGCAGACTTCTCCGAGCGGCCAGTTCAGGCCGGTCGGCACGGTAGGATTTGGCGAGGCACGCAGGTCGCCGCAGGCTTTCGATCAGCAACCCCTGGAAGCTGCAGCGACGATTGCAGCCTGTTTCGCCGCATGGCGTGCCGGGCGTGATCTCGTGTGGAAAGCCGAAGCCGGACGCGCATTCGCGTGGTTTCTTGGCAGCAACGATCTCTCAATCTCCTTGGTTGATCTGGAAACTGGCAGCTGTCGAGACGGCCTGCATTTCGACCGCCCGAATGAAAACCAAGGCGGAGAATCCGTGGTGTCATACCTTCTTGGCCTTTCCGAGATTCGTCAAATGGCCCAAATGACTGAAGGCCGCGCCAAGCCGGCCCCCCTGGTCGCTTGATGACGCAACAACGGTCCAACGATTTGAGGACGCTTTGTCGCAATCTCCTTTTCTGAATCGTCAGCTCCTCCACTTGCGGCCTGACCCGACAAGAGTGATCGTGCGCGCGTTCAAGCCGGCAACCGAGCCGCGCGACCTCAATCCAACGGACAAGACCCGAGCCAACCATATTGTCGAACGGGTTCTCACCCTGGATCCAGAGGCAGCTGCGCATCAGTTAGCAGATGTTTTTGAGAACTTCCAAGGTCGCCACCGCAATCTGTTGCAGGCGTTCGAGGCGCGCGCCGACGAGATGGAGGGTGCGCTGGCCGATCATGCGGCATTTACCCAGGTGCAGCGGCAGTTGATTGGCGCCTACTTTCTGAACGAATATTCGTTCGAGGCTTCAGCTTTATTCAATCCGAGTATCGTGGCCCATCCTGATCAGTCCGGTGCACCGGACGGCAGCCTTCGTTTCATCCTGAGTCTTCGTGCGGTCGGCGAAGGTCATTTGTCCTCCCTGACATTTCGATGCGGGCTCATTTCGCCCGATGGAACAGTGAGTGTCGATCCGACAGCGCGCCTTTCTTCAAGCCCGGATATTATCAAGCGGACTTCGGGCCCGAACGGTGATGATGTCGAGGTCAGCTTCAAGAGCGGCGAAGATATCAGCGAGCGGGTGATCTTTCCAATTACCGAATCTCAGTCCAACGGGATCGAAGACGCGCGCTTCGTGCAATTCAGCGACGCCGGACGGCAGATCTACTATGCAACCTACACCGCTTATAGCGGAAGGGCGATTAGATCGGAGCTGATGGAGACATCAGACTTCTTATCTTTTCGTCTGTCGACCTTGAAAGGCAGCGCCGCCCAAAACAAGGGCATGGCCTTATTTCCCAAAAAGATCGGCGGCGAATATGCGATGATCGCGCGGCAAGACAACGAGAACCTCTATCTGATCTATTCAAATGATCTCTACACATGGAACGGTGGCCAGGCGATTCTAAAGCCTCAATTCTCGTGGGAATTCGTGCAAATCGGCAACTGCGGATCGCCCATCGAGCTTGATGAAGGATGGTTGCTGCTAACCCACGGCGTCGGGCCCCTCCGCAAATATTCGATCGGGGCTGCATTACTCGATAAAAAGGATCCCTCGAAGGTACTCGCTCGCTTGCACGAACCCTTGCTCCGGCCCGATCCTTCC
>Ga0207652_10005084_pt1 | contig 10674 bp, 9 predicted proteins | sample KBSC63BmetaG_FD_184334 | JGI IMG/M metagenome (GOLD analysis project Ga0207652, IMG submission 184334) | Corn rhizosphere microbial communities from Kellogg Biological Station, Michigan, USA - KBS C6-3B metaG (SPAdes) (version 2) | ecosystem: Host-associated > Plants > Roots > Rhizosphere ...
GGAGGGATCGCGGACCCGAACGCGCCGTGCCACCCGATGGGTAAAATCGGGGCTGTCGATGATCACGAGAATATCGGGCGCGGCTTCCGTCACGGCGATGGCGGTTTCCCGGATGCGCCGCAGGATCGTCGGGAACTGCTTGACGACCGCCGCCAGTCCCATGATCGACAGCTCTTCGATCGGAAACAGCGACGCCAATCCTTCGCGCGCCATCGACTGGCCGCCGACGCCTTCAAACCGCACCGCGCCGCCCAGACGCTGACGCAACACCTTCATCAGGTTTGCGCCAAGCCGATCCCCCGATTCCTCTGTCGCGATCAGGAATATTTTTCGCGCGACGTTGGCGGTTGCTCGCGCCTGCATCACGCGGGCAAACCGGTTACGAAAAGGCCGGCGGCATCGGCCGCCTCGATCATGGCCTGCGGTTCCACGACAATGGTGTTGCCGGCGACGATCGCTATTCCGGCGAGCCGGGCCGCGGCCGCGCCTTCGATGGTTTGCGGGCCTATCGTGGGAAGATCGAAACGCAAATCCTGTCCGCTTTTCGGCGCTTTCACCAGCACGCCCCGCGCCGCCTTGGCGCGAATGCGGCCCTCGCTGCGCAATCGTGCAACGCGCGTCAGCAAGCCGTCGGTGCCTTCGATGTCCTCGACCCCGACTACATGACCGTCGATCACGATGGCGGCCTGACCGATGTCAAACGGACTGAGCGCACCCAAGACGTCGCGCCCCCTGGCGATATCGGCCGCGGCATTTTCGTCGGGCGACGCCCGGGTGATGCACCCCTCCGGCATCAGCAGGTCAGGGGCGACATCCTTGATCCCCACCATTCGGAAGCCGTCCTGTTCGAGAATGCGGCCAATGCCAGACAGCAAATGATCGTCCCCGCCCCGGAAAGCCGACAGCACGCGGCCAATCACGCGAAGCGTACCCCAATCCAGGCGAATTTCGGACAGCGCCGGGCGTACCAGCGTGCCGATGAAAACCAGATCGCGGCAGTTTTCGGCGCGAAACAGTTTTATGGCCCGGCCGACCTGACCGACCGAAATCCAGTGATGGCGAAAGCGCGCCACGGCCACGGGATCGCAGGCGCCCTTCAGCGCGAACAGAATGGGACGGATGCCGCGTGCGGCGAGCGAGTCCGCAACCGCGAATGGCATGACGCCGCCCGCCGCGATCAGGCCGACCGGCGATGAAATCTGCAAACCCTCGTTCGTCATGGCCCGCCCCAAGAGCATTTTCCGGCAAAGTGGTATCCGGCTTGCCGCATGAAAATGCTCTACTTCAAGAACTTGCGCGTATTCTGATCGCAAAACCGTAATCCACTTTTGCGGAATAGGCGCTACTCAAGACCTTTTGTCATCTTGGCCGGTAGACACAGTTCGCGATGTTTTCCGGCATCGATGAAAGTCAGGATTTCCGCAATCGCAGGATCTGTGCCCGCCAGATGCCTCACCTCGTTCAGCCGCTCGGCAAAGATGCCGGGACCGTGAAACAGCTTTTGATAAAACGATCTTATCAGCGCGAGGCGCTCGCGGGTGAACTTGCGGCGTTTCATGCCGACGGTGTTGAGGCCGGCGAGAGCAGCATAATGGCCACTCGCTAGGCCAAAGGGGATCACATCGCTGCGCACGCCGGTGAGAGCGCCCACCATCACCTGCGCCCCGACCCTGGCGAATTGATGCACGGCCGACAGGCCGCCGATGAAAACAAAATCGCCGACCTCGGAATGGCCGCCCAGCGTCGCCGAGGTGGCAAAGATGACGTCATTGCCCACGATGCAGTCGTGACCCACGTGGCTGCAATTCATGAAATAACCGCGATCCCCGACGCGGGTAATGCCGCCTCCGGCGACCGTCCCGGCGTTCATGGTCACCTGTTCCCTGATGGTGCAGCCCTGGCCGATCTGAAGTCTGGTGAGTTCGCCGCGATAGCTCAGGGATTGCGGCGGCGTGCCCAACGAAACGAATGGATAGATCGTGCAGCTGTCGCCGATGGTGGTCTGCGCGGTGATGTGCACATGCGCGATCAGCTTGCAGTTCGCGCCGATCACGACGTGGGGGCCGACGGTGCAAAAGGGGCCGATCGACGTGCCCTCGCCGATCACAGCGCCATCTTCAATCCGCGCGGTGGGATCGATCGTGCTCATCGAATGGTCCAGTACCAGCTAATATCGCTAATGTGTTGAGTTTTCTGGTGGTTAGCGCGACATGCCGGTACTGTCTAGTGACGTATGGTTACGCCGTGTTTCGGCATGTTGGGGTCCATAAAAGGCGCAGCGTGCCGCCTCGGCAGGTCTTTACGCACACCGACGCGCGACCTCATGACGCTTGGGGGTAATGCGCCATCGAAGGTGATACGGGAATCGTCTTCCACCGGCTACGCAGACATCATGTCATGCTGCCGGGCAGGAAGCAGCGGATTGAAGTCCCGCGGGGACTTTTGATCGGCCAGACCATCGTTCGGCCGGCGCGGTTTGGCTCGGTGATGACGGCATCATCCGGCACCATAATCCACTGGCCGTCGATGCGAACACGGTAGCGGCCATCCTTGGATTCCCAGTCCGGATCTGACACGGCAAAACCGTCTGCGTCCGAGCAACACAGCCCCTGGCCGCTCTTTAGGGTGTCGAACCATGGCTTCAGTGGGGACCCGGTGTACCGGCCATCGTCGCGCGCCGTCGCACTTCCGACCACAATAGCGGCCGGGACCGCCACCACCGCCGCGGCTTTGAAAAGATTCATGCGACCCCTTTGCTGCGACGTGCCGCGAAAAACGCTTCAACCAATTCACAAGCCGCTTGTTGCGCTGAAGTTCCGCTGCTGGGGGTAGTCGCAATAACTTGACCGCGCTAGGTCCGCGATCCGACATTGCGTTGCGTGGTTGAATTCAGATCCGCCAGCGCGATGCACTGGCTTGGCGCAGGGCTAATTCCGAAGCGCCCGAACCACGAAGGGAAGTAGCTGGGCCGCTAACATAGCGTGGCCCTCCGCCGTGAGATGGATACCATCCGCCTGCAGATATCTTCGGCCAATGCCGTTTCCCGTTACCGGAATGATCTTGATGCTTCGGCCGCGAAGCCGCGCAACGATCGACGCAAACTCCGCCTTCTGGTCTCCCTGACCCAGCCTCCTGGCATTGAATGTGCCACCTATCGTGCCAAGAAGCACAATTCTGGTCCCGTCCGGAACGGCCTGATTCAGCCGACCCAACATTCCCGAATTGGTGTCGCCCGAAATTCCGGCGTTCGCCACGTGCACATTGTAGCCCTTGCTGGACAGCATCTTCTCCAGTTGCGCCGGAAAAGCCTCCGAACTGTTGACGCCGCGGCCGGCGACGTTACTGGCGCCCAAGGCAACGATCTGGGCTTGCGCCATGCCGGCAAGGCCGAACACCAGCCCGGAAAGCAAGCCCGCGAACAGATGTAGCTTCACTCTGGAGATCATCTGGGCACCTTCTTGCTCGGCATTGGTCGGCCTGGACCCAACGCTGTACCAGTTGCTTCAATGTTCGGGCAAAGGGATTGATTTCATTGACGCTTTTGGATCCACCGCGCGAGGTACCTGCCCGTCGGTCCTGATTAGTCGGTCAGCATCGCGCCAACATCGGCCTCGGCCACGGTCGTGCCGTTCACGATGGCGTCGCCGTGAAACCACCACATGGTCTTGCGCCTGCCGATGCTGCGCATGTGGTATTCGACGGTGTCGCCGGGCATCACCGGTTTGCGGAATTTGCACTTGTCGATGGTGAGAAAATAAACCGCGCGCGGTTTCTTTGTGCCTTCGACCGACTTGATGCCGATCACCCCGGCGGTCTGCGCCATCGCCTCGATCATCATCACCCCGGGATAGACCGGACGCTCCGGAAAATGTCCTTGAAATGGCGGTTCGTTGAAGGTGACGTTCTTGACGCCGATGCCGGAGTGATCGGTCCGGATATTGAGCACCCGATCGATCAGCAGCATCGGATAGCGGTGCGGCAGCGTCTTGAGGATCTCATTGATATCCACGAGCGCAAATCTGACCGGTGCCTCCTCCATCACTCACGCCCCTCGCCCTTCGGATCGACCGTGCCGTCGCGCACCAGACGCTCCACCGCAACGATCTCCCGAAACCACTGCCTGGTCGGCTTTGCGAAGAAGCCGCCCCAGCGTCCGTTGGCCGGAATGTCATCCTTGACGGCGCTCATCGCCGTGACCTGAGCCCCGTCGCCGATGCGCAGGTGGTTGTTGATACCGACCTTGGCACCCAGCGCCACATTGTCGCCAATCGTCAGGCTGCCCGCGAGTCCAATCTGGGCCGCAAGCAAGCAATGCCTGCCGATCGTCACATTGTGGCCGATCTGGACCTGATTGTCGATTTTCGTGCCTTCGCCGATCACGGTGTCGCGCAGACTGCCGCGATCGATGGTCGTTCCGGCGCCGATCTCGACGTCGTTCTGGATCAGCACGCGGCCGGTTTGCGGTACTTTCAGATGGCCATCCGGGCCAAAGAAGACAAAGCCATAGCCGTCCTGTCCGATGCTGCAGCCGGGGTGGATCAGGACGTTGTTGCCGATCAGCGCAAACTGAATGGAGCAGCGCGCGCCGACGTTGCAATCCCGGCCGATCCTGACGTCGGCACCGATCACGGCCCCCGAGCCGACGACCGTCCCGGCGCCGATTTCGACGTTCGGGCCGATCACGGCCAGCGGATCGACGATGACGCCATCCTCCAGATGCGCCGTCGGGTCGATGACGGCGGAGGCCGCGATGCCGGTGCTGCCGAACCAGGATTGCGGCCGAAGCGCGTCGCGGTGCAGCTCACGGGCGATTTTCACAAATTCGCGGAACGGATGGGCTGCGCGTAACACCGCTACGTGGGGGGGGACATCGGCCTCGAACCGCCGGCTCACCAGACACGCCCCCGCCTTCGTCGACGCGAGCTGGTCGGCGTATTTCAGGTTGTCGAAAAACGTCAGATGCATCGGGCCGGCTTCGTCGAGCGAAGCCAGTCCCCTGACCGGCTGGCCGGCCCGTGACGGGTCAACCAAATGCGCCTGCGTCAACGCGGCGATATCGGCCAGCGTCGACGCAGGAGGTTGCTTGAAGAACGTCGGCTGCGCCATTCCACCCGTCGCGGTCCGGCCGGTGATCGAACCAGAGCCTCGATTTTGATCAATCAAAACCGGGGCTCGAGTTTCTTGATTCGTTTTCTTCGCGCGAACCGGGATCCACTTCGCCTGAAAACGTTAGAATGATGTCCCGCCGCCAAACCTGAATTGCTGCACCCGATCGAACGGACCTTTGGTAAGCGGTACCGCATAGTCGAAGCGCAGCGGACCAAACGGCGAAGCCCAGATCAGACCGATACCCACGGAGCTGCGAACGACATTGCCATTGTCAAACACTAATCCGGTACAGGTTCCGGCGGTGGGAGGGTTTGTCGTAGGCTTGATACAATTGGAATTGGCCGGCGTGGTGACTTCGTTGGTTAAGGTCCATGTAGTCGGTCCCTGGTAGTCATTCAGGCCGCCAGCGTCGGCATAAACAGCGCCCTTCAATCCGACTTCCTTCGGCAGGAACCAGAACGGCATCTGCAGTTCCGCCGACGCGCCCCAATACTTGGTGCCGCCGAGCGCATCCATCGTGCCGAAAGGATTGATGTCGCGCGGACCGATGCCGTTCGGGGCAAAACCGCGGACCAGATTCGGCCCCATCTGGAACTGATCGAGCATCCGAAGCTCGTTGCTGCCGACCTTGTTAAGAATGCCTGCCTGGACGTGGATCAGTCCGACGATATCGGCAACCAGCGGCGTGTAGTATTTCGCATCGACCGCTGACTTCAAATAGGTCACGTCGCCGCCGACGCCGGCGAAGTCCTGCTTGAAATCAACGACCAGACCATCGGTCGGGTTTTTGTTGTTGTCCAGTGTATTGTAATTCAACGAGTAGCCGACCGACGACGTCAATGCCCTGCCAGCCGCGAGTTCCTTGCGAACCGGCAGCGACGCCTCGCCGTCGAGATAGCAGCCGAGACCATTGGTCGAGGTCAAATCGATGCCATTGGCCGCAGCAAAGGCCGGGCTCGGATTGAAAAACGGACTTGTCGGGTCGTTGTTACAATTTGCGAGAAAGCTCGGCAGCGAGATTTCCTGCTGATAGATCGAGTACCGGACCTGCAGCGAAAGATCTTCGCGCAGCGCGAATCCGAGCCGAGGACTAAAGCCCAGCGTCTTGGTGCCATAGGAGATAAAGCTGTTGGCAAGCTGCTGACGCTGGAACAGATCGAGACCGAGCGCCACCCGATAATCCAGCAGGTAGGGTTCGACAAACGACAGCGAGTAGCCGCGCGCATACTGGCCATACGTCACCGTCGCCTTCGCAAACAGGCCGCGTCCGAGGAAGTTACGTTCGGAAATGCTGACCTCGGCGAGCGCGCCGTCGGTGGTCGAATAGCCGCCGGACACCGAGAAGTCCCCGGTCGATTTCTCCTCGAGCTCGACGACAAGAATCACGCGATCGCTCGAGGATCCGGGCTCGCTCGTGATTTTCACGCTCTTGAAGAAATCAAGATTCTTGAGACGCCGCTCGGCGCGGTCGACCAGTGCGCGGTTGTAGGCGTCGCCCTCGGAAATATCGAATTCACGGCGAATCACGTAGTCCCGGGTCCGGGTATTGCCGCGCAGGTTGATGCGCTCGATGTAGGTCCGCGGGCCTTCGTCGATTGCAAAGGTAATCGAAACGGTATGGGCCTCGAAATTGCGATCGCCGCGCGGACGCACGATCGCGAAGGCGTAACCGCGCCGCGAGGCCTCGATCTGCATCTCCTCGACTGATTTCTCCAGTGCTTCGGCGTTGTAGAGCGACCCGACATTGACGCGTGAGAAGCTGCGAAGCGCATTTCCGTCAAGCGTGGGAATGCTCGAGCGGAAATCGACCGTCGCAACCCGATACTGCTGGCCTTCCTCGATCTTGAAGGTCACCAGGAAGCCCTTGCGCTCCGGATCGTATTCGGTCAGCGCGGCCACCACCTGCACGTCGGCAAAACCGTGCTTCAGATAATAGCGGCGGATCAGATCGCGATCGGCTTCGACCCGGTCCGGATCGTAAACGTCGTTGCCGCCGAGGAAGCTCAGCAGATTCGATTCGTGCGTCTTGATGACATCCTTCAGGCGATACGACGAATAGGCATTGTTGCCGATGAACTCGACCGACTTGACGCCGGTTTTCGAACCCTCGGTGATCGTGAAAATCAGATCGACGCGGTTGTTGGGCTGCTCGATGATTTCGGGATTGACGCGCACGTCATAGCGGCCGGCGCGGCGATAGATTTCGGCGATGCGCTGGGCGTCGGACTGGACCATGGGACGCGACAGCGTGCCGCGCGGCTTGGACTGAATTTCCGCCGAAAGCTGCTCGTCCTTGACCTTCTTGTTGCCCTCGAAGGCAACGCGGCCGATCACGGGATTTTCGACCACGGTCACCACCAGGTGACCCCCCGCCTGGTTGATTCTCACGTCCTGGAACAGGCCGGTTTCGATCAGCGCCTTCAGGCCGTCATCGATCTGCGCCTGATCCAGCCGCCCGCCGGGACCCGGCTTGAAATAGGAGCGGATGGTCTCGAGTTCGACCCGCCGGTTGCCCTCGACCTGAATCGAGGCCACGGTCTGGGCGGCGGCAGGCGACGACACAAGCATGGCGGCCAGTGTGGCCGCGACCGGCACGGCGAACATCACCAGGGCGACCACCAGGCCCCCCCGAACTCGCATTCCAAAATTCATGCGCAACGCGCCCTTGTCATTCCAGCGCCGGGCCGCACCCCTACGAACCGGCAGATTCCCATTAATTGCCCCGCTTGTAGCCAATTTTGCCGGGCCGGCAAACGTCCTATTGCAGTGCGATTTCAATTTCATTCCAAGACGTTGCCTATCGGCCACGCCCGCCAAACAAGGCATTACGATGCCGCCAGATGCAGGATGTCGTTGTAGGTTGCAAACACCATCAGCATGAGCACCAGACCCAGTCCGATCCGGAACCCCATCTCCTGCGCTCTTTCCGACATGGGGCGTCCGCGGACGGCCTCGACGGCATAGAACAGAAGATGACCACCATCGAGCAGGGGTACCGGAAACAAATTCAATAATCCGATCGATACCGAGAGAACCGCGGCAAGGTGCACCAGCGCGGCAAGACCGATGGTGGCGACTTGACCTGAAATCTGGGCGATTCGAAGCGGGCCGCCGACCTGGTCGGCCGCCTCACGCCCGGTAAAGACGCCGCCGATATACGCCAGCGTCCGGTCAACCACGAACCAGGTTTCCTTGACGCCAAGCCACAATGCGGTCGCGGGATTCACTTGCTCGGTGACGACATCGCCGGCTACGGGCTTGCGGGTGATTCCCATCACGCCTTGCCGATGGGTGTTGCCGAACGGATCTTTGACTTCCCTGAGTTCCGGCGTGCCACGCAATTGCAGCGTCGAATCGCCGCGCTTGATCGTGAACGTCAGTTGCTCACCGGCTCGAATGCTAACGACCCGCTGCATATCGGAAAAACTTCCGATCGCCTTGTCGTCGATCGCCGTTACGACGTCGCCGACCTGGAAGCCGGCCGCCGCAGCGGCGCTGCCCGCCTCCACCTGATCGACCCGCGCCGTGGTGCTCGGTTTACCGAAGAACGTGAACAAGCAGGTAAAGATCACGATGGCCAGGAGGAAGTTGGCTATCGGGCCGGCGGCCACGATCGCGGCGCGCGGTCCAACCTTCTTGTGGTGGAAACTGCCCGCGCGCTCTTCTTCCGTCATGCTTGCGAGCGCTTCGGAGGATGGCGTGGAGGCCTCGCTGTCGTCGCCGAAGAACTTGACGTAGCCGCCCAGCGGAACAGCCGAAATCTTCCACCGCGTGCCATGGCGGTCGTTGAAACCGACGAGTTCCGGGCCGAAGCCGAGCGAGAAAGTTAGCACCTTCACGCCCGCCCAGCGGGCGACCAGAAAGTGACCAAGCTCGTGGAAGAAAACGACAATCGTCAGAACAAACAGGAAGGGAATGATGTAACCGACGAACCCATGGCTCAACGTATTGAAACTATGCAGAAAAAACTCGGACATCCGATTCCCCTTAACCAGGGCCACAGGCCCTGTCCCCAACCCTCTAGGATGCCTTTAAGGCAATTTGAGGCAAGAGGGTGGCAGCTTTATTTCGCGCGTTATGGTCAACGGCGATGGCATCGTCCGCGGAAGTCATTGGCGCCAGATTGCCCGAGCGTATCCAGGCGTCCATCGTCGCCTCGACCAGCCGCGCAATCGCGCCGAATTTGATCTTGCCGCCGATGAAGGCCGCGACCGCCACCTCGTTGGCGGCATTATATACCGTGGTCGCCCCACGGCCGGTTCGCAGCGCGTCGTAAGCCAGCCGAAGCGCCGGGAACCGATCGAAATCGGGAGCCTCAAAGGTCAGCTGTCCGATCTTGGCGAGATCAAGCTGGGTTGCCGGACCGACGATGCGATCGGGCCATCCGAGGCAATGCGCGATCGGCGTGCGCATGTCCGGTGCCCCCAATTGCGCGACTACCGAACGATCCGAAAATTCGACCATGCCGTGGATGATCGACTGCGGATGCACCAGAACGTCGATCTCGTCCGGGGTCAGTGCGAACAGATAGGAGGCTTCGATGACTTCGAGCCCCTTGTTCATCATCGACGCGGAATCGATGGTGATCTTCTGTCCCATGCTCCAGTTCGGATGTTTCAAGGCCTGCGCCAGCGTCGCCTGTTCGATATCGGCGATGGCCCATGTCCGGAACGGTCCGCCCGATGCGGTAATGATAACACGCACCAGTTCTTCCCGGTTTCCCGAGCCGAGCGCCTGAAACAGCGCATTATGCTCGGAGTCGGCCGGCAGGATGCAGGCCCCGGCCTTTGCCGCGCGCTGCATGAAGAAATCGCCGGCGCAGACCAGGCACTCCTTGTTGGCAAGCGCGACGGTTGCGCCGCGATCCACCGCCGCGAGCGCAGGTTTCAGTCCGGCCGCGCCGCTGACGGCCGCCATGACCCAGTCCGCCGGACGCGCTGCGGCTTCGATAACAGCGCTTTCGCCCGCACCACATTCGATGCCCGTGCCGGCCAGCGCGTCCTTCAACTCGCCAAGGCGACCGGGATCGGCGATGGCCGCAAATCGTGCGCCAAACTCCTTCGCCAGTTTCGCCAGTCCCTGCACGTTGGTATGCGCGGTCAGCGCCTCGACCTGGTAACGGTCGCGCGAGGCCCTGAGCAGATCCATGGTGCTGTCGCCGATCGAACCGGTGGCACCAAGGACGGTTATGGCGCGTACGGCGGATGCCGCGGCCTTGCTGTTACGCAACGGAACTGCGCTCATGCCTTCACCAAACCATAAGACCGCGGCCGACGCCATCCACGCCACCCCGCAAAAACCCGAAAATCGCCGCCGCGACGACCGCGGCGACGAATCCATCGAGACGATCCATCAACCCGCCGTGCCCGGGAATGATGTGGCTGGAATCCTTGACGCCGAAACGTCGTTTCACCGCGGATTCAAAGAGATCGCCGAGTTGGGAAGCGATCGAGAGGACCGCGCCCAAGAGCAGCAGCGGGCCGGTTTTGCCGAGCCCGAACGCCGCAAATCCCGCCGCGACCACAAGGCTCGCTGCAAATCCGCCAACCGCCCCCGCCCACGTCT
>Ga0207652_10005086_pt1 | contig 10673 bp, 10 predicted proteins | sample KBSC63BmetaG_FD_184334 | JGI IMG/M metagenome (GOLD analysis project Ga0207652, IMG submission 184334) | Corn rhizosphere microbial communities from Kellogg Biological Station, Michigan, USA - KBS C6-3B metaG (SPAdes) (version 2) | ecosystem: Host-associated > Plants > Roots > Rhizosphere ...
GGCTGGGCGAGATCGCTGATCTGCACGGCATCCCCAAGGTGCTGGTGCGCTGCGCGTGGGGCGAGCTGCCCCGTCCCGACGACGTGGCGCGCGCGCTGGACGCCGACCCCGACATCGACGCGGTGGCGATGATCCACCACGAGACCTCGGTGGGCATCCTGAACCCGGTGGGCGCCGTCGGCGCCATCTGCCGCGATCGCGGGGTGGTGCTGATCGCCGACGCCGTGTCGGCGCTGGGGGCCGAGGACGTGGACGTGGTGCGCGACAACGTCGGCATCTGCCTGTCGTCGGCCAACAAGTGCCTGCACTCGGTGTCGGGCGTGTCGTTCCTGTGCGTGGCGCCCGAGGTGTGGCCGCGCGTGGCGGCCGTTCCGCCGCGCGTCTACTACCTGGACATGAAGCGCTACCGCCGCGTGCAGCGCGACATCTGGCAGACGCCCTTCACGCCGGCGGTGTCGGCGTTCTTCGCGCTGGAGGCGGCGCTGGACGAGCTGGGCGAGCAGGGGGGCGTTCCCGCGCGGCGCGACGTCTATCGCAAGCGGAACCTGCGCATCCGCCGCGTGTTCACCGATCTGGGCTTCACGTCGTTCACCAACACGGGGCGCGAGTCGCAGACCATATCGACGCTGCGCCTGCCGGACTTTCTGGCGGTGGACACGCTGTACCAGCGGGTGCGCGACCGCGGCTTCATCATCTACAAGTGCAAGGCGGCCCTGGCCGATCGGCACATGCAGATCGCGAACATGGGCGAGCTGTCCGACGCCACCATCGACAGCTTCCTGACCGTGGTGACGGAGGTGGTCGAGGCCGCCCGCCGCGAAGCGCCCGCCCCGACCGCCGCCGCCCGCGGCCAGTAAACGCAGACCTCAGCCAGGAGGACCCGATGCGCGCCGCTCTGTTCAGGCAACACGGAGGCCCCGAGGTGATGGAGCTGGCCGAGGTGCCCGAGCCGACGCCCGGGCCCGGCGAGGTGCAGGTGCACGTCAAGGCCGCCGCGCTGAACCACATCGATCTGTGGATGCGCCGGGGGCTGCCGGCGATGAAGATCGCGCTGCCGCACATCCCGGGCGGTGACGTGTGCGGCGTGATCAGCGGGCTGGGCGCGGGCGTGTCGGGCGTGAAGGAGGGCGATCGGGTGGTGCTGAACCCGGGCCTGACCTGCGGCCGCTGCCGGGTCTGCCTGGGCGGTCGCGACAACCTGTGCGCGTCGTTCCGCATGCTGGGCGAGCACACGCAGGGCGGCATGGCCGAGAAGGTCGTGGTGCCGGTGGCGAATCTGGTGCCCGCCCCCGCGAATGTCGACGACGCGTCGCTGGCCGCCGTGCCCATCACGTTCATCACCGTGTGGCACATGCTGGTCGACAACGCGCGCGTGGCCCCGGGCGAGACGGTGCTGGTGCTGGGCGCCGGCTCGGGCGTGGGCGTGGCCGCCATCCAGATCGCGAAGCTGTTCGGCGCGCACGTCATCGCCGCGGCGTCGAGCGCCACCAAGCTGATGTCGGCCCGCGCGCTGGGGGCGAACGAGACCATCGACTACACCAGCGAGGAGCTGGTGGCGGGCGTGAAGCGGCTGACCGACCGCCGCGGCGCCGACATCGTGGTCGAGCACACCGGCGCCGCGACGTTTCCGAAGTCGGTGGTGGCGTGCGCGCGCGGCGGCCGCATCGTCACCTGCGGCGCCACCGACGGCTACGAGGCGACGCTGAACCTGCGGCACGTGTTCTGGCGCCACCTGTCGATCATGGGCTCGACGCTGGCGCCGAAGTCCTGCCTGTTCGCGATCGCGGATCGCCTGGCCGCCGGTCAGCTGAAGGCGGTCGTCGATCGGGTGCTGCCGCTCGGCGAAATCCAGGACGCCCACCGCGTGCTGGAGGCGCGCCAGGCGTTCGGCAAGATCGTCATGACGATGGACTGACGCGCCTCCGGCGGCAGAAGGCCAGGCCGAGCAGCGCCACGATCGGCCCGGTCGGGCTGACGTCACTAGGCACGGCCGCACACCCGCCCGACGACGTCGGGGGCGAAGGCTGCTGGGCGAACGAGGCGCAATCCGCGCCGGCGGTGACGAGGTTGTTCAGCAGGACGCGACCACGGCTGGCCGTCGCGAAGTCGGCGATGCGCGCCGGGACGGCGTCAGCCAGGGCCTGACATTCGCTCAGGTCGAGCGGCTGGGCGCCCGTTCCCAGCACCACGACGGCGACGTCGACGCTGATCGCCGTGGGGACGGCAGGGGGATCGCGTTCCCCTTCGGCCGCGATCACGTCGGCGATCCCGAACGTCACCGGCGTGGCCTGCGTCTGGTAGGGGCCGCACGACTGCGGCGGCGAGGTCGCTTTCAACGGCTGACCCAGACAGTCCGTGGTGGTCGCGGCCGTGGCGGGCCGAAGCAGCAACTGGGGTGGCACCTGCGACGCGGGAAGGACCCCCATGGCGTACAGATCCAGGTCCGAGAACCGCCCGGGTCCGAGCGCCGTCTCGGCGGCGTACTGGCCCTGGCCGAGATCGGTCCAGCTGTTCCCCTCCAGCGGCGAGCCGCCGCTGTTCAGGAAGTAGGACCAGTGCTCCTGATCGCGGCCCAGCAGCTCGGTCGAGTCGACGCCGTCGATCAGGGCGTGCACGCGCGCGCCCCAGCGGTGGCCGACTTCATGATCGAAGTCGTTCTGGAACTCGGCGGGGTGCGCTTGCCAGTAAGGAAAGTCGTTCAGGAAGGCCATGCCTTCCAGGCGGCTGTCAGGCGTCTGGTCGAACAGCTCGCCTGACGGCTCGTGCTGGTAACCGATGCCGCGCACGTCGTTGGCCAGCGGATGATAGAAGAGGTCACCGCAGATCAAAGGCTGCGTGGCCAGCACCACCACCAGGCGGGGATCGAGCCCCAGAGCGGGCAGCATCGCCGACAGCGTGTGGGCCAGCTGATCGGCGCCAGCAAGTCCGGGCGCGCACACCTGGTTGGCCAGCGCTTCGGCGCCCGTCAGAAACACGAAGTCCGACGCGACGATGGGCGCGGCCGCCGGCGGCGCGCCAGCGACAGACGCCGAAACGAGCAGAGCTCCCGCGACGGCCGCGACGCACGTGCCGATGGACATGCGCGCGACCGGGGGAGCTCGGGTGGCAGACGTCGCGGCTAGAACACGAACGTTCCGCCCGTGCCCGTGCACGAGCCGGCGTCGTTCGTATACGTGCAGGTGAACATGCCGTTCTGGCCGGTGATGGTCAGCGTGCCGTTGCCGTTGCTGTACGATCCCGAGACCGCGAACGACTCGCCATCCACCTGGACCAGGTAGTTGAGGGTCCCGGTGGTGGTGTCCTCGCAGAACGAGTAGTTCTCGGTGATCGGGATCGCCGAGCAGGTGCCGGTGATCTGCACGCTCTCGCAGAACGACCCCGTGGACGTGCCGCTGAGAGTCTCGAAGACCTTGCCCGTGCCGTTGTAGCAGCAGTCAGCGGTCTCGCAGCAGTTGTTGTAGCTGAAGTCCTCGGAGAAGGCGTTCGAGCTGGTCTGGATGTTGTTGATGGAGATCGTGCCCGAGGTGTTGCAAGGAACGCTCTGGACGATAGCGCTGGCTTTGCTGTCCAGACGCTGGCCAGCCGGCCCCGTCCCTGCCGACATGGAAGCCTGGTACGCCTTCGCGACCTTGTCGGCGTTCGTCGCCGCCAGGGTGCCCGTTGGGTGCGCGAAGCTGGCCATGACGTCGCTATAGCTTCCCGGCGCCTTGCTGCCGCCGCCGCCACACCCGACCCCAGCCACCGCGAAGAGTCCGATTCCGATCCAAGTTCCCAACCTCATTTCAACCTCCTCAAAGTCAGTGAGCCAAAAAAGGGGCGCGCGCTCCGCGCCCCAAGTGCATCCAGGGTAGTGGTTAGGCGTGACGAGGGTCAATTGAACCGTACGCAGCCGTACGAGATGTCACCGCGGCGAGTCACAGCCTCGCCTGGAAGACCACCTTTGCCCACCTGCCCCCCATCCGACTCTTGACATTCGGAAGCCCGGGTCACATAACCTGACCCATACGTAAGGGTCTGATTGATGGCGACGGCGACGATAGAACCCATCTCCGCGGAGAAGCTGGCCCTCCTGAAGGTGGGTGAGCTGGCCAAGCGCACCGGAAAGACGGTGCGGGCCGTCCATCTATATGAAGAGCTGGGGTTGCTGGCGCCCGCCGTGCGCTCGAAGGGCGGCTTCCGTCTGTACCACTCGCGGGCGGCCACGCGCATCGAGTGGATCTCGAAGCTGCAGGACCTGGGCTTCAGCCTGACCGAGATCAAGGCGTTCTTGCGCGACTGGGAGCAGAGCGAGACGGCGCCCAAGGCGATGGCCCGGCTGCGTGAGATCTTCTCCGACAAGCTGCGCGAGACCCGGGACACCATCGGCCGGCTGACCCAGCTGGTCACCGATTTACAGGAAACCCTGAATTACATGGACAGCTGCCGCTCCTGCGGGCCGGACCACGGCCAGAGCGAGTGCGGCACCTGCGACATCAATGGCCACGGCGGCAAGGCGCCACTGCTGGTCGACGGCATTTCGAAATCCTGAGAGACCCACACATGGCCATCAAGCTTCCCATCTACATGGACAACCACGCCACCACCCGCGTCGATCCGCGCGTGGTCGAGGCGATGCTGCCGTACTTCACCGAGGTCTACGGCAACGCCGCCAGCCGGTCGCACAGCTACGGCTGGAACGCCGAGAAGGTCGTCGACGCCGCCCGCGACCAGGTGGGCGCGCTGATCGGCGCCAGCGGCCGCGAGATCGTCTGGACGTCCGGCGCCACCGAGTCCGACAACCTGGCCATCAAGGGCGCCGCCGAGTTCTACAAGGACCGCGGCCGCCACATCATCACGTCCGCCATCGAGCACAAGGCGGTGCTGGACAGCTGCAAGCGCCTGGAGCGCGAAGGCTTCGAGGTGACCTACCTGCCCGTCGGCACCGACGGCCTGGTGACGGCCGAGTCGGTTCGCGCCGCCATGACCGACAAGACCATCCTGGTCTCGATCATGCTGGCCAACAACGAGATCGGCACCGTCAACCCGGTCGAGGAGATCGGCGCCGTCGTCAAGGAAAAGGGCGCGCTGTTCCACATCGACGCCGTCCAGGGCACCGGCAAGATCCCCTTCGACGTCGAGAAGGCGAAGGCCGACCTGGTATCGCTGACGGCCCACAAGATGTACGGGCCGAAGGGCGTGGGTGCCCTGTACGTGCGCCGCAAGCCGCGCGTGCGCCTGACCGCCATGATCGACGGCGGCGGCCACGAGCGCGGCATGCGCTCGGGCACGCTGAACGTGCCGGGCATCGTCGGCTTCGGCAAGGCGGCCGAACTGGCGCTGGCCGAGATGCCCGAGGAGTCGGCGCGCATCCTGGCCATGCGCGAACGGCTGCGGAAGGGGATCCAGGCGCGCATCAGCGACACGTTCGTGAACGGGTCGATGGAGCACCGGCTGCCGGGCAACCTGAACATCAGCTTCGCCTACGTCGAGGGCGAGGCCATGCTGATGGCGCTGAAGGACGTGGCCGTGTCGTCGGGCTCGGCCTGCACCTCGGCCTCGCTGGAGCCGTCGTACGTGCTGCGGGCGCTGGGCGTCGAGGAGGAGATGGCCCACACGTCCATCCGCTTCGGCATCGGCCGCTTCAACACGGACGAGGAGGTCGACTACGTGATCGATCTGGTGTCGCGCAAGGTCGACAAGCTGCGCGAGATGTCCCCCTTGTACGAGATGGTCAAAGACGGAATCGACCTGAAGAGCATCGCCTGGTCGGCGCATTGATCCTCATGAGAACCCTGAGAGGGTTCTCGAACTCTCCCCGCGAACATCGAAGGGCAGCAAAATGGCATACACCGAGAAAGTCCTGGAGCACTACGAGAACCCGCGCAACGTCGGGTCCTTCGACAAGAACGATCCGAACGTCGGCACCGGCCTGGTCGGCGCGCCGGCCTGCGGCGACGTGATGAAGCTGCAGCTGAAGATCAATGACGCCGGCGTCATCGAGGACGCCAAGTTCAAGACGTTCGGGTGCGGGTCGGCGATCGCGTCGTCGTCGCTGGCCACCGAGTGGGTGAAGGGCATGACGGTCGATCAGGCCATGGCGATCAAGAACACCCAGATCGTCGAGGAGCTGAGCCTGCCCCCGGTCAAGATCCACTGCTCGGTGCTGGCCGAGGACGCCATCAAGGCCGCCATCGCCGACTACAAGGCCAAGCGCGAAAAGACGACGGTCAAGGCGGGCTGATCATGGCCGTGGAAGTCACAGAGCGCGCCGTCAACGAGATCAAGAAGGCGTCGAGCACCCGCGCCAACAGGCCGAAGGGTCTGCGCGTGGGCATTCGCGGCGGCGGCTGCACGGGCTTCTCGTACCTGTTCGAGTGGTCCGACAGCGAACCGCGCCCCGAGGACAAGGTCCTGTCCTTCGAGGACGGGACTGTCCGCGTCTTCATCGACCCGAAGAGCTACGTCTACCTCGACGGCTCGACGCTGGAGTACTCCACCACGCTGATGGCCCGCGGCTTCAAGTTCATCAACCCGAAGGTGAAGAACACCTGCGGCTGCGGCGAAAGCATCAGTTTCTGAGCGCGCCGACCGCCGCCTGAGCGAACTCCAGCCTCCAACCCTACCGAACGCGCGATGACGTCCCCTTGCCACCTCGCCCCGCACAGCGGGGAGAGGTCGGCGCGGCAGCGCCGGGAGAGGGGCCGCGGGTCGCCCCCGTCACACGCATGACTTCGAATTCCCCCACAGCGAGCAGCCCGTGATCTGCTGGTCCTGCGAACAAGAGGCCGGCGCCGCCGAGAAGTGCGCCGCCTGCGGCGCCTTGCAGCCGCCCGATCTCGCCGCCGATCACTTCACTGTCCTGGGTCTGCCCCGTCGCTTCGACGTCGACGCGAAGGCGGCCGAGGCGCGCTTCCGGGCGCTGTCGCGTGAGATCCACCCCGACCGCTTCGCCACGGCCGATCCCCGCGCCAGGAAGTTCTCGATGCAGCGGACGGTGCAGCTGAACGAGGCCTGGAAGGCTCTGAAGGATTCCATCCGTCGCGCCGAGTATCTGCTGTCGCTCGACGGCTGGGAGGTGGGGGCCGAATCCGGCGCCTCCCGACCAGGCCAGGGCGGGGCGCGCGAACGTCTGCCGGTGCCGCCCGCGCTGCTGGGCGAGGTGCTGGAGCTGCGCGAAGAGCTGGCCGACGCCCGCGCCGAGGGGGACGACGCCCGCGTGCAGAAGCTGGCCCGGGACGTCCGCCAGCGCGCCGACGAGGCGATGGCGAACGTCGCCTCCGGGTTCGCCGCCGCCGAGGCCGCGACCGATCGCGCGCGGGCGCTGGAGCCTGTCGCTCACGAGCTGATCGGCATCCGCTACTGGCGGCGCTTCCTGGACGAGGTCGCCGTCCATGATGAGGCGCGCGAAGAAGCCGCCGACACCCCGAAAGGATCCGCCCGTGCCTGAAGCGCTGTTCCAGATCTCCGAACCCGGCGAGACGCGCGAGAAGGCGCCCTGTCCCCCCGGGATGACCCGCGCCATCGGCATCGACCTCGGCACGACGAACTCGCTGGTGGCATCGGTCAAGGACGGCAAGCCGGTGGCGTTGCTCGACGACGAAGGCGAGGCCATCGTCCCCTCCGTCGTGCACTACGCCGCCGATGGTTCCACCATCGTGGGCAAGGCGGCGCGCGACCAGCTGGCGCCGCGCTTCCCGAAGGACACCATCGCCTCGGCGAAGCGGTTCGTGGGGCGCGGTCCGTCGGACGCGGAGGCGCAGCGCAAGCTGACGCCCTATCAGTTCGCGCCGGCCGCGGCCGGTGATCCGGTGGTCCGCTTCCAGGTGGCGGGCGGACGCGCGGTGACGCCCGTCGAGGTCTCGGCGGAGATCCTGCGCGCGCTGAGGGAGCGGGCCGAGGCGCAGCTGGGCGAGCCGCTGTTCGGCGCCGTCATCACCGTGCCCGCCTACTTCGACGACGGCCAGCGCCAGGCCACGCGCGACGCCGGGCGCATCGCCGGCCTGGAGGTGCTGCGCCTGCTGAACGAGCCGACGGCGGCGGCGCTGGCCTACGGCCTGGACAAGGCGGCGCAGGGGACCTTCGCGGTGTTCGATCTGGGCGGCGGCACCTTCGACATCTCGATCCTGGCGCTGGAAAACGGCGTCTTCGAGGTGAAGGCGACCGGCGGCGACTCGGCGCTGGGCGGCGACGACTTCGACCGCGCCATCGCCGGTCACTTCCTGAAAGAGCTGGCCCTGCCCGAAGACGCCGGCGGCGATCCCGCGCTGGCGCGACGGGTGCTGGACGCCGCCCGCGCCGCGAAGGAAGCGCTGACCGAGAACGCGGTCACATCGATCACGCTGGCGCCTGGCAATGGCAAGGAGACGACCGTGTCGCTGTCGCGCACGGCGATGGAGGCGCTGGTGCGGCCGGTGCTGGCGCGCTGCACCGGTCCCGTGCGCCGCGCGCTGCGCGACGCCGAGCTGACCGCGGCGCAGCTGGACGGCGTGATCCTGGTGGGCGGCGCCACGCGCATGCCGCTGGTGCGCCAGTTCGTGCACGAGCAGTTCGGCCGGGAGCCGCTCAGCGACATCGATCCCGATCAGGTGGTGGCGCTGGGCGCGGCGGTGCAAGCCGACCTGCTGACGGGCGGCACCGGCCACGGCGACGTGGTGCTGCTGGACGTGGTGCCGCTGTCGCTCGGGCTCGAGATGATGGGCGGCGTGGTCGAGCGGCTGATCCACCGCAACTCGACCATCCCCTGCGGCGCCAAGCAGACGTTCACCACGTACGCGGACAACCAGACCGGGTTCGACCTGCACGTGGTGCAGGGCGAGCGCGAGCTGGTCGATGACTGCCGCTCGCTGGCCCGGTTCAAGCTGGCGGGGGTGCCCCCCATGCCAGCGGGGATGGCACGCCTGGAGGTGACGTTCCTGGTCGACGCCGACGGCATCCTGCGCGTCTCGGCGCGCGAGGAGACCACCGGCATCGAGTCGTCCGTCAGCGTGAAGCCGACCTACGGCCTGACGGACGAGGAGGTCGAGCGCATGCTGCTCGATTCGTTCGCGCACGCCGAGGACGACGTGCAGACGCGCCAGCTGGCCGAGCAGCGCGTGGAGGCCGATCGCATCCTGCAGGCCGCCATGGCCGCCATGGCCGCCTGTCCCGAGCTGCTGACGGACGACGACCGCCGCCGCATCGACGCCGCCACGCGCGCCCTGGAAGCGGCGAAGGCGGGCACGGATCATGGCGCCATCCGCCGCGCCGTCGAGGGGCTGGACGCGGCCTCGAAGGACTTCGCCGCGCGCCGCATGAACCGCGCCCTGGAGCAGGGGTTGCGCGGCCGCACCGTCGGCGCCGTCGAGGCAGAGGTCGAGAAGTCGGAGGCGGCGGGTGATCTCGCCAGCCGCCTGGAACGCGCCGGCCACGCCGGCCACTCACATCGCTAGAGGTCCCCGTTCATGCCCAAGGTCAGATTCGAGCCGGATGGAATCGAGGTCGACGTCCCCATCGGCACCTCCATCCTCGACGCCTCCCGCGCCGCCGGCGCGCAGGTCGGCTCCGCCTGTGGCGGCGTGTGCGCCTGCTCGACCTGCCACGTCTACGTGAAGCAGGGGCTGGACGCGCTGAAGCCGGCCACCGATCGCGAGGAGGACATCATGGACAAGGCCTTCGACGTCCGCCCCAACTCGCGCCTCGGCTGCCAGAGCGCCATCACCCGCGACGTGACCGTCGTGTGCGAGATCAGCGTCGAGAGCCGCAAAGCCTTTCTGGACGAGCACCCCGAGCTGCGCAAGTAGCTTCACCTCGCCAGGCTGTCGACGAGTCCCAGCAGCGCTGCGCGCGCTGACTCGATCTGCGCCGGCTCCTGCCCCTCCAGGGCGCCGCGGAAGGCGGCGATGGCGTCGCCCAGACGATCGCGCGCGCCGCCGACCAGCTCGACATACAGCGCGTCGGCGCGCGCCAGCGCGGTGGTGTTGGGCAGCGCCTCGCGCGGATGAAACTTCAGGCGCTGCAGCGCCTGGCGCGAGGCTGCGATCTGCGCGCTGCTCAGCCGCCCGGGCGTCTGCTCGACGACCAGCGAATCGCGGCGTCCGGTCGAGACGACCGTCATGTCGACCTCGAGCAATCCGTTCAGGTCGTAGCTGAAGCGAACATCGACGGCCTGGCCGGCCGGGCCCGGCGGAAGATCGCCCAGCCGGTACTCGCCGAGCTTGCGGTTCTGCTCACAGTTCGCGTGCTCGCCCTGATAGACCTCGATCAGGATCTCCTTCTGGTTGTCGGCCATGGTCTGGAACGTCTTGACCCGACTGGCAGGGATGACGGTGCCACGCTCCAGGATGGGGGCGAACACGCCCCTCACGGAATGGCCGGCGAAGTGACTGGCGATCGCGATCCCCAGCGTGAAGGGCGCTACGTCGGTGACCACCACGTCCTCGACGGCGGCGTGGCCTTGCTTCAATCCGGCCTGGATGGCGGCGCCCAGCGCCACCGCCTCGTCTGGTGGAAGCTGGCGATTGGGCATGCGCCCGAACAGCTGCGCGGCGACGCGAATCACGCACGGCATGCGTGTCGCGCCGCCGACCAGCAGGACCTCGTCCACTTGCTGGGGCTGTACCTTCGCGTCGCGCAGCGCGCGCAGGGCGGGGGCGCGCAGCCGATCCAGCAACGGCGCCCAGTGAGCCTCGGCCTCGGCGCGCGTCACCTCGACGTCC
>Ga0207652_10005090_pt1 | contig 10669 bp, 6 predicted proteins | sample KBSC63BmetaG_FD_184334 | JGI IMG/M metagenome (GOLD analysis project Ga0207652, IMG submission 184334) | Corn rhizosphere microbial communities from Kellogg Biological Station, Michigan, USA - KBS C6-3B metaG (SPAdes) (version 2) | ecosystem: Host-associated > Plants > Roots > Rhizosphere ...
GACGACGGGCGGATCACCGATCTGGCGTCGCTGCGCGGCCATCGGGTGGGGACGCTGGCGGGGACGCAGGCGTGGCAGACGCTGGTGGACGCTGGCGCGCAGGCGATCCCTTACGAGGGGGTCGACGAACCCTTCATCGATCTCGAGCGCGGCCGCACCGACGCCGTGCTGCTGGACGACATCATCGTCGATCGCTACGCGCCCCGGCACCCCACCGTGCGGGTGGTGGGAGACGTGGGCGACGGCGCGTACGCCATCGCGTTCCGCCGCGAGGATCGCGCCCTGCGCGCGGCGGTCGACGCGGCGCTGGGGCAGATGATCGCGTCGCACGAGCTTCGCGACATCCTGGCGCGCTGGCGTATCGACGGCCCCCGTCAGGCGCGCCTGGAGACGGCCGCCGCCGGTGCGCCGGCCAGCGCGCCGGGCCAGCCCGCGACGTTCGGCGTGCGCCATGTCTGGCTGTTCGTGCAGGGCGCGCTGGTGACGTTGCTGGTCTCGGCGGGCGCGATGGTCATCGCCGTGACGTTCGGGCTGGCCCTGGCGCTGGCGCGCCTGTACCTGCCCCGGGCGGGCCGGCTGGCGGCCGCGTACATCGAGCTGTTCCGCGGCACGCCGGTGCTGCTGCAGCTGTACCTGCTGTACTACGGGCTGGCGCCGGTCCTGCGCCTGGACGCCTTCGGGGCCGCCATCCTGGGACTGGGCCTGAACTACGCGGCGTACGAGGCGGAGATCCAGCGCGCCGGCATCCTGTCGGTCCCCCCCGGCCAGATGGAGGCGGCCCTGAGCCTGGGCATGTCGCGCCGCCTGGCGCTGCGGCGGATCGTGCTGCCGCAAGCCTTTCGCGTGGCGCTGCCCGGGATCACCAACGACTTCATCGCCATGCTGAAGGACAGCTCGCTCGTCTCGGTGATCACCGTCGTCGAGCTGACGAAGCGGATGGCCATCACGGCGGTCGACACGCGGGGCTGGCTGCTGCCCGGTCTGGCCTGCGCGGCCCTGTACTTCGCGATGAGCTTTCCGCTGGCCCGGCTGGCCCGCGGGTGGGAACGGCGCCTGGCTGGCGGATAGTGCTCGCCCGGGGGCCTCGGCAGCCCCCGAAATACCTTCGAGCCGGTGGCCGCGGTTGTAGACTGCGCGCCTTTCATGTCGACCGTCGCACGCGCCTTCGCTCTGGTGGTGTTCCTCGTCCTGCTGGGGGCCACCGCGCTGGTGGGCTTCGCCGTTCACCGGGTGAACAAGGTGTTCGACATCCCCCCCTCGCCCATCACGCGCGCCACCGCGCCCGACGAGATCGCGCGCGGCGGTCGCCTGTTCCGCACCCTGTGCCTCGACTGCCACGCCGGCCCGGGCAACACGCGCCCGACCGGGGCGCGCGTGACCAGCGCGCCGTCGTTCATCGGCGAGGTGTGGGCGCCCAACATCACCGCCGATCCGCAGAACGGCGTGGGGGCCTGGTCCGATGGCGAGCTGGCGCGCCTGCTGCGCAACGGTGTCCGCCGCGACCACTACTATGCCGCCACCATGCCGCGCTTCGGGCACCTGGGCGACGACGACGTGGCGGCGATCATCGGCTTCATGCGCTCGAACGATCCGGCGATGGCCGCCACGCCGGCCGCCGCGCCGGTGCCCCAGTCGAAGATGGCAGTGGGCGGCATACTGGCGCTGGCCTACGCGGCCGGCCTGGACGCCAGCGGCGCCGCGCACGTCCCGATGCCCGTGCGTGGCCCCAACGCGGAGTACGGGCGCTATCTGGCCGCCTACGTTTACTCGTGCGTCGACTGTCACACCACCGGCCTGGGCGCCACGGATGAGAAGCTGAAGGGCACCGGCCTGCTGACGGGGGGCGCGGCCATGCACGGGCCGGGCGGCGGCACCGTCTACTCGAACAACCTGACGCCAGACGCCGAGACGGGCCTGGGAAGCTGGACCGCCGACGATCTGACCCGGGCCTTGCAGACGGGCATCGCGAAGGACGGTCGCAAGCTGCGGGCCCCCATGCCGCTGTTTCGCGATCTGGACGCCACCGAGGCGGCGGCCATCTATGCGTTCCTGCGCAGCCTCCCCGCCAGCCGCAGCCCCACGCCGCGCAGCAACGATGGCGCCGCGGGTGCAGGCGCGAGGGCGCGTTGAGCTGACCCGCGGCCCGGCTCAGCCGAGCTGGGCCTTCGTGCTAGCGTTGAACGCATGACCGCAGCGCCTTGGATCCGTCATCCGGGGGGCGTCACCACCGTCGACGCCGCGTACGTCCGTCCCGGGTTCGCGTCGGTCCACGTCCTGCAACGCGCGGGACGCGCCGTCGTGATCGACAGCGGCACGAACGACTCCGTTCCCCTGGTGATGCGCGCGCTGCAAGAGCTGGGGCTGTCCGCCGACGCCGTCGACTGGCTGTTCCTGACGCATGTCCACCTGGACCATGCGGGCGGCGCCGGCAAGCTGCTGGCGCAGCTGCCACGGGCGCGCGTGCTGGTGCACCCGCGCGGCGCCCAGCACATGATCGACCCCGCACGCCTCGAGGCCGCCACCATCGCGGTCTACGGCGAGACCACCTACCGGAAGCTGTACGGCGCGCTGGTGCCCGTCCCCGCCGATCGCGTCCAGCAGACCAGTGACGACGAGCGCGTCCGGCTGGGGCCCAGCGAGCTGACCGTGCTGCACACGCCCGGGCATGCCCTGCACCACCAGATCCTGTTCGATGCCGAGACCAGCGCGGTGTTCACCGGCGACACCTTCGGCCTGTCGTACCGCGAGCTGGACACCGCCGCGGGCGCCTTCATCGTGCCCACCACCACCGCCACCCAGTTCGATCCCCCGCAGCTGCTGGTGTCCGTCCAGCGCATCGTCGAGCTGGCCCCGGCGGCCGCCTACCTGACGCACTTCGGGCGGGTCACGGACGTGGCCCGCCTGGGCGAGGCGCTGCGCGAACAGATCGAGCGCTTCGTCGAGCTGGCGCGCGAGCACGCGGCCGATCCCACTGATCGGGAGGGGCGCATCCGCCTGGCGTTGCGGGACTACCTGGCGGCGCGCGCGGCCGCCCACGGCCTGGCGGACGCCGCCGCGACCATCGACCGTGTGCTGGGACCAGACCTCGCGCTGAACGCGCAAGGTCTGGTGGCCTGGCTGCAGCGCACCGAGAAGCGTTCGCCGGCCTGATTACATGCAGGTATAGGCGGTGCCGCCCGAGGCGAACTTGCACGACAGGCCGGTCGTGCAGGACCCCGACGACGAGCCGGCGCTGACGCTGGTGGACCCGCAGCAGGGCTGATTCTTCCCGCCGCACGCCATGCAGGTGCCCGCCGACGACGACGAGCAGTACGAATTGGGCGCCGTACACACCGCGTAGCGAAGCTGGAGGGACGTGCAGCAGGGTTGCCCGATGCCGCCGCAGGTGCCGCAGCTTCCGGCCGAACAGGTGGCCGCCGGCGAAGTCGGGCACGCGCCCGCGGACGCCGTGCAGTACGAGCCGACGTTCGAGAAGTCGGCGGTGTAATCGTAGACGCAGCAGCCGCCGTTCTCGCAGCTGTTGCCGGGGCAGCAGGGCGCCCCCGCGGTGCCGCACTTGACGCAGGTCGCGCCGCTGGTCACCGAGCTTCCGCTGCACACGTCGCCCGCATCCGTGCAGGCCGTGCCGCTGGTGCAGCAGGGCTGCCCCTCCTTGCCGCACTTCATGCAGGTCTGTCGGCCGGTGCTGCTGTTGTAGACGCAGCCGTCGCCAGCATCGGTACAGGTGGTGGTCCCGGTCTGACAGCAGGCCTCGCCTTCCTTGCCGCACTCGCAGACGCCCGCGGCGCAGGTGCCGCTGAGCCCGGTGCTGGTCATGGAGCAGCTGGAGCCGGTCGCCACGCAGCGGTTCGAAGAGCAGCAGTCACCGCTGGCGGCGCACTTGCTGCCAGCGCAGCACGGGTTGTTGGTGACGCCGCACGGCTTGCACACGTTGTTGCTGCTGTCGCAGGACAGCGTGGTGTCGGAGCAGCGGCTGCCCGCGCAGCAGGGCTCCCCGGCGCCGCCGCACTTCAGGCACTGATAGGTCGACGAGCCGTTGTTGCTGGTGCACACCGTGGTCGTGTCGTTGCACGACCCGTTGTAGTTGTCGCCGAAGCTGTTCGTGGGGCAGCAGGGCTGGCCGGCGCCGCCGCACGCGCAGGAACCGGCGCTGCAGGTGCCGTAACTGGCGAACGAGGTGGTGCACATCTGACCTTCCGCGATGCACTGGCCGCCCAGGCAGCAGCTGCTGCCGGCGCAGGTGCTGCCGGTACAGCAGGGCTCGCCCGGACCACCGCACACGCTGCAGGTGTTGTTCTGGCAGATCGTGCCGTCGCCGCAGGCAGAGCCGGTGGTGCAGCAGGCCTGTCCCGGGCCGCCACAGGCCACGCAGGTGCCACCCACGGTGGAGGTGGTCGAGCACTTCGTGCGCGCGGCGGTGCAGGTGTTGCCGCAGCAGGGCTGTCCGGCCGCGCCGCAGCCCGAGCACTGCCCCTGGGCGCACATCCCGCTGGCCGTGCCGCACATCGAGCCCTCGGCGAGGCAGTTGCCGGCGTAGCAGCACGAGCCGCCCATGCAGCTGTTGTCGCTGGGACAGCAGGCCTCGCCGGCCTTGCCGCACTCCGCGCAGTAGCCGGTGCTGCTGCAGTAGGTGTTGGTGGCGCTGCACGAATTGTCGGCGCAGCAGGGCTGCCCGGCCGCGGTGCCACAGGCCTGGCACGTGTACATGGAACCTGCCGACGAGAACTGACAGCGCGTGCCCGGGGCGGTGCACTGGCTGTTCCCGCAGCAGGGCTCGCCCGGACCGCCACAGGCGCCGCAGGCGCCGTTCTGACAGACGCCGCCGTTGGTGATGGTGCTGCTGAGACTGCAGTCGGTGCCGGCGCCCACGCAGCGGTTCGAGACGCAGCATCCTCCGCCCTCGCACGTGTTGCCGCGGCAGCAGGGATCGCCGGGACGCCCACAGACGGCCCCGTCGTTCGTCATCAGATCCTGCGGCGCATCCGTCGGGCCCGCGTCCTTGCCGGGACTTCCGGCCGTGCCCATCGCCATGTCCATCCCGGCGTCGACGGGCGTGCCGCCGGTGCCGACCACCGTGCCGCCGCCCACGCCGGGCTGGCCTCCGGCGTGTGAGCCGCCACCGACACCGCCCATGGCCCCGCCCGGGGCGTGGGCGCCGCCGAGGCCTGCGGGAGCCGCGCCGCCGGCACCGCCGCCGGCCGCCGCGCCCGCCGTACCGCCCGTGCCCGAGGCCGACTTGCTGCTGCAGCCGGCGATCACGGTCAGCGCCACCAGCGCCGCCGCACCTCCGACCATCGATGAACCGAGGAACCCGCGACGCGGAACGCAGCTTTCGCCCATGACTCTCCTTGCCGGCCCGTTCGCGCGATCGTACGTCCCGGGGAGGGGGCTCATCGCGCGTCCCACAGAAATCGAGATACGACGCCGTTCCTAACATGGCCGGCGCGTGTCGCGAAGATTCCCGGTCGCCCGGAGGGCAGCCTAGAATGCCGGCGTGCTGATCGAGGCGACGAAGCTGCGTAAGAACCTGAGCGGTCGCGCCATCCTCGACGACGTCTCCCTGTCACTCGATCGCGGGCAAGCGCTGGTGATCATGGGACCGTCAGGGTCTGGCAAGACCACGTTGTTGCGCTGCCTGAACGGCCTCGATCGAGCCGACGAAGGCCAGGTTCGTGTCGGCGATCACTCCCTGACGGCGGACTCCTCCGCTGGCGCCGTGGCCGCGCTACGCCGCCAGGTCGGGTTTCTGTTCCAGCAGTGGAACCTCTTCCAGCACCTGACGGTGCTCGAGAACGTCATCGAAGCGCCCATTCACGTCGCGAAGCTGTCACGCGAGGAGGCCATGGCCCGCGCCCAGCCGTTGCTGGAGCGCTTCGGCCTGGCCGGCCACGCCCACGCCTATCCGAGGCGTCTGTCCGGCGGCGAGCAACAGCGGACTGCCATCGCCCGCGCGCTTGCCATGCAGCCGTCGTTGCTGCTGCTGGACGAGCCCACGAGCGCCCTGGACCGGCCCCGCGCCACCGAGCTGCTCGCGCTGCTGTCGTCGCTGCAGGCGAGCGGTCTGGCGCTGATCCTGGTCACGCACGATCCCCACGTCCCGCAGTGCCTGACGTGCCGCACGGCCGAGCTGCGAGGCGGCCGGCTGACCTATCTTTAGTTTTCCACGGGCGGCCCCTCGCCCGCCCTCTTCCGCAAGCGGGAGATCGCTCCTCGGCTAACTCACTTCTCGAACATCTGCGCCGCCGGCACGATGCGCACGCTGTCCGCGGTGACCGGCAGCGGTTCTTTCTCGATCAGCTTGTCCTCCTCGAGGATCGCCGCCGGCGTCCCGGCCGTGTCGTATGTGATCGGCGTGGGCTGCCCGCTGATGAGCCGCGCCTTCAGGTCGGACGCCTTGTCCGACACGATGGCCACCGAGAAGTGATTCATCTGCAGGTGCTTCTTCACCGCGCGGTCGACGTCCGCCTTCGTCATCTTCGGCAGCCGCTCCTTCAGCTCCTTCACCAGATCCTTGCCGTAAACCGCCGCATCGATCGCGTAGCCCAGCCGCCGCGACACGTCCTGCGTCCACAGGTCGGCGTAGTTCAGCAGGAATCGCCGCGTCGACTCGAAGCCCTCCTCGGGGATCCCCTTCTCGATCAGTTGCCGCGTGTAGTACACGGCGCCCCGCAGCGCGAACAGCGCGTTCGGCGGTGGCACCGGCCGCAGCCAGATCTCGAAGTGCTGCTGCCGGCGCGGCACGTTCGCGTGCGGGAACGTCGACCAGCCGTCCTGGATGAAGTTCTCGACGTACGCGTAGTCGCCATAATTCAGGCCGCGATCCCCGCGCAGGCGGTTCATCAGCACGCCGTTGAACGTCCGATGTTCGCCCAGGTACGACCGCGCCACCGTCAGGGGATAGAAGTCGGGGTCGGCCCGCGTCACGTCGATGGGATACCCGATCGAGATGGCGTCCGCGCGCGCCTCCTTCTCGACGATCAGCACCTCGGCCCCCTTGGTCGCCTTCGCCTTGGGCAGCTTCGGCAGGGGACCGCCGGTCGCCGGCAGCGTCGCGAAGCGCGCCGCGAACGCCTCGGCGAATCCGTCGGGATAACCGCCCCCCACCCCGATGATGATGCGATCGCGCGAGAAGTGCGTGGCGTAGAACTTCTTCACGTCGTCGACCGTGATGGCGCCCAGGCCGGCCGCCGTGCCCGGCGTGGGGTGCGCGTAGGGATGCCCAGGGTAGATCATGTCCCGCAGCGCGTGCTTCCCCAGCTCCTCGTCGTCGTTTCCGCGCAGTGACTTCGTCACGAAGTCCAGCGCGTTCTGGCGCTGGCGGGTGAAGTCCTCGTCGGCGAAGCGCGGCTCCAGGATCTGCTCCGCCAGCAGATCGGCGAAGGCCTGTAGGTTGTCCCGGTGCACGGTCCCCTCGAACACGATCGACTCGACGTCACCGATCACCTGGATGTGCGCGGCCAGGGGATACAGCGCGTCCAGCACCTCGGCGTAGGTCCGCTTCTTCGTCCCCCCCTGCCCCATCACGTCCGACGTCAGCGCGGCCAGGCCCTCCTTGCCGGCGGGATCGTCGGCCGAGCCCAGGTGAAAGAAGACCCGCAACGCGACCAGCGGGCTCGTCGGCGAGGGAACGAATACGGTGCGCATGCCTTTCACCTTTCCAGTTGGCTTGCCAGTCGGCTTGCCAGTCGATTTGCCTGCCGCTCTCGCCGGGCTCTTCGCGGGCGCCGCCGGGACCTGGGCCGCGACGCTGGACGTGCCGATGGCCAGCGTCGCCAGCGCCAGGACGAACGTGAACGTATGGCGGCCCCTCATCGGTCGGCCTGCAACGTCACGGTGGTGCGGTTCGTGGGCTGGAAGTACTTCGCCGCCACCCGCTTCACGTCCGCGGGCGTGACCTTGTCGTACAGCGCGAAGTACGCGTCGATGGAGTCGACCTTCCCCGTCAGCGCCACGAACTGCGCCGCCACGTTCGCCGTCTTGTCCGCCGTGGCCAGCTGCGCCGCGAACGCATACTTCACGTGCGACAGCACCTCGCCGAGCGTCTTGTCGTCGACGCCCTCGCGCGCCACCCGGGCCAGCTCGGCGCTGACCGTCTTCTCGACGTAGGGCAGATCCTCCGCCTTCTTCACCCGGGCCAAGATGGTGAACAGGTTCGGATCGACGTGCGAGTCGTTCGCCCCCGAGATCGACTCCACCTTCTGCTCGCTGATGACCAGCTTGCGATAGAGCGGCCCCCGCTCGGCGAAGACCAGCTCGGCCAGCACGTCCAGCGCCGGCAGATCGACGTTCGTCGTCGAGAAGCCCGGCGCGTGATAGCCGACCAGCAGCTGCGGCAGGGTGGCCCCCTTCCACCCCAGCGCCGCCGTCTTCTCCTTCGCCTGCGCCGGCTCGACCGGCACCGCGGGGCGCGGCGGGCCCACCTTCCAGCCGCCGTAGGCGTCCTCGATCAGCTTCCACGCCTCGGCCGTGTCGACGTCGCCCACGATCAGCAGCGTGACGTTGTCGGGACGGTAGTAACGGTCGAAGAACTGCCGCGAGTACGCGAACTGCTGCGGCATGGCCTCGATGTCCTTCAGGAAGCCTATCGTCGTGTGCTTGTACGTGTGGCTGACGAACGCGTTGTCGTACAGCGCCTCGAACATCTTCTGCAGCGGGTTCGAGGCGCCCTTGTTGTACTCGCCCAGCACGGCCCGCGCCTCCTTCTCGAAGTCGGGCTCGGAGTACTTCAGGTGCTGGAAGCGATCCGCCTCGATCTCGACGATCTTCGGCAGGGCGGTCTTGCCGGCCAGGATGTGATACACGGTCATGTCTTCCGACGTGTACGCGTTCGAATCGGCCCCCATCTGCTTCAAGACGCTGTTGTAGGCCTCCTGCGAGTACTTGTCGGTGCCCCGGAACATCATGTGCTCGAAGAAGTGGGCGAAGCCCGACTTGCCCGGCTCGACCTCGTTGCGACTGCCCGTGCGCACCACCGAGTAGTAGGCGACCAGCCCTGGCGAGTCGTAGTGAACGACGTAGGCGCGCAGCCCGTTGGGGAAGATCTTCTCGTCGACGGGAAACGGAAATGCCTCGCCGGACTTCTTCATCGTCGTCTCCTGGCTGGGAACGGAAGGGGTCGTCTTGGCCGCCGGCGTGGACGCCGCGGTCGGCGCGGCGAGGGGTACGGGGGCGGGCTTCATCGTGCCGGCGGCCGGCGCACCGGGCGTGGCGGCCCGGGCCGGGATTCCCCAGGGGGGTAGCGCCAGCAGGCACGCCAGCGCGGCGCCCGGGGACAGCACATTCAGGAACGGCCTCATCGAACCTCCTTGGCGTCCAGACGGACGCGCGCGCCAGTATATGCGCCGCGCGTCGCGCCGCGCTACGCGGGTCCGCGACGCTGCGACGCGCGACCGACCATGGCCCCCATGTCGGGGCGACACCTCCGTGGCCTTGCTGATACAACGTGCGGCGCTTGCTCAGCGACAGGTCGAGGGGTTTCGAACCAGCATCCGGCGAAGGTGTTCCCGCGACGGTGATCCTGTGTCCAGAAGGGGATCGCCTGACCCAGCTTCGCCAGGCGGCGGAGCGCCGCTTCCCTGGCCTACCTGGCGCCGTGTCGTTCGCTGCGTCGTTCGCTGCGTCCCTGGGCGACCTGGGTCAGGCCATCCGACAGACCCGCGAGGTGCATGGCGGCGCACCGCTGGGGGTGGTGGTCGATGGAGAGGCGCAAGCGCTGGCGGCGCTGGAGGCGGGCGCCGACGAGGCCCTGGTGGGCACGCTGGACGACGGCGCCGCCTTCGCGTTCATCGATCGCGTGATGTTGCGGGGCCGCTTGCGCCAGGAGCAGGCGCAGCTACGCGCCTCGTACGTCCACGACGAGAAGCTGACCGCGCTGGGCACGCTGGTGGCCGGGGTGGCGCACGAGATCAACAACCCCCTGACGGCGATGTTGCTGTCGACGGAGGCGCTGCGCGCGCGCGTGACCCCGCTGTCCACCGCCTGTGACCAGGCGGAAGAGCTGCTGCGCCGGCAGGACACCGCCAGCCGCGACGAGTTGCTGCTGCTGCTGCAAGCCATGCGCGGTGTGCGCGCCCAGGCGCCGTCCAGCGAGCTACGCGAGCTGCTGCAGGACATCGAGGGCGCGGGCAGCAGCATCGCCCAGATCGTGCAAGACCTGAAGGTCTTCTCCCGGCAAGACGACGAGGTGGCGCCCGAGGTGGTCGACGTGCCCGCGCTGATCGATCAGGTGCTGCGCGTGGTGGGCCGGCAGATCCGGGCCACGGGCAGCCTGGAGCTGGACCACCAGGCCGACCTGCCGCTGATCGTCGCGCCCGCGGCCCGGCTGGCGCAGGTGCTGACCAACATCCTGCTGAACGCCGCGCACGCCATCGGCGAGACGGCGCGCGCCACGCGGCGCGTGCGCCTGTCGACCCGCGCCGACGACGAGGCGGTGGCGATCTGCGTGACGGACACCGGCCCCGGCATCCCTGCCGAGGTCATCGATCGCATCTTCGATCCCTTCTTCACCACCAAACGCCCCGGCGTGGGGACAGGCCTGGGGTTGTCGATCTCCCGCGCCATCTTGCGGCGCCTGGGGGGCGATCTGCTGGTCGAGTCGGTGCATGGCGAGGGGGCCACGTTCATCGCGCTGATCCCGCGCCCCAGCCGCCGCGAGCTGGCCCGCGCGCGC
>Ga0207652_10005096_pt1 | contig 10662 bp, 11 predicted proteins | sample KBSC63BmetaG_FD_184334 | JGI IMG/M metagenome (GOLD analysis project Ga0207652, IMG submission 184334) | Corn rhizosphere microbial communities from Kellogg Biological Station, Michigan, USA - KBS C6-3B metaG (SPAdes) (version 2) | ecosystem: Host-associated > Plants > Roots > Rhizosphere ...
ATGCCGAGCGAGATGCGGTGCGTCTCGTGGTTGATCTTGATGATCTTGACCTTCACGGTCTGGCCGATGGTCAACACCTCGGTCGGGTGGTTGACGCGGCGCCAGGCGATGTCGGTGACGTGCAGGAGGCCGTCGATGCCGCCGAGGTCGACGAACGCGCCGTAATCGGTGATGTTCTTGACCACGCCGTCGATCACCTGACCCTCTTCGAGGTTCTGCACCAGCTCCTGGCGCTGCTCGGCGCGGGTCTCTTCCAGAACCGTGCGGCGGGAGACGACGATGTTGCCGCGGCGGCGATCCATCTTGAGGATCTGGAACGGCTGCGAGTTGTTCATCAGCGGCGCGACGTCGCGGATCGGACGGATGTCGACCTGCGAGCGCGGCAGGAAGGCCACGGCGCCGTCGAGGTCGACGGTGAAGCCGCCCTTGACCTGGTTGAAGATGACGCCGTTGACCTTCTCGTTGTTCTGGAACGCCTTCTCGAGCTTGCCCCAGCTCTCTTCGCGGCGCGCCTTGTCGCGCGACAGCACGGCTTCGCCGAGGGCATTCTCGATGCGGTCCAGGAACACCTCGACGGTATCGCCGACCTTCAGATCGCTTTCACGGCCGGGGCCCGAAAATTCGCGCAGCGCGACGCGGCCCTCGGTCTTCAGGCCGACGTCGATGACGGCCATGTCCTTTTCAATCGCAACCACCGTGCCCTTGATGACGGAGCTTTCCTGAAGGTTGCCGCCGGCAAAGGACTCATCCAGCATCGCGGCGAAATCGTCGCGGGAGGGGTTATAGGAATTTGCAGTAGCACTCGAAGCCATTTGTTCTCCAATGCGATCGTCTTGCCGGCAGTTCGGGTTGAGGGCGTATCGCGCGTGAAGGGCCGGGGCTCGCAAAACCCGCGGCGACCGCGTTGTGCACAAAGACGCAACAGCGAGCCGGCAGATGCCTGCACGTTCAATACGATGATTTTGGTCCGAGCGGACGGTCTCGAAAATTCTGTTCGAGATCTCGACTTACCTGAGGGCGGGAGCGGGCTTGACCTCCAATGACGGCAGCGAACTCAAACCCGCTGCCGGCCCGCTCGAACGGCCTCGACAATGTCGATGGCGGCCCGGACGCCGCCTTCTATATCCAGATTGGAATTATCTAGCAAGTAAGCATCTTTTGCCGGTTTCAAAGGCGCCACAGCCCGATTCTGGTCGCGCTCGTCGCGGGCGAGGATATCGGCCAAGATCGTGGCCTCGTCGGCTTCCTCACCGCGGCTCCGCGCCTCCAGGGTGCGGCGACGGGCCCGGACCCCGGGGTCGGCGACGACGAAAATCTTCACGTCGGCCTCGGGGCAGATCACAGTGCCGATATCGCGACCGTCGAGCACCGCACCAGGCGGTTTTGTCGCAAATTGGCGCTGAAAGTCGACTAAAGCCTCCCGCACCCGGGGAATGGCGGAGACCACGGAGGCGGCCGTACCCACTTCGTGGGACTTCAGGGCGGGATTTTTGAAGGTTTCGGGGTCGAGGCCCTCAGCCGCCCGGATCGCGGCGGCCTCATCCTCGAGGTCCCTACCTGCACTTATGAGGGCATGGGCCACGGCGCGATAGATCACCCCGGTGTCGAGATGGCGCAGGCCGTAATGGGCGGCGAGGCGTTTTGCGAGCGTGCCCTTGCCGGACGCGGCCGGGCCATCGATGGCGATGATCATTCAGCTCTATTTCCCTACCGGCAGCGGGCCCCGCGCCCGCCGCAGCGGACGCTCCTCGGTAAAGATGTTGCGCGCCGCAAATTCGGCGGGACTCGCAAAGGTCAAATATTCGCGCATGCCGAGCGACGACGATGTCGTGGTGAACCAGGGCTCCGAGAGATGGCGGCCCGGTCCGCCCACCCACGCGGGAACACGGCCCAGCCGGCGATTTTTGGCCAGATACTCGGCCATGGCGCCGACGAGCGCATCAAGCCGGTCGTCGCCCGTAAGCCTCGGTTCGTGCTCGATACACGAGTAGCGTTCCTGATCCGTCTTCGCCAGATCGAACGTGTCAACGAATTCGGCAAGCAAGACCTCGCGTGGTCCGCCCGCGGAGATTTTCTCGACAGCTTCAGCGAGGGTATTTGGGCGCATCGGCTCCTCCCTCACGATTCATGTTCTTTAACAGAAACCGTTGCTTCTCGGGTGAAGTGGCACTCAATGGAAAATACTTGCTCAACAGGACGAGCGCCTCGTCAGGGGTCGAGATACCAACGACGCGCATGAGGTTAAGTATGTCCAACCGCTCGTCTTCTCCCCGAAGCGGGTCCATGATCCGGAACGCCTTCCGTTTCAGCGCCAGCAGATACTCTGCGCTCGGCGCCGAAACGACAAGTCCGGGTGGCGTCCCATCGCGCGGGAAGGTCCCGAACTCCAGATGATCGGCCGCGTGATCGGCGAGCGAACTCAGGTGGAACGCCACCGCATCGTTGAACCAATCGTCCTGCCAATGTCTCTCTTTGGCGATCTCTTGGACGGTTCTGGCCAGCCAATCCGGCAGCGGCCGCGGAAGCTCGGACACATCGACATCTTCTGTCGCAAATCGGAAGTTACTCGCCAGCATCAGCGCCGAGCCGCCGTAGACCGCAATCTGCAGCTTCGTTCCGGCCTCGACCGCCGCGCGGCCGATGCGGTCGAAGGCATCGAGCAGGGCATCACGGCCGAAGGCGACGGTCATCGGACTTCTTCATGAAAACTCCGCGCCGAGCGAGCGCATCATCGGAATGAAATCCGGGAAGCTCGTGGCGATGAAGGCGGTGTCGTCGACCTTCACCGCCTTGTCGGAGGCGAGCCCCATCGCGAGCGCCGACATGGCGATACGGTGATCCATGTGGGTGGCGACGAGGCCGCCGCCGGGCACATGGCCCCTGCCCTCGACGATCAGATCGTCGCCGGAAACCTCGACTCTCACACCGTTGACGCGCAGCATCGCGGCGGTCGCTTCCAGCCGGTCGGATTCCTTGACCCGCAATTCCTTCAGGCCGCGCATCGCGGTCGTGCCTTCGGCGAACGAAGCCGCGACCGCCAACACCAGATATTCGTCGATCATCGAGGGCGCACGCTCCGGCGGCACCTCTACGCCGCGTAGTTTCGACGCCCGCACGCGCAGCTTCGCCATCGGCTCGCCGGCATCGCCACGCGTCTCGCTCTCCTCGATGAAAGCGCCCATTTCCCGCAACGTCGTAAACAATCCGGTGCGCAGCGGGTTGGTCATGACATCCGACAGCGTGACGTCGGAGCCTTCGACGATGAGGGCGGCGACGATCGGGAATGCGGCGGACGAAGGATCGGCCGGCACCACGACCTCGGCGCCGTGCAGTTCCGGTTCCCCCGCGAGCACGATCCTGCGGCCGTGCGCGCCTTCCCTCTCGGAGACGATGTCCGCGCCAAAGTGCTTCAGCATCAATTCGGTGTGGTCCCGGCTCGCTTCCTGCTCGATCACGGTGGTGGTGCCCGGCGCGGAAAGTCCCGCGAGCAACACCGCCGACTTGATCTGGGCGGAGGCCACGGGAGTCCTGTAGGTGATCGGCACGGGATAGCGGGCCCCGCTGAGCGTCAACGGCAACCGGCCTCCCTCGCGGATATCGCTGGTCCTGGCGCCCATCAGTTCCAGGGGGTCGAGGATCCGCCGCATCGGCCGGCTGCGCAGCGAGGCGTCGCCGTCGAACACCGCCGAGATCGGGCAGCCCGCAACGGCCCCCATCACCAGCCGGCAACCGGTGCCGGAATTGCCGAAATCGAGGGGTTTTTCCGGCTGGGCGAGGCCACCGACACCCACGCCGTTGACCTTCCACGCGAAATCTCCAATCCGTTCGACCTTGGCCCCCAGCGCCAGCATGGATTTGGCGGTATTGAGGACGTCTTCACCCTCCAAAAGCCCGGAAATCCGGCTTTCGCCGACCGAAAGGGCCCCCAAGATCAGGGCCCGGTGCGAAATCGACTTGTCGCCGGGAACGCGGACCTTGCCGCTCAGGGGGCCGCTGGAGCGGGATTCCAGCGGGGTCGGGTGATCGGAATGGGTCAAGACGGGGTCCTCTCTGCCCGGCAGGTAACACAGGCGCCGCGCAGCGTCACGGCCCGGAATTTCATGCACAAACCGCTATTGACAGCAGGCTCTCAACTAGCCAAGTGAAGCACCGCTTTTCAGACATTCCCAGGATTCCGCACGTGGCCAAATCCGATCTCGGAACCAAACGCATTTGCCCGACCACGGGCAAGAAATTTTACGACCTGAACAAGAGTCCGGTGATCTCGCCCTATACCGGCGAGGTGGTACCGATTGCCCCGGTCGCGCCGCCGCGGGCCGTTCGCGGCGAAGCAGCTCGCGCGCATGCCGCCGCCGCAGCCGAGGTCGCGCCGGAGCCGGCGGAAGCCGAAGAGTTGGTGTCGCTCGAGGAAGCCGATGCCGAGGAGAAGACCGGCAAGGTGAAGGCGGTCGTGCCTGAGTCCGAAGACGACATCGAGGTCGACGAGACCATCGAAGACGATGATGATGACGATTCCACCTTCATCGCCGACGAGGAAGAAGGCGATGAGGATGTCACCGACATCATCGGCGACGTCGGCAGCGACGAAGAGACTTGAGATCGGCCCTGATCTATGATCAGGGTTCACGCCCGCGGGTCGCCTGGGTCTCGCAGGGCGGCATGATCCTCGGCGAGGATCGTGCTAAAAGGCAGGTTACGGGGCCATAGCTCAGCTGGGAGAGCGCTTGCATGGCATGCAAGAGGTCGGCGGTTCGATCCCGCCTGGCTCCACCAGCCTTCGCTCGCTTCGCGAGCTACGGCTGGGCAAGCCACGCCGGGCTCTCTCGTAGCGAAGTGAGCGAAGGCTGTCCCGTCGTAGCCCGCAAGGGCGAAGGCGGACCTCTGCAAGTCGACCTACGCCCCCCCCACCGCATTCAGCCGATCGCGCAGTGCGACGATCTCGTTCTTCAACGACAGCAATTCGCCGACCGAACACGCCGTCGCCGCCAGGATTGATTGCGGCACCGCGCGCGCTGTTTCCTTCAGCGCCAGCCCATGATGCGTCAGCGCGATCAGCACCTGCCGCTCGTCCGCAGTGCTACGCGTGCGCTTGATGATCTGTGCGGCCTCGAGCCTTTTCAACAGCGGCGTCAGCGTGCCTGAATCGAGGAACAGGCGTTCGCCGATATCCTTCAGCGGCACGCCGTCGCGCTCCCACAGCACCAGCATGACCAGATATTGCGGATAGGTCAGGCCGAGCCGGTCGAGCAGCGGCTTGTAGACACGGTTGAAGGCATGCGCGGCCGAATAGACCGCAAAGCAGATCTGGTTGTCGAGCCGCAGCGGCTGGTCCGCCGCCATGGGTTTTTTGGCCATTTTGCATTCCTGTCGCGATTCCCGCCCATTTTGGGCCGGGCCGCCGCCGCATTCAATTGCGAACAATTAAATGTGAGGCGGCGCTATTTATATTGTACACAATCGAATTGTGCGCAATAAGCGGCCACGGAAATTCAAACCGAGGGAGAGACCCATGCCCGTGAATGTTCTCTACAAGACCCAGGCCAAGGCCACCGGCGGTCGCGACGGCCACGCCGCGACGCTGGACGGCGCGCTCGACGTCAAGCTCACGACCCCGAAGGAACTCGGCGGCGGTGGCGGCGCCGGCAATAATCCCGAGCAACTCTTCGCGGCCGGCTACGCCGCCTGCTTCATCGGCGCCATGAAGTTCGTGGCCTCCCAGGGCGGCCCGAAGGTCCCCGCCGACGCTTCGGTGACCTCGACGGTCGGCATCGGCCCGCGCTCGGAAGGCGGCTTCGGTCTCGACGTCGCGCTGGATGTCTCCCTGCCCGGCCTTTCGCGCGCCGACGCGGAAGCGCTGGTGAGCAAGGCCCATCAGGTGTGCCCCTACTCGAATGCCACGCGCGGCAATGTCGATGTGCACTTGAAGGTCGTCTAAATCCGCGATGCGGAACGGCCCGCGACGATGCGGCGGGCCGTTGGCGCGACGAGCCCTGAAAAACCATTGATGCCGCCGGCGAAGATCGCTAGCTCTGGGATCTAAATCCATCTTTCTCGAGCGAAGGTCTTTCGATGAGTTCCGAGGCGGCTCCCGCGATGTCCGGACTGCGCGTGATCGATTTGACGCGCGTGCTCGGCGGGCCCTATTGCACGCAGATCCTCGCCGACCACGGCGCCGACGTGATCAAGGTCGAGCCGCCCGCCGGTGACGAGACGCGCGACTGGGGCCCTCCCTTCCATGAGGAGGACGCGGCCTATTTCATCGGCATCAACCGCAACAAGCGTTCGATCGGGCTCGACCTTGCTTCCGAAGGCGGGCGAGCGGTGCTGATGAAGCTGCTCGAAAGCGCCGACGTGCTGATCGAGAATTTCAAGCCGGGCACGCTCGACAAATGGGGCATCGGCAACGAAGTGCTGCGCGGAAAGTTTCCGCGGCTTATCCATTGCCGGATTTCCGGCTTCGGCGCCGACGGTCCGCGCGGCGGCAATCCCGGCTATGACGCCATCATCCAGGCCATGACCGGCATGATAGCAGCGACCGGCTCGCGCGAGAGCGGGCCGATGCGGATCGGCGTTCCCGTCGTCGACATCACGACCGGGCTCTATGCCGCGATCGGCATCCTGATGGCGCTGTCGGAACGGCAGAAGTCCGGTCAGGGACAGTTTCTCGAAACCACGCTGTATGAAACGGGACTTGCGGTGATGCACCCGCACGCCGCAAATTATTTCATGCATGGCAAACCACCGGGCCTCACCGGCAACGAGCATCCAAACCTCGTGCCCTATGCGATCTTCCCGACCAGGACCGACGACATCTTCATCGGCGTCGGCAATGACGGAACCTTCCGCAAGCTGGCGAAGGAAATCGGCAAGCCCGAGCTCGGCATCGACCCGCGCTTTGCGCGCAACAAGGATCGCATCGCCAACCGCGAGGCTCTGCGCGAGGAACTCGCCGCGGTGTTCGCCCAGCACGAGGCCGAGCCGCTGTGCAATCGGCTGCTTGCCGCAGGGCTGCCGGCCGGCCCGGTGCAGAAGATCGACCAGGCGTTGACCAACGAGCACACCATCCATCGCGGCGATGTCATCGCGAAGGACTGGTACAAGGGCGTCGCCTCTCCGATCCGCATGCAGCGCTCGAAACCGAGCCTGCGCCGCACGCCGCCGAAATTCAGCCAGCATACGAAAGAGGTGCTGGGCGAGTTCGGCTACTCGGCCGGCGAGATCGACGCGCTGATCAAAAGCGGCGCGGTCTGCGGCTCCGAGCGCAAGCGCTAGATACCGATTGTCCCGGCTTTCGCGGGGACAAAAAGTATAAGTATCCCAAGCTGAATTTGGGCTTCCTTGGGCTTGCCTTCCCCCTTACGATCCCCCGCACTAAACGGTCATTTACACGTCATCCGCAGCTGATAACGCGCGATAATCGGGATGACGTTCCAAGGGAGGATATTGATGGCTTTTCGGCAATTCTGCGCGGCTGCGGCAGTCGCGGTCTCACTGGCGTTTGGCGCGTCGCCCGCATTTGCGGTGACGGAAATCCAGTGGTGGCACGCGATGACCGGCGGCAACAACGACGTCATCGTCAAGCTGGCCAATGACTTCAACGCCTCGCAAAGCGACTACAAGGTGGTCCCGACCTACAAGGGCGGTTATGCCGACATCATGAATGCCGGCATTGCCGCGTTCCGCGCCGGCAACGCGCCGCACATCATGCAGGTATTCGAGGTCGGCACCGCCACCATGATGGCCGCCACGGGCGCGGTCAAACCAGTCTACAAGCTGATGCAGGAGGCCGGCGAGAAATTCGATCCCAAGGCCTATCTCCCCGCCGTCAGCGGTTACTACTCCACCGCGAAGGGCGACATGCTGTCGTTTCCGTTTAACTCGTCATCGACAGTGATGTGGGTCAATCTCGACGCACTGAAGAAAGCGAACATCGCCGAAATCCCGAAGACCTGGCCGGAGGTTTTCGAGGACGCCAAGAAGCTCAAGGCGGCTGGCTACGACAAATGCGGCTTCTCCAACGCCTGGGTCACCTGGGTCAATCTCGAGCAGTTGTCGGCGTGGCACAACGTGCCGCTGTCGAGCAAGGCCAACGGCCTCGACGGGTTCGATACGGTGCTCGAATTCAACGGCCCGCTGCAAATCAAGCATCTGCAAACGCTGATCGAGCTGCAGAAAGACAAGACCTACGACTATTCCGGCCGCACCAATACCGGCGAAGGCCGCTTCACTTCAGGCGAATGCCCCATCTTCATGACGTCCTCCGCCTTTTACGGCAATGTGAAGTCGCAAGCCAAGTTCAACTACGCCGCTGCGCCGATGCCCTATTATCCCGCCGTCAAGGGCGCGCCGCAGAACTCGATCATCGGCGGTGCTTCGCTCTGGGTCATGGGCGGGAAGACGGCCGACGAATACAAGGGCGTCGCCAAGTTCCTCACCTTCCTGTCAGACGCCGACCGACAGGTCGCATTCCACAAAGCCACGGGCTATGTGCCGATCACCGTCGCCGCCTACGAAAAGGCAAAGGCGAGCGGCTACTACAAGGAGCAGCCCTACATGGAAACGCCGCTAATCGAGCTGACTAACAAGGAGCCGACCGAAAACTCGCGGGGCTTGCGGCTTGGCAACATGGTGCAGCTACGGGATATTTGGGCTGAGGAGATCGAGCAGGCGTTGGCCGGCAAGAAGACGGCGAAGCAGGCGCTCGATGCTGCGGTCGAACGCGGCAATGTCGTGTTGCGCCAGTTTGAAAAGACCGCCGTTCACTGAGATGATACGTTGAACCAACGGACTGGCAGGCCGCATGGGGCGGCCTGCCGCATCGCCACACCCGCGCCTCATGCAGAAGCAATCGGTTTTCCGGTCCAAGCTGTTGCCGTACGCCCTGGTCGCGCCACAGCTTGCGGTCGTCCTGATCTTTTTCTACTGGCCGGCGGCGCAGGCCGTTATCCAGTCGTTCCTGCTCCAGGATGCATTCGGACTCTCGACCAGCTTCGTCTGGTTCGACAATTACCGGGACCTTCTCAGCCAGCCTGACTATTTCGCAGCGATCGCCCGCACCTTCTTCTTCTCCTTTGCGATCGCTTGCTCATCGCTTTCGCTCGCATTGCTGCTTGCCGTCATGGCCGACAAGCCGCTGCGCGGCGGCACGATCTACCGCACGCTGTTGATCTGGCCCTACGCCATTGCCCCGCCCGTTGTCGGCGTGCTCTGGGTCTTCATGCTGCATCCCTCGCTCGGCATTGTCGCGCGCGGGCTGCGCAACGCAGGCGTCGACTGGAATCCCCTTCTCGACGGCAATCAGGCAGCTCTCTTGATCATCCTTGCTGCGGCCTGGAAGCAGATCTCCTACAACTTCCTGTTCTTCCTCGCGGGTCTGCAATCGATCCCGCGAAGTGTGATCGAGGCCGCTGCCATCGACGGCGCGCGGCCGATGCGGCGGTTCTGGACCGTGATCTTCCCGATGCTGTCGCCGACCATCTTCTTCCTTCTGGTCATCAACATCGTCTACGCTTTCTTCGATACGTTCGGCATCATCGACACCATGACCCGCGGCGGTCCGGCCAAAGCTACCGAAACGCTGGTCTACAAGGTCTATTCGGACGGCCTGCTCGGCGGCAATCTCGGCGGCTCGGCCGCGCAGTCGGTGATCCTGATGGCTATCGTCATCGTGCTGACGGCGATTCAGTTCCGTTTTGTCGAGCGCAAGGTGAATTACTGATGGTCGAGGACGAAGGTATCCAGCGCTACATCGCGCACGCCATCCTCTGGATCGGCATCGCGATCGTCGCCTTTCCGGTCTATCTCGCCTTCATCGCCTCGACCCAGGACAATGCCGTGATTGCCAACGGCCAGATGTCGCTGCTGCCGGGCGGGCATTTCCTCGAAACCTACTATCAGACCATCTTCGTCGGCACGAGCGGCTCGACTCGCGAACCTGTCGGCATGATGATGTTCAACTCGCTGGTCATGTCGCTGCTGATTGCGATCGGCAAGATCGCGATCTCGATCATCTCGGCCTACGCGGTCGTCTATTTCCGCTTTCCGTTCCGAATGACGATCTTCTGGCTGATTTTCATCACGCTGATGCTGCCGGTCGAGGTGCGCATCTATCCGACCTACAAGATCGTCGCCCAGCTTCATTTGCTCGACAGTTACGCCGGCCTGTCGCTGCCGCTGATCGCGTCAGCCACCGCGACGCTGCTGTTCAGGCAATTCTTCATGACCGTGCCCGACGAACTGCTGGAGGCGTCGCGCATCGACGGCGCCGGTCCCTTCCGCTTCTTCTGGGATACGCTCCTGCCGCTGTCGCGCACCAACATGGCGGCGCTGTTCGTCATCCTGTTCATCCTCGGCTGGAATCAGTATCTGTGGCCGCTCCTGGTCACGACGCGCGACGACATGCAGACGATCCAGATCGGCATCCGCAAGATGATCACCACGACCGACGCGCTGACCGAATGGCCGATCGTGATGGCGACCGCCGTGCTCGCCATGCTGCCCCCGATCTTCGTCGTCGTGGCGATGCAGAAACTGTTCGTCCGCGGACTTGTGGAGACGGAAAAGTAAGCCATGGCCAACGTCACGCTTCGCAACGTCCGCAAGGACTATCCGAACGGTTTCGAGGCCATCAAGGGCATCGATTTCGAGGTCGGTGACGGCCAG
>Ga0207652_10005097_pt1 | contig 10661 bp, 10 predicted proteins | sample KBSC63BmetaG_FD_184334 | JGI IMG/M metagenome (GOLD analysis project Ga0207652, IMG submission 184334) | Corn rhizosphere microbial communities from Kellogg Biological Station, Michigan, USA - KBS C6-3B metaG (SPAdes) (version 2) | ecosystem: Host-associated > Plants > Roots > Rhizosphere ...
ATCCGGCTTTTTTTGGTCAAGCTTTATCTTTTGATAGTTCTTTTTGAGCCAGTGTCCTATTTTCTTCGCCCAGTTCGCAGCCGTTTGGCTATCCGGCCGAAAATGAAACCCAATACTTTTGATTTTCAAATTGTGTTTAACCATAAGCTACATAGATTATGTTAAAATTATCCGGAAAAAGAATCGTGAGGCCACTAACGTCGCCTGCGGTTTGCCAAAATGAGGCGGGTCAGCTTCTCTGTGTTTCGGAAAGAATCAAAGATATTCTTTGCTCCTGCAAAGCTATGGCTTCTGTTGTAGCGGTGACGAAAGGCTATGACTTCAAGACCTGCGCCTAGGGCAGCTTTAACGCCGCTGTCCGAATCCTCAATAGCAATCACGGAAGCCGGATTCAAGCTTAGGCGGGAAAGCGCCAGCAGATACAAGTCTGGCGCAGGCTTCTTGTGGGCTGCTTGGTCGCCGAATACTATCAGATCAAAATATTCTGCCAGCGAAGCTCTTTTGAGAATTTCTTCCACTTCTGCAGTTTCGCTGGAAGAAACCGCCCCGAGCAGGCAGCCTTTATCCTTAAGCTGCTTGAGTAACTCAGGGATACCAAGAGTCGGAGTGATGCCTTTTAGCAGCCGCTTGAAGATTGCACGGAACGTCCTGGTATAGGCATCCGGCGCAACGGAGATCCCGCTCTGCTCGATGAATGCCGTCCTGACTTCCTCATGGCTTTTACCAGCGCCGCCAATCTTGAGATAAAACGAAATAGGGAGTTTGCCGCCAAAGCTGCGGACAGTGGCCGCGTGGGCTTTTGCCCGCAAAGCTTCGGTCTGGACCAGCACTCCATCCACGTCAAACAACACGGCCGCCTTTCTTTTCATAATAACCCTCCTTTGAAATGAATCATCATTTGCTATACGTCATAAATGACGTGACAGGCAGAATTTATTGATTACAATTATTGGAAAGGAAAAAATATGGCTGTAAAAATAAAGCGGGTATATGAAAAGCCCAAAAAATCTGACGGAATGAGAATTTTAATAGACAGATTGTGGCCGCGCGGGCTGACCAAGCAAAGGGCCAAAATTGATTTGTGGCTCAAAGATATTGCGCCGAGTGCGGCCCTGCGGCAGTGGTTTGGGCATGATCCAGCCAAATGGCCGGAGTTTAAAAAACGCTATCTCAAAGAACTAAAAAGCGACCAAGAAGCGATAAAGCAAATCAAAGAAAGGGTAAAGAAAGGAACGGTCACCCTGGTCTATGGGGCAAAAGATACCGAACATAATGACGCGGTGGTTTTAAAGGATTACTTTAAATGATCCGCTATCGATACAAAAACGCAAAGCTGCTGTTTGTGGGCATCAACCCCCATTACGGCTCGTTCCGACGTGGCGTGCCGTTTTCCAACAACAAGATGTTTTGGTATCTTTTGTCACGGGCCGGTATAATTAAGGAAGCCGAAGCTGAACTTAAAGATGACGGAAATCTGAAAATGATGTATTTGCGAAAATTCAATCAAGTATATCAGCTTGGTTTTGTAAACGTAATAGACCGGCCTACACGGGATATTTCGGAGCTGAAAAAAGGAGAAGAACATAAAGGGAGAAAAAAAGTAAACAAAATTATTAAGTTATACCATCCAAGAACTACCTGTTTTATCGGAAAGATAGCTTACCAAAAATTTACGGGAATGAAAGAAGTATCGTTTGGCTGGCACAAAAATATCGGCAAAACTAAAATTTATGTTATGCATTTTCCCCTGCGAGGACGCGCGCTGATTAGGGTCAAGGAATTAAGAAAAGTTTTTTTGGCCGCATTCGGAGCTGGTCGTGCCCAATGAGGTAAAAGCCATACGATAGTCAATATTTGTTTGAGACCAAATTCCACCTTGTTTCAAGGTAGGCCCTTCTATCCTTAGTTAAAGTATGTTTAACGCCGTTATACTTAAGTTTAAAATAATGATATACTATAAAAAGATAATTTACTTATTTTTATGGAAAAACAACCTAATCTTAATGAGCACTATCAAAATTTAGAAGCTCATATACAAACCTCGGGCAAATTAGATCAAGCGCAGACTAATTACGATTTGGCCGCTGGCCTTCACACTGAAGCAACTCCGGAAGAAGAAAAAGCAGCTGAAGAAATGCTAACCGAAGCCCGCCAAGAGTTAGAACGAATACGATCGGAATACGATGCAGTTACAGCAAAAGGTAAAGAAGTCGGTGATACAGAAAAAAATTTGGAGTTATGGGTAGAAGCTTATGAAGACCATTATGAACGGTTGTTATCCGATGCTCGCGAGCTGAGACAAAAAATCGATAATTTTAAATCTACCCTCCAGGCAGATAAATTATTTACTCAGGCTAAGAAGCATGAATTACCAGCCTATATTACAGAAGAGGTTGGTGACGAGGTCGGACAAAAGCGGGTGCGATATATATTTATGGAAATTTTGGGAACAGAGATTGCCAAAACAGAAGGCGCAAATAATTTTTCTGATCAAGATATCGAAACCTTCTGGCAGCGAGCTGTTAAGCGTTATCAAATGGAGCCTAAAAAAGCTACTCCAGTCAAAGCATCTGCTGGCTGGACACCTTGGCACAAAGGCAGAGTTGAATAATTATTCAGACAATAGTAAAGGGACGAGTCAACATTAATCGTTGACCCGCCCCTTTTTCGTTGGTGGTTACATTACGTATTTAGCCGGTAACGCTTCGGCCACTAGTTCTTCCATTTCCGGCGTTTCTCCTCTGACCGGCAATTTCTTGGCAGATTGGATACGCCGTTTAAGTCGTTCTTCTTCCCCAGCAGCCAAGTATTCTCTTACCCGTTCTACAGCCAGAAGACCAGCAGGTTGATTGTAGAACACTCGGACGCCAAATGGACCTTGCAGCATACCGTAAATAGTGGGTGGTTTTTCTAATTGACCGATCGTGAATTTGACCATATTGATTGTTTTCCTCCTTTCCATCTCACTAAACTGTGGTGACAAAGTAGCCCTTTATGTTACTATATTTTTTAACCTTTGTCCATAAATTCAGTTTAGGCGGGCCTTATTGTAAGGGACATATTGAACACTAAGCTTTAGCTAAGGCAACCTCAATCGGTTTGCTCATTTGCCCCTTGAGCTTTAAGGATAAGTGATAGCGGTCATAGTTGTAGAAATGCAAGAATTGCTGGTATTGGTCGTTAAGTCCTTCCATGGTATGCGCCCGCTTTTGTCTTCTAGGTAGGAAGCAGAAGAATTCGTCTTCGTCAGTCCGGAAGGAACGCTCAATAACCCCATTCTCATTAGGATTAGATTTATGGATATGGTGGTGCTGTAAGCGCAGCTCCTGAAGCATACAAGTATGGAAACGCTCCTGGAACTCCAAACCATTGTCAGTTTGAATAAATACCGGCTTAAATGGAAACTGGGGGATTAATTTTCTGGCCGCCTCGATGGAATAGCTTTGGTCTAGTAGAGGCAGGATAATACCTTGCTTAAACCTTGAATATATATCGATAATGGCATAAAGAAAACAGGTGTGGGTTAGGCCAGAAAGCTCCGGAGTTATGTATTTAACGTCCATCTGCAGATAGCCTGGCTTAGTCGTATTTTTAACATTCATATGGGTAGTCTCCTGGTAGAAAGGTCTTCTCCTGCTGCCCCATTCGTTAATTAAGCCCTTTCCCCTAAGAAAATTGTGCACCGCCCAATGGCTACAGTCAAGTTTTAAATCAGTAACGATTTTTTCCGCGCAGTAACCGGTTTGCTTTCTCATCGCAGTGATGGCATCCTGCTCAGCTGCGGAGAATTCTGTCTTGGCGTTTTTAGGGGCCGTAGATTTTCTTTCTAAACCATTAACCCTCAACGTCAGCCGGCTAAGAGTACTTGTGGCCCTGGTTCGCCAGTTAATTACTGTCCCTGGGCTAATTCCTAAATCTCTGGCTGTCTGCCTGACCTTGCCACCGTTTAATTTTAATCTTTGGATGATTTCTTTTGGTTTTAAGCGCATATTGTTCCTTTCAGTATTATTTTACTAAAGGTGTTCAATATGTTCCCTTACAATACGTGTCTATTGACATTTTACTATATTTTTGCTATAATGTGGAGTCAGTATCAAAAACCCTCTTTCGTCTTTATGTTTAGCTATTTGGGTAGACAAACATGAGGACAAAAGTTTAGATGTACCTTGCGAATGGGTGTCCTCGCATCCAAAAATTTTGCAAGTTAGATTTCGATTTTCAATTGGAGGAATTCGATGCGTAATACGACGTTTGTGCGTTTGTTCGTTTTCGCCCTGGCCTTGCTGGCCTGCGGCACGACTGTCTCTGCCCAAGTGGCTGTAAAAAGCGTTTCTCCGGAAACCTGGAAGGCTTCCGAAGGTCGCCGCTTTACCATTACCGGGGAGCCGGGCGCCTTTAAGGACCCAAAGTGCAGTACGGTAACTATTTCTAAGGTCGGCACCAATGTTCCAAAGCCAATGCTGACCGCGAGCAATGTGAAAGCCAATGCAGATGCCAGCAAGTTGGAATTTGACGCTGGTGTTGGCGGCGACCAAAACGCAGGAGAGTACGACGGCTTTGTCTGCGGCGAAACTGTAAATCCGAGCTTTAAGATTAATTTTGTAAGCTCGGATAATTGGGAGTACCGGCAGCTTCTGCAAACTGTTGCAGACATGAAGAAACAGCTGGCAGCTTTGCAGTCTCAGCACAAGAATTTTTCCGACGGTGTCAGGTCACAACTCGCAGATGCCGAAGGCAAGCTTCGGCGGGTGGACCAACTAGATACCCGGCTCAAGGTCGTAGAAGATCGGCCAGCTGGTGTCACAACTGAACAGTTTGCCACTGAAACGACAGCTATTCGTCAGGAAGTCGCGAATGTCGGTAATCGAGCGGATCTTGCCGGGCAGGCAGCTGGTCGAGCCGATGCAAAGGCTCAGGCGGCGTTCGACGAAAACGCTAAGACTAACGGCCGCGTGGCTAAGGTGGCGAGCTCGGTCTGCAAGTTGAAGGACATTCAAGTGCCACGTACCAAAGTCTACGTGGTGGTCTCTAGGACGGTATATTCCAAACCGTTTGCGGCTGTTGTCCAAGAGGCTTGCGAAGTAAGCCCGGAAGCTCAGGCAGCGACAGTGCCGACACCGGTAACAAAGTAACAAGTATACGCATCACTTTTGACCCGCGGGGAATTTCTTCCCGCGGGTCTTTTTTGTTTAAAATGCAAATTTGTTGTATAATAAATATGAGATTTGCTTTTTTAGCAACCATTATGGCTAAATTTAGGGGTGAGGGATCTGAAGATTTCGAGAAACCAAATCCCAAAGAAAAAAAAGAGAAAAAATCAACAAAAATTCCTGTAACCAGTAGGTTGTATTTAGTGCATGCTTTGGAATATTTTAATAATACTGGAAACCAAAAAGATTTTAGCTCTATTGATGGATATTTAAAATCGGTTAAAGACAAAAACGGATATGGGACCAAATTTGAGAAAGCTCTTTCTGAACAGGAGATGGAAGATGCTTTTTTGAGAATGCAGGAAAGCGGAATAGAGCTTGATCCTGCATATGTAAATCATGTTCTTTCAGATGGGAAGGTGCCATATGCAGCCAGTGGAGTTACAAAAGATTCAAAAAAAGACATAGCTCACTCCGAAGAAGTAGTAAATAAAGTTGCAGAACCTGTTCACACAGAAACAGTCCAGCATTCGGATCAAAATAAACAAGCTGCTCCTGTGGAGACTGAAGAAGCATCTGCCACTGAAGAAAAATTAGAACCTGAAACAGTGACTCCACCCGCAGAAGAAGTGCCTGTCCAAACTTCGAGCGAACAATCACAGGTTGCTGAACCAGAGCCAGTGCAAGAACAAAACGCTCAAACAGCTTGGCGAGAAACCATGAAAAAAATGAGTGGTCTTGCTGGTTTTCAAGCAAAGGAAGCGGATGCTGCTCGTGAAAAATTGAGGCAAGAACAATTAGGGGCCTTATTTAGATCTTTTAGCAAAACATTAAATTATCAGACTTTTGAAACAGGTGTTCAAACATTGCACTACACCCCACACCAAGCATTAGAAATTTTATTTCAGAATTTTCGTGATGATTACAAGAAAGCAGAAGAGAGACTTCCACTGGCTAAAGGTTACGAATTCTATATTTCTACAGAAGAGAGAATGCTGAGACTTCTTGCCAAGCAAGTGGATATACAAGAAGTACGCGGCGGCCGTTTAAATTTAAAAAAAGATTACCGCAACGAGCGTGATACCGAGTTGGATAAAGAATATAATACCTATGAACAAATGGTGTTGGACTTGGAAGATAAATGGCGGTTGGTTAATAAAAAAGATAAAAAGCTAGCAGAGACACAAAAGTTTTTTTTCGACAAACTATCAGTGCTCATTGAAACTATCAATTCCCAAGCATCTCCGGAAATGCATGTGGGTGTATTTGGTAGCGAACAAGGCGAACAGCTGCAGAGAAGGCTGTTTAATATATATGCCAAAATAGCTGGAGAAGCAAGTTACGAAGAACAGGAAAAGATTGATACATTAGAGGGTGTTTTGTATCCCGTGTGGTATGAAGTTGTTGAACTGCTCAAAGAAAATCCGTCCGCTGAAAAATTTAAGGAAGAAGTGTTAGAGCTGACGAAAGATGTTGATCCAAATGATTCAACCAAAATAAAGCACAATGGTTTTTTAAAAAATATTGATGCCAATTTACTACTTTTGAATGCAAGTGAATTGGTGGGTCCAGATGTGTTGCCGGAAGAAAATGGGGGAGAGCAGGAAGTTGAACCGGTTGTTGATATACCGGAAAATGTGGATGCGAATAGTAAAAGAATTGCAGAGACGGATTCGGATGCATACGGAACTCTATCTCAAGCTGGCGGGGCTCCTGAGTTGCAAGGAGAATTGGTTTCTAATGAAAAATCTAATTACGACTATGGCGAAGATGGTGACAATTTTGATAGTAAAAAAATAGAACAAGCAGATTCTGAATTATATGGAAGTTTGAGCGAAGAGCGGGAAATGGTAGAAGAAACGCATCCAGCGCTCATTGCTGCAAAGCAAGCAATGTATGAAGAAATACAAAAACAGATGTTTGGCAATACTATTTTAACGTGGGAACAGAAACGCAGCCTGCACGTTGTAGGAGAAGAATTTTGGAAAAATGAAAAGGAAGCTTTGGTAAAAGATTTTAAAGAAGCAGGTATTTTAAGTTAAGAGTATGAATTTAAATTTCGAAGAAATTAATAAGAAAATGCGCGAGGCGGGGAAAAGCGCTAGGTACAAAACATCTTTGTCTCCAGATGTTAATACTTTGAATCCAAATGAAGGCGAAGTTGTTGAAACTTTGTTGTATCCGGACGAAGAGTTTATTGGAGTGACTGTGGATGGTGTAAAGTATACTGTGCGCTTGGATAGTCGCGTAAAACCTGATAGCGAGGAAGTGGGTGTTTCCAGTTTTATGCTCGGAGGCGAGGGTGGCATGACTCCCTATGCATCTGCTCGGGTGATTAAAATGTTGAAGGACAACAAACCTATCACTTCGCAGGAATTGGCGGAAGGTCTTCATCACTCTTATCTAATTAATAAAGCAGGGTCGAACCCAGACAGGACGAAAATTATTGCAACACCAGCTATTGCTGTTGAAGAAGCTCCTCATACTGAACCAACACCTCCTTTATCAACTCCCGTAGAATCAGTCTCTGCACCACGCACATTACCAAAGGTTGAAAAAACTTCTGTTCGGGAACCGTACAGCGAACCTGCGCCGAAACCAGAACCGAGAGTTGAAACGAAAAAAGATTTAGACGCTTTGCGCAAAGCTTTTATTTCCGCTAAAAAAAAATTGGAAGACTATTCTGGGATTAAAAAATTCTTAAAACTGACTGACAGTAAAGAACTTCTCCAAGCAAATTTGGACAAGGCTCAGAAAGAATACGAACGGACTCGCGCGGAATTTGTTGGCTCAGAATTGAGTAGACATGCTGAAGAGCAGGCCAAGTTTTTAGAGAATTATTTACAGAGAGAAAGTAGAAAAGGAAAAGGGATTTTCGAAAAAGTGCAGAAATTTTACGGGAAACTAGGAGAGGCTCATTTAGGAAAATTTTATACTGGGGATAATGCCGCAGCTAAATTTGTACTCTCTAAGATGAACGTGAGGACAGCAATTAATCTTAGTTTGTGGGGCATCGCTAGTTCAAGTGGAGTAGGGGCCGCTGTTGCTGTTTCGGCAACATTAGCGCGGCGTTCTTTGAGTGGAGGTGGAACCACGGTGGGGGCTTACGGGGGTTTAAACTTTATTAAAGAAAAAGTCTCAAGAAGGCGAGCGGAAAAGCCATTACAATCTCTCGAAAAATTAGGGGAGTCTATTACCAGAATGGTAGTTAAAGCCAGGGAATCGGGAATGTCTTTGGAAGATTTGTCTAAGGACCTTATTTTCCAAGATTTAATAGATAGACAAAATAAGTTGCTGCTTTCAAGGTATGAGGACAGAATATCATCAGGAGTAGAGGTAGATGACTTGTTTACAGATCAGTTTAAGTTATTAGACAAATCTTTAAGTCAAAAATTAAAAAACGAGAGAAAAATTCAGGGTGCTATAAAAGTATTTAGTGTTGCTGCGGGCGCGATAGTAGGGGGCGGAATATTAGCAAAAGGGATACATAAATTATTTGAAACGAATTCACCAAGTAATTCAGGCTTTGTTTCAAGTGGCCACGGAAATTCACATGACATACCGAGATGGAAAAATGTGTCCGGACACTCTCATACTCCTGAAGTAACAAAACCGTCGATTGTTCCTGTAGAACAAACTCCAGCACCTTCTCCGGTTGCGGAAGCTAATCCAAACACAGTAACGCCACACGTTGTTACTGTTGAATCTGAAGCTCCTGCTCTCGAACATCCAGAGCTGCAACACGGTGGGATAGAGGTTCCACCAGAAGGTGTGTTTGATCAACCAGTAGAAGTGACAGTTGGTGACCGTGGAGTAGAAGGGGTATTGCTCGACGCTTTGAAAGATAGTAAGAACGAAAGAATTCTTAATTGGCTTCACACAAATTTTGATGTAGCTAATGGAAACAATGACCCAGGGGCATTAGTGCACCGCTATATTTTAGATCACGGCGGTATCGAAGAATGGAATTCGATTGGGCGAGGAGCAGTGGTGGAAATGGGCCCCGACGGAAGTCTTTCACTTCATGCGCCAACGTTTGAACAATTGCATAATCTTCCAATTACTCATAAAGAATTGCCTTTGTATGAAGTTTCAAGCGAAATGCCTGTAGCACCGGGCGTAAATCACCTCCATGAATTCAGTCAAAGTTATATAGATCACTATGGTCAAGAAAATTACGACAAGTTAATGCATAATGAAATTGTAGAGTCTTGGAGTCCGCAGCAAAAGTTAGATAGTATGAATATTCTGGTGGAGCAGTCGCACATACAATTGCAGCAAATTCAAGATTTAAATACTCTCCATGAACAGGTTGTGGGCGCAGATCATGTAACTGGCACAGAACCATGGCATCCATCGGGTGCCCGGAATGGGTTTGGGGAAGAAATTGGGAAAGCGAAACCTGTTTCCCCAGCTGCTGTTGAAGCCGTAGCCTCTGCTCACGAAACATCCACGGTAACTGATGAAGAAACGTATCAAAAAATGTTTGAAAGAGCGGCGCATATTTCCAAGGCTAGCGATGCCCTCCATTCCGTTCTCAATGAAGGCCAGTATGATCAGCTTATAAAAGACATGGACATAACAAGCGGCAAGTTGAATAAAATAGGGAAAATGACTCTGAGCGAGTTTGAGAGGAAATACATGCATGGCGGCAAATTTGGAAAAGAGTATACAGGCGTCTATAAAGTAGTGGAAGGCATGAAGCGGGTGTTTATAAGCGTAGACGATTCCATTCAAAATGCTTTGCAAAAAATGAACATGAAAGAATTTTTAATCCAAGTAGCATTAAATAGAAAGGAATAACTATATGGCAATTCCTGTTGAACAAGAAAATATTATAAAGCTTTTGGGAATAGAAAGTTTGCCAGACGAGGAAAAAATTTCCATTGTTGAAAAAGTTACCACACTTGTAGAAAAGCGTTTGCTCGTTCGCGTGTATGAATCGCTCGACGCCTTGCGGCAAAAAGAATTTTCGGAAGTTTTAGACAAAGAGGATGCTCCAGGTGTCCAAGAGTTTTTAGACCGCCACGCACCGAATCTTCCCGAGCTACTAGAAGAAGAGGTTTTAAAGGTAAAACAAGAACTTGCAAACTGGTCGGAAAGTTTGGCTTAAAAATGCAAGTTTTAACAGGTGCACAAAATTTTAAATATGGTATAATACTAAAAGCCTCCTATTAGAAAAAGGCTCAAAAAACCAAAATTCAAAATAAAAAACAAAACCAAGGCAGTTCCACAGGCGTTTTGTTTTTTATTTTACCCTTGTTGCATAACGGTAATTCTCGAAAGAAAGCGCCAATTTGACTTTTATATAAAATTACTCCAAAATTAAGGCAACCTTACATGAAGAAATCTAACACTATGGAAGTGAAACCAAAAATAGAGACCTTTGCTCGTATTAAAGTAATGGGAATAGGGGGAAGCGGTACCAATACCGTCAACAGAATGACCGAGCTGGGCATCCGGGGCGTTGAGCTTATCGCGGTTAATACCGATGCCCAGGCTCTTCATAAC
>Ga0207652_10005100_pt1 | contig 10659 bp, 7 predicted proteins | sample KBSC63BmetaG_FD_184334 | JGI IMG/M metagenome (GOLD analysis project Ga0207652, IMG submission 184334) | Corn rhizosphere microbial communities from Kellogg Biological Station, Michigan, USA - KBS C6-3B metaG (SPAdes) (version 2) | ecosystem: Host-associated > Plants > Roots > Rhizosphere ...
CGTGCTCAGAATGATCGCACCAGAGATCCAGAACGGCGACGCCTCACCGATGTGATCCGATGCGATCCCCGCGACGAGCGGGTACATCACGCGGGCGATGCCGCCGTACGTCTGCTGCACGCCCATGTACAATCCGCGCTCGTGCTCCCCCACCACGCGCGACAGGAGCGCGGTGACGCTCGGGAAGTTGAGCGCCGCGCCGAGCGGCACCAGCGCGATCACGATCGCGAACGAGGCCCACGCGAAATGCGCGCTCGCGAGCGGACGCGTGAGCGGCGTGAGCGCCAGCCCGACGGCCAGCGCGAGCGCGCCCAGCCGCGCGGTGCGCACCTCGCCCAGCTTGTCCACCGCGCGGCCGAGCAGGAAGAGGCGGAACAGGATCGCCAGCACCGCGATGTAGCCGTAGAAAAAGCCGATCGTGTTCTCGGTGACGTCGAAGTGCCGGCTCAGAAAGAGCACGATGAGTGCGTTCACGCCGTAGTACGCACCGATTCCCGCGGAATACATCCAGATGAGCCGCGCGTACGGTTTTCGGGCGTCCACCCACGCCACGCGCATCACGGCGTCGATGGGCGCCCGGGCCTTGCGGGTGCGGAGCCGCGCGCTGGCATCGTGCGACTCGGGGAGATATCTCAGCGCAAAGAGAATGTTCAGCCCGCACAGGATCGCCGCGATGAGCCCCGGCCAGTGCGGCCCGAGGTTGTGCGACACCGACGCGAGCGCGGGCCCGATCGCCACGCCGGCGTTGGTGGCCGACGAGAGCCAGCCCAGCCCGCGCGCGCGATGCTGCGGCGCCACGCTGTCGGCCACGTACGCCTGGATCACCCCGGTGGTGCCGCCCCCCGCACCCTGGATGAGGCGCGAGACCAGCAGCAGCCAGTACGAGTCCGCGAACGCGAACACCGTGTACGCGATCATCGATGCGCCCAGCCCGAACAGGAGCGCCGGCTTCCGTCCGTACTTGTCCGACACCCGCCCCCAGAGCGGCGCGCTCACCAGCTGCATCGCGGAGAACGACGCGATCAGCACCATCACCGCGAAATCGCTCGCGCCGAACCGCTTCGCGTAGAAGGGCAGAAGCGGGATGATCATCAACGCGCCCACCATGTCGAGAAACGCGGTGAACATCAGCACACCGAGCTTCCCGGCATCGCCGGCACGAAGAGCGTCGAGCTGCCTCTGCAAGTAGGACGGCACGCGCGAAAGCTACTCTCTGCCCAGCGCCGCGGGGGGGACGGCCCGTCCCACCACGCCGACGAGCGCCACGATGGTGAGGACGTAAGGAATCATTTGCACGAACTGGCCGGGAATCGCCTGCATCGCTTGCAGCTGGATCTGCAGCGTCTCCGCCGCGGCGAAGAACAGGCAGGCGAGCGCCGCGCGCATCGGGTCCCACCGCCCGAAGATGATCGCCGCCAGCGCAATGAAGCCGCGCCCCGCGCTCATCCCGTCCGTGAATTGGTGCTGGTCGAGCGAGAGATACGTGCCGCCGAGCGCCGCGAGCGCACCCGACAGCGCCACCGCGACGTACCGCACGCGCTTGACCGACACCCCCAGCGTCGCCGCCGCCTCCGGGTGCTCGCCCACCGCCCGCACCCGCAGCCCGAACGGCGTTCGATACAGGAGCCACGCCACCGCGGGCACCGCCACGAGTCCGAGCGGAATGAGCGGGTTGTGCAGGAGCCCGGACACGAGCGCCGTCGTGCTCGTCCCGGCGGAAAATCCCGGCACGCGCGGCGAGTTCGACGAGCTGTCGAACACCAGCTTGAGGAAATAGCGCGTGAGTCCAACCGCGAGCAGGTTGATCGCGATGCCGGACACCACCTGGTCCGCCTTGTACCGGATGGTCGCGACCGCGTGCACCAGCCCGAGCACCAGCCCGCCCGCCAGTCCGGCGAGCACGCCCACCCACGGGTTTCCGCTCCAGTAGCTGCCGAGCATCGCGCTGAACGCGCCGCCCAGCATGAATCCCTCGAGCGTGAGACTGATGATCCCCGAACGCTCGGCCAGCACCCCGCCGGCGGCCGCGAAGAGGTACGGCACCGCGATCCGCAGCGTCTGCGCGAGAAACGCGAGCACCATGCTCATCGCGCGCGCCGCCTGAGCGTGAGCAGCCGCCGCACCTCGGGCACCGACGCGGCCATCGCGAGGATCACCACGCCCTGCAGCGCGTCCACCATCTGTTTGGGGACGAGCGCGTTGATCGCGAGCCCGCCCTGCGACAGCGTGGCGAAGAAGAGCGCGGCGAGCACCACGCCCAGCGGGTTGCTGCGACCAACCAACGCCACCGCGATGCCGAGGAAGCCCGCGCCCGTGGCGAATCCCTCCTCGTAGTAGTGCTCGTAGCCAAGCACGAAGTTGATGCCGCCGAGTCCGGCCAGCGCGCCGCTCAGCGCGAGCGCGCGGATCCATGTGTTGCCGACGTTCACTCCGCCGCTCTCCGCGGCCTCCGGCTGGAGTCCGACCGCGCGAAGCTCGTAGCCGCGGCTCGTGTGGAACAGGTACCAGCTCGTCGCGGCCGCGGCGACCAGCACGATGAACAGCGACGCGTTCGCCGCCGACCCATGAAACGGCGCCAACCACGCCGAGAGGCGCGGCAGCGCGCCCGCATGGATCGCGTGCGTGTGCACCGTTTCCGGCACGCGCAGCCGGCCGGTGAGGATCCAGCTCAAAAACGCGAGCACGATGAAGTTGAGCATGATCGTCGTGATCACCTCGTGCGCGCCCCATCTGGCGCGCAGCACACCCGGCACGTACCCCACCGCGCCGCCGGCGGCGAACGCGGCCACGGTGCACAGCGGGATCGCGATCAGCCCCGTCGTGCCCGCGGGCAGGGCGAGTCCGACAAGCGCCGCGCCGAGTCCACCAGCCGCGAGCTGCCCCTCCGCGCCGATGTTGAACAGCCCCGCGCGCAGCCCCACCGCTACCGCGAGCCCCGTGCACACGAGCGTCGTGGTCTTGTAGAGCACCTGCGCGAAGCCGTAGGCGTTCCCCCACGTTCCCTCGAGCATGAGCCGATACACCGCGCCGGGAGACTGCCCGACAGCGAGGATCAGCAGATCGCCCGCGACCACCGACACGAGCAGCGCCACCAGCGGCGGCAACAGCGCCTCGGCCACTCGCGCCCGTCGCGCGGGCGCGGGCGCGGGCGATGCGGTCGCTGCGTCGCTCACGCGGCCCCCGTCATAAGTGGTCCGAGCGTTTCCTGGCTCGCCTGTGCGCGCGGGACGATGGAGACGATGCGCCCGCCGTACATCACCGCGACGCGATCGGAGAGCGCGAGCACCTCCGACAGCTCGGCGGAGACGAGCAGGATGGCGGTGCCGGCATCGCGCGCGGCGCGCAACCGCGCGTGGATCTGCTCGATCGCGCCCACGTCGACGCCGCGCGTGGGCTGCGCGGCGACGAGCGCCGCAGTATCGCGCGCGAGCGCGCGCGCGATCACGATCTTCTGCTGGTTGCCACCCGAAAGAGCGCGCGCCGGCAGCTCCGGATCCGACGGCCGGATGTCCGCGCGCTCGATCGCGGCGCGCGCGTCCGCGAGCACGCGTGCGCGGTCGAGTGTGCCGCGGCGGTCGTACTCGCGCTGCCGGCCGAGGATGAGATTGTCGGCGATGGAGAAATCGAGGACGAGGCCGCGGCGGTGGCGGTCCTCGGGGATGTGCGCGAGCCCGAGCGCGTCGCGCTCGCGCACGGAGCGCGCGGTGATGTCGCGATCGCCGAGGCGGATCTCGCCGCTGGTGGCGCGGCGGAGGCCGACGATGGCCTCGATGAGCGCGCTCTGGCCGTTCCCCTCCACGCCGGCGATGCCGAAGATCTCGCCCGGCGCCACGGTGAAGGAGACGTCATCCACCGCGCGCGCGCGCCGCTCGCCGGCGACGACGAGGTGGCGCACCTCGAGCCCGCCCGCGGCCGCGCGCGGGGCGGCCGGCGGCTGCGGCACCGGCGCCTCGGTCATGAGCGCAACATCGCGGCCGACCATCGCGCGCGCGATGGACGCCGGGCTCGCGCCGGCGGTGGGGAATCGCGCCACCGTGCGTCCCGCGCGCATGACGGTGATCATGTCCGAGATCTCCGTCACCTCGTCGAGCTTATGCGTGATGAGGATGATCGTGCCGCCATCGGCGCGCAGCGCGCGGAGCACGCGCCAGAGCTCCTGCACCTCCGGGGGTGAGAGGACCGCGGTGGGCTCGTCGAGAATCAGGATGCGCGCGCCGCGGACGAGCGTCTTGAGAATCTCCACGCGCTGCTGCTCGCCCACGCTCAGGTCGCGCACGCACGCGCGCACGTTCATACGGAATCCGTTTCGATCCGCCGCGGCGGCCACCTCACGGTGGGCGCGCGGCATGTCGATCGACAGGCCGCGCCGCGGCTCGCGCCCGAGGATGACGTTCTCGGTGATCGTGAGCGGCGGCACGAGCATGAAGTGCTGGTGCACCATCCCCACGCTCGCGCGGATCGCCTCCGCCGCGCTCCATCCGGTGACGTCGTGGCCGCTCACCTCCACCGTGCCCGCGTCGGGAGGAAAGAGCCCGGCGAGGATGCGCATGAGCGTCGACTTGCCGGCGCCGTTCTCGCCCACGAGCGCGTGGATCTCACCGGCGGCCACCTCGAGCGATGCGTCGGCGATCGCCTGGCAGTCGCCGAAGCGCTTCGCGATCCCGGTCATGCGCACGATCGGCGCGACGGCGCCCGGGCTCGTCATCGCGTGGACGGCACGGAGATTTTGCCGGCGATGATGTCGGCGCGAATGCGCTCGAGCCGCGCGTGCACGCTGTCGGGGATGAGCGCGCGATTGTGCGCGTCGTAGACGTAGCCCACGCCATTCTCCGCGAGCCCGTACTCCTGCACGCCGCCGTGAAAGGTGCCGTCGCGCACGCGCTTTATCTGGTCGAACACGACCGCGTCGACGCCCTTCACCATGGAGGTGAGCACGTGCCCGGGCGCCTCGCCGTACTGATCCGCGTCGACGCCGATCGCGAGCCTTCCGGTTTGCCGAGCGGCCTCGAACACGCCGAGCCCCGTGGAGCCCGAGGCGTGGAAGATCACGTTCACGCCGGATTGATACTGGCTGAGCGCGAGCTCCTTGCCGCGTCCGGGATTGCGGAATGCCTCGGGGGTGACGCCGGCGTACTGCACGAGCACCGTGCAGTCGGGGCAGACGTACGTGACGCCGGCGCGATAGCCCGCCTCGAACTTGTGGATGAGCGGAATGTCCATCCCGCCCACGAAGCCGACCTTCTTCGAGTTGCCGACGAGCGCGGCGAGCGCGCCCACGAGAAATGATCCCTGCTCCTCACGGAACTTGAGCGCGGCGAGATTCGGCGGTGGCGGCACGATGTTGCCGGCCGCGTCGGTCTTGAGCGCGTAGTCCACGCCGGCGAAGTTCGTGTTCGGGTACTCGTTCGCGAGCGCGGTGAGATCGTCGGTGAAGATGAAGCCGACGCCGATCACGAGCTTCATGTGCTCGGCCGCGAGCAGCCGCAGGCCGGCCTCGCGGTCCGAGCCCTCGCCGGGCTCGATGAAGTGGACGTGCGCGCCGAGCTCGCGCTCCGCGCGCTCGCCGCCTCTGTACGCGCCGTCGTTGAACGACTTGTCGCCGCGACCGCCGACGTCGAAGACGATGCCAATGTCCAGCCCGTTGCCGGCCGCCGCGACGGCCGGTGGGGCGGGGTGGACGAAGAGCAGCGCGATGTGGACGAGGAGGAGCACCCCGACGAAGACGAGCAGCGAGCGCACGCCCACAACATCGCGCGCCGTCCCGGGGCGGGCAAGCGCGCGCCGTGAGGTGGCCGCGCGCTCCTAGCTGCGCATGGTGATCGCGGGATCGATGCGTGACGCGCGAATCGCCGGTATCCAGCAGGCCAGCAACCCGATGCACGACATCATCACGGCGACGCCGATGAAGGTGATCGGATCGTGCGGCGCGACGCCGAACAGCAAGCCGCGAAGAATGCCGGACGCGAGATAGGCGCCGGCAACGCCGAGTGCGAGGCCGATGGCGAGCAGCACGCCACCCTCGCTCAGGATCATCCGCTGCACCCGGCCGCGATCGGCGCCGAGGCTCATGCGAATCCCGATCTCGTTGGTGCGTGCGCTCACGGAGAACGCGAGGACGCCGCCAATGCCCACCGCCGCGATGATGAGCGCGAGTATTCCGAACGAGGAAACGAGGACGGCATTGAGCCTGCGGGGAGACACGCTCTCATCCTTGATCTCGGCCACCGTCATCACGTGCTCGATGGGTGTGCCGGGGGCCATGCGGCGAACGATCTTCGTCACCGCGGAGGTGAGCGACGCCACGTTGCTGTCCGAGCGAACCACGAGTCCGCCGAAGAGCGCCCCCTCCTGAGCGAACGGCTCGTACATGACGGCACGCGGCGGGGTATCCAGCCCACCATCCTGCGTGTTGCCGACGACGCCGACGATCGTGCGCCAGTCGCCGCCGAATGGCGTGAACTTCAGGACCTCGCCGGTCCACGCCACGCGCTTTCCGATTGGATCCTCGTGCGGGAAGAATCTGTCCACGAGCGCCCGATTCACGACGACTACGCGTTGCCTGCCCGGGCCATCGCCATCGCTGAACTCGCGTCCAGCGAGCAGGGGAATTCCCGACGCGCGAAAAAAGCCCGGGCTGGCCGTCCGAAACTCCGCCGTCGGCACTGCCTCACCCGGTTCGAGCGATTTTCCGTCCGCCTTGATTTCGAGCTGCACGATGGAGCTCCGTAGGGGCATCGGGGAGCCGACCGCCGCATCGGTGACGCCGGGCAGAGCGAGGATTTCGCGCTGCATGCGCAGGTACGTCTGCTTGGCCGCGGCGTCTGCCGCCGAGTCGGTGGCGGATGTGAAGTCGAGCAGCTGCACCTCCATCGTGAGCACCGACTCGGTCGTGAGCCCCGTTCGCACGTCCGAAAGCCGAAGCATCGTGCGCGTGAGCAGTCCCGCACCGGCGAGCAGGACCACGGACACGGCGATCTGCGCGATGACGAGCGCGCGCTGGAGGCGCTGCTTTCGCACGTTGCCGCTCGACCTTCGTCCACCGCCCGCGATCACGGAGGCGAACGTGCCCTCCCTGGGCAGGGACGACACGAACGAGAGCAGGAGGGCGAGGGTCAGCGACAGCGCGAGCGTGAAGCCGAGCACCGTGCCGTCGAGACGGATCTCGTTCGCGCGCGGCGAGTAGCGCGCTGCCAGCGAGATCAGAAGGCGCACCCCCGCGATCGCGATGAGCGTGCCGATGGCGGCTCCGGTCAGTGCGAGCACGAGATTCTCCATGAGCAGCAGTCGCCTGAGCCGTCCCACGCCGGCGCCGAGCGCGGCGCGCGTCACGAGCTCGTGTTCCTTCCCGACGCCGCGCATGAGCGTGAGGTTGGCGACGTTCGCCGCGGAGATGATCATGACGAACGCCGCGGCGCCCATGAGCAGCCAGAGCGTCAGTCGCGCGCGCTCGCCGAGCGCGTCCTTGAACGGGATGACCGACACGCGGACGTGCGCCGCCGGATCGTACGCCTCCTTGTTCTCGCGCTGCATGCGCGCATCGACGGTGGAGACCTCGGTGCGCGCCTTCTGAACCGTGGCGCCGGGCGCGAGCCGCGCAACGATCTCCGTCATGCGATGGGTGCGCCCTTCGACCATTTGTGCGCTGAGATGGTGCTCGCTGATGACCATGTTCAGCATCGCATCCACGCGACCCGGGAAGAAGGGCGCCGGCTGCATCACGCCGATCACCGTCACCGGCTTGCCGTCCAGTCGAAGCTGCGTACCGACGACGCGCGGATCTCCGCCGAAACGCTTGAGCCAGAATTCGTGAGAGAGCACGATGACCGGCGGCACGCCGGGGCCATCGTCGCTCGGCCGCGTGAGACGGCCGATCACCGGGGAGAGTCCCATCACCTCGAAGAAGTTGCCGGTGACGAGGCCGACGTCGATGTGAACGGCGTCGCCGTGGTCGCGGAGCGTCAGCGTGAAGGGCGAGTATTCCGCGAGTCCGGCGAAGGCGGGCACGCCCGAGCGAAGGTCGCGCACCTCCGGCACCGAGAAGGCGATGTTCGATCCTCCCGGTCCATCCATGGAGTGCCGCAGGTAAACGAGCCGCGCACCGTCGCGATTGGGCAGCGGTTTGAGCAGGACGCCGCGGACGACGCTGAAGATCGCGGTGTTGGCGCCGATGCCGAGCGCCAACGTAACGACGACGACGGCGGTGAAGGCCGGACTGCGGCGCAGCGTGCGCACGGCGAAACGGAGATCGGCGGTGATGCTTTCGAGCCACGGCACCCCGCGCTGCGCGCGGACCGCTTCCGCGGCGGCCGTGAGGCCGCCCGACGCGATCAGGGCGCGTCGTCGCGCCTCATCGCGATTCATGCCGCGCCGCACGTTCTCGGCGACCTCCATGTCGAGGTGGCTCTCGAGCTCCTCGCGAAGTTCATCATCCGATCGATGCCCCCTGAAAAAGCCGACGATGCGCGCGAGCGCCGCGCGAAGGTGTCTCACAGGGCTTCGCCCTTTTCGCGCGGGGCGAGAAAGGCGGCGATCAGATCGGCTGTCTGGTGCCAGTCGCGCGCCTCGCGTGCGAGCTGCTTCCGGCCCGCCGCCGTGAGCGCATAGTACTTCGCGCGGCGATTGTTCTCGGACGGCCGCCATTCCGCGGTGACGAATCCTTCCTGTTCGAGCTTGACGAGCGCGGGATAGAGCGTGCCGTAATTGAGTGTGAGCCGGTTCCTGCTCGTCTCCTCGATCCGGCGTGCGACGCCGTACCCGTGAAGGGGGCCAAGCACCTCGAGCGTCCTCAGGATCATGAGGGCGAGCGTGCCCTGCTTCACTTCGAGTTTGTCCGCCATGCGTCGTCCTATGGGATTCCCATATCACGATACCGGTGACGGCTGAGTCTCGCAAGTGGGGTCGGTTGCAAGTATTCCAGGCACCTGCGACTGTTCGGCATGAGCGACCTCCTCGCCGCGCGCTCGCAAATGGGTGTGTCGCTGGCGTTCCACATCATCTTCGCCGTCGTGGGCATCGGCATGCCGGCGCTGATGGTGATCGCGGAGTATCGCTGGCACCGGTCGGGCGACGCGGTGTACCTGGAGCTCGCGAAGCGCTGGGCGAAGGGGACGGCGATTCTGTTCGCGGTGGGCGCCGTGTCGGGAACGGTGATCAGCTTCGAGCTCGGGCTGCTCTGGCCGGAGTTCATGCGCCAGGCGGGCGCGATCATCGGGATGCCGTTCTCGCTCGAAGGCTTTGCCTTCTTCACCGAGGCGATCTTCCTCGGCGTCTACCTGTACGGGTGGGAGCGGATCTCGCCGCGCGCGCACATCGCGGCGGGCACGATGGTGGCGCTGAGCGGCGCGCTGTCGGGGATCTTCGTCGTGATCGCGAACGCATGGATGAACACGCCGCGCGGCTTCGCGCTCGTCGGCGGCCGGTTCACGAACATCGATCCCATCCGGGCGATGATGACGCCGGCGGCGTTTCCGCAGACGCTGCACATGACGCTCGCGGCGTACGCCGCCACGGGATTCGCGGTGGCGGGCATTCACGCGTTCATGCTGCTGCGCGATCCGCGGAACGCCTTTCATCGTCGCGCGCTGGCCGTCGCGCTCATGGTTGGCGCGCCGGCGGCGCTGGTGCAGCCGGTATCCGGCGACATCAGCGCGCGCTACGTCGCGGGGCAGCAGCCGGCAAAGCTCGCGGCGATGGAGGCGCACTTCGTGACGGCGCGGGGCGCACCGCTCGTGGTGGGCGGGGTCCCGAGCGTGACCGAGCGACGCACGAAGTACGCGATCGAGATTCCGCACGGGCTCTCGCTCCTCGCGTTCCACGAGTGGAACGCGGAGGTAAAGGGGCTCGACCGCTTTCCGCGGGACGTGTGGCCGAACGTCGCCGCGGTGCACCTCGCCTTCGACGTCATGGTGGGGCTCGGCACCTTCCTGGCGGTGCTGTCGGCGGTGATCCTGATCTCCGGCTGGCGCAAGCGCGACCTCGCGACGCATCGGTGGCTGCTCACCGCGATCGCCATCGCGTCGCCGATGGGGTTCGTGTGCATCGAGGCCGGGTGGGCTGTCACCGAGCTCGGGCGACAGCCGTGGGTGATCTACGGGATACTCAGGACGAAGGACGCGGTCACGCCGATGCCGGGACTCATCGTGCCGTTCATCTCGTTCACGGTGCTCTACATCTTCCTCGGGGTCATCGTCGCGTATCTGCTCTACCAGCAGGTGCTCAGAAGCCCGCGCGGCGACGATGCGGTTCCGGAGCGGGCGAGGGCCGCGTGATGTTGACGTCCGCGGTGATCATCGCCGGGATCATCATGCTCTCGCTCAACGCGTACGTGCTGCTCGCCGGCGCGGATTTCGGTGGCGGCGTGTGGGACTTTCTCGCGACGGGGCCGCGCCGGCAGGCGCAGCGGGATCTGATCTCCCATGCGCTCGCTCCCATCTGGGAGGCGAATCACGTCTGGCTCATCCTCGTGATCGTGCTGCTGTTCACCTGCTTTCCCCTGGCGTTCTCGACGTTCGCGATCGCGCTCCACATTCCGCTCACACTGATGCTCTTCGGCATCGTGCTGCGCGGCTCGGCGTTCGTGTTCCGCAGCTACGGCAGCGACGAAAACGCAACGCAGGAGCGGTGGGGGCGCGTGTTCGCGATCGCGAGCATCGTCACCCC
>Ga0207652_10005101_pt1 | contig 10658 bp, 9 predicted proteins | sample KBSC63BmetaG_FD_184334 | JGI IMG/M metagenome (GOLD analysis project Ga0207652, IMG submission 184334) | Corn rhizosphere microbial communities from Kellogg Biological Station, Michigan, USA - KBS C6-3B metaG (SPAdes) (version 2) | ecosystem: Host-associated > Plants > Roots > Rhizosphere ...
CTGCAATGCAGCTTCAAACGGCCGCGCCCCCTCATTGATGTGCCGGTGCACGTTCTCCACGACAATGATCGCATCGTCCACCACAAGTCCGATGGCGAGCACCATTGCCAGCAGCGAGAGCAGATTGATCGAGAAACCCAGCACCAGCATCATGATGAAGGCGCCGATCAGCGACAGCGGGATCGCCACGATGGGAATCACAACGCTGCGGATCGAGCCCAAGAACGCGAACACCACCAGCATGACGATCAACAGCGTCTGGAGGATGGTGCTTTCCACCTCGGAGATCGCGGTGCTCACGAAGCTGGATGCGTCGTAAAGGATGGCGCCTTCCAATCCTTGCGGCAGTTGCGACCGGATTTCGGGAAACACCTGATGGATGCGCTGCATCACGTCGAGCAAGTTCGCGTCCGGCGCGATGTCGATCGACATCGCGATAGAATTCTGGCCGTTATACGAAATGTTGGTATTGTAATCCTCCGCGCCCAGCACGACGGTCGAGATGTCGGACAGGCGCACAATCGCGCCTTTGTCCTGCTTGACCACGAGATCGCGGAATTCATCCAACGAATGCAGGTCCGTAGATGCCGTCAGATTGACTTGCACCATCTGGCCCTTGGTGTTGCCAAGGCCTGATATGAAATCATTGGCCGCCAGAGCCTGGTTGACGTCGGAGGCGGTGAGGCCATAGGCCGCGAGCTTGGCCGGATCGAGCCAGGCGCGCAGTGCGAAGTTGCGTGCGCCGAAGATATTTACGGTCTGCACGCCGGGCACAGCCTGGATTTTCGGCTGCACGACACGAAGGATGTAATCGGTAATCTGGTTCGGCTGCAGCACGCTGGAACGAAATCCCAGATACATTGCTGAAACCGCTTGGCCGACTTGCACCTGAAGCGTTGGCGGCTGCGTATTCGGCGGCAAGCGATTGAGGACCGAGGTGATCTTGGTCTGAATCTCGGTCATCGCACGGTTGTAGTCGTAATTCAGCCGAAGATTGACTGTAATTGTCGAGAGGCTGTTGGTGCTGGTCGAGGTGATGTAATCGATGCCGTTCGCCTGCGCGATGGCGTTTTCCAAAGGCTGCGTGATGAACCCCGCCACAACGTCGGGATCGGCGCCGTAATAGGCGGTCGTCACCGTCACGACGGCGTTTTCGGTGCGCGGATACTGGCGCACCGGCAGAGACAAGGCCGCCCGCAAGCCGATCACGAGGATCAGCAAACTGACGACTGTCGCCAGCACCGGCTTCTTGACGAAGATGTCGGTGAACTGCATCGATTGGCCTATTGCTCGTGCGGCTGCGGATTGGGCTCGTTGCTGGGCGTGATGATGTTGTTTTTGACGACGGGCGCGCCACTTTGAAGCTTCGTTTGCCCGACCGTCACAACTTCATCGCCGGGCTTTAAGCCCGTAAGGACAGCAATCTGATCGCCGCGGGTCGCGCCGGTCGTCACCACCGTCTGCGTTGCGATCAACGCGTCTTTGCCGGCCTTATCCTTACCCGGCTTCACCACGTAAACCATATTGCCGTACGGATTGAAGGTAATCGCGGTTTGCGGCAGCGTGATGTAACTCTGCGGTTTGCCGGTCGAGATCAGCGCCGTTGCGTACATCCCGGGCAGCAGCTTGCGCTCCTTGTTCGGCAGCGTGGCGCGAACGGCGACGTTTCGGGTCGCCGGATCGACCTTCGGATCGATCGTCGTGATGCGCCCGGTAAAAGTCTGGTTCGGGAACGCGTCGACCTTCACATCCAAGCTCTGGCCCACGCGGACCTGATCGAGCTGCTGCTGCGGCACGAAGAAGTCGATGTAGATCGGATCGAGCGCCTGCAGCGTAACGACGGCCGTGCCTGGGCTCATATATTGGCCGGCATTAATGGCGCGGATGCCGAGATGTCCGTCGAACGGCGCGCGCAGCGTCTTTTTCGCGACGATCGCCTCCTGTTCGGCAATCTGCGCCTGCAATTGCTTCAAATTCGACGCCGTGATGTCGAATTGCGCTTGGCTTATGAGCTGTCTCTGGAGTTGCGCCTGATCGCGATTGTAATTGGCCTGCGCCAGATCGCGCGAAGCTTCCAGCGTGTGCAGTTTCGCCACATCGTCCGCGTCGATCAGCTTGAGGATTTGCGCGCCGGCCTGCACATCGCCGCCGGAATCGAAATTCACTTGCTCGACGATTCCGGCCACTTCGACGGAAAGATCGGCGCCGCGTACCGGCTTGAGCGAGCCGACGACCTGAATTTGCGGCTGCCACTCCTGCGGCTCCGCCATCGTCGTCGCGACACTTGCCGGCGGCGGCGCAGGAAAACCTTTGCTCATGAATGCCGCGATCGGAAATGCAAAGATCCCGGCAAACAAGACCACGGACAACAGCACGACGATGGTCATCCATAGCCAAAGGCGCCGGCGACGCGGTGGCCGTTCTTCGATCAGGAGTTCGGGACGTTCGGGCTTATTCATGGAATGCTGGCCACACCAGTTGGGTCGTGAAACTCCGGCGCGTCTTGACGATTCCACCATCCGCCGCCGAGCGACTGGAACAGTGCGACCGTGTCGGCAAATCGATTGGCCTGAGCGATCACCAGAGCAATGCGTGCTTGTTGATACGTGCGCTGCGCATCGAGCAACGCCAGATAAGCGATGGCGCCCGCCTGGAACCGCTCCATCGTGATATCCAGGCTCTGTTCGGCGGTCTGCTCGGCATAAAGCTGCGTTCTTACATTTTCCGCATCGAGCTGCAGCGCGGCGAGAGCATTGGCCACCGTCGCGAACGCGTTAAGCACGGTACTGCGATATTGCGCCGCTGACCGGTCGAAAGTGTCGTAGGCCGCACGTTGCTGCGCGCGCAAGGTGCCGCCGCGGAAGATCGGCGCCGTCAGACCGGCAATCAGGCTCCACCCCGTATTCTCGACGCTGAAGAACTGCCCGATTTGGGCCGCGTTCTCGTTAACGCTGCCGGTCACCGTGAACTGCGGAAACAGATTCGCCGTCGCCACGCCAATGTTGGCGCTGGCGTTGTGGAGCAGCGCTTCGGAAGCGCGGATATCGGGACGTTGCTGAATCAAATTTGATGGCACGCTCAGGGGCAGATCGGAAGGCAAACGCAAATCCGCCAATTGGATGTTGGGAATTTGCGCATTGGCCGGGTAGCCTCCGATGAGTATCGCCAGCGTATTGCGCACTTGCTCGAGCTGCTTCTGAATCGGGGGCAGACTCGCCTGGGTCGCCGCCAGCTGCGATTGCTGCTGCAGTACATCCCCGCGGGCAACCGCGCCAAGTTCGAACTGCTGGTTCAGCAAATCGAGTTCTTGGCTTTCGGCCGTGATGATGTCCTGAGTGGCCGCGATCTGCGCCTGCAAGGAAGCTCCCTGGATCGCGGCGGTGATAACGTTCGAGGTCAGCGTGAGATACGTCGCCTCCAGCTGGAACCGGGCATTGTCCTGTAGCGCGCCGCTCGCTTCGATCGAACGCTGCACGCTTCCGAATGCGTCGATGAGATAAGAGACGCTGACCGATGCATTGAACAGGTCGAAATCCCTGCCGCCGGAACGCTCACGCCCTGCTTGCGCGCCGCCGTTGACCTGCGGAAACAGGGCCCCTTGTTGCGCGATCAAATTGTCGTGCGCCTGCCGCAAAGAGGCCTGCGCCGCTTCGACGTCGGGATTGGCCCGAAGCGCCTGGGCGACTAGGTTTGTCAGCGTTTGCGATCCGAACAGGGTCCACCACTCGCCGGGAACATCGGTGTCTTGCAGAAACCGTTGCGCGTCACCCGCAATCGGGGTGTCGGCGGAAACCGTCGCGGCAGGCAGCGGATAGGAGGTGTAGCCCATCACCATAGGCGCCGCCGGCCGCTCGAAATCAGGGCCGACGACTGTGCACCCCGCCAGGCACAGAGCTGCTGTGGAAGTCAAAAGAACAGAACAAAAAGACTTATGCACGTTGGACCGCCCTCAAATTGCATTCGTTCTATAGCCGAAAAAGTCCTAAGCGCCGACCCAAGCCCGACCCGAAACGTGGCTTTTCCAGGCCAGCTCGCGCCCTGTGTGCGATTATTTTGATTTTTTGGAAACTAGACAGTTCCCTATTTTTTGTCAATCGCGGTAGACTGAATCGACTTATGGCTCATTGCTGAGTGAGAGCCGCTTTCGGGCGCGAAAGGAAAGGGAATTTTTTTTAATGCGGCAAGGGCGGAGACTGTGACAACCGCAGAGGTGCAAATAAGGCGCTGTCCGCTGCGTGCGCGCCGCGGGCGCCCCTGTCAGATTACCGAACCCGAACGGCGTCAGCGTTTGCTCGATGCGGCTGAAAGCGTCTTTCTCGAATCCGGATATGGCCCTGCCGGCATGGATGACATCGCGCGTCGCGCGGGCATGTCGAAAAAAACGCTCTACCGGGTTTTTGATAGAAAGGAATCGCTGTTTGCCGCTGTCATTGCGGGGCGCCGCGCTGTCCTGGATGCGATGATATCCGACGAAGAATTCGCTGAGCCCGAATCGCCGGAAAAAGTGCTTTGCTCATATCTCGGCAAGCTCGCCCGATTTGTCCTTGCCCCACGTCAAGCGGCTCTCTATCGGCTTGTGATCGCGGAATCGCTGCGTACGCCTGAGCTGGCGCACGCCTTTTATCGTGAGGGCCCATGCAAAGGCCGGCTCGTACTCGAGCGCTGGCTTCTGGCTCAGCATGAACAGGCCACGCTCCATGTGCCCGATCCGGAGCGTGATGCAGCGATGCTTTGCGCCATGGTCATCTCCGAGCTGCAGATGCGCTTTCTCGTCGGCGAACTCCGGGCGCCTGACGATGCACTGATCGATGCGACGGTGAACCGCGCGGTCGATCTGTTCCTGCATGGCGCGCGCCGTGCAAAACGGCAAAGGGAGTCGCAAAAAGAATTGGCCGGCGAGGAACGGGGCTAACGTTCTGCCGGCCGAGATATCCGGCCCACACTCTCTTGCTTTTTACGCCTGCGGCCGGTTCATTTTCACCGCATTCTAGCGAACGGCCTGATTGCTGCGGCCGATTGAGGCCTGGGCCGTCGCGTTCGCACCGCTCGCGTGCTGGGCCGAAGCGCGATTGAGCTGCGCCGTGATTTGGCGCTCATGGGCATCCACGCGGGCCTTCGCCGCTTTGCTCAAGCCGTGCGCCGGCGTCGATGTGGTTGGCATGTTGTTCAGGAAGTCCGGCTTGCTGGCGGACGCACTGGATCCGGCTGAGCTGCCAATTTGGCCCGGGCCCGTATGCATAGCGCCGGACGCATTGGTGCGTGCGCTTCCTGGCGCGGTCGCATTCGTGCCTGTGCTTGCAGGCGGCGTAGCATTCGCGCCTGCGCTTCCAGCCGGCGCACCACCTTGCGCCAGCGCCGTTCCTGCAAAACCAATCGCGCCGCACAAGAGCGCCGTTGCGAGAGACTTGCTCAAGAGACTTACCATTACATTGACTCCTTGTTTGCGATTACGTGCCGGTATGGCCGGCCCCAGTCGTGTGTCTCTCCTTGCACGATTTTCTTATTCGTCGTTTTGCAGGAAAGCTTGCTGCGTGAAATCGCCCTCACCGGAGAATGCGGCGGCCGCGAAGCATGCGTGCAGGTTCTGACCATGACCGTTCTCCAGGAGGCATCCGATTTGCCCCGATGGTTTGTTCCACCCGGGCGTCGCCGTTGAGGGAAACGAAGGCTGGGGAGATTCTTTTCAGCGGGGCGGGCAAAAAATTTCGAGATCGTCCGGGAACCTTCGGGGGGCAAACCGGTCCACCGCGGTTTCGTTGCGGCTTTTAACTTCAGTGCAGCGGTAAAATCCGTGTAAGGATAAACTTGGCCGTGACCGGATATCAGCGCACACGCCAGCCTTGGCTGCGCGCTTGCCGTTCGGCATCGGGGTCCAGCGTCTGTCCCACGATCAGATTTTCCATGACACTGCGCACGGAAGGCGGCAGCGCGGCGGGAACGAGCGGAAACGAGATCTCATCGGGCGCAACCGTGGCCATGACGGTGATCCGCCAAGCGCCGCGCTCCCGGCAGGCTATGCCCGCGATGGCGCTTTCGGCATTGCCGCGCATCGCGAAGCTCCGGCAGAAGGTGCCGTTCTTGCTCCAGAAGCTCGCGCCAACCTGCGTGTTGCCTTTTGCTTCTTCGTTCGACAGGCGTCCCGAAAGTGCTTGCGCAAGCTCGCCCTGCGCGACAAGCGAGCCGCTTGCGCCGCGCAGGTCCGTGCCGATGCCGAAGCTCGCGGCCAGGAGAACCCCCAGCACAATCCCCGCAGCCATCGCGCCCGCCGGAATCCAGGCGGGGCTCGCCGCTGCAAACCGTTCCTTCCAGCGCCGCAGGCGCACCACGGACGGTGCCGCAAGAGCTGCTCTGACCACCTTTTGATTTTCGACATAAGCAGCCAATTCCGGATCCCCCGCCAGTTTCGCGGTGATACCGCTCGCTTCTTCCGGAGAAAGCTTTCCATCGATGAAATCGTTGAGGAGGTCGGGAGAGATCGTCATAGAATCATTATAGGCCAAGCGAGGGCGTCCTCACGGAATCATTGTCGGCGCATGCTATAAGCGGTTCGAAAGGCGAATCCGCGGCGTCAGCAGCGAGTCGCGCAAAGCCGAGAACCGCAAACCAAGGAGAACCGGATTGGCGACGAGTGACGCCGGCAGGTCGGCTTTGAACGGCTGGCGGGGAGGCTTTCTCCTGCTATCGGCTCTGGCCGCATCGGGCCTTATCGCCATCATCCTTTCCGGCAGCGCGATGATTCCGACGATTGCGATGGCCGTCATCGCGCTCGCCAGCTTCGCACTGCACCTGGCCTCGCGGCGCCGGTCCTTTGCCATCGACGCGGCGAGAAGCGCACGGGCTGAAGATATTACCGTCATACCGAGCGCGGCGCGCAGCGTCCTTGAATGCGTCGACGAACCGCTGCTCGTGCTTGATCGAACCGGACGCATCATCTTCGCCAACAAAGCCTCGCAAGGGTTGGTTGGCCCCGATGCCGAGCGAAAACGCATCTCGGCCGTGCTGAGAACGCCGGAAGTACTGGAGTCGATCGACCGTATCCTTGCCGGCGGGGAGCCTGAGGACATCGCCTTCAGCGTACACGTTCCGGTCCAGTATCATTACGAAGCCCATATAGCGAGAGACCGGGCAGGCCTTGTGGTTCTGCGTGTGCGCGATCTCACCGCCATCCGCCGCGCCGAGGAATTGCGCGTGGATTTCGTTGCCAACGCCAGCCATGAGCTGCGCACGCCCTTGGCAGCGGTGACCGGATTCATCGACACGCTTCGCGGCCATGCGAAAGATGACGCTCCCGCGCGCGAGAGCTTTCTTGAGATCATGAGCGTCGAAGCCGGACGCATGCGCCGTCTCATCGAGGATCTCCTATCGCTTACCCGCATCGAACTGAATGAGCACAACCCGCCCTCTAGCGAAGTCGATGTGGTGAGCATCATCCACGATGCTGCCGCTGTGCTTGCACCGCTGGCCCAAGCGGATCGGACGACCGTGGAGATTGAGCCGCATGTGCCTCTTTCGGTGGTCGGGGATCGCGATGACCTCACGCAGGTCTTCCAAAACCTTCTGCACAACGCGATCAAATATGGTGGTGAGCGCGGCCACGTCCGGATTCGCTTCGGGCACGCAGAGATGCCGGGCAAGGCTGGCGCGGGACAACATTACGTCGCGATCCAGGACCACGGCGAAGGTATTCCCCGCGAGGCGATCCCGCGCCTGACCGAGCGCTTCTACCGGGTCGATGTGAAACGAAGCCGCGAGCGGGGAGGCACCGGTCTTGGGCTGGCTATCGTCAAGCACATCATTAATAGGCACCAGGGGCGGCTGCTCATCGAGAGCACGCCGGGCGAAGGGAGCACCTTCACAGTCTTTCTGCCCGCCGCGCTCGCCCGGCAAGAAGCTTCGCTCTAACAAGGCGTCGTCATTAAACTGTTATATATGTGTCACATAGAAGTGACTCAACTGTCCTACAGCCCGTAGGACTGGCGTAACAGCCAGGGAGCACCCATGAGCGAGCATATAGTGAAGTCCTTTACCGAACAGTTGGAATTGCTGGCGAATGGGGTTGCTCAAATGGGTGGGCTCGCCGAAGCCCAATTCGCCAACGCCATCGAGGCCATCGCCAAGCGTGACACCAAGCTTGCCGAAACCGCGATCGGCTCGGACGAGCGGGTCGACCGCATTCAGCAGACGGTCGAGGAACAGGCGCTGAAACTGCTGGCGCTGCGCCAGCCGATGGCGATCGACCTCAGAACGACGCTGGCAGCGCTGAAAATCGCCAATGAGCTGGAGCGCATTGGCGATCTTGCCAAGAACATCGGCAAGCGCGCTTTGGTGCTGAACCGCGAGCCGCCGATCAAACTGGCCCAAAGTCTGGCGCGCATGGGCCGCCAGGCGCTGACACAATTGAAGACCGTGCTTGATGCCTATTCCGATCGCAATGCGGAAGCCGCCAAAGCGGTGTGGCGTCAGGATGAAGAAATCGACGAATTGTACAACAGCCTCTTCCGCGAGCTCTTGACCTATATGATGGAAGACCCGCGGACCATCGGCCTGTGCACGCATCTGCTTTTCGTCGCCAAGAACATCGAGCGCGCGGGCGATCACGCCACCAATATTGCGGAAACCGTCTACCACATGGTGACCGGTACCTATTTGCGCGTCGATCGGCCCAAAGCCGATTTGACGTCGACCACGCCAATTCAACACGAACCCAATCCGGAATAGAGCCAGGGACATCGAATGAAGGAAAGTGGCGAACCCGCCGTTCTCGTTGTGGAAGACGAATCCGCCCTCTCCACGTTGCTGCGCTACAACCTCGAACGGGAAGGCTATCGCGTGCAGGAAGCGCGCGATGGAGAAGAAGCGCTGCTCTTAGCCGATGAAATGAAGCCCGATCTCGTTGTACTCGATTGGATGCTGCCGCAGCTTTCGGGAATCGAAGTATGCCGGCGGCTGCGCGGCCGCGGCCACATGCGCAACGTGCCCATCGTCATGCTGACAGCGCGCGGGGAGGAGCCGGATCGCATCAGGGGCCTCGATACCGGAGCAGACGATTACATCGTCAAACCGTTCTCCATGACGGAATTTCTGGCGCGCTTGCGCGCTGTTATGCGGCGCGTGCGGCCAAGTCTGGTAGAAGACGTCGTCTGCGTCGGCGAGATCAGCATCGACCGCAGCAGTCATCGCGTCAGGCGCGCCAGCCGCGACATTCATTTGGGGCCGACTGAGTATCGTCTGCTCGACCAGCTCATGCAGCATCCCGGCCGCGTGTTCTCGCGCGAGCAATTGCTCGATAGCGTCTGGGGTTCGGACGTCTACGTCGAGGCGCGCACGGTCGATGTTCATGTCGGGCGCTTGCGCAAGGCTCTCAATCTGCCCGGCGAGAAAGATCCCATCCGCACAGTGCGTTCTGCCGGCTATTCTTTCGACGAGACCTTCGCCGTCGCTTGAAGTTCCCGTGACCGTCAACTCCCAATCCTTCCTCCGGACGTTCTCAACGCCAGATGGTGCAAACTCGACGGAGGTATTCCATGAGACGCGCTTTCGCCGTTCTGACGGCTTTGTCTCTTTGCCTGCCGACAATTGCGGAGGCGCAGCGTGATCGCAATCGCGAACAGTCTGGTGCTCCACAGGCAGGTCCGCAAGCAATCGGCCCGCAAGGGCAAGCAAGCCCACAAGCAAATGAATCGCCGGCGGCTCCCCCACAAATGCAGCAGCAAATGGCTCGCCCGGAGCGAGGCGAGCAACGTGGCCCCGGTGGCTTTCTAGGCCGCATTGGACCCAATCAAGAAGCCGACCAAGCGGCAAATCAGGTTGCACCGGCTCCCAACCCCGGCAACCGGCGCGGACCGAACTTTGCTCAAGATCGCGAACAGAACTTTGGCCAGAACCGCGAGCAGAATTTTGACCAAAACCGCTTTGGCCAAAATCGCGAAGGCGAATTCAACAGAGGCCGTGACTTCCGCGGCAATCGTGGCGACCGGGATCGCTTTTTCAATTTCCGCGGCCGCCAATTTGCTGCCGTACAGGCGCCGCCGTTTCGTTATCCGCGCGGCTGGGGCTACCGGCACTGGAGCCGCGGACAGATTCTCCCCAGCTTCTTCCTCACCGCGCCGTACTTCTTCAATGCCAGCTTTTTGGGACTGCCGGCGCCGCCTCTGGGCACCCAGTGGGTGCGCTTTGGACCGGATGCGCTGCTGGTCGATGTCCGCACCGGCAACATCGTGGACGTGATCTACGACGCGTTCTGGACGTGATCGACGATCTGCTGACTGATGCAGAAATAAAACCTGAAGTACGGCCTACCGTGCTTCAGGTTTTTTGGGCGTGCTGAGAACTCTGTGAAGAGTCTGATAAAATCGGACGCGATCCATGCCTCTGCCGGCTGTTATTTCCATGAGACATTTGTATTTCGACGAGGCATTTGCCGTTTCTTAAGGGGCGGCAGCCATCTTAAGGTCGAATTTCACCATTACGTGAACTCCCTATCTGTCCAGGCGTTTGAAGCCTGTGAAGATCGACCGAATTCATGGAGGTCTCTTATGAGACGCGCATTGGTTGCCCTGACATTATTATCCCTCTGTTTGCCCGCCGCTGCGGAGGCGCAACGATCTGAGCGCGATCGCGCCGATCGCCAAAACGCACCCCAAAGCGCGCCGCAGGCC
>Ga0207652_10005105_pt1 | contig 10656 bp, 10 predicted proteins | sample KBSC63BmetaG_FD_184334 | JGI IMG/M metagenome (GOLD analysis project Ga0207652, IMG submission 184334) | Corn rhizosphere microbial communities from Kellogg Biological Station, Michigan, USA - KBS C6-3B metaG (SPAdes) (version 2) | ecosystem: Host-associated > Plants > Roots > Rhizosphere ...
GGGCGGGCGGCGGAGGCGGGGCGGGCGGCGGCGCGGCGTCGGCCCGGGCCTGCAGGTTGTCGACCTTGGCGGCCAGCGCCTGCACCTGTTCCTTCAGCGCCTGGATCTCGGCGTCGCGCGGATCGGGCGCAGGCTTGGCGTGCGGCTTCGCCTCCGTGGCGGTCCAGGCGAGGCTCAAGGCCGCCGTCGCCAGAAGTGCAAGCTTTGTACGCATCCCTGAACGTCCCCTCGAAGATCCCCGCCCGCAGGCGGGGAGCGTTATGTAGCCAGTCTACACAACGCTTGGCCAGCGCGTCGAGCGCGCATCGGATAAACTCTATCGATCTAGTAGGAGATAGAGCTTTGCAGTTTATCGGCGCGCGCCGTGAGTTCAGCTATTGTCGCGAAGACCGGCCGATGTGCGGGGGGATGCAATGACCAAGACGCCGAGTGACCGCAGGGCTTTCCTGCAACTGGCCGCGGGCGCGGCGATCGGGGCCGCGGCCCTGCCACCCGCCGTCGCCAAGGCCCTGGCCTTGCCCGCCAACCGCGTGACCGGCACGATCCGGGACGTCGAGCACGTGGTGATCCTCATGCAGGAGAACCGAAGCTTCGACCATTATTTCGGCACGATGCGCGGGGTGCGCGGCTACGGCGATCCCCGGCCGCTGACCCTGCCGAGCGGAGAGCCGGTCTGGAAGCAGCCGGGCAAGGGCGGCGTCGGCGCGGTCAGCCCGTTCCACCTCGACACCAAGGCCACCCGCGCCGAGACCATGTTCAGCCTGGACCACAGCTGGAAGGGCAGCCACGCCAAGTGGAAGCACTACGACGCCTGGATCCCGGCCAAGGGCCCGCTGACCATGGGCTATTTCACCCGCGCCGACATCCCGTTCTACTACGCGCTGGCCGACGCCTTCACGGTTTGCGACGCCTACTACGCCTCGATATTCGGGCCGACCAATCCGAACCGCCTCTTCCTGTTCAGCGGCACCAGCGGCCTGGCCGCCGGCGACGACAGCAAGATCGTCATCGCCAATCCGCCGGAAGAGAAGAACGAGACAGCCGACCCGCTGAAGGACTCGCCCGAGTTCAAGGGCCTCACATGGCCCACCTACGCCGAGCGGCTGCAGGCGGCCGGCGTCTCCTGGCGGGTCTATCAGGAGTACGAGAACTACGGCGATAACGGCCTTTCCTACTTCGTGAACTTCCGCGGCGTCGGCCCCGACAGCGAGCTCTATAAGCGCGCACGTTCCTGGTCCCCCGGCTCGACGCCGGCCAACGCCAAGGACAGCGACGGTTCACATCTGGTCGAACAGTTCGCGTCGGACGTCGCCGCCGATCGCCTGCCGCAGGTCTCCTGGATCGTCAGCAACTACCGCCTCTCCGAGCACCCGCAGGCGAGCCCCTCGGACGGCGAATACCTGACGGCCCGGCTGATCGCGGCGCTGGCCGCCAATCCCAAGGTCTGGGCCAAGACGGTCTTCATCCTGAACTACGACGAGAACGACGGCTTCTTCGACCATATGCCGCCGCCGATCCCGCCGGCCGGCTCGGCGGTCGGGAAAAGCACCGTCGCCATGACCCACGAGGACTACCACGGCGAGCCCGTGGGCCTGGGCCCGCGCGTGCCGATGATCGTCGTCTCGCCCTGGACCAAGGGCGGCTTCGTAAACTCCCAGGTCCACGACCACACCTCGGTGATCCGCTTCCTGGAGGCGCGCTTCGGGGTGCAGGAGCCGCATATCACCCCGTGGCGGCGCGCGGTCTGCGGCGACCTCACCAGCCTCTTCGATTTCGAGACGCCGAACGGGCCGGCCCACGGCTTGCCCGACGCCGCCCACCTGCCGGCCCGCGCCGCCAAGGCCAAGACGCTGCCTTTCCCCAAGACGCCGGAGGTCGCCGAAGCGCTGCCCCGCCAGGAGCCGGGCGGACGGCCGGCCCGGCCTCTGCCCTACGATTTTCAACTTGTGACGCACCCGCGTGGTGGCGGGCTCGAGCTAACGGTCGCCAATCCCGGCGGGGCCGGAATCGCTCTCGCCCTCTATCGCGCCAAAGGTGGAGAGCCGCGGTTCTATACGATCGCAAAGGATGGCTATCTTACCGACGTCATCCCGATGGAGGCCGGGCCTTACGACTTCGCGATCCACGGACCCAATGGCTTACTTCGAGGATTCGCTGGCGAACTCGGAGCCGAAGCGCGGCCCGAAGCCAATGGTTGGTTTCTGCCGAAGAGCGGTGGGCTACGGATTGCGCTTCACAACGAGGGCTCGAAGCCGTTGACCTTCAAGGTGACGCCAAATGCCTACATCAAGGCGGCGCCGCGCTTACATCGAGTAGCGCCGGGCGCGGCGGCGATGGACGGCTGGAAGCTCAACGCCAGCCACAACTGGTACGATTTCATCGTCACCTGCGCCGAGGCGCCCAGCTTTCAGCGCCGCTTCGCCGGGCACGGCGAGGACGGCAAGCCCAGCGTCTCCGACCCGTTGCTCGGCCGCCAAGGCTAAAGCCCGGCGGTCGTCCGCACGATGTGGACGATGGCGTAGTAGCTCGCCGCCGCCACGCCCAGGAAGGCCAGCAGCGGCGGGACGATCTCGGCATAGTGGTGCGGCTTGCGAAGGCCTCTTGGCGTGTCCATGACGCGGCTCCTTTGCCGCGTTCAACGGCCGAGCGCGCCGTCGGGTTCTGCTTGGCCTCAGGGCTTGCGGCGCGCCCAGAGCAGCTCGGCGCGGGCCTTCAGGTCTTCGTCCATCTGGGCGAAGGCGCGGTAGACGGAGCGGCCGATCCGCTTGGCGACCGAGGGTCCCATCAGCCCCGCGAACAGCTCGCCGTTGGAGACGATGCAGCTCTCCTCGGCCAGGCGCTCGATCTCGAAGAACCGCGTGGTCCTGACCATCCCGCCGATCATGGAAAGCCGCCAGTGAAGCTGTTCGTTGGGCACCCACTCCAGCACCGTCGGCCTGATCTGCTGCGGCTTCTGGCCGGGAAGGTCCAGGGTCAGCTCCAGCATGCCGCCGATGCGGATCTGGCCCGCAGCCTGCGGGTAGAGCTTGTTCCATTGCGGCCAAGACGCAAGGTCGGAGATCACCTCCCAGATCACCTCGGCCGGGGCGTTGACGCCCACGCGATGCTCGATGCGCACGCCGGGCGGCGGCTTGGGCGGCGGCGCGCCGGTGGGCGTCGCCTTTGGCGCGCGCGGCGCGCCGCCACGTCCGAACAGGCCCGATTTCAATGGCGGCGGCGGTGCGATCGGCATCAGGCCTGCTCCTTGATCCGCCAGGTCGCGCCGGCGGGTCCGTCCATGACCTCGACGTTCAACGCGGTGAGCTCCGCGCGGATGCGATCGGCCTCGCCCCAGTCCTTGGCGACCCGGGCGGTGTCGCGCGCCGCGATCAGGGCGTCGATCTTCGCCTTCAGCCCCTCGTCGGCGCCACCCTGGAACCAGGCCTGCGGCTCGGCCTGCAGGAAGCCCATCACCCCGGCCAGCGCCATCAGGTCCTGCTTCAGCTCCGGCGCGGAGGCCGCGCCCTTGCGGACCGCGGCGTCGAGCTCGCCCGCCAGCCGCTTCAGCTCGGCCATCGCCGCGGGCGTGTTCAGGTCGTCCAGAAGCGGCGCGATCTGGTCCTCGGCGAGCGCGGCGCTGCCGCCGGCTTCGATATGGCGCGCACGGCCCAGCACGCCGTAGAGGTGGTCCAGCGAATTGCGCGCCTGCGCCAGCGCATCGTCGGTCCAGGCCAGCGGCTGGCGGTAATGCGCGCCCAGCAGCGCCCAGCGGATCACCTCGCCCGGCTGCTGCTCCAGAAGGTCGTGGGCCAGGGCGACGTTGCCCAGGCTCTTCGACATCTTCTCGTCGGCCATGTTCAGGAAGCCGTTGTGCAGCCAATAGTTGGCGTAGCCGGTGTGGTGGTGGCCGTCACAGACGCCCTGGGCGAGTTCGTTCTCATGGTGCGGAAAGACCAGGTCGATGCCGCCGCCGTGGATGTCGATCGGCAGCCCGAGCTCCTGCTCGATCATCGCCGAGCACTCGATGTGCCAGCCAGGCCGGCCCGCGCCCCACGGGCTCGCCCATTGGGGCTCCCCGGGCTTCGACGGCTTCCAGAGCACGAAGTCGGCGGGGTGGCGCTTGTAGGGGGCGACCTCCACGCGCGCGCCGGCGATCATCTCGTCCAGCGGCCGGCCCGACAGCTTGCCGTAGTCGCCGAACGCCTGGGTATCGAACAGCACGTGGCCCTCGGCGGCGTAGGCCGAGTTGTTGCGCACCAGGCGGCCGATCATGGCGATAATCGCATCCATCGTCTCGGTCGCCCGAGGCTGCGAGGTGGGCGGCAGCGCCCCCAGCGCCGCGGCGTCCGCATTGTAGGCCGCCAGGTAGCGGTCGGTGACCGCGCCGATCGGCACGCCTTCCTCGGCGGCCTTGGCGTTGATCTTGTCGTCGACGTCGGTGACGTTGGCCGCGTAGGCCACGGCGTCCTCGCCATAGAGCCGGCGCAGCACGCGGAACAGCACGTCGAACACCACCACCGGCCGGAAATTGCCGATGTGGCTGTAGTTGTAGACCGTCGGCCCACAGACATACATCGTCACCCGCCGGGGATCCTGGGGCGCGAAGGGCCGCTTCTTGCGGGCCATGGTGTCGTAGAGGGTGAGGGACATCTGTCTCTTAACTGACGCAGGGTGACGGTTGCCCGAAGGCCTGTCCGGCCCATATACAGATCGTCGGATCGGGAAGCCACGGGAACCCCCAAAGGAACCTTTGGGCGGCGTCCCCATCCAAACGAAGGGTGGCCACGCGTCATTTCCGGGACCTTCGTCCCGGCGCAACTCAGCCCCGGAAAGAACCTCTGCAGCCATGGACGCCATTCGCGACCGAACCCTGGTCGGCTCAACCGACCTTGATCTTGACCCCGTGAAGCGCCCCTCCCGCGAGGAAGCGATGGACGCGGTTCGCACGCTGATCGCCTGGGCCGGCGACGACCCGCGCCGCGAAGGGGTGATCGACACGCCCAAGCGCGTCGTCGACGCCTACGGCGAATGGTTCGAGGGCTACGAGGCGGACCCCGCCAAGGAGCTCTCGCGCACCTTCGAGGACGTCCAAGGCTACGACGACATCGTCATGCTTCGCGAAATCGAGGTGGAGAGCCACTGCGAGCACCACATGGCGCCGTTCCTGGGCAAGGCCTATGTGGCCTACATGCCCACCAACCGGGTGGTCGGCATCTCCAAGATCGCCCGCGTGGTGGAGATCTTCGCCAAGCGTCTCCAGACCCAGGAGACCATGACTCAGCAAATCGCCGACGCCATCACCGACAGCCTGCGCCCCGCCGGGGTCGCCGTGCTGATCGACGCCAACCACCAGTGCATGTCGACCAGAGGCGTCCACCACCGCCACGTCTCGACCATCACCACCCAGTTCACCGGCGTCTTCAAGACCGACCCGACCCTACGCCAACGCTTCCTGGACTTCGTCAACCGGAAGTGACCGCATAGCAAGTCATCCCCGCGAAAGCGGGGATCCAGGCGCCTCAGGGATTGGTCAATGGATTGGTGGGCTCCCCCTCGCCCGGCGCCTGCGGCGGATGTACGATGGTGACCAGCACGAAGCTGAGCAAGATCAGCAGGTACCACGCCCCGAGCTTGCCGATCGGCACCAGCTCCCAGCCGTGTCGCTGGCTGGGATAGATCCAGGCGCTCGTGAAGGTGCCGATGTTCTCAGCGAACCAGATGAACAGCGCGACCAGAACCAGGCCAAGCAGCACCGGCATGCGCCTTGCCTTGCGGTCCGGCGTGAAGGTGAACCAGGCTCGTGCGAACATCGCCACCGACGCTGCATAGAGGCCCCAGCGGATGTCCACGACGTAGTGGTGTGTGAAGAAGTTCGCGTAGCTCGCGACGGCCAGCAGCCACGGCGCCCAATGCGGCGGCCAGTTGATGAATCGGATCTCGAACAGCCGCATGGCGCGCGCGATGTAGGAGCCGATCGCGCCATACATGAAGCCCGAGAACAGCGGCACGCCGCCGATCCGCAAAAGGCTCGGCTCCGGATAGATCCAAGAGCCGTGCGCGGTCTTGAAGATCTCCATGCAGGTGCCGACCACGTGGAAGATCAGGATCACCGCCGCCTCGTCCCAGCGCTCCAGCCGCGTCGCCAGCAGCAGGGCCTGGATCACCACCGCCCCCAGCACCAGGAAGTCGTAGCGGGCGATCGGCGCATGAGATGGCCAGGCGAAGTGCGTGCCGACGATCAGCGCCAGCATCGCCGCCCCGAACAGGCAGGCCCACGCCTGCTTCAGGCCGAACAGCAGGAACTCGTAGGCGAAGGCGCGCGCCTTCGACCGCTGCGCCCAGGGCCGGACGGCCGCGTCCATGGCGGTGACGCGGGCCTTGATCCGGTCTTTCAGACTCATCGGCGGGCAGGCTAGCGCGCCTGGGGCCGGCGGCGCCATATGGCGGCCATGACCGCGACCTTCCCCACCGCACCCGACACGCACACCCTCGAGCACGGCGACGTGCTCAGCCCCCGCTTCGACGCCAACGGCCTGATCGCGGCGGTGGCGACCCACGCCGACACCGGCGAGGTGCTGATGTTCGCCTGGATGAACGCCGAGGCGCTCTCCCGGACGCTTGAGATCGGCGAGGCGCACTACTTCAGCCGCTCGCGGGGCGAGCTCTGGCATAAGGGCGCGACCAGCGGCCAGATCCAGCAGGTCGTGGAGGCCCGCATCGACTGCGACCAGGACGCGGTCTGGCTGAAAGTCCGCCCGCAGGGCGACGGCGGCGCGTGCCACACCGGCGCGCGCTCCTGCTTCTACCGCGCTATCGAGGACGGAAAGCTGGTGGATCGTCGATGACCGTCGTCCAGGCGCTCTCGGCCTTCGTGGTCGCGGCAGGCCTCTTCACGCTGCTGCCCGGCCTCGACACGGCGATGATCCTGCGCACTGCAGCCGTGGAAGGGCCCCGGCGCGCAAGCCTTGCGGCGGTAGGCATCATCCTGGGCTGCCTCACCTGGGGCGCGGCGGTGGCGTTGGGCCTGGGCGTCCTGCTGGCGGCCTCGGCGGCGGCCTTCAACGTGCTGAAGTGGGCTGGCGCGGGCTATCTCGTCTGGCTCGGCCTGAGCCTGATCCTGAAGCCTCGCGCCCGCTTCGAACTGTCGGCCGCGACGGCCGCCAGCAGCGGCAATCTCACCTGGATGCGGCGGGGCCTGCTCACCAATCTCCTCAACCCGAAGGTGGGCGTCTTCTACCTCTCGTTCCTGCCGCAGTTCCTGCCGGCCGGCGTCGCGCCCGCGCCGTTCATCTTCCTGCTGGCTGTGATCCACGCGGCGCTGGGGCTCGCCTGGTCGGCCTGCCTGATCGGCGCGACCCGGCCGATCGCCGACGTCCTGAAGCGCGCCGGCGTCGTGCGCTGGCTCGACCGCGTGACGGGCGGCGTGTTTCTCGGTTTCGGCGTGCGGCTCGCGCTGGAGCGTCGCTAGACCGGCCGATAGCTAATTTGCCCTTGCGGCCTCGCGCTTGCCCCCGCGCGCACATATTAGTCAGGCCGATCATCACAGGAGCACCCGTCCCCGTGTCCAGCGAAGTCCTTCACGTGCCGCGCGAGAAGCTGCGCCGCGAAACCCTGAACCTGCACTACGCCATCACCTCCCTGATGGAGGAGTTCGAGGCCGTCGACTGGTACCGCCAGCGGGCCGACGATTGCGACGACCCGAGCCTCAAGGCCATCCTGCTGCACAACGCGCGCGAGGAGCTCGAACATGCTTCGATGGTGCTCGAATGGATCCGACGCAACGACGCGGAGGTGAACGAACAGCTCAGGGAATACCTGTTCACCGAGGGCTCGATCGTCGGCCACGAGGAAAACGCCAGCGAGAAGCATGGCCTCTGAGGCCGACCCAGTGCTCGACGAAGCGGCCGACGACGGCGCCCGCAGCGATGGCGGTTTCGGGGTCCGTGTCCTGGCGATCGCGCCGGACGAGGCGACCGGCCGGGTCGATAAGCTGCTGGCCGATCGCCTGCCGGAGATGTCGCGGGCCCGGGTGCAGGCGCTGATCGCCCAGGGCCGCGTCAGCCGCGACGGTCTGGCCGTCGCCGATGCGTCCGCCAGGGCGCAGCCCGGCGACTACCGGCTGGAGATCCCGCCGCCGGAGCCCGCCGAGCCGCAGGCCGAGGCGATCCCGCTGACGGTCCTGTTTGAGGACGCCTATCTGATCGTGATCGACAAGCCCGCCGGAATGGCCGTCCATCCGGCGCCGGGAAGCCAGAGCGGCACCCTGGTCAACGCGCTCCTGCACCACTGCGGCGACAGTCTCTCCGGCATCGGCGGGGTGGCGCGGCCGGGAATCGTCCACCGCATCGACAAGGACACCTCCGGCGTCGTTGTGGCGGCCAAGACTGACGCCGCGCACCAGGGACTCTCGGCCCTCTTCGCCGCCCACGACATCGACCGGCTCTACGTCGCCCTGACCCGCGGCGCCCCGCGCGGCGCGGCCAGGGGAACCCTCGAAGGCGCCATCGCCCGCTCGTCCAGCGACCGCAAGAAGATGGCGCTCGTCAAATCCGGCGGCCGTCACGCCGTCACCCACTACGCCGTCGAGCGCGTCTTCGGCCCCGCTGAGAAGCCTCTGGCGGCGCGTATCGCCTGCACGCTGGAGACCGGCCGCACCCACCAGATCCGGGTGCACCTGGCCTCGGCCGGCGCGCCCTGCCTGGGCGACCCGACCTACGGCTCCGGCCCGCCGGCGGAGAAGGTCCGCGCCGCGATCGCCGAGGCCGGCCTCGCCCGCCAGGCGCTGCACGCCGCCGTCCTGGGCTTCCGCCATCCGGTCACCGGTGAGACCCTGCGTTTCGAGAGCCCGCTGCCGCCGGACATGGCAAGGCTGCAGGCCCTGCTCGAGACGCTCTGACCTGTTTCAAGACCGCCTCGCCACGTCCCGCGCGTGACCACCGGGCAATAATGCCGCCCTCATTTGGCCGGGCTGGCCGGGCACGAAGTAAGCTGAGCCTTTCGGGGGAAATCGGCGAGCCGCCCTGGGCCTCGCCTGCGAATGAGCCGCGCGTGATCCTTGAAGACCTGCGCCAGCCCGGCCGGGCGGCTCTGGCCGCGACCCTCGCCGCCGGGGCGAGCCTCGCCGCCCTGTTGAGCGCGCCGGCCGCCCTCGCCGCGCCGCCACCGGCGCCGGCTGCGGCCTCCAAACCCGCCACGGTCTCCGAACTGGTGGTCACCGGCGAGCACAGGGAGCCCGGCGAAGCGGTCGGCGACATCAAGCCCGACCTGCAGCTCGAACCTGAGGACGTCGCCGCCTATGGCGTCAGCACCATCACCGACCTCCTCGACGAGCTCGGCCCGGAGATCGGCGGCAATTCCGGCCGCGGCGGCGAGGGCCCGGCGATCCTGATCAACGGCCGGCGCATCTCCGGCTTCAACGAGATCCGCAACCTGCCCACCGAGGCGATCCTGCGCGTCGACATCCTGCCGGAAGAGGCCGCGCTGAAGTACGGGTTCTCGGCCAACCAGCGCGTCGTCAACATCGTGCTCAGGGACCACTACGGTTCCGAGCTGGTCGAGCTGGCGGGCGGGGCGGCCACGGCGGGCGGGGCGGCGTCCGGCCAGGCCGAAGCCGGGCTCACCCGTATCTCCGGCCAACACCGCCTCAACCTCGACCTGAAGTACGATCCCCACGCCTCGCTCACCGAGGCCGAGCGGGGCGTCACGCCGCTGACGTCCGGCCCGGCCCTGGACCTGACCGGCGCCCCTGTCGACGACCGGCGCTTCCGCACCCTGGTCGCGGAAGGCCAGAAGGTTTCCGCCAACGCCGTCCTGACCCGGCCGATCTTCGCGGACATCAGCGCCACCGTGAACGCGACCTTCGAGGCGACCTCCAGCAAGTCGCTGCGCGGATTGCCCAGCGTCCGCCTGGCGACGCCGGCCGGCGACGAGGTCGACCGCCTGGCGACCGGCTTCGGCGCGCTCGGCCAGGAGTCCGCCAACTGGACCGGCCATCTCGGCGTCAGCCTGAACCGCGACCTGGCCAAATGGCGGCTGGCGCTCACCGGCAACTACGACCACGCCGACAGCAGCGACGAGAACGACGGCGGCCTCGACGCCTCGGCCCTGCAAGCCGCCGTCCTCGCCGGCGCCGTCACCCTGACCCCGACGGGTGCGATCCCGGCCGAGCTGCTGGTCCAGCGCGCCCGCGACACCGGCCATTCCAAGTCCGACACCGGCAATCTCCAGTTCATCGCCTCGGGCCCGACCCTCACCCTGCCGGCCGGACAGGTCAGGGCCAGCTTTCGCCTCGGCGCGACCGGCAGCGGCTTTTCCTCGCGATCCGAGCGGTTCGGCTTCGGCCAGTCGCTCGACGTCTCGCGCAGCACGGCGAACGCCCAGGCCAACTTCGACCTGCCGATCACCAGCCGCAGGGCCAACGTCCTGCCGTGGCTGGGGGACATAACCCTGAACGGCAACGTCGCCGTCGATCACGCCTCCGACTTCGGAACCCTGACCACCGTCGGTTATGGCGTGCATTGGACGCCGTTCACCGGCCTGAGCATCCTGGCGTCCCACCTGCGCGACCAGGCCGCGCCCACCCAGCAGCAGCTCGGCGCGCCGCTGCTGCTTACTCCCGGCACGCGGATCTTCGACTACGTCACCGGTCAGACGGTGGACGTGACCCAGGTCTCCGGC
>Ga0207652_10005107_pt1 | contig 10654 bp, 7 predicted proteins | sample KBSC63BmetaG_FD_184334 | JGI IMG/M metagenome (GOLD analysis project Ga0207652, IMG submission 184334) | Corn rhizosphere microbial communities from Kellogg Biological Station, Michigan, USA - KBS C6-3B metaG (SPAdes) (version 2) | ecosystem: Host-associated > Plants > Roots > Rhizosphere ...
GTGTTAAGCGCCGCATTGGCCAATGCATAGTGTCCTGACCATCCACAACTTACAATGTTCGGTGAGGACGCCGGCCAGGAAAGTAAGGGCTTTTGTGCTTCGATTGGCGCAAATATTTGCTTACACGCATGGCTTTACTAAGAGATACTACGAAGAAAGAAGACCTGCCACAACACAAGTTTTAATAAATTTAAGGGAGAGATGGTTATATTATCTAAATTGTGAAAACCAGGCACTGAAGAAGTCTTTAAATTCCTTGCTTGTTATAACTACCAAAATACACTATGTCAGAAATAAACAGTAACTCACGACTGGAAGCTTTTTGCGATGGTGTATTTGCCATCGCTATTACATTATTAATTATTGAAATTAAAATACCACCAATCAGTTCTGTGCATACAAGAGCGGAATTATGGATGGCGTTTGCTCAGGAGTTGCCCGCCTGGTTTGCATTTTTACTTAGTTTTACTTTCATTCTAATTTCATGGGTAAATCATTCACACACATTCCAGTTAGTTGGCAAGTCATCATCTAAATTTATTTATGCAAACGGGTTATTATTGCTATCCGTTGTTTTGGTGCCATTCATTACGGCGGCTGTGGCTGAATATATCAGTGCCGCTGAAAGCGGTTTAGCACAACCTGCCATTGTCTTGTATTGCGCAGTGATCCTGTTAAATAACATTGCATGGAATTTGATAATATACACTTGCATGTTTAGCGAATCATTACTAAAGCCGGGTGTAAATATTAAAAAGATAAAGAAACAAGCGCTCTATATACGTTATGGGCTTGTTTTGTATGGCGTTATTTTTAGTTTATCATTTTGGTTTCCCTTAACCGCTTTTACCATTATGTCTCTATCAGTTGTTATGTGGTTAATTCAAGGTATAGCTATTAAAAAAGAAAATATGATCATATAATTTGTAATACGCAGATTTACATAGTAGCGGGATTAGGCCAAACAAGTACACATTCTATACCGGGCCAGGGAGGACACTGGCCAGGAAAGTGGGAAATTATAAAGCTGGACACTTAATTCTGTGATGTACTTCTAATGGCATAGATACCAGCCGGACAGAAGCAATGCAGCATACCTGCATCAGTGGGGAGAAAGAAGGGACACAGTTTAGTAAACAGACACCTTCTTTTTCCACCCGGATAAAGGTTTTATACGTTCCAGCAAAGATTTTAGTCGTTCCAGTGTAAATACTATTCGCTCCAGCAAAGATTTTATACGTTCAAGTGAAGAAGTTAGTCGTTCCAGCAAAGATTTTATGCGTTCAAGTGTAAATATTGTTCGTTTAGGTGAAGATATTATGCGTTCAGGTGAAGAAGCTATGCATTCAGATGAAGAAGCTATGCATTCATGCAAAGACATTATGCTTTCAGATGAAAAAGTTATGCGTTCAGGTAAAGCTGCTATTCGTTCAGGTGAAGGTGCTATTCGTTCAGGTGGAGATGCTACACGCTTAAGTGTAAGTTCTATGCATTCAGATGTTGGTTCCATGCGTTTAGAAATAGATTCTTCTGTCTTAACCATGCTTTGTGAGTGGAAAAGCTTTGCAGATTATGAGTTAGTTGGGGTTAGTTAGGGTTAGTTTAAAACCCTTTTAATATGGCATAAGCATGGCTAACGCACATGGCTAATCGAGAGAGCCCGCGCCAGCAAAATGCCCCTGTGTTATTACAGGCTTAGCTTTTTCATATCCAGCACCGTAGCAGCTGGCGTGTAGCCCCTTACTTTAAACACCTGCTTATTGGCAGGCAGATAATCAGGCCCGCCACCCCGCCGTGTATAAATGGCAATGGCGGCACGGCCACCGGGAGCACCAATAAAAGGCGATGGATATGCTTTTACAATGGCAACATCTGTCATGGGTATGGTGGCAACCTCCTGGGCGGACACCCTTACTTCATCCACAAAAAACGCTACCGGGCTGCCCCGCCACCTGGCCATGCCTCCGTTGAAGCCACCCTGTATTTGCAAACCAGCCACCCTGCCCTGCAGGTAAGAGAAGATATTGGAATAAGCCATGGCACTGGGGTCGTCCATAACGCTAAGCACCCGCTCGTCGCCCGACTTGAACAAGCTACTAACATACTTTTCGTTGAACTGCTGCGCCGGGCTTGTGGCCGTACCCTTTACCACCACTCCCGGCAGCAAAGTACCCCTGTCTGCAAAAACTGCTTGCGAAGCTTCAACGGGCCGGTTAAGGGTTGACCGCACTGCTGCCGGCGGGTTACCTATGTAAAAGGCCTTGCCAGCCACGACCACAGGTTCATAGCTGGAATCGAGTTGAGTACTGATGCGGATATTCAGCGGCTCTTTATTGTTATTTGTTCGGGAGAAAGCCATTAGGGCATTGTCTTCAAATAGCCAGTTGCGGATAGCAAAGCTGCCGTCCTGAGCAACGGGCACTTCCTGTTCAGCCCAGTCGCTGGTTTTGGTGAGAAGCATGGCTTGTATACTTTCGTTATTCTTAGCGTTTTGTATTTTGCCTATCACCTCAAAAAAGCGTTGCTGCAAACCCGCCAGCAACGTATACTTGCCGCGTGGCAGCGAATCGGGTAAATACAAGGCACCGGAAGCCTGGCCGTTGATCATCGGCCAGCGCAGGCGGGTACGCAACCCTTCTTCATTTTCAATTATCAGCTGCAGCGTAGCCAGGGATTGCCCCACTTTTTGGCTACTGCCATCTTTATAATTTACGGTTACTAATAACGAGTCGCCGGGTTGTAAGATGTTTTTGTTGAGTTGTATATCCAACTGGCCTTTTGCCTGTTGTGCCTCTACGGTAAATCCCATCAGCAAAAAGGTAAAAAAGCATAAACAAATGTTTTTCATATTAACCTTTAATACAATATTTGCGCCAGCAGCCATTAATAAGTTGGAAAAAAAAGATAAAGTTTAAGTGGTTTTTCACCTGCTCTATGCACGGCCTTGTGCTGGTGCAGTCCCTGTTGTGTAGAGTCATTGTTGTTCTTATCAAATATGTTCCTTGTTCTACCAGCTGACGGAGGTAGTGCTTCTAATGGCACAGATACCCCAGCCGCACAGAAACCATACAGTTTCTGGTATATCGAAGGATTGAAATAATAATTATTATCAATCAGGATTTTTGTTCTGCAGGCAATTTTGATTGAATATATTCTGACTGTTCCGTTAAACCGGCAGCTTTCTTTTTATCAAGCAATTCTTTTAAAGCGCCATTTATATAAGGGTCAGTAAAATAATGATATTGTGTTGGAATATCTCCACGGATTTTTGTTACAAGGTCAACGCCTTTTTTTAATGTATCAGTGTTTTTTACATTTTTCAAAAAACTTATAAAAGGCTCAAGCATAAAATACTGTTGGTTGCCGAATGGCAATTTTTTTAATACAGTGTAAAGCGAATCGAATTTGCTTTCATCGCTAAAACTAACCATGACGTTTTTTAAAACACCTTTAGCTGGCATAGTTGATAACATTTTCGTTTGTTCCGCGGCAGCATCAGCATCTATTTTACCTAATGCTTTTAATGCATTGCCTGCAACTGTATAGGAAGAATCGCCAATAGCTTCAATAAAGATTGATTTGTAACCCGGGTTTTTATATTTACCCAAAGCCTCTATTGCATCGGCTTTTATTATTTTGTTTGATTCAGTTTTTGCAGTATTCATTACAGAAGCTTCAATAGCATTTTTTACAGTATCATTATCGAGGTTCAACTGAGTAAGTAAAGCATCTTTTATTCTCCACGATTTATCACTTAAAGCTCTGTTCAAAAAGTCTAAAGCCTTTGTCTCTGTTGGATGTTTCAACGCAAAAACGATTGCTTCTCTTCTGTCAACATACAATCCTGCTTTGTTATATTGATAGATAAACTCATCCAGTGTTTTATTATCTGTTTTTTCGCAGAGCAAAATTTTATCTGCATCAACATTTATCAGATCTGGTTTTGTATTTGTAGGAAAAGAAAATGTATCTGTCCGGTTTTGCATCCAGACATTATAGCGTTTCTTACTACCACCTTCATACACATCAATTGCAAAAGGAAGCCTGAATGGATTAACAGCTTGTGTTTGCTGCATAATAATCTTCGCCGTTTTGTTTGTATTATCATACTCATAATCTATAGTAAGTTTTGGATGACCGACACCATAATACCATTGATTCCAGAACCAGTTTAAATCCTGGCCGGTAACCTGTTCAAAAGCCAAACGCAAATCCTGCGCTTCGGCCTTACTGAATTTATGTTGTGTGAGATAAACATTCAGCGATTTAAAAAAAGCACTGTCACCAACATAATGGCGCAGCATGTTTAATATACGTCCGCCTTTGGGGTAGCTTACATTATCAAACACATCATCTTTGTCGGCGTAATAAAAGCGAACCAGGGTTTTTGATGTATCATCAGGGTTGCCTAAATAATTTCTTAGCGCCTTGTTGTTGTAACCATCGCCTTCATCCTTTCCATATTTATATTCATACCAAAGCGTTTCGCTGTAATCTGCAAAAGATTCATTCAATGTTATGTTGCTCCAGCTTTCGCAGGTTACATAATCGCCAAACCATTGATGAAATAATTCATGAGCGATAACCCACTCACCTGTATTTTCTTCAGCCAGTTGTCTTGCATCCTGCTCAATAAACTCGCCGTGCAACGTGTTACTGGTATTTTCCATTGAAAAACTTTCATCGTCTTTACCAACAATCTGCACATACTTTGGCCAGGGATAATCAACACCGGTAATTTTTGAATAGAATGCAATCATCTCAGGTGTTAAACCAAATATTCTGCGAGCCAGCGGCGCATATTCTTTCTCTACATAATAACTTACTTCTTTCCCTTTGTAACTGTCTTTAACAATGGCGTAATCGCCTACACCCATAAAAAATAAATAAGGTGCATTGGGCAAATCCATTTTCCATGTATCGGTGCGTGTGCCATCCGTATTGCTTTTTTTATTTACCAACAATCCATTACTCATCGTAACATATTTCGCAGGCACCGTCATACTTATTTCCTGTGTTGTTTTTTGATTGGGTTTATCTATTGTCGGAAACCATGCAGAGTTAAATTCGCTTTCACCCTGTGTCCATATTTGTGTGGGTTTATTTTTATCTTCTCCCTTCGGATTTATAAAATATAAACCTTTGGAACCGGCGACCGAATTAGCCGAAAGTGTGCGTTCATCAGGCCTTGAGATATAGTCAATATAGACGGTGTAATTTTCATTTGCTTTATATGTTTTATCTAAAGTGATAAAAAGATTACTGCTGTCATACGTATATTTCAAAGGAATATTTTTACCTGATTTAACAATGGCAATTTTGTTAATCGTCATACCTTTTGCATCAAGGTTTAATGAGTCTGTTGGATAAAAATGCGGATGCAGCGTTACCCATTCTTTACCATACATCCATGATTTATTAAAATCAAACCTCACCTCTAATTTAGTATGAACAAGGTCGTTGATTTTTGTGGCTGTGGCACGATAGATTTTTTTCCAGGGGTCTGTTTTCGTTGTATCTGATATTTGTGACTGGGCAACAAAACAATCAAGTAAAAAAGCAAACGCAATCAATTTTTTCATAATGAAATTTTAGCATGATTTCTTTATCAACATGATTTGTCGAAGGCTCCATCTTTTTCTTGTGTGACTTTAGGGACAAGCATTAATGAAGTTACAATAAATAATGGGCTTTTCTGCTTCGATTGCCGCAATGTTTGCCTGCACACATGGCTTTGAGAAACAGACATATCTGCACCAGCGGGGAAAGCTGAAGAATCGAAATATAGTGGTGCAATAAATTATTATGGTGGCAAAGGACTTTTAGAAATTATAAAGCTGGACACTTAATTCTGTCATGTACTTCTAATGGCACAGATACCCAGCCGCACAAAAGCCCTGCTGCATATCTGCCAGTGGGAGAAAGCTGTCACAGGAGCTGTGAAGGCTGTCACAGGGCACTATCCGTGAGTCTGTTCAACGAACTGTGTCAAAATCATAAATTCAAAACACAAATCTTTTTGCTACAACTCACAAGTATGGGTTACGCACACTGCCATGCGGCCAAACTTGCACTAACGATAGTAAAGCATAACATTTTGTCGAATGATCTTTATTATGACTGTTTTTCGTGAGATATTCTGTCCTGGTTGTAATATCAATTAAAACTGGTTATTTTTAAGTAACTAAAACTTTTGTTATGAGATCGAGAATCCACTTCATCCCATTACTGGGAATCTCTTTGCTGTTGATGTCTGCAACGATTGTAAAGAAGGACACTGCTTACACCGGAAGCACGCTTGTGATGCCATCCGTTCCTTCAACTCATGTTAAAGCGCACAAGCTTAATTTTTTTCAAAGGCTTGCCTTAAAGTATTATTATCTTAAAAAGAATAAATTTAAAAACGATATTAATGCCGACAAGCTTGCATCTACCTCATTGGTGCTCGGCATCAGTGCCTGCGGGGCGATCCTTCTGGGGCTTTTTATACCATACCTTATTCTTGCGGCCGTTCCATTAGCAATTGCAGCTATGGCAACAGGCGGCAGCGCTGAAAGAAATCATACCCAGCTGATAGGCAAAGCCAGGACAGGTAAGGCACTTGGACTGGGAGCGTTAATTGCGTTTGGGTTAATTCTTGTGCTTGCGGTAATTGTATTAGCAGCTTTTGTGTCGAGCCTTTAACCGTAGCAGCGGCTCTTTTATAATTTAATGTTTATGCGAATAAATGAAACATGTGTTTGTTTATTTTGAAAGTGTCTTGTCCTAAAATAGGTTTACACAAATTAAGTGTAAATGTATAATTCAAATGAGTTTGTAAGTAAGGCTTATTACAGCCTTGAACTAAAGCATCAGATCTGCAAAGATCATATAGAAAATGGTCTTCGCTTAAGGGATTGTGTCAATAAATACAATCTTACTTGTCATTCCCTGGTGCATGTCTGGTTGCGAAAGCTAGGTTATGTCGAGAGTACAGGCAGGCGAACAAGAAGTGCGTATATTGGCATTGAAAATTTTCAAACATTGCCAGATAAACACAAAAAGAAACAATCATTAACTCCGGAGCAGCAGCAGATTGAGCTTCTTAAAAAGGAGCTTGAAGATGCTAAATTACAGGCTGAAGGCTATCGAAGAATGATAGAGATAGCAGAATCCGAACTTAAGATTCCGATTAGAAAAAAGCCCAATACCAAATAATCCATGAATTAAAATGCAAGTACTCTAACGTAGGCCTGTCACGTATTTGCAGATTATTTGGTATCACCCGCCAGGCATATTATCAGCATTCATGGGAAGCCGAAAGCGTGCAAACGGCTGACTTATTAATATTAAGCAAATAATGGGCTATAAGAAAAGAACATAGAATAATGGGTGCAAGAAAACTGTATGATTTGCTGCAGCCCTTTATACTGGAGCATAGTATAAAAATGGGAAGAGATGCTTTGTTTGACCTGTTGGCTGCCAACAGGCTGCTGGTAAAGAAAAGAAAGCGAAAAGTACAAACAACTTATTCTAATCATTGGCTGAGAAAGTATCCGAATTTAATCAGGGATTTTGTCCCTGGAGCCATTAACCAGTTGTGGGTAAGCGATATTACTTATTGGAAGATAGCTACAGGTGAACATCTTTACATCAGCTTAATCACAGATGCCTGGTCCCGCAAAATTGTTGGCTATCATGTGGCAGAAACGATGGAAGCTATCCAAAGCATTCAGGCGCTGCGAATGGCACTTGCAGCCCTTGGAGGGGCTGCCGTGTCATTGCAGCTCACACATCACAGTGACAGGGGAATACAATATTGCAGCGGCAAATATGTAAAGCTATTGCAGGACAATGGCATCCAGATCAGCATGACTGAAAAAGGAGACCCGTTAGAAAATGCAATAGCTGAAAGAGTGAACGGAATAATCAAGGAAGAATACCTGAACCACTATCAAACTGATAATTTAGCCGAAGCAAAAAAACAACTACACAAGGCTATTGGCCTGTACAACAACGATAGGCCACACATGAGTATCGGCAATTTAACCCCGAATAAATTACATAACAATCAAAAAACAAATCCTCAGAGGTTATGGAAAAACTATTTTAAAAAAAGAAATACTTTTGAAACCAAAAATGAAAATCATCCTGTAAACCTATCGCAGGATTTATCTATTAACCTGTAAACTTTTTTTAGGACGAGTCACTTCATTAAAAGCACAAGCCGAGGCTTGCGCTAACGAGGTATGAAAATTATACTTCCTACTCATAAATTAAAAGTATACTTGACCAAGTGGGGGTAACCGCATACATCGCATACTATCTTAATAGCATCACAGTTCCGTGTTTAGTGTTAAATGCATCACCTCTAAGTTTGTATTTACATATCCACACAAATACGTTTGAATCTTGTTGTAGCCCTTTATAATTACCATCCCAGCCCTTTGATATATTGGTACTTTCAAAAACCGACTGACCCCATTGATTAAATATGGTGAATTTATACGAATCTATATTTCCAAAGAGCAGCGGCTTAAAATTATCGTTTATGCCATCGCCATTTGGTGTAAAAGCATTAGGAATGTAAAAACCTTGTTCGCAATCTTTGGATGATATAACAACTGTATCGTAATCTTTGCAATTGTTGTTATCCGTTCCCTCTAACCAATATACACCAGGGGAATTTACATTTATTGAAGAAGACACACTACTTGTGTTCCATAAATAGTTTTTAAAAGCAGTTGTAGATTTTAACACAATACCAGTGTAACTACATACTGCTGTATCTTTTGGTAAAAAACTCCTTACCTTAGCGAAAACCTTAATTAATATGGTGTCAGATGATATATGATTACACATGTCACTGACCCGCAGATAATAAGTTCCGGGCTTTTCGGCTAAGTAAGTGGAATCTGTAGAACCATTCTGCCATAAGTAAGACTCAAATGGATAATGTGGACTAAGCAAAATGTTACCTCCTTCACAAATTGTCTCGTTATCTCCGAGGCTTACATTTATGGGTTTCTGGATTACAATTGGTATGGCGTTACTCACGACATTTGACTTTAAGGCACAAGTGGCGCCGGAAATTAAATTACATGTAATCGTATCGTCGTCGGCAAGCAAGTTATCAGTATAAATTGAAGAGTTTGAACCAACAGGTAGGCCATTCTTTCTCCACTGGTAGACTGGTGATGTGCCAGCGTTAGTAATAACTGCGTTAAAGCTTACGTCTGCACCTTCACAGATATTTTTAGTAGAAGCGTCAATTTCGATAGAGGGAGTAACTACCGGATTTACTCTAATAATTACCGTATCGCTAAAGGCCTGCCTGCGCTTTGAGCAGATTTCCTGCGGGGTAAGGATACAAAAAATGAGATCGTTATTGTTCAAAGTACTATCAATGTATATTGTACTGTCCATACCTACATTTTCACCATTCTTTATCCATTGAAATGAAGGACTTGAACTGCCCCCGGTGGTGGTTGCTGTAAAAACCACAATTGTACCCCGGCATATAGATGACGAAGAAGCACTTATTGAAATAAATGGATTTATAACCTTTTTTACGTTTTCTATTATTGTATCACTTAACGTTATTGGCTCAATAGCACAACCTGCATTGCTTGCAAGCCTGCAAACAATTGAATCACCATCGTTTAATGAATTAGTCGTATAGTTGCTGCTATCGGTTCCCGTGTCCACACTATTTACAAGCCACTGGTATGTCGGATTTGATCCCCCATTCATGATTGTTGAATGAAATGTTACTGCTGCTCCAGAACAAATACTACTATCTGAAGTGAATATTTTAATAGATGAAATACAAGGTGGCGGACCAAGTTTTATTACCCAAAAATCATTACTTCCTTTATTACCTGTAAGGTCACCGTCAACGGAAGTAGAAACACCCGCCAGGATATAGCCGCCGTCCGATGTTTGTTTTACCGAATGAGATTCTTCATACGACGTGCCGCCAAGACATTTTTGCCATTCCAATGTACCAGCATTGCTAATTTTTACAAGCCAATAGTCATTTTTTCCTTTCAGCCCTTTGACATCTCCATCAGTTGAATAACTTTCACCGGCTATGATATATCCTCCATCCGCAGTTTGTTGAATTTCATTTGGTATTTCAAGACTACTTCCCCCATAGCATTTTTGCCATTGAATGTTGCCCGAAATATCCAATTTGGCAACCCAGTAATCTAAATCTCCATGCCAACCAGAAACGTCTCCATCGTTTGAATTTGTATATGAAACTATGATATACCCGCCATCAGTGGTTTGTAATCCCGAGAACCCAAAATCAGAACCAGAACCGCCTAAACATTTTTGCCATTGTAAAATCCCAGCCAGGTCAAGTTTTATTACCCAGCAATCAGCATAAACGGCACCACCATTCTTAATATGGCTTCCGTTTATATCCAATCCATCAGGAGATTCAGTCCAACCTGTAACCATAAATCCTCCATCAGATGTTTGTTGAACTGAATAGGCAGTTTCATCAAGAATACCTCCATAAGCTTTATCCCACCCGATACTTCCAGTACTAGTTAGTTTTATTACCCAAAAATCTGTTGTATAATTAAATATGGGACTCTCGTGATAGCCATGTACATCGCCATCCTGGGAGTCTGTCTCGCCTGCCATAATATAGCCTCCATCCATT
>Ga0207652_10005109_pt1 | contig 10652 bp, 6 predicted proteins | sample KBSC63BmetaG_FD_184334 | JGI IMG/M metagenome (GOLD analysis project Ga0207652, IMG submission 184334) | Corn rhizosphere microbial communities from Kellogg Biological Station, Michigan, USA - KBS C6-3B metaG (SPAdes) (version 2) | ecosystem: Host-associated > Plants > Roots > Rhizosphere ...
ACATCAAAAGATGTAAGCCTTTCAGCATCGCAGAACACTGAAAATCAAAAAATAAATCTTTCAGTTGCGGTAAGCAAAGCTTTTTATGACATCATGCTTACTTCACAGCAATTGAAAGTGATAGAAGAAGATATTGTACGCAATAATCAAAGCTATAAAGATGCGTATTATCAATATCAAAGCGGCATTGTAGATAAGACAGATTACCAAAGAGCTACCATTGCTTTAAATAATGCAAAAGCGCAAAAAAAATCTGGAGATGAATCTTTGAAAGCAAAGTATGCTTATCTCGAAGAACTGATGGGATATCCGGATTCACAAAAAATTGAATTGGCTTACGACACTACGCAAATGGAAAAAGAAATTTATATAGATACTTTGCAAAATATTAATTACAATAGCCGGATTGAAATACAACAATTAGAAACCCAAAGAACCTTGCAGCAATACAACCTGCAATATTACAAATGGAGTTTCCTGCCTAATGTTTCTGCTTTTGGAAATTATAATCTTAACTTTCTTAACAATCAATTTTCAAAAATATACAGTGCTGCATACCCTAACTCTTTTGTTGGCATAACGCTTACGCTGCCAATATTCCAGGGCGGAAAAAGATTACAGCAAATTAAAGAAGCACAGCTTGAAATCGCACAGGCAGACAACAATATCAGTAGCCAAAAAAATACTATCAATACCCAATATCAAAGTGCAATGGCTGCCTATAAAAGCAACCTATATAATTTCTTAAGCCTGAAAGAAAACCTTTCATTAGCTAATGATGTGTATGAAGTGATAAGGATGCAATACAGGGCAGGTGTAAAAGCTTATTTAGATGTGATTACTGCTGAATCAGATTTGCGTACCGCACAAATTAATTATTACAACGCCTTATACCAGGTACTTTCAAGCAAAATAGACGTGGAACAATCATTAGGAAATATCCGCTATTAAATTAATAAAGTATGAAATTAAAAAACACAAATATTATTACGCTCCTGCTCACAATTTTTATTTTAACATCGTGTGCCAGCAAGAATAATGAACAACCGCAGGGGCCGCCGCCAGCGATTCCTGTAACAGTTGCAACGGTTACATCAACCAACGCTGTTTATTACGATCAATTTCCCGGAACCATTAATGCATTGGATCAAATAAACCTGACATCACAAGTCAGCGGTTACATTACCTCAATTAATTTTAAAGATGGACAGCGGGTAAAAAAGGGTCAGCTTTTATATTCGATAGATGCACAAATTTATAAAGCAAATTACAACCAGGCAGTAGCCAACCTTCAGGTACAAGAAGCTAATTTAATAAAAGCACAAAAAGATGCAGACAGATACAATGAACTTGCAAAGCACGATGCAATTGCTAAACAACAGGTGGATTATGCTAATGCTACTTTAGATGCCACAAAAAAACAAGTAGCCGCAGCCCAGGCAAATGTTGCGAGCGTACATTCTAATGTGCAGTTTACCAATATCTATGCGCCTTTCACAGGTACTATAGGTATTTCACAAGTAAAAAAAGGAACAGCAGTTGTGGCGGGACAAACTCTGTTAAACACCATTTCAACTAACAATCCTGTTGCGGTTGATTTTACAATAGATCAAAAAAATATTTATCGCTTTACGCAATTGCAACAAGATAAAAATATACTTAAGGATTCAGTTTTTACAATTGCCTTTGGCGATGAAATATACCCTTATCCGGGAAATATTAGTTTTATAGACAGGGCAGTAGATCCTCAAACAGGAACTATCAAGGTGCGGCTTACCTTCCCCAATGATAAGGACGTGCTGAAACCGGGTATGAACACTACAGTAAGAGTAAAAAATACAGCATCAAAAAATGCCACCATAATTCCACACATTGCAGTAAATGAGCAATTGGGTGAGTTTTCTGTTTTTGTAGTGGGTGATAGCTCAAAAGTTCATCAACAAAAAATTGTGTTGGGAACCCCTATAGGTGATAGTATCATTGTAAAGGAAGGATTGAAGGGTGGAGAAAAAATTGTGGTGCAGGGAGTTCAAAATATGCATGAAGGTACAGTGGTTAAGGTAAGTGAGTGATTAGTGAGTCAAAACTTAGGATTTAGGATTTAATAATTAATGTAAAAAATGATCGCAGAAACTTTTATAAAAAGGCCTGTTACGGCAATTGTTATTTCAATTGTGATTGTTCTGGTTGGTATTATATCGATCACCAATCTGCCGGTGGCTCAATATCCGGATATCTCGCCGCCCACCGTTTCGGTAAGCGGCAACTTCATAGGTGCTGATGCAAGCACCGTGGAGCAAACGGTTACTACTCCTCTTGAAACGCAGATTAATGGAACGCCGGGCATGACGTATATTACAAGCAACAGTACTTCCAGTGGCAGTAGCTCAATAAGCGCCACTTTTGAAGTAGGCACTGATGTAAATATTGCAGCTCTTGATGTACAAAACAGGGTAAATGTTGCACTTCCAACCTTGCCAGATGAAGTAAAAAGATTGGGCGTTACGGTTTTAAAACGCAATCCAACCTTTATGGAAGTCCTTGCATTTTATTCACCTAACGGAAGTCACGATGCAAAATTTATTAGCAATTATGTATCTATTTACATGGTTGACGCCTTGAAGCGTGTACCAGGCGTTGGCGATATTACTGTATTTGGAAGTGATTTTGGAATGCGCATTTGGTTGGATCCTGAAAAACTCGCTGCTCTAAAACTTACACCTGCTGATATAACAGCCGCCATTAATGAACAAAACCTGGAAATAGCTCCCGGAACTATTGGTGGTGTTCCGCAACCGGATCCTCAAAGTTTTGAATATAGTGTGTTAACCAACAGCCGGATTAATACACCCGACCAATTCAGGAACATCATTATTCGGTCTAATCCAGCAACGGGAAATATTGTTTATCTTAAAGATGTGGCCAGGGTGCAGTTGGGGCAATTTAATTATGGCAGTAATGCGCTTGTAGATGGCAAACCATCAACATTTTTGTTAATCTTTCAGGCGCCGGGCGCAAACGCATTAGCAACTTATGCGGGTGTTTCCAGGCAACTTGAAAAATTAAGAAAGACCTTCCCGCAGGATATAGATTTTTCCGTTCCATCAGAATCAGTTTCTGTGGTAAAAACATCATTGCACGAAGTGATCATCACGCTTTTGGAAGCGTTGGGCCTTGTTATAATTGTAGTTTTTCTATTTCTTCAAAACTGGCGTGCTACTTTAATTCCGGTTTTAGCTATTCCTGTTTCATTGATTGGTACATTTATCTTTTTTGTACCATTTGGCTTTACAATCAATACACTTACTTTATTTGCATTTATATTGGCTATCGGAATTGTAGTGGACGATGCAATTATTGTGGTAGAAGCGGTTCAGCACAATATTGACCACAATAATTTATCGCCAAAAGATGCTACCCGCAAGGCAATGAGCGAAATTTCCGCACCAGTTATTGCTATTGCTTTAATCCTGGCTTCCGTATTTATACCTGTAGGCTTTATCCCTGGAATTGTGGGAAGATTGTACCAACAATTTGCGATTACGATTGCTGTTTCGGTTATTATTTCTGCTTTTGTAGCTCTTTCGCTTACACCTGCTTTATGTTCTATAATGCTCAAACATTCTAAAGATGAAAAAGCTAAAAAGGGACTGTTGGGGAAATTCTTTTTTTCTTTTAATAACTGGTTTAGAAGGTTTACTAATTCTTATTCAAGAGGCGTGGCTCTTTGGATTAGAAAATGGCCTTATATTATCGTTTTGCTTGTGGTGATTTTTGTTGGATTATTTTTTCTATTCAAAGCAAAACCTACAGGGTTTATTCCGCAGGAAGATGAAGGGCGGCTTTATCTTACTTATGAAATGGCGGAAGGCGCTTCCACTACCCGTAGTGTTGATATGCTGACAGAGCTACAGAGAAGACTAAAAGATATTCCTGAAATAAGTGTGGCCGGAGGATTAGCAGGTTTTAACATCATCAGTTTTTCCAATAAATCCAATGTAGGAACCATGTTTATCCATTTAAAACCATGGGAGGAGCGCAAAGGCAGCTCGCATACACAGGATGCTGTGTTACAAAAGATTTATCAAAAAACGGCTGATATAAAGAACGCTAAGATTTTAGTGATAGCGCCGCCTGCCGTTCCGGGCTTGGGCCGTACATCGGGGTTCACTTTTGAATTACAACAAACAACCAGCACTGACGATATAGAACAGTTTTCCAAAGTAGCTCAAGACTTTGTAGCCCGGTTAAATCAAAGTCCTGAAATAGGCAGGGCTTATACTTTTTTTACTGCCAATACGCCAAGTTATCAAATAAATGTGGACCGTGAAAAAGCCAAGCAACTGGGCGTTTCTGTTGCTGATGTATATTCCACGATGTCAACTTTATTAGGAAGCAGTTATATAAATGATTTCAATTTATATGGAAGAAATTTTAGAGTAGTTGCCCAGGCTGATAGCAATTATAGATCTTCCCTGGCTGACGTTGGGCAATATTACGTTCGCAATAACGAAGGTAATATGATTCCCATGAGTTCCTTAATTACCAGTAAGCTGATAGAGAGCCCTACTGCTATTTCGCATTATAATATTTATCGGTCTATCGAAATAAATGGAAGCCCTAAAGCAGGTTACAGTAGCGGCCAGGCGATAGATGCCTTAAGGGAAGCCGCTGCAAAATATTTACCCTCCGGTTATGGATATGAATTTTCAGGAATGAGCAGTGAGGAAATAAAAGCCGGCAACAAAACAGCTATGATCTTCGCCATTTCTTTGGTATTCGTATTTCTTTTCCTGGCAGCATTATACGAGAGTTGGTCTGTGCCCTTTTCAGTTTTATTAGCGGTGCCTATTGGGGCGTTGGGATCTATAATAGCACTTACCTTTATCCCTAGTCTTACTGATAATATTTATGCTCAAATTGGTTTAATCACACTAATAGGGCTAGCGGCAAAAAATGCAATTTTGATTGTAGAATTTGCAAAGGAACGTGTGGATGCAGGAATGGATGTAATGAAGGCAACAATGTCCGCCGTTAAATTGCGTTTACGACCTATTTTGATGACGTCTTTTGCTTTTATTTTAGGCGTTTTGCCGTTGGCTTTCGCATCAGGCGCTGCCGCTGAATCGCGTAAAACCATTGGCTGGACGGTATTTGGAGGAATGCTTGCAGCCACTTCGCTTGCTATATTTATTGTGCCGGTATTGTATGTTATTATAACAAAAGCTGCATACGGTAAAAAGAAATTAGCCGAATTAAAAGCCGGATATAAGCCCGAAGAACATAAGGAATTTGAAGAAGATGAATAATCTGAATGAATAATATTTATTTATGAAACTAAGTCATAAAAGGAACTAGACAACCTTCTCTGTATTGACTCTTCTGCATTTACGCAATTAATTTACTTTTGCCGGCGTATGGAATTAAGAACGCAGGCATGGAAGACGTGGAAGTTATCTACCCCGATTATTTTTGGTGAGCTTACGCAAATGGCTTTAGGCATCATTGATAATATAATGGTAGGCTCTATCAGTTACAAACATCTTGCAGCGGCTGCTTTGGTCAATAGCGTAATGAACGTTCCTTTTGTGCTAGGCATTGGCATGACTATGTCTGTATCACAAACTGTATCAATGGCGCATGGGCGCAAAGACGGCTTAAAGGTTTCTCATTATTTATACAATGGTTTCTGGCTATGTTCCGTTGCTGCTATTGCTATAGCGCTGCTTTTAAATTTCAGTAAAAATATTTTATTTCATTTGGGGCAGGATCATGTGGTTGCTGTTTTAGCTGTACCATTTCTGCAGTTGATGGGGTGGTCAACCATACCTATGCTTATGTTTATTGTTCTTAAGCAATTTACAGATGGGCTTGAAAGAACAAGCACGGCGATGGTACTTTCTTTATCGGCATTGCCCATAAATATTTTTATTAACTGGCTTTTGATCTATGGCAACTGGGGCTTTCCACGGCTGGAATTAACAGGCGCTGGAATAGGAACGCTTATAACAAGAACTCTGATTTTAATTGTTTTTATTATTGTACTGCGAACGCATTCTTTATTTAAAAGATACATCGCTGTAAGAAAAAATCAGTGGAAACTAAAATGGCAAACTATAAAAGAACTATTGCATATTGGTGTTCCAAGCAGCATGCAGGTTGCTATGGAATCGGGCGCCTTCGCAATTTCAGGAATTATTATCGGTACACTGGGAGCAGTGCAACTTGCTGCACACCAGGTGGCTATTAGTTGTGCGTCTGTCGCATTTATGGTTTCATGGGGATTGGCGCAGGGCGGATCTATAAGAGTAAGCAATGCATGGGGAAGAAATAATTGGCTTGATATAAATGCAATAGGAAAAAGTACATTGATAAGTGGATTGCTGTATGGAATTTTAGGGGCAACATTTTTTATATGTTTTAGAAATATATTGCCTGCAGCATTTAATAAGAACGCAGAGGTACTTTCTTTGAGCGCTGTCTTAATGATGTATGCAGCAGTGTTCCAGATTTCTGATGCTACACAAGCTATTGGTGCAGGCTTGCTACGAGGTATTAAAGATGTAAAAATTCCAACGCTGTATATAGGCACAGCTTATTGGATAATAGGCATCCCTTTAGGTTGTATAATGGCTTTTATCTTTAAATTAGGCGCAGCCGGTATGTGGATTGGCTTCGTAGGCGGACTTACGTTTTCCTCAATGTTTTTAAATAAAAGATTTTTTAAAATGCTTAATAGGAAAAGGTTTGAATGATATTTTGAATTGAATTCACACCTAAGCAATTGCTGGCGTTTAAATTGTAATCAATGAACAACTTCTGGATAACTACCAGGAAGATTTGTTCCATTATATGACAAGAAATTACCAGCCTATTGGCTTTGCCAAAATAAATTAAAGATTTTTAGACAACTTACAAAGGCCTTACCCAGATATTCCTGAAGCTAATTGGCTTACTTTTATCGCCATGTGCCTGCAATTTGATTGGAGCAGGGCCATGCGCAGCACCTTCATAACTAGGATGGCCAATGTAAAGAGTCGGCCCTTTTAATTCAAAATTATTTTGAACCAATACTCCATTAAAAAATGCAGTTACTCTCGCAGGGCTTTTTAAAGAACCATCGTCATTAAAGCGGGGGGCTGTCCATACTACATCATACTGCTGCCATTCACCGGGGTGGCGATTAGGGTTTACTAACGGGGGTGACTGTTTGTAAATACTACCAGCTTGTCCGTTGGTATAAGTTTTATTAATATAATTATCCAGTATCTGCATTTCGTATCCTGCATCGCCCTTGCCTAGTGAAGCAAGAAATAATCCGCTGTTTCCTCTCCCTTGGCCTTCGCCTTCAATGTCTTTAGGCTCTTTCCATTCAATGTGTAATTGATAATCAAGAAACGATTGTTTAGTTTGTATATTTCCTGAGGTCTTTTTTACGGTAATGATTCCATTACTTACGTTCCAGTCTGCAGGCTTTGTGGTATCGCCGGCCAATACCCATTGGCTTAAATCTTTACCGTCAAATAAAATGACTGCATCAGAAGGTGCATCACCACAGGATTTGCCGGGAGTAACAACCGGGGGAACCGGTGTATAAAATTCAGTTTCTTCGGGTTTCATTTTTTGCTGTGCGTTAATAGAAGTAACGATCAGCATAAACATTGATGCAATTAAAAATATCTTTTTGTGCATTTTGGAATGGGAATTTATATTATGAATTTAATTTTTTTAAAGCGAAAGATGAATCGTTGCATTTACCTACTACTTATTACCTGCTACTTATCAAGAAAAGCTTCGGCATTCTTTTAATTCTTTTTCAGTATAAGCGAGGTTATATTGTTTTAGAACATCGGCTGGTACGCCATTCCATTGATTAGGCGTATTTCCCATATAGCCAACATCTTTACCGCCAATTTCTGATGTGTAAAAACCTGTAGCGGTTAAATTACGGATCAAATTGAAAAAAGTAACGCCTTGTTTCATTTCGGGCTTTGCTTTTTTAGGATAAGCTATTTGATCGACTATTTCAATTTGCTGGTCTTTTGTACAGTCAGTAAAAGCATTTTTATAACGGTCATAACATTGCAGATCGAGCCAGCGTAAGCCACCCCGCATTGGCACCTGGTGCTGAGGCATGTCCTTTACTATAAACTCGATAAAATCAGGAACCTTTGCGTCTGTTGCGCTACCGCTTACATCGTCTTTAGGAATAATAATATCCGATAAAACTGCAATAGTCGCCATTTCTTCAGGCGTAAAAAAAGTAGTGGAAGTCTCTTCTTTATAACGAGCAAGTTCTTCCTTCATTCGATTGATGCCTGTGGGATTATCTGCGTTGCTGCCTGTTGCAGCAGCTTTATCAGCACCAGATTCTTTTTTATCAGCATTTTTGCAGGCATCCAGCAATAATCCTGTTGATACAGTTCCCAGCGCAATCGCCTTTAATGATTTTCGTCTATCCATGACGTTAGTTTATTTATTGGTTTATTCGTTTATTGGTTTAATAGTAGTGGAACATCATATATCTCACATCGTACATTTTTAAATCTGATTTTTCTTCAATTGATCTACGATATATTCTGAAGTGCGCATTGATAATGCAAGTATCGTCCAGGTAATATTTTTATCGCCCTGCGAAACAAACATGCCGCCATCAACATTAAATAAATTCTTGCATTCATGCGCCTGCCCCCACTTATTTAAGGGTGCTTGCTTGGGATCATTTCCCATGCGAACAGTGCCTGCTTCATGAATAATATTTCCAGGTGCGTGTAATCCATAATTATTTTCAGGGCCATCATCGCCGCCCCAGGTAATTACAGCTCCCATTGAATGAAGAATTTCGGAAAATGTTTCTTTCATATGCTTGGCCTGCTTTATTTCATAATCCGTGTAGGTTGTATGAAAACGCAAAACAGGTATTCCATATTTATCTACAACATTAGGATCAATTTCACAATAGCTATCTCTTCTTGCAACGGCTTCGCCACGCCCCGCCATGCCTACATGAGCGCCAAAGAAATAACGGTAATCTTCTTTTAATGAAGCGCCATACCCACCGGCTTCTTTTTGCTTACCTTTTATTTTATAAGTTCCGTTTAAATTTTCAATGCCCCAATTAAATCCATACAAAGGCATACCAAAACCGCCACCATACTCAATATGGTAACCACGTGGAAAATCAAGTTTTTTATTATCCAGCCACCATGGTGTATAAACATGCATTCCTCCTACTCCGTCTTCGTTATAACGTTTACGGTCAAATAACTCTGGAATAATTCCGCCCATATCTGCTCCTGTGGAATCATGCAAATATTTACCTACTACATCGCTAGAATTGGAAAGGCCATTAGGATGCCTTTGTGATTTTGAATTCAATAACAACCTTGCAGATTCGCATGCACTGGCGCCAAGAATAACAGTACGCCCTGTTACCTGGTACTCCTGCATATCTGGTTTATGTACATAAGAAACTCCGGTAGCAAGCCCTTCCTTATCGGTTAAAACTTCACGTACCATTGAATCAGTTATCAGGTCAACGTTACCTGTTCTTAATGCAGGAATTATTAAAGCAGATGAGGAAGAAAAGTCTGCATATATTTTACAACTGCGCCCACATTGAGCACAATAGAAACATTCGCCACGATCATTATTAATTTTTTTGGTAAGAATAGAAAGCCTTGAAGGAATTACCGGAATGCCAATATTGGTTGCTGCCTTTTTTATAAATAACTCATGTAACCTGGGTTTTGGCGGCGGAAGAAAAAATCCATCAGGGTCATCTACCAAACCTTCATTGGTACCAAACACGCCAAGCAGCTTATCAATTTTATCGTAATAAGGTTTTACGTCATCATAACTTATAGGCCAGTCATCGCCAAGGCCGTCAATACTTTTTCTTTTAAAATCTTTTGGGCCAAACCGAAGTGAAATTCTGCCCCAGTGATTCGTACGACCTCCCAACATCCTGGCACGCCACCATTCCCACTTGGTTCCTTCAGCCTGTGTGTAAGGCTCACCGTCAATTTCCCATCCCCAGTAGCAGCCATCAAAATCACCAAACGGGCGAAACTTAGTGCTGGCGCCTCTTCGCGGAGACTCCCAGGGGTTTCTTAACTGATTGGAATCTTTAGCGGGGTCAAACATAGGGCCTGCTTCTATTAAACAAACTTTAAGGCCTGCATTTGCCAAAATGTAAGTAGCCATTCCGCCACCTGCGCCTGAGCCAACAATAATTGCATCGTACTTTTTAGGTTGGACTTTAATCTGGAATTTTCCCATATAAATGTAAAGAGTTCAGAAGGATAAATAATAAGAGAGCGTGAATGTAAAACTTATGTGATAAATTTTGAAATTTATTTTATGATTGGAAGAACGAGTTCTATTTTTTGTAAATAAGAAAAATTATTTTGAACAATTTCTTTTTATTTTAAAGACATTTCTTTTCAACAATTATCATTAATTATATTTGCAGCCCAAAATGAAATAACAATTTGACTCCGTAGCTCAGTTGGTAGAGCAGCTGACTCTTAATCAGCGGGTCCAGAGTTCGAGTCTCTGCGGGGTCACTTTTTGAGCTCACTTTTTAGTGAGCTTATTTTTTTATACCAAGTGAAACGAAAGGAAAAATTGTAACTGATTTTCGGTAATGT
>Ga0207652_10005115_pt1 | contig 10642 bp, 9 predicted proteins | sample KBSC63BmetaG_FD_184334 | JGI IMG/M metagenome (GOLD analysis project Ga0207652, IMG submission 184334) | Corn rhizosphere microbial communities from Kellogg Biological Station, Michigan, USA - KBS C6-3B metaG (SPAdes) (version 2) | ecosystem: Host-associated > Plants > Roots > Rhizosphere ...
TGGTGGTGGCGTTCTCGATCGCGGGCACCATCGACATCGACCTGTCGACGCAGCCGCTGGGCAAAGGCAAGGATGGCAAGGACGTCTATCTGAAAGACATCTGGCCGAGCAACAAGGAAATCGCCGACCTCGTCGCCAGCTCGGTCAACGCCGGCATGTTCTCGAAGAACTACGCCAACGTGTTCAAGGGCAGCGCGGAGTGGAACGCAGTGGAAACGCCGGAAGGCGACCAATATGCGTGGGATGAGAAGTCCACGTACATCAAGAATCCGCCCTACTTCGACGGCATGACCATGGAACTGCCGCGGCACGCGGACATCACCGGCGCTTACTGCATCGGCCTGTTCGGCGACTCCATCACCACCGACCACATCTCGCCCGCCGGCGCGATCAAGAAGGACTCGCCCGCCGGCAAGTACCTGATGGCGCGCGGCGTGGAACCGAAGGATTTCAACTCATATGGCTCGCGGCGCGGCAACGACGACGTCATGGTGCGCGGCACCTTCGCCAATATCCGCATCAAGAACCGCCTGCTGGATGGCGTCGAGGGCGGCTTCACGATGCACGTGCCGAGCGGCGAGCAGATGTCGATCTACGACGCCGCGATGAAATACAAGTCCGAAAAGACGCCGTTGATCGTGATCGCCGGCAAGGAATACGGCACCGGCTCGTCGCGCGACTGGGCCGCCAAGGGCACGCTGCTGCTCGGCATCGAGGCGGTGATCGCCGAAAGTTTCGAGCGTATCCACCGCTCCAACCTGGTCGGCATGGGCGTGCTGCCGCTGCAGTTCAAGGACGGCGAAAACGCGCAATCGCTGGGCCTGACCGGCAAGGAAACCTTCGCGGTCACCGGACTCGACGGTGGCGACGCCAAGTGGGCGCACGTGGTTGCGACGTCAAAAGTCGGCAAGAAGACCGGGTTCGATGTGCACGTGATGCTGCTGACGCCCAAGGAACGCGACTTCTACAAGCACGGCGGCATTCTGCAGTACGTGCTGCGCGATCTGGCGAAGAAAGCGGCGTAGGACACGCCCTCGTTGGGACAAGCCCGCATTCCGCGGGCAGCACCCCCGAACCCGTTGCTCTGTGGGGGCGTTTCCGCCGTACTGCAGCGGCTCACCCGGCGTTCGGGGGATTGGCGCCCCGCGGACTCCGGACTGCCGTCCTGCCCTTTTCCGGCGATTCGCCCTGGCGTTCGAGATCCGATGAAATCGTGCGGTGCTGCTCGCGCACCGCATCGCGGATGGCTTCATAGTTGGTCAGATGCTCCTGCAGCCACGTGAGCGACCGTGTGCCGAACAGCGCCGTTACCTTGCTATGCGGGCTGCATGTGGAGCCCGAAAACGCTGCGTTTTTCCAGGGCTCCGATTCCATGTCGGCGATGACGCTGCCGGGTCGCGACAGCAGGTCGCTGTTTTGGTCCAGATCCAGAAAGTCCCGTAAGCGCCTCCATTCCCCATCTGGATCGGCGATCAAATCTTCGAGGCACAAGGCGTGGTTGTTCGGCCGCCCCAGTCGCGCGACGTGCAACTCCATTGCGCGGTTCCAGCGCTTCGACCATTGGACGATGCCGCCGCGGAACCCGGCGGTCTGTTGGTGATAATGCATGTCCGCATCGGCCACTGAAGCAACCACGTCCAATCCGTCCCGCAGAACGTGCACGAACATCGCATCGGGAACGTGCAGCGCAATTTCATCGAGATAGAGCAAGTGATCGGGCGTTTTCTCCACCCAATGCGATCGTCCTTCTCGGCTGGCCACTGCATCCAGCAGTTTCACGTAACGTTTTACGCAAGCCGACCAACTTCTCGGCGCCGGCTTGCGCCACGGGTGCGCAAAATGCCGTTGCTCCAATTCCCGTAGGAGCCGCCTGCCCGAAGATCGAGCCAAGCCTGCGCGGTGATACCACTGCCGGTCGCTATGTGCCCCCAGGTCTCCCCAGCGCAACTCCAGGTCACCGAGCACTGCCCTCAGAAAGCAGGTTTCGCGCAGCGAGAACACATCGGGATGGCGGGCGATCATCGCCTGCACGAGCGTGGTGCCGGAACGCGGACATCCGACCACGAAAATTCGCCGCATCGCCCCTCCCGATTGCCACGCCGGATACGGATGGCAACACCTGGTTGACGGTCGATCGCTTCGGTTACACCTTACTATCCCAATGCGCGTTGTAACAGCGCCAATCGCTCCCCTCCAGTCGCCAGGCGGTGGTCATCGCGTAGATCGTCGATCGTTCCGGCAGCAGGTCGCCCGGTTTGCCGCCGGTCAGCACCAGGTTGAATTTCGCGATGATGCGGTTGCCGTTGTGCTCGAATGAGACCGGGCCAATCAACACGCCGGTTTTGTCCTGGCGCAACGCGCGCAGCGCGAGCAGGCGACGCAGGCTCTTGCGGTCGAAGTCGCCGTCGTTGCCGGTGAAATCGTCGCCCACGGCTGTCAATACACCCGACGTGTCGTTCGCGCGCGCGGCCGTGGCAGCCGAATCGATGGCCTGTCGAATCTGCTGCTCGGCCGGCGCGCGATGGCAGGCCGTGAGCATCGCCAACGCCAGCATCAGGCAAGCCATGCAGGCCGCCCTCACGGAGGTCGCTCGATGCACCCGTTGCCTTCGCGTAATTGCGTCCACGCGCTCTCTCTCTCGTTGACGATTGCCGCAATGCAGCTTGCCGCCTCCATGCTTATCGTGTCCAATGCTGGCAGTTCATGCAAGCGGTCACAGGAGGGAACGAGCATGCCCGACCCACGTCCATGGCTGGCGCACTATCCGCCGGGTGTACCGGCCGAAATCGACGTCGACGCCCTCCCATCGATTGTCGCGATGTTCGAGCAAGCCTGCACGCGCCATCCGCAGCGCCCGGCGTATTCGAGTTTCGGCGTCACGCTCACGTGGGCGGAGCTTGATCACCAGAGCGCCACGTTCGCGGCGTTCCTCGCGAACGAGTGGAAGCTCGGCAAGGGTGACCACCTTGCGATCATGTTGCCGAACTTGTTGCAGTACCCGATCGCGCTGTTCGGTGCGCTGCGCGCCGGCCTGACCGTCGTCAATGTCAATCCGCTTTACACCGCACGCGAGTTGCAGCACCAGCTGGAAGACTCCGGCGCGAAAAGCATCGTGGTGCTCGAGAACTTCGCCGCGACGCTGCAGGAAGCCATCGGCAAGACGCACGTGCAGCACGTCATCGTCACCTCGATCGGCGACCAGCTCGGTTTTCCCAAGGGCCCGCTGATCAGTTTCGCGGTGAAGCACATCAAGAAGATGGTGCCGCGCTGGTCGCTGCCGGGGCACCTTTGCTTCGGCGACGTGCTGCGCAAGGGCGCTGGCCTGCAGGCGCCCAAGGTGCAGCTCGGCCACGACGACAATGCCTTCCTGCAATACACCGGTGGCACCACTGGCGTCGCCAAGGGTGCGATGCTCACGCACGGCAACATGGTCGCGAACACGCTGCAACTTGCCGCCTGGGTGGGCGACCTGTTCACCCAGGGCGAGGAACACATCATCACCGCGCTGCCGCTGTACCACATCTTCTCGCTGACGGTGAACGCGATCCTGATGACGTACTTCGGCGGCGAGAACGTGCTGATCACCAACCCGCGCGATATCCCGGCGTTCATCAAGACGCTGAAGAAATCGCGCTGGAGTGCGATCACCGGCGTCAACACGCTTTACAACGCCCTGCTCCACCATCCGGATTTCGCGCAGGTCGATTGCTCACGGGTGAAGTTCGCGCTGGCCGGCGGCATGGCCGTGCAACGCGCCGTGGCCGAACGCTGGAAAAAGGCGACCGGCATTCCACTGATCGAAGGCTACGGGCTCACTGAAACCTCGCCGGTCGCCACCGCCAATCTGCTTAGCATCAAGGAATACACCGGTTCGATCGGCATGCCGCTGCCGTCCACTGACATCAGTCTGCGCGACGATGATGGCCGCAGCATGGCGGCCGGCGAAGCCGGCGAACTGTGCGTGCGCGGCCCGCAAGTGATGAAGGGCTACTGGAAGCGCCCCGAGGAAACCGCCAAGGTAATGGATGTCGACGGCTGGCTGCGCACCGGCGACATCGCGCGAATGGACGAGAACGGGCTTTTCTTCATCGTCGACCGCAAGAAGGACATGATCCTGGTTTCGGGTTTCAACGTATATCCCAACGAAATCGAGGACGTCGTCGCGCGCCATCCCGGCGTGCTGGAAGTCGCCGCGATCGGAGTGCCCGACGAGCATTCCGGCGAAGTGGTGAAACTGTTCGTCGTGAAGAAGGATCCCGCCCTCACCGAAGCCGCGCTCAAACGGTATTGCCACGACGAGCTGACCGGCTACAAGCGCCCCAAGTACATCGAGTTCCGCAAGGAACTGCCCAAGAGCAACGTCGGCAAGATTCTCCGGCGCGAATTGCGGGACGAGGAAAAGAAAAAATCCACGCAGGACGCTTGACGCTTTCGGGTTTGACGCGACAGAAATCCTTGCGGGGATGAATCGTCGCCCAATGCCGGCTAAATGGCGGGCAACCGACCGCATCGCATGCGTCAACTGCGACAATAGCATCGCGTTCTAATGCTCAGGTCATGTCGGCCGATCAGGAGAAGTCACCGTGAAACGCATTGCGACAACGTTGCTCGTTGCAAGTCTCATGGCCGCACCCATGCTGGCGCTCCCGCCAGCCGCCCAGGCCAGGGTGGATATCGGCATCGGCATTTCGGTCGGCATCCCGCCGCCGGCGCTGCCCGTTTACGCGCAGCCCGTCATACCGGGGCCGGGCTACATCTGGACGCCGGGCTACTGGGCGTGGGATCCGGATTATGGCGACTACTACTGGGTGCCGGGTACCTGGGTGATGCCGCCGCAAATTGGCCTGCTGTGGACACCGGGCTGGTGGGGCTGGTCGGACGGCTTCTATCGCTGGCACGGCGGTTACTGGGGCTCGCACGTCGGCTTCTACGGCGGCGTCAACTACGGCTACGGCTACTTTGGCACCGGTTACTCCGGCGGCCGTTGGCGAGGGCGCGATTTCTACTACAACCGCGCGGTCAACAACATCAACGTCACCAACATCCACAACGTGTACGTCAACAAGACCGTCATCAACAATGTCCACGCGAGCCGCGTGAGCTACAACGGCGGCCGCGGTGGCCTCGGCGCGCGACCGAGTGCACAGCAGCGCGCATGGGCCAGCCAGCGCCACATCCAGCCGACCTCGATGCAAACAAGGCAACGCGATACCGCCATGCGCAGCCCTGCACAACGATTCAAGGCCAATCAGGGACGCCCGGCCGTATTCGCCACCCAGCATGCGGGGAACTTTGCGGGGTCGCACGCCGTGCGCGCGCCGGCATCAGCCAACAAGATGGTCGGAGCGCCGGAACGTGCGCGCCCCACGGCCGCGGCACCGAACCGCAGGATGGTGCAGGCGCCCCACAATCGCGCGCAACCACCGCGACCCGCGGACCATTCGCTCCGCCAGGAACGTGCAACACCGTCGCGTGAGCGCGGACCCGTACAGGCCCCGCGCGAACGACCCCACCAGACACGGCAGCCCGATCAGCCGTTCCGCCAGGAACGCGCAACCCTGTCGCGCGAGCGCGGACCCGTGCAGGCCCCGCGCGAACGACCGCAGCAGACGCGGCAGCCGAATCAGTCGTTCCGTCAGGAACGCGCAGCACCTCCCCGCAGCGAGTCCCGGCAGCCGGCCGCGCGGCGTGCGCCGCCTCCACGCAGCAGTGATCACGGCAAGGGACGCCCTGACAACAAGAAGCATGACAGCGACGGCCCGGGGCACTGATTGCCGGGGCGACAACAAGACGAGGCGGCCTTCGGGCCGCCTTTTTTTCACGCCTGATTGGCGTCCTCGTCCCAAGGCTCGAGCGTGTCGGCATGGCCACCAAGCAGGGTCCACAACACAGCTTGCGTGTCCTCGGGAATGCGCGCAAAAGCCAGCGCGACATGCATGCCGCTGACGCGTACCACCTCGGCCATCACGTGGACGTTGATCTCGTCGCCGAACAGCATGTCGAGCACCCACACGTCACCCGGCCTGCCGTGCCACTCGGCCGGGCGCGCAAGGCGCACGCCGGTGGCCGAAATATCTTCGAGGTCGGTTTGCCATACATCGCCGCGCCGACTCATCAGGACCGCGGTCTGGCGCATCATCCTTGCGTGCCGGACGTGCGCGTCGGCCGCCGGATCCGGTTTGTAGTCGTTCGCCACGTTCAACATTCCCCTGTCACCTCGCATCTTGCGCTCCGCCGCGCGCGCGTAACGGCGGACATCCACGAACTGCTCCTGTTCATGAAGCAAGTTACGGGCCAAGATTCGGCCACGGGTACTGGACTTGGCGCCCTTTCGGCCTTACTCTAGTGCACGTATGGCCGGTGCAACCTTACCGGCATCGGCGGCGCCAGGCCGCCGCCAGCGGCTGCTTCGGCGGGCGCGACTTTCTCGCTTGCGGATGGATTCAGGGGAATTGCCCTTCCGGGGCACGCGAGAGGCTGGCGGTGCCGGCCCATGATGATTTGCGGATACACAGGCCAGGCAAGACGGATGGCACATCCGGTTGCAACCTGATGTTGAAGCTGCCGCGCTCGCTTTGCGGAGCGGCGGAACTGCAGCGGTGCCATGCGTTGCCCACGGCAGCGGCGCGCCACAAACGATGAACAAGCGATGCAGATCCCGGGTTGCGGCGCCAATGTTGCCGCCCGCCCGCTTATGACAAGTGCCGAATGAGCACCGAACCCCAATCCACCGAAACCGCGACCCTCGCACCGGCCCCGTCCCGCGCGGACACACCACGCCAGGAAGAAATGCCGTTGGCCGTGGTGCACGGCCAACCCGTACTCCAGATCCCGCAGGACCTGTACATCCCGCCCGATGCACTGGAAGTAATCCTCGAAGCATTCGAGGGCCCGCTGGATTTGCTGCTGTACCTGATCCGCCGGCAGAACCTCGACATCCTCGACATTCCCGTCGCGGAGATCACCCGCCAATACATGGATTACATCGACGTGATGCACGAGATGCGTCTCGAGCTCGCGGCCGAGTACCTGGTGATGGCGGCAATCCTGGCCGAGATCAAATCGCGGTTGCTGCTGCCGCGGCCGCCCGTGGAAGAAGGCGTGGAAGGAGACCCGCGCGCCGAACTGGTGCGCCGCCTGCAGGAATACGAGCGTTTCAAGAAGGCCGCCGAGGACATCGACACGATGCCGCGCATGGACCGCGACCTCGACAACGCGCAGGCTTTCGTGCCCGACCGCAAGATCGTGCGCCTGCCGCCCCCGGTTGACTTGCGCGAGATGCTGCTGGCAATGCGCGACGTAGTGCGTCGCGCGGAGCTGTCCGGCCACCACGAAGTCGAGCGCGAGCCCCTGTCGGTGCGCCAGCGCATGGGCGACGTCTTGCGCAGGCTGGGCGACGGCGCCTTCCACCGCTTCGAAAGCCTGTTCGAGACATCCGAAGGCAAGCTCGGCGTGGTGGTGACGTTCCTGTCGTTGCTGGAGCTGGCCAAGGACCGGCTGATCGAGATCATGCAGGACGCGCCGCTTGCGCCGATTTACCTGAAGGCTCGCGCGGTCGCGGACGCCACCGACTGACGGTACGGGGTTTTGCAAGACCATCCGCGCTCGATCGCGCCGTTTGACCGCTTCGCCTTCGATGGCGATTCGTTTCCGAAACTTCACGAGGCAGGTCCTCAACGTGGAACAACAAAACATCAACAACGTCGTCGAGGCCGCGCTGCTCGCGGCCCAGCAACCGCTCACGCTGCCGATGATCGCGGCCCTGTTCCAGGAAACCGACGACGTCAGCCACGAGGCCATCGCGCGCGCGCTGGAAAGCCTGACCGAAGCCTGCGAAGGCCGCGGAATCGAGCTGGTCGAAGTCGCATCGGGTTTCCGTTATCAGGTGCGCGAAGCGGTGCACCCGTGGGTGGCGCGGCTTTGGTCCGAACGCCAGACCAAATATTCCCGCGCCCTGCTGGAAACACTTGCGCTGATCGCCTATCGCCAGCCGATCACGCGCGGCGAGATCGAACAGGTGCGCGGCGTCGGCGTGTCGACCAGCATCATGCATACGCTGGAAGAACGCGAGTGGATTCGCGTGGTCGGCTACCGCGACGTGCCCGGCAAGCCGGCGCTGTTCGGCACCACGCGCCAGTTCCTCGATTACTTCAACCTCAAGTCGCTGGACCAGCTTCCAACGCTGGCCGAAATCCGCGAAATCGCCGACCCGCAACTCGCGCTGGCGCCCGAGGCATCCGCGATGCCGCATGAAATGGAAGCGCTAACCGACGCCGAATCTTCGGACGCGACCGCATCCGATGACGCCCCACGCCCCACCGAGGACGCTGTATGAGTTCCACTTCCCGTTCCCTTCTGACCCTGAAGCGGTCCGCGCAAGAACACGGCGGCGCGCTGGAAGAACGCCTGCACAAGGTGCTCGCCAACGCCGGATTGGGTTCGCGCAGGATGCTGGAGCAACGCATCGCGGAGGGCGAAATCAAGGTCAATGGCACGGCGGCCGAGACAGGATCAAGCGTGCGCGCGGGCGATCGCGTGGAAGTCGACCGCAAGCAATTCGTGGTCGCCACCGACCAGCATGAACACGCGCAGGTGCTGATGTACCACAAGCCCGAAGGCGAACTCACCACGCGCGACGATCCCGAAGGCCGACCGACCGTGTTCGAGAGCCTGCCGCACTTGAATGGTTCGCGCTGGATCTCGGTGGGACGCCTGGATGTGAACACCACCGGCCTGTTGCTGCTCACCACCGACGGCGAACTCGCGAATGCATTGATGCACCCCAGCCACGAACTGGAACGCGAATATCTCTGCCGCGTGCACGGCGAAGTGCCCGACGAGATGCTGGAAAAACTGAAAGCCGGCGTGGAACTGGAAGACGGCCCCGCGCGCTTCGACGAGATCCACGTGGTCAGCCGGGGCGGCAGCCACTGCTGGTTCCGCGTGGTCCTGCACGAAGGCCGCAACCGCGAAGTGCGCCGCCTGTGGGATTCGCAGGGATTGCTGGTCAGCCGCCTGAAGCGTATCCGCTACGGCAACGTCGAACTGCCGCGCGGCTTGCGCCCGGGCCAGAACCAGACGCTCGCCGAAGACGCCGTCAAGGATTTGCGCGCGGTCGCCGGCGCAGGGCCGGTGCAACCGACACTCACCCTGAAACCCGTGCTGCATCAGCGTCACACGGCGCGCGGCGTCACCGAAGTCAAGCCGGCCAGCCAGACGCCACATGCGTGGACGGGCGTGCGCCACGACGAGGCGCGCGAACTGACCGCATTCGATCGCGTGCGGCCCGACGACTTCCCGAACCGGGGCAAGCGCCGGCGCGGTCCCACGCGCGGCGGCGACGTCAACGGCAACGTGCTGAAGCCCGACCGGCCGGCAAGCAAGAATCGGCGCAAGGGCCGCAGCGTCGCGCCCGGCCAGGAACTGCCGTCGGTGCGCACCTGGTTTGCCGGTGACAAGCGTCCCGGCAGCCAGAGTCGAGGCGGCCCGGGTGGTGGCCAAAACAGGGGTGGCCAGAGTCGTGGCGGCCCCGGCGGTCGTCCGGGTCGAGGCGGCCCAGGTGGCGGCCAGAATCGCGGCGGTCCCGGCGGCAACCGGAGCACGCGCGGACCGCGCCGGGATGGCGGTGGCAACCGTGGCGGGAACGGTCCCGACAAGGGTTGATTGGAAATCCGGGGAGCGCGCCATGCCTGCACACCACACCGTCACCATCTGGCACAACCCGCGTTGTTCAAAATCGCGCGGCACGCTGGAGTTGTTGCAGGAGCGCGGCTTCCAGCCCGCGATCGTCGATTACCAGAAGAACCCGCCCACCGCGGAAGAAATCGAGCACGCGCTGAAGCTGCTGGGCAAGGAACCGCGCGATCTGATGCGCAAAGGCGAGCCCGCTTATGCCGAACTCTCGCTGGATGATCCCAAGCTCACGCGCGAACAGCTCATCGATACCATGGCGAAGCACCCGATCCTGATCGAGCGCCCGATCGTGTTTGCGAACGGCAAGGCCGCGATTGGACGCCCGCCCGAGGCGGTGCTCGCCGTCCTGTAGCGAAGGCCATCCCCCTCGTCGCGCTGCGCGCGCGTTCGCTCCGCTCCGCCCTTCCTGCGGAAGGGGGAAGGCAAGCTCACCCCCTTCGGAACGAAGGGGGTCGCGCGCAGCGCGGGGGGATGTACGCGACCGCGCGCAGCATCACCGCAGATCGAATGCATCCGCGTCCATCCACGCCGGAAACTTCTCGCGGAAAGCCTGCAGCGCCGCGTAATCGAGCGCCACCGTGACGACTTGCTCCTGCGCGCCGAGGTCGGCCATCGCCTGGCCAAGGTACTCCAGCACCGCACTGTCGCCAGAGTACGGCAACTGGTTGCCGTCCGTGCCGACGCGGTTGACGCCCACGCAGTAACCGAGGTTCTCGATCGCGCGCGCACGCAGCAAAGTGCGCCACGCGTGGGCGCGTGCCGAAGGCCAGTTGGCCACGAACAACACAAGGTCGTAGTCGAACCCGCGCTGCGCATCATGCCGATTGCGCGAGAACACCGGGAAGCGCAGGTCGTAGCAGACCAGCGGGCAGATCTTCCAGCCTCTCCACTCGACGATCAGGCGATCGCGTCCGGCAGCGTAGCGTTTGTGTTCGTCGGCGTAGCGGAA
>Ga0207652_10005117_pt1 | contig 10640 bp, 28 predicted proteins | sample KBSC63BmetaG_FD_184334 | JGI IMG/M metagenome (GOLD analysis project Ga0207652, IMG submission 184334) | Corn rhizosphere microbial communities from Kellogg Biological Station, Michigan, USA - KBS C6-3B metaG (SPAdes) (version 2) | ecosystem: Host-associated > Plants > Roots > Rhizosphere ...
GATTCCGTCGCGAGTTCCGCTTCGCCCCATGGGAAGCAGTCCAGCACGAACCCGAGAGGATCGTCTACGTAGGCGTCCATCTCTTCGGCGATGATGTTGGCTTCAGCGGCGGTCAAACGCCATCTTCCTCGAAAGGGCAGCGTCCAGTCAATCGGTCGTATGCGGCGCAGTCGGAGCGCTGCTCCGCGTCCATGGCGTGGCAGTCAGCATCGTAGTCCGTGCACATGCCGCCGTTTTCAAAGGCGCGGCACATCTCCGCGGCCAGTGCTTTCGCCTCGGCTGGCGTCAGGATATCGTCCTTAAATGCCTGATGCATCGCCCTGCTCCTTCAGCCGCGCCGCCCGGCGCCGCCTCAACGTTTCCGCCACTGTCAGCACTTCGATGTTGCCCGAGACTTCCAGCTTTTCCGGCTCCTTCAGCCCTGCCCGGTCCAGAATATCCGTCGCTGCCTTGATCTCCTGGGCTGTGGGTTCCCAATTCTCGGTCTTCCGCGGCCTCGTGGCTTGCGCAAGAACGCCCAGAGCCGGGTCTACCAGCGCGAGGATGCGCCGGCGTGCGGCATCTCGTACCTGGGGGGCGCTGCCACCGTGCTTGATGCAGACGGTTGCGCCGCTGAGCGCCTGAGCCTTACAGGGGCGTCCTGCCGACGTTTTGGCCGTACAGACGCTCATGGGTGAGTGATCTCATGGGTCACGGACCCATCGTACAACCGATTCAGTTCCTTTACGATAGCGTCTCTGTTGAGGCCGTGGTGAGCCCAGAACTTCTTCCCGAGGACGTGGTGCGAGTCTTTGCCGGTCCTGTGGTGTGTTGCGCAGAGCGGCACTGTCTCCCGGTCGGAGCATTTCTGGCCGAGGCCGCGTTCTCCTACGTGGGCGGCTTCGCTTCGCAGTAAAAGGCGATGCGAAAACGGAATAACAACCTGCATTTCTCGGGCGATTGACAGGCAAACGGAGCAGGTTAGGCTCCGTATATATGCCAGGTACTTCGCGTCCCGCATCCTTCCGCGCCGCGGAGGCCCTGAGCGCTTCGCCTTTGGCTTCCCGGTGCGCTTCAGGGGTTTTGTGGATCTCTTCAGAGGAGAGCGTTTCAACACGAAGTGAAGTTTACCACGCCGTGAGAAGATGAGTCCAGAGTTTTCCCTTGCAGCGCCGGGCAGCCGCCCGGCTTGCCCCAGAGAGTACCTGTTAACCATCTTCAGTATTGTGTTGGAATTTACCACGCCGTAGAATTGATTCATGGAGACGACGCGAATGGAAGCATTCAGCAGCATTCAACACGGTAAAGTCTGGTCCCGAGTGATGGCCGATGGGCCAGTCGGGTTTCTGGCGGAAGAGCGGGGAGAGGTGAAGCGGTTCGAGCAGTACGATTCGCCCGAAACAGGGTTTACGTATCTGAGGGAGGTTGCACGTGGATAATCAAGCAACTGTGACACACACGCCGGGACCATGGGAATTGCCTGTCATAGAAGGACTCACGGATCTGGGCGACAATTATCGCCACCTGACAGCAGGAAAAGGCTACTACGAATCCGAAACCGGCAGGGGTTTTACGCTCTCCGGATTCATGAGCGACTCGGACGCCAATCTGATCGTGGCCGCGCCGGATCTTCTGGAGGCCGCCCAAAATCTTATGTTCGAGATGGCCTTGGTTTGCGGTATTGGGGGTGAGTCTATTAGCAAGGACAATCCGAAAGTGGTTGCAATGCGCGCCGCGATCGCGAAAGCCGAGGGCCGCGCATGATCCGCCTCACCGGGAAAGCCCCGCAAGCCGCCGCTCCCACCCCGGAACGCGCCGCCGAGGTGGAGAAATTCTTCACCACGCTGAAACTGATTCAGGACGCCTTCGGGCTCGAAGTCCGCGGCGACGGGCTCGAGATCCATGACCGTCAGACCGGCAAGTACGTTGCGATCGTGACGGAAGACGGATTCCTCGAGATACTGAACGGCGCCCAGCACGCCATTGTCGATTCCGACAGGCCGGAAGCGGAGCGTGTGAATTGAAAACCTCTGGAGCAAGCGGGTCGGATGGCACGCGCAGCAGGCGAAAAACCATGACACTCTACACCGTCAACGCTCGCACAAGATCAAGGCACGAGGACTGCCGGCGCTTCTTCACCGGCTCTTTGTGGGTTACTATTGCCACGCTGGTAGTGATTGGGTTGGAGGGCTTACGATGACCTCGGAAACACGGCTGACAGACGCCGAGATCGCAGAGTTGCTTGCCCTGGAAGCGAAGGCAACGCCGGGAGAGTGGCGGCAGACGCAGCCTTGGGCTGGATTCGCGAAGCTGGAAACCGCAGACGGGCAATTAGTCTTTCACGTCGCCAATCCATCCGCGCAGCGCGGCGATGCAGAAACCAGCGCGGAAGAAAAATACGCCAACCTCGCCATTTGCACCGCCGCTCGCAACTCCCTCCGTCGCGCCCTCCGCGAGCTGGTGGAGCGCAGAGAGGCAGAACGGAAGGAATGGCGGATATTCAAAATCGAACGGGACGCCATTATTCATGAAGGATCGGTGCCAGATGAAGCTCAAGCCGATCGCTGGATGGAGCGCTTCCCGAACACTTGGCGCAAGCAATACCGCATCGCCGCCGGCCCGTGGACGGATGCGCCTGTCAGCGAGAAGGAGAACGCAGATGAACGACCGTGAGGCAGTAGGTGTCAGCGACAGCGCAGAGAAGGGAAAGGCGTGACAAGGGTTGAGCAACTAGCAATCGCATGGTCTGGAGTCCAACGCCGAGCCGCCATATTTGACTATCCAATCCGCGAGATGCAGGCGCTCGGTTGGATCGAAATCACTGATGATACCGATGAACTGGAAGCAGAGTTGTGCCGGTTTTTCGAAGCGCCCAGTGTGGCCGCGATTCCTTCCATGCCATTTTCGCGCGTTGCCAACGCAGAGAAGGAGAGGGGATAGATGAACTGGGGAATTGACGTTCTGATCTATGGATTGGTCTGTTCTGTCGCCGCTGGCGTTGCCGGATTCTGCACCGGTTATAACGAGGCTCGCGCAGAGAAGGAAGGAAAGAGAAAGTGAAAACTTTTTACGTTACATTCGGAATGGGTACGATTCTGCGTAATCACTACCTTCCGGTGCAAGCGCTTTCGGAAACTATCGTAGCCGCGTGGCTGCGAAACAAAGAACAAATTCGATTCGCCCGCATCAGCGAAAGCAAGCCGGCCGGGAAACCGTTACTCGATAAACCCGAGGTGCTTCACTATGCCGCTGCGGAGCACGTTCGATGACCCAGCCCATCCCCGAATCCGTCCTCAGAGAGACAGTGGAGGTGTGCAAGTCTCGTTGTCCCGATAACTCTGTTTTCGTCTCGGTACCTATTGACTTTGCCCGTCGTGCCGCCGATCCCTCCCACGGCATGGAAGCGATGGCAGAGCGGCTGCTGGAGTTGGAGGCGGCATTCGATGATGCGCCACACGATGAAGACTGCGCTTACATCGGGTCGATCATGCGGCGTGATGAGCGTGGTCGTCGCGTACCGACCGCCCCCTGCAACTGCTGGAAGTCCCGCATCGGTGAGGCAACTGGTAAGGATTCCTCGATAGTTCAGGGTGAGGTGAAAGCGTGTTGACAACGAATGTTCCGTGTGCGATCAAATGCCGCGCCAAAGATGCAAACGAGCAGATCACGGCCCTGATGGAGCAGTATGCCGCAGATGCAGCAGATCCAGTTTCATTCAAGTGCCTCCGGTGTAAAGACGAAGGCTATGACGGCCCGCTGTCTTCGTGGCGACACAAGGTCTGCTCAAACTGCTATTCCGAAAACGTCATGATCGTGAAGGTTCGATTGGGATTCGAGAACTGGGGCGATCAGAATGGCGGCGAAGCTCAACAGCGAGAGCGTTATGACAGGGCGCGTTCATGCCGTTTGGAACTTCTGCCCGAACTGCGGGCATCGGCTGGAGTGGCAATGAGCACGCCTGAATCCATCCCTGAAGTGATAGAACTGCTGAACGCGCGAATCCGCAAGATGCGCGAGGTGGCGGAATCCAATCCCGAAGACGGCGAAAACTGGATGCGCAGCGCGTTCCATCTGATGGAAGTGCGGTCGATTCTCGAAGGGAAGCATACAAGCGGAGTATTTGACGACTTCGGTGCGCCTGATTCACGAGGTGGGCAATGAGCACGCCTGAACGCGATCCGCGCGTCAATCCGATTCGTAATGATGTTCTGACAAAAACAGGACGTAAGAACTTTCAGAGACGTGTGGTTATTGGGACCTCTGACGAGCGCGTGAGGTTTCACAAATGGGAAGACGAAGAAATGGTGTGCCACTGCATGACCCGCTTGAAAGTATGGCGCAAATGGGCCGCTACCGCTGAGGTGGTGAGAAGGGGAGATGAGGGATGAAGATGTTTTGCGACTTCCAGTGTGGGTTTGTGGCTGCGCTGGCTTTTGAGCGGCACATGTACTGGCTACTCCTCTTGTGGATTCCGCTAGTCATTCTGCGCGTGACCTTTCCTTGCACGAGGCGTGACGTATGACCCCAACCCCACAGCCGACCCGCTACGAGGAGATTTGCGGGCGGGAGTGCGAGTGGTGCGGGAAAGGAAACCAGAGAATTTACGAATGCCTTGGTGGCCCGCGCCATGTGAGCGATGCCGGAAAATCGTGGGATATTTCGACCTACGTACCCTGCACCGCCCCAACCCTCGCCGAATTCAGCGAGCGGCAGGAGAAGCAGATTGATGGGTTGAGAGACTTACTGGATCGCATTCGCAGGATCGCCTGCGGTGAGGATCAGCCAGCCGACAACGAGGATGCGACGAACGATGACACACAAGCACTAGCGACAATTTACAAGCTGATTGACGCCGCGCTGAAGGAAGAAACGAATGCCGAAATACTCTGAAGACGAAGTTTGCGAGTGCTGCGAATCGCCTGATGTGGCGCATCACGATGTGGAAGGAATCCCGTTGTGCGATGGCTGCTGGAAACAACTTATTCAAGACTCAGCCATGGAGGAAACGAATGTCAGCAGATAACGTGCAGCCGCGCCGTATTCAGCGTAAGCGAACGAAGGGTTGGAAGATGCCGCCGAATACGGTTTACGTGGGAAGGCCGACGCGCTGGGGTAATCCCTACTCCGCGTCTCATCACGATCACGTCCACCATCCCGATACCCCGATTATTAGGGAGTACGTAGCAACCCCCGCCGACGCTGTCGATAGATACCGAGATTACGCCAAGTCTCTGTCATCTGAACGAATTCGTTCCGAACTGCGCGGAAAGAATCTAGCCTGCTTTTGTCCGCTCGACCAGCCATGTCATGCGGATGTGCTTCTGGAGATCGCCAATGTCTGACACCGCACAGCCGGAAATATTGAGCCGCAACACATTCCGCGCGAAGCTCATGGAGTGCCATGAAAATAATCGTGCCGATGCGCTCAATTGTCGGATCTCTATCGAACAGCACGACGAGGCCCAGCGCGACAAGATCGCAGGGCTGGAGAGTGAGTTGTCAACTTGCGTGGCGGTTGCGCAGAAGTATGAGTACCAACTTGCCGCCCTCCGCGCCGAGGTCGAGCGGCTGAAGGGGGAGCGAGACGAGGCGAAGCGAGTTCTTGACGATGCAATACGGCAGAACGCCGCTCAGGTGGATCATTTGACTGCGGAGATGTATAAAGCACAGACTTCCGCCAGGGATAGCCAGCGTCTTCTGAACGAAGTCAACCACCAATACGTGACGGAAGTTTCTGCCCTTCGCGCGAAGCTGGAAGCGGCGCAGGGGGAGCGTGCATCCCGAATGGTCCGCGAATTCCACGAGACGTACGGCGTCCCAATTCTGGATCGGCCAGCGTTCCCATCGCACGATCGCTGCACGCTTCGCGAAAACATTCTCGAAGAGGAATGGATTGAACTGTGCGAGGCTCAATCCAAACGCGACATCGTTGAGGTTGCAGACGCGCTGGCCGACATGCTCTACATCATCCACGGGACCGCGCTGGAATATGGCATACCGCTCGATGACGTCGTGGCTGAAGTTCACCGCTCGAACATGAGCAAGTTGGGAACAGATGGAAAGCCGATCATCCGGGAGGATGGCAAGGTGCTCAAGGGGCCGAACTACTTCAGGCCGAATATCTCGGGCGTTATCGACGCCGCCATGCGCTCCCTGGAGCCCCCAAATTCTCCCGCGCCGTTGTAGAATCCTCCGTATGCCTGAAGATTCCCCGCCACGCAAGCCGCCGGCCTCCGAACGCTACCCTCACGTAAAATCCGCGCGCATGATCGAACTGGAAGAGATGGAAGCGGCCGGATGGGGATCTCATCCACAATTCCTGATACCGAAGAACTGGAGAGAGAGGAAGCCAGCGGCAAGGGAGCGTTCGGGGTGGGTCAGAACAAAAGGCGCCGCGTCCTGAATCTTTCCCTTCGCGCCCGCCCGCCGGCGGGCTTGCCCCAGAGTTTATCTGACTCGCCAGCCGTTCAGCACGGCCATTTGCTTCGCATCCTCGATTGCCGCATCGGTGGATGATTGCGGATACGACCGGCTCTGCCACAGGCATTCCCCGCCGGCCACGATCACACTTCGGCATCCGTTTCCGGACGGCTTGATTGCTATCGTTACCTGCTTTGAGTTGAGAGCCATTTTGTTTCCGGAGTTTTGGTGCGCGGCTTGTAAACCGCCGCAATGTGCCGCGCGAGTTCGAACGGTATCCGCGCGATTGCCGCGCTGGCGGCTTTTCTGGCGCTGGAGCGGGAGCCGTGCTTTCGGCAGGTAGATTTCGGGTCGCTGAACCAGTCGCCGCCGATCTTGGTGCCGTCCGGGTTGACGTATTCGCCGTTTTCATTCCGGCGCACGTCTCTTGGGTCTGCGCGCCTCCCAGCCCCAAACCATGAAGTACCGCCAGTGCCATCCGGCAGCGTTGCGCGGTCGGTTTCAATGCCCTTGATTCCGCCCCTGTCCTCATGCCGGATTCCCGGTTGCGGGACGCCGTTGCGCTCGCGAAACCATGAGCCGCCCTGGGTTTTCTGGCCGTCCTCTCGCATGCGGCGTTCAGCTTCGCCGTTGAATGCGAGTGGCTTATATCCTGGCTTCCCGAAGTCCGACCATGAGAAGCCGCCGACTTTCGGGCTCTTGCTCGAGATCGGCATCAGCGCCGGCACATCGCCCCACAGGTGGAAACTGCCGAAATTCCACGCTGAGCGCCCCATCCTCCACCGCTCCGCAGGCGTGGACTTCATCCACGCATCCAGCCCGTAGAAAGCGGCGCCAACCCATTCCTGGGCTCCACGTACGTTCTCGATCACGAGGGGGATGTAGCATTCCCCATCGCACTGCATTGCTGTGGCCTCGGACGGCTTTCTGCGGGCTTCCGGCGTTAGTACACTGCCATCCGGAACGGCTTCCACTTGCTGCCCGCGCGCTTGTGGCACGCGCTCCCCGTCTTGCCGTGAGTGTTCAGAGCCAGGTGAACTGGTTGGCCGTTTCGGGCCACAGCAAACTTGTAAATGTCTCGCCTCAATCGCTTCCCGCTGAATCCGAAAGCACGCATCGAACAGGCGATTGTCTGGGCCGTTGGTTTCCCACTCCCGGCGCAGCGCCTTCGCGGCCTTCGAGTGATCGGACTTCGATCGCGACCACGGCATCGCCAGCCAGGAATACTTCTGGCAAGGCGGCGAAGCGACGATGACGGCAGCGTCTTTGAATTGCGACCCGTGCAGTGTAAGCACGTCCTGAAGCACCAGGGAGCAGCCTTCGGGTACCGGGCCGTGGTGCGGCAGGTGTTCGATGTCGAATCCGACCACGCGATAGCCTTCAGCCACGAAACCCGCGCCCCAACCGAATGATCCCGCGAAGAGTTCCACCGCGAGCGGCTTCACCGCTCCCCCAAAATCGCCTTCCGGCGCGCATCTTTGCACTTCTGTTTTCCGCAGGTGATCTGGTTTTTACTCAGCCGCTTGATGTTCGTCGCTTCGCAGTATAGGCACTTCTCGATCACTCCCCAACTTCGGCCAGGCGGGAAATGACCGATGCCGGATGGATAGCGAGCCGCTGGACGTGTGCCGGTAGCCATCACAGCCCCCATAGTTCCGACCTCGCCGCGCGCAGCCCAAATCCGGCCCGTAAATTGTCCGTCAATCCGTCGTTCCCGGACGACAGGCAGTACTCGATTATCCCCGATGTAATGTTTTCAATACGTTCCGTAACTTCCTCCGGTATTTCCACCTGCGAAAGAACGCTGGCGTAAATTTCCGAGCTTGTTTCGGCGACTGGCTCAGGCTCTGTAATGGGCCGCACTGAAGCGCTTACGGGGGCAGGTTCAATCGCAGGCGCGTGGTGCGTCTCAGTACCCCCGGAAATCGTCTGAGGGGCTGTAAAGCCCAATTCCAGCGATTTCGACCGTTCCACCCACCAGACAACAAGTCCCGGTTCCCGGTGTCCGCAGTCTGTTTGGTCACTCCCGCAGATCCAGCAGGGGCAAAAATAGGCACTCACATGCCACCGCCATAGGCAGGTTTCTTCTCTCCGGTGCCGTCACACCCAGGACAAGTACCGGGGAAGCATCCCGGCCTGTGTCCCCGACCTCGGCACCATGCGCAGCGCTTCGGCTTTTCGCCCCCCCCCTCTGGGGGGCTTTGGGGGGACTGGATAATAGATTCTGGATAAGTAATAAGATCAGGATCGGCTTCAGTCTCATTTTTGATACTGAACGGTCTCATTTTTGAGACTGAAAATTCCCTCGAAACCGGCACGTAGGAGGTGCGCCGGCCTTCGGTTACCAGGCGAACCGCTCCAGCGTCTACCAGTTCCTGAATGAGCCGAAAGAACGTGGGTTTGGTGTTACCGGTGAGCAGTGCGATTTTCTGCCATCTCCACCAGCACGCCCCGCGGGCTGGATCGTACAGATCATCGAGGAAAAAGAAGAGGACGCGGGCGGCTGGAGGGATTGCCTTGTTGAGCATCACCTTGCGGCGAAGCGTGATGCGTGGATCTTCTGTCTTTCGTGGAAGTTCAGTTACTTTTCCACGTGGATGAGCGGACGCGTTGGATTGGGACACTCAAACTCTCCTTCAGTAGAGTTGGTTCAGAGCGTCGGCGCTGAAGGACGCTAACGCCCTGAACCGAATCCGGATTGTGCGAATCTGGCCAGATCCACACACGGACAGTGTACAGCATAATAGACAGCAGTTAAAGTACCAAACTCGTAGTTTTTCGAGTGATACCAACAGACTAAGAGTTCACCACCGCACCTCATGCCGCCGCAGGCACACCAGACAGACACACGCCCCGTTCTGAGGCCGTGTGAGGTGTCTGGGATGGTGGAACAGCCTGCACCATGCGATCGCCAGGGATTCGATGAAGGACTGCACGCGGAGGCTCACGACAGATGCACCTTGATCGCGGCGCCGGGGAGCGAAGATTCTCCCTCTTCGCCTGCGAACACCTTGTACGCCAGCACGGAAACAACGCGCGAGTCATCCTCGTAAACGCCAGCGTCTTTAAGCGCGTCAAGGGTAGACCTGAGTAGCTTATCCACATCCGGCTTCGTGCCTGGTGATTCATACCGCGGTTTCTTCGGCTTCGCAATTCGAAAGCAGACCTCGAGCGCAACCGGCCCGAGAAGCAGAGTCGGGCTGCGCCGCTCCCGCGCCGGGTATGCGAGCATCACTGCCTGCTTTACGGCCTCACGCCACGGCTTCACATTCTTGCTGGACTCCACCAGGACGGCGCGGTCCCCGATTACGAGGCCGCGCTTTGATCCCTGTGGGGCCGGTGTCCCGATAACATCGACCTCGATCATTTCTTCGCCGCCCGCTCCCGAATCTCCGCGAACTTCTTACGCTCCGCGTCCCGCTGCGCTTTCTTCTGGGCCGCGGTCATCGCTTCGCCTTCGCCGGGCTGCATTTCGAGAACCGCCTGGCGCCGCTCTTCGGTCGCGTGAACTTCGCCCGAAACCACGTCCACGCGCGTGCCGTCGATTTCACCCTGCTGCGGCGGAAGATCGTACGCGATGAGCATTTCGCTGTTTTTGTTCGCGTTCACCTTGAAGGATTCGAGAGCGGCCAGCGCGGTTGGACCCTGAAAGCGAACTGTACAGAGCACGTCTACGATGCGCTTTGAGGCTTTGACGGCGTTCTTGCCTTCTTTCTTCGCCTTCGTCTGGATCTGAAAATCTCCGATCGTTGCCGCGTCCAGATTCAGCGCGTGGTTGCGAAGCTCCGGATTATTCGGGTTCAGCTCGATGAAGTGACAGCGGAACTGATCGTTGGGCGATTCAGGCTCCCATTCCGATGCCCCGGTAATATCCGGCCACTCGAACGCCTTCACGATAGCCGAAGTCAGCTGAAACTTGAACTTGGCGTACGCTTCTTTGGCGTCCTTCCGCCCGATCCCCTTCATGATGCAATTGACCGCTACGACCTTTTCACTCATCCGTTTCGCTCTCCCTGAAATTAAAATCGCCTTATTCGTCGTCCTGTTCGGACACCAGATCTTTCCAGCACTCCTCACACAGCGGAATACCTTCTGCATCGTGGTAAGCCACGAATGGAGAATTACAGCACTCGCATTTTTCGTCGTCTGAGTACTTCATATTCTCCGTCTCTTTCCCGCCGCCCACTGATCCTCAATCTCTTCTGCCGTCGCCCGACGCTGCGACAGAAAAGCTTCCGGTG
>Ga0207652_10005119_pt1 | contig 10637 bp, 8 predicted proteins | sample KBSC63BmetaG_FD_184334 | JGI IMG/M metagenome (GOLD analysis project Ga0207652, IMG submission 184334) | Corn rhizosphere microbial communities from Kellogg Biological Station, Michigan, USA - KBS C6-3B metaG (SPAdes) (version 2) | ecosystem: Host-associated > Plants > Roots > Rhizosphere ...
GTCATGCCGGCGCACGCCGTGGCATTGGCGCTGGTGCACTCGACGCACGCGCTCTTGGCCGTGTCGCAGGCGGGCTTCGCTCCGCTGCAGGTCGTGTCGCCGACGCACTCGACGCAGCTGTTCGACGACAGGTTGCAGGCGGTGGTGCCCGTCTTGGTCTCGCAATCGCTGCCTGACTGGCAGTGGCTGGAGGGGCCGTCCACGCCGCCATCGGCCGGCGTCCCGCCCAGGCCCGTGGTGCCGCCCCCGGCGCCCGCGCCCCCTGCCATGCCGCTGGCCCCCGCGTCCCCGAGCCCTGCGCCGCCGCTCCCGTCGCCGCCGCCGCCCTGGCCAGCCGCGCCGGCAGGGCCGGCCACGCAGCGGTAATTGTCGCAGTGCTGGTCGCTGGGACAGGGCGGATCCCCTGCGTACAGCATGCAACCCATCGGGTTGTCCCGTGTATTGGGCTTGCAACCCGCCCCCGCGACCAGGACGAGGAACGCTGTGAAGAGCACACCTGAACTCGGCCGGACAGCCCGCTTCATGGCGCGAACAATATCATCGCCGCGTTTCCGGTCGATCGTTCCGATAGAACTTCCGCAGAAATTTCTGTGCGTCCGGCTACCGGACGCGAAATGCGGAACGGCGGAAAAACCGTGTCCGAAACGCGGGCCCGTCCTGGTCCCCGGATCGCAAATGTTACGGAGATTCATCGAAGTGGATACACGATCTGCGCGCGCGGGATCGTACGTTCGGGACATGATTCCAGGCAGTCGTGAGAAGAGGGGGGTCGATGCGCCGGTGCGCGCGGGGCGGGCGGCGCCGGAGGTGACGCTGGTGGCGGCGCCGCGACGGCGCGCGGGGCGCGCGTCGAGCCAGCTGTACCTCGAGCGTGACAGCTTGGTCGAGATGACGGAGCGACCGCTGCTGGTCATGTCGCGGCCGTCGCCGGGGGAGCAGACGCAGATCGTCCGGCGGCCCGTGCGCAAGCCGGCCGGCCGGCGCTGGATCTTCATCTTCGGCGGCGCGGCGACGGCGACGCTGCTGGCAGCCTGGCTGGGGCTGGCCCATCAGGGACGGACCGCCCAGCCGGCGGCCATGACAGTGAAGGACGCCCCGGCTGCGCTCGCTCCCGCCCGCGAGAACGTGGCGGCGCGGCCGATCGTGGCGCCGCTGGCCGCGCAGTTGCCCAGCTTCGCAGCGATCTCGCCCGTGCCCGCGGTGACGTCACGGCGCGCGGCCCGGCCGGCTGGCCCGGCCAGCGGTCGTCATACGAAGACAGCGCCGGCACGGATCGCGTCGGCCTCCCACCTGGCCGCCCATCGTGCAACGGCACGCCCGGCGCGTCCGACCACGACCGTCGCGTGGGTGGATCCCTTCATCGATCGTTGACCAACGCGTCCTCGCCGAACGCCGCGCGCGCTCACTCGCCCGGGTCGAGCCACTTTCGCAGCGTCTTCGGATCGATCTCCAGCTTCTCGGCGGCGCGCCCGCGGTGGCCTCCCGTCTGGCCGACCGCCCATGCGGCGTAGCGCCGCTCCAGCTCGTGCATGGGCATGATCTCGCCGGCGAATTCGGTCGCGCCCGCCATCGAGCCGCGCCGGATCGCCTCGGGCACGTCGGCCAGCGACACCAGCGCCGCCTGCCCCAGCAGCACCAGGCGCTCGATGGTGTGGGCCAGCTCGCGCACGTTGCCGGGCCAGGCGTAGCGGGTCAGCTCGTTCACCGCCTCGGGCGTCAGGCGCTCGACGGGCGAGGCTGGATACTGCGCGCGCACGCTGCGCAGGAAGTGCTCGACCAGCTCGGGGATGTCCTCGCGCCGATCGCGCAGGGCCGGGATCTCGATGGGGATCACGTCCAGGCGGTACAGCAGGTCCTCGCGGAACGTCCCCTGGCGCGCCGCCTGCGCCAGGTTGCGGTGCGTGGCGACCACGATGCGCACGTCGACGGCGCGCGGCTTGGTCGAGCCCACCGGCCGCACGGCCCCGTTCTCCAGCACGTGCAGCAGCTTCGCCTGCAGCGCCGGCGTCATCTCGCCGATCTCGTCCAGGAACAGCGTGCCGCCGTCGGCCTCCACGAACAGCCCAGGGCGCTCGCTGGTGGCGCCGGTGAAGGCGCCCCGCGCGTGGCCGAACAGCTCGCTCTCCAGCAGGTTCTCGGGCAGCGCCGCGCAGTTCACCGACACGAAGGCCGCCTCGGCGCGCCGGCTGTCGGCGTGCAGCGCCTTCGCCACCAGGCCCTTCCCCGTGCCGGTCTCGCCCGTGATGATGACCGGCGCCGGCGCGTCGGCGACGCGCTGGATGCGCTCGCGCACCGCCGCCATGGCCGCGCTGTGGCCGATGAGGTTGCTCGAGGCCCACCTGGACTTCAGCGCGGACTTCAGCGACGTGGCCTCGCGCCGCACCCGCACCTCGTCGAGCGCCCGGCCCAGGAAGATGGCCAGCTCCTCCTGCTTGAACGGCTTCGTCAGGTAGTGATAGGCGCCGCGGCGGATCGACTCGATGGCGCTGTCGATCGCGCTGTACGCGGTCATCACGATCACGGGCCGCTCTGGATCACGCTGGCGCGAGGCGGCCAGCACGGCCAGGCCGTCGGTGCCGGCCATGCGCAGGTCGGTCACCACGCCGTCGAAGGGCTCGGCGTCCAGGCGCTTCACCGCCTCGTCGCCCGAGCCCACGGCGACCGCGTCGTAGTCGGCGTCGCTCAGCCCCTCGGCCACGCCGCGCGCCATCTCGAGGTTGTCGTCCACCACCAGGATGCGCGGCTTGCGTCTAGACATGGTGCTCTTCCGCGCTGGCTTCGGCGGGGGGCAGGTGGATGACGGCGCTGGTGCCGCCGGCGGGCCGGGCCGCCAGCGCCAGGGTCCCCCGGTGGCTGTTGACGATTTCGTTCGCCAGCGCCAGGCCCAACCCCGTGCCCGCGCCGCGCGTCTTCGTGGTGAAGAACGGCTCCATCACCCGATCCGCGTCCGACGGCGAGATGCCGCTCCCCTCGTCATCGACGCGCAGCACGACGCCGCCCTCTTCGCGGGCGGCGGTGACGGTCACCGTCCCGCCGCGCGGCGAGGCGTCACAGGCGTTCAGCAGCAGGTTCACCACGGCGTGCTCCAGCAAGCGCGGATCGCCGACCACATCCGGCAAAGCATCGCCGATGCGCACGCCCAGCGCGACCTCCGCCTTCTCGAAGCGGTGCGCGACCAGGCCGATCGCCTGCTGGACCAGCGCGCGCGGCTCGACCCGGTCGGCGACAGGGGCGTCCCCGCGCGCCAGGCCCAGCAATCCGCGGATGATCTGCCGCATCCGCTCGGTCTGGGCCAGGATGGTCGCCGCCGCCGCGGCGGTGCGCTCGTCGGCGGCCGCGCGGGCCTGGATCTGCTCCGCGCGCAGGCCGATCACGCCCAGCGGTGTCGACAGCTCGTGCGCGACCCCCATGGCCAGCGTGCCCAGGGCGGCGGCCTTGCTGGCGCGCTGCAGGCGCTCGTCGCGCTGCTGGGCCAGATCGGCGATGGCCAGCTGATGCCCCAGCGTCAGCTCGGCGCGCTGCTTGCGCACCGCCAGGCCGCCGAACACCAGCACCAGGCCCGCCGCCAGCACGACGCTGAGGATCAGCCGGCGCACCGCCCAGCGCTCGCGATCGCGCTCGCGCTCGGCGCTGGCCATGGCCACGATCGTCAGTCCGCCGTCGATGCGGGCCAGACCCGCCAGCGCCGTGCGCCGGGGCAGCCCGAAGGCCGGTGCGTCGTCGCGGGCCACGCGCAGCACGGCGTCCCCGCGCGCCGAGGCCGCCGCCAGCGCGGGCGACACGACCGTGGTGCCGCCGGCGGCGCGCCAGTGAGCGTCACCGGCCCGGCCGACCAGCACCGCCAGCGCGTGCCCCCGCTGCGCCGCCGCCAGGTCCTGGGCCACCGCGCTGATGTCCAGGGCCGTGTCCCCCGTGGGCCGGTGCGCCAGCGACACGCCCAGCGCCGTCGCCAGCGTGGCCTGCTCCTCGGCGAAGTCGCGCAGCGCCGCCGCCGATTCGCGCGCCGAATCCCAGTAGGCCAGGCCCGCGACGATGCCCACGCTCAGCGCCATCGCGACGACCAGCCGGAGGGGAGACAGGACCAGACGATTCACCCGCGCGTTCACCCGCGAAAGTTGGGGCTCGCCAAGCGCGAGCGGAGAGGGCAACACCGAGACGGGTGACAGCATGTCCGTCCTGGCCACCACGAGCAAGTCCGGGACCAGGGCGCGGGGCGCGGGGCGCCACGCGGGCCAGGAGGGGGCTGACGCCGTCCACCACCAGCCGGCGCGGCGGACAGGGAAGTTTTCCCTGAGGCCGGGATAATTTCCCCAAGCCGGAGGGGAGAATGTACCGGCAGCGCCGCCTGCGACGCCCCCGGGAACCTTTGCTTCGCCTGGTACGTCATGTGCTGGGAGAGCTGGTGCCTGTACGTTCGCGCTGGAGCGATCGCTCGACGGTCGCTGAACTCTTCCGGAGGCCGTCGCGGCCTGGTCGTCCACCCTCATCGCCTCGCCCCTGAGACCAGGGCCGGCGAACCGCTTCACTGGTCTCGAAGGAGCTGTTTCCATGATTCGCGCATCACGCATCGCCCTCCTCGCCTCTGCCGTCGGCATCCCGCTTGCCGCGCTGGCCAGCGGCTGCGCCACGATGGGGCCGCCTGCGCAAGCCGCGGCCCCCGCCGTCTCGCCGGAGGGTGTGAAGGTGGCGCTGCTGGGCCAGACCTGCACCCAGAGCACCGAGCCCGACTGGAAGGGCGCCAACCTGGTCGAGGTCTACGTGGCGGTCGGCATCGCCAACCCGACCGGCGCGCCGCTGGTCGTCCACCGCGACCAGTTTCGGCTGGTCGGGCCCGACGGCACCGCCGTGAAGACCATCAGCATGGGCGCCGCCGATCCCGTCTCCGTGGCGCCCGGCCAGGAGCCGTCGTTCGAGCTGCGGTTCATGACCCGCGGCGGCCTGCGCTGCACCACCCCGATGGAGCTGGAGACGCGGGGAGGCGTGCTGGCCGGCGATCATCCGGTGACGCTGGCCTCGCTCCGCTTCCTTCCCCGCAACCCGAGCTGACGGACCTTCGGGCCGGAGCGCGACGTTCGCGGCGGACGGCGGGGGCGCGAGCGCTGCCACTGGCGTTCGCCGGCCGCTCACGGGCGCGAGCGTCGCCTGCGACCGTTCCGCGGAGCCGCCTGGTTGCGGTCGCGCTTGGGCTACGGCATCAGGCGCTGGCAGCGCCAGCCGGCGACCTCGCGTGTGTAGGCGAACCGGTCGTGCAGGCGATGCGCGCCCGCCAGCCACAGCTCGACCCGCTCGGGCAGCAGATGCACGACGCCCCAGTGCGGCGGCCGCGGAACGGGCGCGCCCTCGAAGCGCTCGCGGACGCGGTCGAACGCCGCCATCAGCGCCGTGCGCGAGGGAACGGGCTGGCTCTGCGCCGAGGCCCACGCGCCCAGCTGGCTCTCGCGATCGCGCGACGCGAAGTACGCGTCCGATTCGCTGACGGGCGCCTGCTCCAGGCGCCCCTCCATCCGCACCTGCCGATCCAGCACCGGCCAGTAGAACATCAGCGCGCCGTGCGGGTTCTCCGTCAGCTCGCGCCCCTTACGACTGTCGTAGTTGGTGACCAGCCGGACGGCACCGTCCTGGACCCCCTTGTAAAGGACGGTGCGAACCGACGGCCGCCCATCGCGCGTGGCGGTGGCCAGGGCGAAGGCGTCCGGCATCAGCCCGCCGCGCTGGGCGGCCAGCGCCTGCCATTCCACGAACACGGCCAGCGGATCCGCTCCGGGAGACTCATCGGGTTGTGTCCCAGGCTGCATGGCGAAGTCGCCGCTGACGATAGCATGCCGGTAACCGCCTGCCGTGAAGTGGAAGCGCGTTTCCTGGCGGTCGCCGGCGCGCGCGCTCAGCGACGGTCGGGCTGCGGGCCGTACACCACGTCCGCGGGGGGCCGCCGCAGCTCCCAGACCAGGCCGGCGCGCTCGAGCAACCACAGCACGTAGTAGGTGACGTCGATCTCCCACCAGCGAAAGCCTTGCCGGGCGGCGCTGGGATAGTGGTGATGATTGTTGTGCCACCCTTCGCCCGTGGTTGCGATGGCCAGCACCCAGCTGTTGCGGGAGTCGTCGTCGGTGGCATAGCGCCGGCGTCCGAACATGTGCGCAAGCGAATTGATCGAGAACGAGCCGTGCCACAGCAAGACCGACGACACCAGGAACCCCCACACGAACGCGTGCACACCACCGATCAACAGAAACGCGAGGCCCAGCAGCGCGATGGGGAGGACGTCCATGGGTGAGCGGTTGAGGAAGCGGAGCTCCGGGTAGCGCGAGAGATCCTTGACCAGCGCCTCGTCCGTGCCGTTCCATTCGCTGCGCAGGATCCAGCCCACGTGCGCATACCAGAACCCGCGCAGTCGCGCCGAGTGCACGTCGCGCGGCTTGTCCGAGTGCTTGTGGTGCCAGCGATGGTGGCTGGCCCACCAGATGACGCCCTTTTGCCCGGCGGTCTGCGCCAGCACCGCGAGCACCAGCTGAAACGCGCGCGTGGTCCTGAAGGACCGATGCGAGAAGTAGCGGTGATAGGCGCCGGTCACGACCACCATACGGATGAAGTAGGACGTCAGGGCAAGCGCCACGCCGCCCCAGGACCACCAGTAGACCGAGCCGGCGAACGCCGCCAGGTGGACCATCCCGAACAGCACGGTGGTCAGACGGACGTACGAGCGCCAGCCCGACCGCGCGGCAGGGGAAGGCATGATGTCCAGGGGAGCGACGTGTGTTGCGGTCATGTTCAGAACATGACCGGCGGCTCATCAGCGGTTGGTCATCGTTCGGTCACCAGCCGGTCACCTTCGCCGTGGTGTGTCTCGCGGGCAGCCGCACGCACACCGTCGCTGACCAGCATTCACCGGGGTGCTGGACGCGTCAGAAGATCTCGCCCGCCGCGAAGTACGCGCCGACCGGCCGGGCATCGGGCGACCAGGCGACGTCGCCGCGCACCACGAACGTCTGCCCCTCCTGCAGGCGCAAGCCGCCACCCAGCCCGTACTTCAGGCCCAGGCCCGTGCCGTCGAGGTCGGGATGGCTGCGTGTCAGCTCCGTCCAGCTTCGGCCGGCATCGGCGAACAGCGCCACGCCCAGCACCAGGTGCTTGCCGTGCACGGTGAAGGGAAGCAGCTCGCCGCGCACCTCAAGGTTCTCGAACACCTTGACCTTTCCGTAGTAGCGCTGCGCCGGGATCCCGCGCACCGCCTTCGACCCGCCGATCGCCGGGGTCTCGTCGAAGCGGGCCAGCTCGTAGAACGGCGCATCCCCCAGCAGCGCGTCGCCGACGATGCGGAACAGGAACGTCACCCGCTTGCCGACGGTCCTGTAGAAGCGCCCGGTCAGGTTCAGGCGTTCGTAGCCGTAGGGCATCACCGACCCGATGCGCGGGCTGATGCGGACCACCGCGGTGTGAAACTGCCCGCTGTGGGTCACGGTCTCGTTGTCCCGGCTGTCGTACTGCAGCGCGAGCTCCAGCAACTCGACGCCGTGGGAGGCGAAGGAGCCGACGAGGTCGCGGACGATCGGCGAGCTCGAGCTTTGCGCCTGGGCCAGCAGGCTAGTGGGGGCGACCGTCAACCAGTTGTGGGTGTAGATGCTGCCTGCCTGCAGGTAGAAGCGATCGACCAGCCGGATGCGCGCTTCGATCGATAGCGTGGGATGGATGCGCTGGTACTCCGTGTCGCGCAGCGAGACCCCGGCCGGGAACGGCGTCGCGTTTCCGATGCCGTAGAACTTCATCGTGCTCTCGTCGGTGAAGGCCGGCCTGATGTCGAACCGCAGCCGGTGGCTGGCGGTCAACTCGGGCAACGTCAGCACCAGCGAATGGTCCTGGTAGGGAATGACAAAGTGGTCGTCCTGGCGGTTGAACGTGATGAACGACTCCGACGTCAGCTTCCACCGGTAGGGGTGGTAGCGCGGATCCAGGCGGGCCAGATCCGCCACCTCGCCGCCGCCGATGCCCACGTCGCTGTCACCGCCGGCGATGGGGACGATGTTGAACTCCAGTGACCGAGCCGGCGGAGCGGCCGTGGCGCCAGCCGGGATGCTTGCCGCCGCCTGCTGGGGCACGGTCGCGTGATTCGGCGCCGCCGGACGGGTCGGCTCGGGCTCGCCGGAGGTCGGCCCGTCGTCAGCCGGGCTGGTCTGCCCGAAAGCGCTCGTGCCCGCCAAAGGAATGAGGACTACGGCCAGCGCGACACACCGGATGAGCATGAAACGTCGCACAGTGTGGGGTGCGATCCCCCCGACGCCACCCACCCATAAACCGATCCCCGTCATCGCCGCGAACGATTCCGATCCGCGCCCGCGTCGGAGACTCGAGGTCGCACGCCACGCGAACTGCGAATCTTGCGAATCATTCCCCGCGGTTGAGGAGAGCGAGCCCCCTCATGGGCTTTGTTCGGGCAAAGCCCCGCAGCCTCGGCAGTAGGCCCCCCGCAATCGCGACGGGACAAGGTCCGCGCCTGCCGGAATCAACCTGGGAGCGGCACGGCGAAACAACCTAGGAGCGGCATGGCGAGGCGCCCTGTCGGAATCAACCTGGGAGCGGCATGGCCCGGCCTGTCGGAATCAACCTGGGAGCGGCATGGCGGGCGGAATCAACCTGGGAGCGGCATGGCCCGGCATGGCGAGGCGCGAATCAACCTGGGGGCGGCATGGCCCGGCCTGTCGGAATCAACCTGGGAGCAGCGTGGGCCGGCATCGCGGAATCAACCTCGGAGCGCCGGCATCGCGGACGGAATCAACCTCGGAGCGGCATGGCCCGGAATCAACCTCGGAGCGGCATGGCCAGCGGAGCGGCATGGCCAGAGCACCGAGCCCGACTGGAAGGGCGCCAACCTGGTCGAGGTCCACGTGGCGGTCGGCATCGCCAACCCCACCGGCGCGCCGCTGGTCGTTCACCGCGATCAGTTCCGGCTGGTCGGGCCCGACGGCACGGCCGTGAAGACCATCAGCGTGGGCGCCGCCGATCCCGTGTCCGTCGCCCCTGGCCAGGAGCCGTCCTTCGAGCTGCGCTTCATGACCCGCGGCGGCGTGCGCTGCACCACCCCGATGGAGCTGGAGACCCGGGGCGGCGTGCTGGCGGGCGATCATCCGGTGACGCTGGCCTCGCTGCGCTTCCTTCCCCGCAACCCGAGCTGACGGAAGTCCGGCGACGGAAGTCCGGCGACGGAAGTTCGGCGACGAGCGGTGGCGTCGCGGCGGATGGCCGCGGCGCAGCCGGGAGGCCACAGGCGCGAACGCAGTCGCCGGCGTCCGTGCCGCAGAGACGCCTGTCTTGGCGTCGAGTTTGCGCCAGGGCATCAGCCGCTGGCAGCGCCAGCCGGCGACCTCGCGCGTGTAGGCGAACCGGTCGTGCAGCCGATGCGCGCCCGCCAGCCACAGCTCGACCCGCTCGGGCAGCAGATGCACGACGCCCCAGTGCGGCGGTCGAGGCACGGCGGCGCCCTCGAAGCGTTCCCGGACGCGGTCGAACGCCGCCATCAGCGCCGTGCGCGAGGGAACGGGCTGGCTCTGCGCCGAGGCCCACGCGCCCAGCTGGCTCTCGCGATCGCGCGAGGCGAAGTACGCGTCCGATTCGGCGGCCGGCGCCGGCGCCACCCGACCCTCCATGCGCACCTGCCGATCCAGCACCGGCCAGTAGAACATCAGCGCGCCGTGCGGTTCTCCGTCAGCTCGCGCCCCTTCCGGCTGTCGTAGTTGGTGACCAGCCGGATGGCACCGTCCTGGACGCCCTTGTAAAGGACGGTGCGAACCGACGGCCGGCCATCGCGCGTGGCGGTGGCCAGCGCGAAGGCGTCGGGCATCAGTCCCCCGCGCTGGGCGGCCAGCGTCTGCCATTCCACGAACACGGCCAGCGGATCCGCTCCGGGAGACTCATCAAGCTGCGGGGACGATTCCATGACGGCGTCATTCTACAGGGCGCCGCCAGCCGTGCTCGACCGGCGAGGAGGCCAGGTCGCCGGGCTTCTATCTGACCTGGTCCAGCAGCAACCGGCCCGCCCCACCTGGGCGCGTCGCTTCGGCGCCGCACAACGCCGCGACGGGCTCATGAGTCCTGGCGTTCTGCCGGAGGGACCAGATGGCGGCGCTCTTGGCCGCGATGCGCAGCCGCTCTGCCTCGGTGAGAGGGAAAGGCAGTTCATCGAACTTCAGCATCCCCGCGCGCGCTGACAGCGCCACCGTCAGGTCGACGTCCAGCGGCCCGCCGACATCCATCGATTCGAACTGGACCGGAATCGCACAGCGCGCGAACACCGGTACGAACCTGGCGAACCTGCGCTTGCCGAGAAATCCGGTGCCCGTGTCTCGCAGCCATTGCGTCAACCGCGCGCGAGAGAGATCCGGTTCATCCAGCACGCCCAGGATCCGGCGCAGCGGCGCCGTGTCGCCAGTGATGAAGAACTCGATCCACAGCAGGTCCAGTTCGTGGGGCGCCGGCGGCCCGTCGCCGACGCGCGGGAAGTCAGGATCGGCGAAGCCACGCAGCACCACCTCCACCGCGGGCGAACGAGGACGCAACGCTTGCATCGCGCCGCGAACCGCGGGTGAGACCATCGCCATCCGCGTGAACACGTGAAGGTCGATGACGTCGGGACCCGGTGACCGCAA
>Ga0207652_10005120_pt1 | contig 10636 bp, 9 predicted proteins | sample KBSC63BmetaG_FD_184334 | JGI IMG/M metagenome (GOLD analysis project Ga0207652, IMG submission 184334) | Corn rhizosphere microbial communities from Kellogg Biological Station, Michigan, USA - KBS C6-3B metaG (SPAdes) (version 2) | ecosystem: Host-associated > Plants > Roots > Rhizosphere ...
AAAAGCGGCTCACAGCGGGCCTCTCGCGCCAGTGTCATCGGTCGTCAGTCGAGTTTTGAATCGGCAGTGATTTCGGGCCGAGCGAGGCCCGCTTCGGTCATACGCGCCGCGAGTTGCGCCATCACCGCAAGCCGCTCCGCGCTTTCCATCCGGTGCCAGCGCGCGATCTCCGGAAGTGTACGGCCGCAGCCGAAACAGAGGCTGGTTCTGGGATCGATCATACAGACTGCGATGCACGGCGTTTCTCTGCTCATTGAGGGATAGTGAAGCGTATTCGGTCGTTTGCGCAAGCGCTCCAGTTACAGTCCAGTGCCGGCACTCATGATCGGCTTGTTGCGAGCCCGGCGTTTCTCGTCGGTGGTACCGGCGTTGGTGGTTTCCGGTTGCAGCGGTGGGGCCTCCTCGGTCATCGGAGCCAGCGCAGACATCACGCGCTCCGGCGGGAAGGTGACGATGACCTCGGTACCGATGCGAAGCTTCGATTTCAGCGTGAACGTGCCGCCATGCATGTCGATCAGGCTTTTGGCGATCGGCAGTCCGAGGCCGGCGCCCTGTTCGGCGGATTTGATCGAATTGGAACCCTGACCGAACGACGCCAGCACGATGGGGATTTCATCCTCGGCAATGCCGGAGCCGGTATCCTTGACACTGAGATATTGTCCGCCCGACGCAGTCCATCCGACCTTCAGCCAGATCTCCCCGCCCTGGGGGGTGAATTTGATTGAGTTCGACAGCAGATTGAGCACGATCTGGCGGGTGGCGCGCTCATCGCCCCAAATGCGCGGCATGCCTTGCTCAAACACCTCGTGAATGGTGATGCCGCGGCTGGAGGCGCGCAGTTTCAGCAAATGATGGCAATCGGCGACGACATGCACGAGCGACACCGCTTCTTCGTTCAGCTCGTACCTGCCGGCTTCGATCCGCGACAAATCGAGAATTTCATTGATCAGATTCAGAAGATGCACGCCCGAATTGTGAATATCGGCCGAGTATTCCTTGTAAACCGGCACCGCGTGCGCGCCGAAGATTTCGCTTTTCATCACCTCGGAAAATCCGAGGATCGCATTGAGCGGCGTTCGCAGCTCATGGCTCATTTGCGCCAGAAACCGGGACTTCGCGACGTTCGCCGATTCCGCGCGATGCCGAGCTTCATCGGAGATCGATTTCGCCTGCTCAAGCTCGCCGATCAGCGCGTCTTTTTCGGCGCGCGCCTCCAACGTCGCCAGCGTGGTGGAATGCAGGCGATGGGCAAGCAGCGCAAAATAGCCTTCCGCGGCGAGCGCCAGCACCGCGAGCACGTAATTGTCGAAGGTGCCGCCCAGCGCGAAATTCAGTGCAATCGTCGCCGTGACCGGGGCAGTTGCCGCAAGCGCGGCGATCGGCAGGTTCGCCGCGAGCATGCTCGATACCGCGATCACCAGCAGCATCAGGAACATCGTCAGGGTGTTCGATACCACATCGAGGCTCGCCGGGTGGATCAGGATCGCCGTCCAGCACAGGCCGTAGAGCAGATCGAGCAGTACAAATCGCGCTCGCCACTTGCGGGTGGCCGTGAGCGAGGGCGGCTCGTCAAGGAATCGGCGGCAATTGCGGATGATGGCGGCATGAGTGCAAAGCACGCTGCAGGTCCATGCCGCCGCCGAAATCGGCTCTATCCAGAAGCCGAACAGCAAGCCGGTTGCCACCACCAGCAGCATCACGACGTAGGATGCCGACAGGCGCGTCTGGGCATATTGCCGAAGCAGTTCGCGGTCGAAAGCGGGGCGGGTTCCGCTGGTGGACGTTAACCGGTCGCGGGCCTCGCGCACCCGCTGCGCGGCTGCACGGCGGTTACCGGACGGCACTGCAATCGGCGTCTCAGCCGGAAGCTGGACAACTTCGGGCTTATCGGCGGGTTTACTCATCAAACAACACAAATCCTGCCCGCGAACCGCGCGAGCTTTTGCATTGTCTATCTCTGGCGCTAAATCATTAAGAGCTGCCTTAAAGCGCTAAAGAATTACCTTAATGAGAGGTTAAGTTAACCTGTTTCCACGCGCGCGAACTCAGCGCTCGAGCCGGGCCAGCAGGCTGCATGTATCCCAGCGCTTGCCGCCTATCTTCTCGACCTCCGAATAGAACGCATCGACCAGCGCGGTGACCGGCAGGCTCGCGCCGTTGCGGCGGGCTTCGGCCAGACAATTCGACAGATCCTTACGCATCCATTCGACCGCGAAGCCGAAATCGTATTTTCCCTCGTTCATGGCCTTGTAGCGGTTGTCCATCTGCCAGGACTGGGCGGCGCCTTTCGAGATGACGTCGACCACCGCGTTGACGTCGAGCCCGGCCTTTTTCGCAAAATGAATTCCTTCCGACAGCGCCTCGACCAGTCCGGCGATGCAAATCTGGTTGACCATTTTTGTCAGTTGGCCCGAACCGGCGGGCCCGAGCCGCTTGCACATTTTGGCATAGGCCGCGATCACGGGCTCGGCGCTCGCATAGGCGTCTTCGCTGCCGCCGCACATCACGGTCAATGCACCGTTTTCCGCGCCGGCCTGTCCGCCGGACACCGGCGCATCGACGAACTTGAAACCGCGCTTGGTCGCCTCCGCGTCAAGCTCGCGCGCGACCTCGGCGGATGCGCTGGTGTGATCGACGAAGGTTGCGCCCTTCTTCATGCCTGCAAACGCGCCATTTTCGCCCAGCGTTACCGCGCGCAGATCGTTATCATTGCCGACGCAACACATCACGAAATCCTGGCCCTCGGCCGCGGCTTTCGGGGTCGGCGAGGTGCGTCCGCCGAATTTTTCGGCCCATGCCTTGGCCTTGGCCGCCGTGCGGTTGAATACCGTCACCTCGTGGCCACCTTTTTTCACCAGGTGTCCTGCCATCGGGAAACCCATAACGCCGAGACCGAGAAATGCGACTTTAGCCATGTTTGCAACCTTGGGGTTTTGCCGGCGTTATCGAATAGCCGGTCTGCGCTGGAGGAGGGCGGTGGGCTGGTTCGGTCCTCGAAACAGTTCCGCCGAAGAGGTAGGAGCCATACAATAAACCCTGCGCCATGGAGGGCAACGCCTTCATTGGCGAGCGGGCAGGGTATTGTGCTAGGATCAGGTCTTCGACGACTGGGATTTCAAGTCAAAGGGAGTGACATCGCATGAGTGTAGGCGTGCTCGACCATTTCAACATTCGGACCCGCAAGCTCGCCGACACGGTCCGGTTCTACGAGGATGTCCTGGGCCTGGAAAAGGGCGCCCGGCCGAACTTTGCCTTTCCCGGGGCTTGGATGTACAGCGAGGGCAAGGCGGTGGTCCATCTCGTCGATATATCCAAGACCGACGAGCAGCAGAAGCCCGATTCCGGCGTCGTCCATCATGTCGCTTTCGCGAGCCGCGATTTTGCCGGCATGAAGCAGCGGCTGCAGTCCAGGGGCATGGCATTCGACTCGCGACAGGTTCCGGGCGGCGATCTCTGGCAGATCTTTGTCAATGATCCCAATGGAGTCATGATCGAATTGAATTACGAAGCCGCCAAGGAGCAGGGCGGAGGAATAGCGCCCACCGAGCGCCTGGACGACGTTGGGGCGAGGTAGCCTTTCGCGCGGGACCGCTCTATGGGTCGCATCCGAAAATAGTTGGGAGATGCGCCGTGAGCGTTACGCAGCAGCAGGTTCTCGATCGGCTGGCCGGGGTGATGTCGCCGCGCGGCGTTGCCTTGACCGACGCCAAAGTTCTGTCGGTGATATCGGTCAGCGACGGCAAGGTGTTTTTCTCGATCAATGTCGATGCCGCCGAGGCACGCGCCTGGGAAAGCGTTCGGGCCGAAGCCGAAGCGGCCGTGCGGGCTATTCCCGGCGTCACCGTCGCCATGATCGCGCTCACCGCCGAACGCAAGCCGGGTTCAGCGGCGCCAGCGCCACCGCCGTCCCGGCGCGCGCAGGGCGTGCCGCATGTCTCATCGCATCGGCCGGCGCAAGGTCCGGCGTCGCCGATGTCGAAGCAGTCGGAAATTCCCGGCATTGCCGCCGTCATTGCGGTGGCCTCCGGCAAGGGCGGTGTCGGAAAATCGACGACGGCGCTCAATCTGGCGCTGGGCCTGCGCGATCTCGGTTTGCGCGTCGGCTTGCTCGACGCCGACATTTACGGGCCGTCGGTACCGAGGCTGACCGGCATTCGCGAGAAGCCGCAGCTTAACGCCGACAAGAAAATGATTCCGATTGCGCGTTTCGGTCTTGCGATCATGTCGATCGGTTTTCTGGTCGAGGAGGATACCGCGATGATCTGGCGCGGGCCGATGGTGATGTCGGCAATCACCCAGATGCTGCGCGACGTCGCGTGGGGCACACTTGATATTCTCGTGGTCGATATGCCTCCCGGCACCGGCGACGCGCAACTGACGCTGGCCCAGAATGTGCCGCTCAAGGGTGCGATCATTATCTCGACGCCGCAGGACCTTTCCCTGATCGATGCGCGGCGTGGGCTCGCGATGTTCAAGAAGGTCAATGTGCCGGTTCTCGGCATTGTCGAAAACATGAGCTATTTCCAGTGCCCGCATTGCGGCACGCGATCGGACATCTTCGGTCACGGCGGCGCGCGGCAAGAGGCCGAGCGGCTTGGGGTGCCGTTTTTGGGCGAAATTCCGCTGCACATGTCGATTCGCGCCACGTCGGATTCCGGGACCCCCGTCGTGGAAAGCGAGCCGGATGGACCGCACGCGGCGATCTACCGGGCGATCGGGGCAAACGTCCGCGATCAGCTCCAGGGCGTTATCGCCGCCGCTTGAGAAGGCTTCCCGGCCTTATGCGACTTTCGTTTAGACAGTGCTGTCATGCCTTCGTCGCGTTTTCGCAGCCGAACTTCCGTGTTAAAGCCCCCCGCCAGAGCGCCTTCGGATCGACGCGGAAATCGCGTGCCGAAAGAAATGCTCCACGATATCCGGGACACGCCCCCAACAAGGAGATGCCTTAAATGAAGCGTCGTGATTTTTTGAAGGTTTCGGCAACCGGTGCCGCGGTGGCGGCGGTGGCCTCGCCAGCGATCGCGCAGTCCTCGCCCGAGGTCAAGTGGCGCATGACGTCGAGTTTCCCGAAGTCGCTCGACACCATTTACGGCGGCTCCGAATATTTCGCGAAACAGGTTGCCGAGATGACCGACAACAAGTTTCAGATTCAGGTGTTTCAGGCGGGCGAACTTGTTCCGGGGTTGCAGGCGCTCGACGCTACATCCAAGAACACGGTCGAGATGTGCCATACCGCGTCCTACTACTACGTCGGCAAGGATCCCACCTTCGCGATCTATGCGTCGGTGCCGTTCGGATTAAACGCGCGTCAGCAGAATTCCTGGTGGTATCAGGGCGGCGGCATGGAGCTCGGCAACGAGTTCTTCAAGAAATCCGCCAATGTAATCGGATTTCACTGTGGCAATACCGGCACACAGATGGGCGGCTGGTTCCGCAAGGAGATCAAGACGGTCGCCGATCTTTCCGGACTGAAGTTTCGCATCGGAGGAATCGCCGGGCAGGTCCTGCAGAAGGTCGGCGTCGTGCCGCAACAGCTCGCGGGCGGTGACATCTATCCGTCGCTCGAGAAGGGCACCATCGACGCGGCCGAATGGGTCGGACCTTATGATGACGAGAAGCTCGGCTTCCAGAAGGTCGCCAAATATTACTATTATCCCGGCTTCTGGGAGGGCGGTACGGCGGTTCACGCGTTTGCCAATCTCGACAAGTGGAACGAACTGCCGAAGGGGTATCAGGCTGTCGTTACCAACGCGGCTGCGAACGCCAACAGCTGGATGGCGGCGCGCTATGACATGCAGAACCCGGCCGCGTTGAAGCGTCTGGTCGCCGGCGGCACGCAACTTCGCCCCTTCACCAACGAAGTGCTGGAAGCCTGCCTGAAGGCGACCAATGAATTGTGGGCCGAAATTTCCGCAAAGAACGCGGACTTCAAGAAATCCATCGATGCGATGCAGGCCTATCGTTCCGACCAGTATCTGTGGTGGCAGGTTGCCGAATATACGTTCGACAGCTTCATGATCCGCTCGCGCACCCGCGGCTAATCCATATCGTTTCGAGCGAAGCCTTGGTCCTGAGAACCAAGGCTAAGCCTTAAGTCGTAGCCCCAAAGCCCGGCCTTCCCTGGAGGTCGGGCTTTTTTCGTTGCGGCACCTCAGATCGGCATGGAAATCCCGAAGCGGATGTTCCATGCTGAATGCAAGCCTCGACAAGAAGGCTACCGGCACCCCACAGGAGGAACAGATCCATGAAGCGACGAGACTTTATCAAGGTCACCGGAATAGGCGTGGCAGGCGCGGCCACCCTGGCAGCACCGGCGATCGCGCAATCGATGCCCGAAATCAAATGGCGCATGCCGGCGAGTTGGCCGAAATCGCTTGATACGCTGTACGGTGGAGCAGAGGTGCTGGTCAAGGCGATCGCCGAAGCCACCGACAACAAGTTTCAGGTACAGCTGTTCGCCGCTGGCGAAATAGTGCCCGGGCTGCAGGTTCTCGACGCCGTGCAGAACGGAACAGTCGAGATGGGTCACACGGCGTCGTATTATTATTTTGGCAAGGATCCGACCTTCACCTTTGGCACTTCAATCCCATTCGGACCCAACCAGCGCCTCAACCAGGCCTGGTATATGCTGGGGGGCGGCAAGGAGCTTTTGAACGAGTTCTACAAAGGCTACAACTGTCATGCATTTCTCGCCGGCAATACGGGCTGTCAGATGGGCGGCTGGTTCCGTAAGGAAATCAACACCGTCGACGATCTCAAGGGTCTCAAATTCCGCATCGGCGGTTTTGCCGGGCGCGTGCTGCAGAAGCTCGGCGCGGTCCCGCAGCAGATCGCCGGTGGCGATATCTATCCGGCGCTGGAGAAAGGCACCATCGACGCGGCCGAATGGGTCGGCCCCTACGACGACGAGAAGCTCGGATTCTACAAGGTTGCTCCTCATTACTACTATCCCGGATGGTGGGAGGGCGGCCCGCTACTCCAGGCTTTCGTCAATCTCGACAAATGGAATGCGCTGCCGAAATACTACCAGGGCGTTATCGAGCAGGCCGGTCACTATGCCAACAACTGGATGATGGCGAAGTACGATCAGGTCAATCCGGCGGCGCTGCGCAAGTTGCTCGCGGGTGGCACCAAGCTGCATGCCTTCTCGCCGCCGATCATGGAAGCCTCCTTCAAGGCGGCGAAGGAACTGCACGGCGAGATCGCTGCAACCAATGCTAATTTCAAGAAGATCTACGATTCTCTGACCGCCTTCTCGAATAACGGATATCAATGGTTCCAGGTCGCGGAGGTCGGTTTCGACAACTTCATGGCGCGTCACGCACAGGGCTGATTGCGTCAGAGCTTCAGCGAACGAAAAAACCCCGGAGCGCGAGCTCCGGGGTTTTTTGGTTCGCACAAACCGGGGTTGCTATTGTTTGGGCGAAGGACCGAAATCGAGCGGCGGCAGTTCGATCTGCGGAATCTCGATCTTGATGGTGTTGGGGTCGATCGTCGACAGCGCGCCTTTGTAATGCATCACCATCGCCGGGAACATGATCACCAGCAGAACCATGATGACCTGGATGACGACGAACGGCACCGCGCCCCAATAGATCTGACCGGTGGTGACGGGCTCCATGCGCTTGCCGGTGACACGGTCGACATAGGGATCCTTCGGCGCCACCGAGCGCAGATAGAACAGCGCGAAGCCGAACGGCGGATGCATGAATGAGGTCTGGATGTTGACGCCGAGGATCACGCCGAACCAGATCAGATCGATGCCGAGGTGTTCGGCGGCCGGCCCGAGCAGCGGGATGACGATAAAGGCCATCTCGAAGAAATCGAGGAAGAAGGCAAGGACAAAGACAAACGCGTTGACGAAAATCAAAAAGCCGACCTGGCCGCCAGGCAGGGAGGTGAGCAGGTTTTCGACCCAGACGTGACCGTTGACGCCGTAGAACGTCAGCGAGAACACGCGCGCCCCGACCAAAATGAAAACCACGAAAGCCGACAGCTTTGCGGTTGACTCGGTGGCCTGCCTGATCAGATCCCAGCTCAGCCTTCGCTTGGCGGCGCCGAGGATGAGCGCGCCAGAGGCGCCCATGGCTCCGCCTTCCGTTGGCGTCGCGACGCCGATGAAGATCGTGCCCAGCACCAGGAAGATCAGGAACAGCGGCGGCACCATCACGAAAGTGGTCTGCTGCGCCATTGCGGACAGGAACCGGAATCCCGTGAGCTTGTCGATGATCCAGTTCAGAACCGCAGCGAAGAATGCAAACAGGATGCCGAAGAACATGGTGAGCACGACGAAATCGGCGCCATGGGCTTCTGGGAAGAAGTAGCCCTCAGTCAGACGGCCGACCACGCCGGCCAAAACCGTGAGCACAGCTAGCGACCAGAGGCCGCGGCCGCCATCCTTCTCGCGAAAGCCGACGGCCTCCGCCGGCAAACCGGGAGCCGCATTGGGAAATATCAAGGTGACGAAGAATGCATATAAGGCATACAGGCCTGCGAGCACCAGCCCCGGAATGAATGCGCCTTCGTACATGTCGCCGACCGACTTGCCGAGCTGGTCGGCCATCACGATCAGCACCAGCGAGGGCGGAATGATCTGCGCCAGCGTGCCGGAAGCGGCGATGATTCCGGATGCCATGCGGCGGTCGTAGCCGTAGCGCAGCATGATCGGCAGCGAGATCAGGCCCATCGAAATAACGGAAGCCGCGACCACGCCGGTGGTGGCGGCGAGCAACGCGCCGACGAACACCACGGCGTAGGCGAGGCCGCCCTTGATGGTGCCGAACAGCTGCCCGATGGTGTCGAGCAGATCTTCCGCCATGCCGGATCGTTCGAGCACCAGTCCCATGAACGTAAAGAACGGAATCGCCAGCAGTGTGTCGTTGTTCATCACGCCGTAGACGCGCTCGGGAAGCGCTTGCAGGAAGTCCGGACGGAATTCGCCGAGCTGAATGCCGACGAAGGCGTAGATCAGTCCCACCGCGCCAAGCGAAAACGCCGCCGGGTAGCCCAGCAGCAGGACCACGACCAACGACGCGAACATGATCGGCGCCATATTGGCGATGAGAAAGGCAGTCATCCAGATTCCCCCTGCGACCGCGTCCGCGATCAGCGTTTTTCGAGCGCATCGACGAGGTGTTCGACCTCGGCCTCGAGAGCATTCACCTGCGATGCGTGTGGATCCGGGATCAGACCCCGCATCACGGCAATGCGCTTGATCAGCTCGGATATGCCCTGCAGCAGCAGCATCGAGAATCCGATAATGATCAGTGACTTGGCGGGCCATTGCGGCAAGCCGCCGGCGTTGCCCGATTGCTCGTTGATCTCGACCGAGCGCATAAAGAACGGACCGCCGGTGATAATCATGACGACGGTCAGCGGAATCAGAAAAAACAAATGACCGATAAGGTCGATGCTGTTGCGCACCTGCTTCGGCAGCAGGTTGTTGACGATATCGATCCGGATATGCTCGTTGTCGAGCAGCGTCCAGGACGAGCACAGCAGAAAGACGATGCTGAACAGCACCCATTGAAGCTCGAGCCAGGAGTTGGAAGATGTGTCGAAACTCTTACGCACGATCGCGTTAAGCGCGGACACCACCACGGCGACCAGAATCAGCCACGCCAGACGCCTGCCCACCCACCTTGTGAACGCGTCGATTGCGCGGCTCAGGTTCAAGAGCGATTGCAACGATGATCCTCCCCAATTGCGCCTCTGCCGTCTTGGCCGCACCCGTCAGGCACAGCGGCTTATCCAGCCGAGCTAGCATGAAGCAGCCGCAGCATTCCAGCGCGCGGCGCCGCCGTCAATCGTAAGTTTGTTGATAATGAAGGGGAATATCGGCCCCGTGCCGGGGCTTACCCCTCAGCCGCCGGTGACGCTCATATGGCGGCTGACGCTCGGGCGGTTGTGCCTGCGATCGATGATGAAGTCGTGGCCCTTGGGTTTCAGGCCGATGGCGCGGTCGATCGCCGCACTGAGCAGGTGATCGTCGGCGGAGGCCCGCAGCGGCTTGCGCAAATCGGAGGCATCCTCGTGGCCCAGGCAGGTATGCAGCGTGCCGGTACAGGTGATCCGCACCCGGTTGCAGGACTCGCAGAAATTATGGGTCATCGGCGTGATGAAGCCGAGCTTGCCGCCGGTCTCGCTGACGCGGACGTAACGCGCGGGCCCGCCGGTGTCGTCGTCGAGGTCGGTCAACGTGTACTGCTTGGCGAGGCGCGCGCGAAGCAGGGATAGCGGCACATATTGGTCGATACGTCCTTCGCCGATGTCGCCCATCGGCATGACCTCGATCAGCGTCAGCGCCATGCCTTTGCCGTGCGCCCATTCCATCAGCGAGGGGATTTCGTCCTCGTTCAGATTCTTCAGCGCAACCGCGTTGATCTTGACGGCGAGACCCGCCGATCGCGCGGCCTCGATGCCGGCCTGTACCTTGTCGATATCGCCCCAGCGGGTGATGGCCCGGAATTTCGCCGGATCGAGCGTGTCCAGCGATACGTTGATGCGGCGAACTCCGCAGTCCCGCAACTCGCCGGCAAAACGCGCCAGTTGCGAGCCGTTGGTGGTCAGCGTCAGTTCATTGAGCGCCCCGGTGTCGAGATGGCGCGAGAGCGAGCGCACCAGCGACATCACGTTG
>Ga0207652_10005121_pt1 | contig 10636 bp, 9 predicted proteins | sample KBSC63BmetaG_FD_184334 | JGI IMG/M metagenome (GOLD analysis project Ga0207652, IMG submission 184334) | Corn rhizosphere microbial communities from Kellogg Biological Station, Michigan, USA - KBS C6-3B metaG (SPAdes) (version 2) | ecosystem: Host-associated > Plants > Roots > Rhizosphere ...
ACTTCTTTTGAATAAATATTTTTAAACTTGAATGGTCAGCCCAAAATCGAAATATTATTTTTTATGTTTGGTCATTTTTGTAAGCAACTTTTTTGTGAATAGTAATATTGCAGAAGCAAACAACTATTACATTAACAGCCGCACCGGCAATGATGATAATAAAGGAATATCAAAAGATGCTTGCTGGCAAAGCCTTAAAAACCTGGAGTCACATTCATTTTTACCAGGCGATAGTGTCCTTTTTGCAAAAGGCTCTTCTTATACAGGAGGCTTTACATTTAAAAGTTCAGGCACAAAAAGTAAACCTATTGTTTTTACAAGTTATAGTGTAGGCGTTGACGTTATCCTTAAAAATGAAAGATCAGCATTACAAAATATTTTTATTAAAGATGGAGCCGGTCCTGCTCCTGCTTTTACCAATCCAGACTGGAATCTTCTTAACGGAAATATTTTTCATATTGAAGGAAGCTATATCATCATTGATGGATTTTATTTTCACGATAACACTAACCCTCCTGGTTCCGATCATACGAATAAGAATGTCCAAAAAATGGGCGCTGTATATTTTGCTTTGGGAACGCAGCATAACATAGTTCGCAATTGCGAATTTTTTCATTCTCCTGTTGCTATAAAAATAAAAGGTTCTTATAACCTTATTACTCATAATTATTTTCATGATGCTACAGATACATTAGCACATAGCTGGGGACCTATTGCAATAATGATTGTAAAACCTTATAATGAAATTTCGTATAACAGGGTTGTAAATTATGGTTCTTATGGCGGGCCTTATGGTTCCGACGGCGGCGTAGTAGAATTAGATGGGGTTGATGACGATTTTGATGGAAGAGAAATAAATATTCACCATAATATTTCTATCAATAATCATGGATTTCTGGAGCTTGCCGGAAGAAATGTCGATAGCATAACGGTGGCGTATAACCTAAGTGACGATACCAACCAGTTTATCGGCGGCGGTTCTATGAAAAATATTTTCGTGTATAACAACACCGTTATACGAACCCGTGAGCCAAACGTTGACAGGTATATTTTCTGGACGTTCAATCATGATTCTACTTTTATAACTATCCGAAATAATATTTTTGTTGTAGCCAGCGACATAAAAGTATTGGGGCAGTACATCAAACCAAAGGGCCACAAGCGTTCAATGATTGGCGATCAGCCGCATGATCATAATCTTTATTTTTCAATTGGCGATACAGATCCAATAGGCATCCAGCCTGGCAAAGGTGATATTATTGCTGATCCTGTTTTCATAGACGCCAGGAATGAAAATTTCCGGTTGAGTATAAAAAGCCCGGCAATAGATAAGGGAGTTAAACTTACTTATTCACAGGATTTAGATGGCTATCCCGTACCACGCCATGGTTTAACAGATATTGGCGCTTATGAATTTTAGAAACAAGATTTTTAAAATGAATTTATGGCTACTCAAATAAAATATAAAAAAAGATTTTTATTACTTTTCTTTTTCATTTATGTCGGTCTGATGCATCATAACGGCTACGGACAAACGAAAAGTTCAACAATCAATCGTCCAAATATTATCCTGATCCTATCCGATGACATGGGTTATTCTGACATTGGTTGCTACGGAGGAGAAATTAATACACCTAACCTTGATAAGCTCGCTTCTGAAGGATTGCGCTATACAAGTTTTTACAATACTTCACGTTGCTGTCCTTCGCGTGCCACCTTAATGACTGGCCTTTATCCGCACCAGGCAGGCATGGGTTGGATGAATTCTCATCCACATGCCGAGGCAGGATACAAAGCACAACTCAATAATAGTTGTGTAACTATTGCAGAAGTATTAAGGCAAGCGGGCTATGCAACTTATATGACGGGAAAATGGCACCTGGCTTTAAAATCTGATGCTACAACACTAGGCTTAGATGAAAATAAAAAATATGACTGGCCGCTCCAGCGTGGCTTTGATAAGTTTTATGGAATAATACTCGGTGCTGCTAATTATTATGACCCGGGTTCATTATGCAGGGGCAATCAGCTGATAAGCCCATATACTGATAAAGAATATCAGCCAAAGCAATATTATTTCACCAATGCCATATCTGATAACAGTGTTCAATTTATAAAAGACAGGGATCAGTCAAAACCATTTTTTATGTACGTGGCTTATACAGCCGCACACTGGCCCATGCAAGCTCCGGAAAGTGAAGTTGCAAAATACAAAGGAAAGTATGATGAAGGCTATGAAGCGATTCGTGATAAAAGATTTGCACGAATGAAAAAGCTGGGCGTGGTGGATAAAAGCATCCAATTATCACCGCCTGATTCCTTAGCTGTGACTCCTTCATGGAAAAATGAAAAATATAAACCGGCAATGGCAAGAAGAATGGAAACCTATGCAGCAATGATCGATGTAATGGACCAAGGTATCGGAAGAATAATTAATGAATTAAAAGCAGAAGGTTTATATGATAATACCGTCATTATTTTTTTACAGGATAATGGCGGCTGTCATGAAATGATTGGCGCAGGCGTTATAGGAACGGTTGCGAAAAATATGCAGGACAGCATGATGCATTTAACCAAAGAAAGTCTTCAATATTCGCAAAATCCTCCTGTAACAAGAGAAGGCAAATTAGTAATGCAAGGTAAAGAAATAATGGCCGGACCTGCTGATACTTATATTTCTTATATGCGTCAATGGGCTAACGTTTCGAATACGCCTTTCCGTATGTATAAGCATTGGGTGTATGAAGGTGGCATTTCCACGCCATTAATTATTCATTGGCCGGATGGTATAAAAAATAAAGGTTCAGTGCGAAATCAAACAGGTCATGAAATAGACATTATGCCAACAATAGCAGAATTAGCTCATGCAAATTACCCAACAGAATTTAAAGGAAATAAAATCACGCCGATGCAGGGAGTAAGCCTTGTGCCTACTTTTTTTGACAAGCCATTAAAACCACGAGTTATTTATTGGGAACATGAAATGAATAAAGCTGTCCGCATGGGCAAATGGAAATTAGTGTGTCAATCTGAAATGCTGGACGGAAAAGGTGGCGCATGGAAACATTATCATTCAGAGCCATGGGAACTATACAATATAGAAACAGACAGAAGTGAGTTGCATGATCTTGCCGCTAAAAATCCGGCGATGGTTACAAAGATGTCTGCAATGTGGAATATATGGGCGCATAAAGCGAATGTGCTCCCGGCTCCCTGGACAGAAATAAAAGATACATTTATTAAAAGTGATACATTTAAAAATGATGGAAAATAAAAAATTCCTGGTTATATTATTATTGCCATTGTTGAGTTTTTTTAAAGAAAAAAAATCAGCCCTGTTAGAAATAAAAAAAGATAAGCGGCCTAATATTATCGTAATACTTGCAGATGATATGGGCTTCTCTGATGTGGGATGTTATGGCGGAGAAATCAATACCCCCAACATTAATTTCCTTGCAAAAAATGGTTTGCGTTTCACCAACTTTTATAATACTTCACGATGCTGCCCTACCAGGGCATCTTTGCTTACAGGGTTATACAACCAACAAGCGGGTATTGGTCAAATGACTATTGATCGCAGCCTTGATGGTTATCGCGGGCATCTCACGGAAAACACCGTTACGCTTGCTGAAGTTTTAAAAGCCGCAGGCTACCACACAGCAATGTCAGGTAAATGGCACGTATCCAACACCGTCACACAGCCCAATCCGAAAGAGCAATTGAAGTGGCTGGATCATCAATCATATCACCCTCTTTTTTCTCCAATAGATCAATATCCCATCAACAGGGGGTTTGAAAAATTTTATGGAACATTATGGGGCGTGGTTGATTATTTTGATCCATTTAGTTTGGTGAACGGAACTGCACCTGTAAAAAATGTCCCTCCAAGTTATTATCATACCAATGCAATCAATGATACTGCAGCAGCTTATATAAGGGAATTCAGCAAAGAGGATAAACCATTTTTCATTTATGTAGCAGAGAATGCGCCACACTGGCCGTTGATGGCTTTGCCGGAAGATATAGCCAAATATAAAGACACTTACAAAGTTGGTTGGGAAGCAATAAGAGAAGCACGATATAAAAGAATGATTCGAATGGGAATTATTGATTCCGCTACAGCACCGCTTTCTCCAAGATGGGACGATGAATTGCAATGGAAAGATAATCCTGATTCCGTTTGGGATGCAGCAGCGATGTCTGTTCACGCAGCCATGGTAGATAGAATGGATTATGGGATAGGAAGAATTATTAACGCATTGAAAGAAACCAATCAGTTAAACAATACTGTTATTCTATTTCTAAGTGATAATGGCGCAAGTTCTGAAATATGCGCCGATTTTGGACCTGGCTTCGACAGGCCGGGAGAAACAAGGGATGGCAAAAAAATTATTTATCCGAAAAACAAAAAAGAAGCATTACCCGGTCCTGAAACTTCTTATTCTTCTATTGGACCGCGATGGGCAAATGTTGCAAATACGCCTTATCGATATTGGAAGGCAGAATCCTTTGAAGGCGGCATTCATACACCGATGATCGCTTTCTGGCCTGATGGCATTAAACAAAAAGGAAGCATAACCGACCAGATCGGGCATGTAATGGATTTCATGGCAACCTTTATTGAATTGGCGCATGCAAAATATCCCTCCGAATATAAAGGACATGCTATCACACCAATGGAAGGCATTAGCCTTGCACCAATCTTTAAAGGTGAAAAAAGAGAAACGCATAAAGCACTATTTAACGATCATAATGGAGGAAGATATGTTCGGTACGATGGATGGAAATTGGTTTCACCAGACAATGATACTACATGGCATTTGTACCGGATTAATGAAGATCAAACGGAGTTAAATGATTTATCAAAAAAATACCCGATTAAAGTAACTGAATTAAATAAGATGTGGCAGCAATGGGCATTTCGGGCCAAAGTGTATCCCCGGCCGCAGAAGAGGTAAGACAGCTTATTATAATATTTGATGGCTATAGATGGAAGGATGTTCTTCGCGGAGCAGATTCTGTATTATTATTTGCAAGCGAAAAAGGAAAAAAAGATTCTGCTAAATTCATTAATAATATGGGAGAACAATACGATTGAAAGAAGAAAAATTCTTCTTGATTTTAATCCCTTTGTTTTCTTAAGAAAACTTAGGAACCATGCCTGTCAGGCTATTGCGATTTTGTTTACACTACCCTCGTTAAGCATTGATAATCAAATTAAAAATTATTCCTGTCGAGGCTACTTTAAGGTATATTTGCACGAATACTATGTAGAGGAAGAATCACTTAAAGGGCGAAAGATTCTCGTTTTTTTTAGGATTGGCTTTTTTTAATATCTATCTGCTATTAGCGTTATATTTCTTAATCAGCTTCTGCCACTACTTCCTTCACTTCGGGTATCATCCGCTTCATCATTCCTTCAATTCCTGCTTTTAAAGTAATCATGGAAGACGGGCAGCCACTGCAGCTTCCCTGCAGCATCAGGTTCACTACGCCGTCATCGTAGCTTTTAAATTGTATTGCCCCGCCATCCATTTCAACCGCAGGCTTTACATAATTTTCAAGTAATTCTTTAATTCTTTTTACAACATCTCCATCATTAAGATGCACTTCGTTTGAGCTAACGGTTTTTCTTGCCGCAATCTCATCTTCATTAATTATTGTTTTGCCTTCTTCGAGGTATTCTTTTAAAAATTGCTTTATAGAAGGAATAACGTCCTGCCAATCTTCTGTTTCATTTGTTTTTGTAAGCGTAACAAAATTGCTCGCAATAAATACTGATTTTATAAAGGGAAAACTAAACAGTTCCATAGCAAGCGGAGAAGCCTTGGCACTTGTCTCATCCTGGAAATCAATACTCTTTCCCGGATACAAAAGCTTGTTAGCCACAAATTTCATCGTCTCCGGATTTGGGGTCATTTCTGTGTAAATGCTAATAACCGGATTTCCTGTTTTTATCATAATAAAGAATTAAGTATACAAAGTTAATAATATTTAAGTTGAAAGCAGGTGAAGTACCTGTTTTGAAACAATATTTTTCGTTTTACGTAAACACGTTGAACGTCCAGGCTAAGGCTTATTCCACAATTCGCAATTTTGCGTAATTAAGCATGATTTTCTTCTCGCCATTGTGCTCAAATTTTACAGTTGCCACTGGATTATGAGCTGCGCCTTCCATTTTTATTACTTCGCCAAAACCAAATTCTGATGTTCTATTTTTTGCCCGGTTTGTAAGTTGCTAGTGTCGCTTGGCGCAAAGCCTTCTGTTGGGATATGTTCTTTTACTTTTACAACATTGGATGAGATCAGATATGCAGGCTTTTCTGTGGGCTGCTTACGGACAGGCAAGATCGGTTTATTGAGTGTCGGATTTGAAAATGAATTCCATCGGCTATCTTGATTGTTTCGCATATTGCCTCCCGCAAAAGAACGATCAAGGCGTTCTTCAGGTAATTCATCAATAAACCTGCTGGGATCATTTTGGGTAAGATTTCCAAAACGATAACGTGTATTCGCATACGTTAGCCAAAGCCTCTGCTTAGCCCTGGTTACGGCCACATAAAATAATCTCCTTTCTTCCTCTAGCTCTTCTCGCGTGTTTATTGACATGGCGTTTGGAAACAAAGTTTCTTCGAGGCCGCCTACAAAAACTACTGGAAACTCAAGACCTTTTGCAGCATGAATTGTCATAAGCTTCACTACATCACTTTCGCCCTTATCATCATCTGCATCTGTAAGAAGTGTTATTTGTTGCAGATAACTACCAAGACTTTTATCTAATAGCTCTCCGTCTTCTGTTGGTGTTTCTGTAAATTCTTTTATGGAGTTTAACAATTCCTGGATGTTTTCATAACGGGCTAAACCTTCTGTTGTTTTATCATTAAAAAGCTCTTTAACAATACCTGTATTTTTTCCTACAAGAATAGAAAGATCATAAGCATTTTTCTTTTGCAATTCACTTTGAAACATTTTTATCATGATAACAAAACTGTTGATAACCTCAAGTGTGTTTGCCTTATAACCAAACGCTGAAGCTCTTTCCAACACATTCCACATTGATATATTATTTTCATTAGCAAACAAGACTGCTTTCTCAATGGTAGTTTTTCCAATACCTCTTGCAGGAAAATTTATAATACGTTTTAAGGCTTCTTCATCGCCTGGATTTAAAACAACACGCAGGTAACTTAAAAAATCTTTGATCTCTTTTCTTTGATAAAAACTTATACCACCATAAATGCGGTAGGAAATGTTCATGCGCCTTAAGCTTTCTTCAAAACTCCGGCTTTGTGCATTTGTTCTATATAAAATTGCAAAATCATTATTCCGGTAATGGTTGCGCAACTTTTGTTCCTGTATTGCATCTGCAACGTATTTTCCCTCATCATTATCAGATGCGGTTCGTACTAATTTAATTTTTTCTCCTTCTTCATTGCTTGTCCATAATTTTTTGGGCAGCTGACCTTTATTATTAGCTATAACGTTGTTGGCTACATGAAGAATACTTTGTGAGCTTCTGTAATTTTGTTCCAATAAAACAATTTTTACCTCATCATAATCTTTTTGAAACTGTAAAATATTTTCTATTGTTGCGCCCCGAAAACTATAAATGCTTTGTGCATCATCACCAACCACGGCAACATTTTCGTGCATGGCCCCCAGCAATTTTATAATTTGATATTGAGCTGTATTTGTATCCTGGTATTCATCGATCATTATATACTTAAACTTGCGCTGATACTTACTCAAGCTTTCGGTATGTGTTTTTAAAAGCAAATAAAATTTTAGCAGCAGATCATCAAAATCCATGGCGCCATTTTTAAAGCAGCGCTTACAATATGCATCAAATATTTGTCCAGTCATTGGCCTGTTCGCACGCATGTCTTCCTGTTGCAAACCGTAGTCATTTATATATTCTTCCGGGGTTATCAAAGCATTTTTTGCAGACGAAATCCGGTTATAAATTGTATTAGGTTTATAGTGCTTATCATCAAGCCCTAATTCATTCACTACTGTTTTAACAACGCTTTTTGCATCATCCGTGTCATAAATAGTAAAGTTTCGAGGATAACCAAGTTTATCTGCCTCTGCCCGTAAAATTCTTGCAAATACAGAATGAAAAGTTCCTATGTAAATGTTCCTCGCTTCATTATTTCCTAAAATATGTTCCACACGTTCCTTCATTTCTGCGGCAGCTTTATTTGTAAACGTGAGTGCAAGTATATTAAATGGATCTACGCCCGTCGCTAAAAGATGGGCTATTCTTGTAGTAAGTACTTTTGTTTTGCCGCTGCCTGCTCCCGCTACAATCATAACAGGCCCATCGCGATGTAACACCGCTTCCCTCTGTTGTTCATTTAATCCCGATAAATAATCATGCATGATGCAAAGTTACTGAAACCTTGTGCTTTTTTCCATGTATAAACGCCTTGTTGTTCTTTCAAAAAAATTATTATATAGTTTAAGCACTCATTTCTATCCATAAGAAATTTCATAATAAAAACCTTCTATTTCTGTATTCCGGAACGCCATTCATCAATAAAGTTTTTTAAGAAAATATTTCTTTTGATTTTTTTAATAAGGAAGGCGATGCGTCTTCATTTTAAAGCTCAAAAGCTTTAATTTATTTATAGCGTGCTTCGCACTTTACGTTAACGTTATATTAACGGAAACCTTTACCAGACTGTGTTACCGGCGATACCAATTCACTGGATTCTCGTTAGAAGTGCTTCTATTTTTATATAAATTTTTTAAACCTCAAAAAATAAATTATGAAAACAATCATCATTTCCCGCACCTGCTTAAGCATCTTAGCACTGCTGCTATTATCCAACTCTTATGCTCAAAAAATAGCTCTAAATACATCGTATAATAATTCTGATTTTGGGATAAATACTATGGATATTTCTTCTTTAGAGAAGATTATTGACAACAAAAAAATTGAATCAAGAATTTTGAAATATGTGAATAAACACTTTAAAAATACAGGTGATATTAGTTGGGAACAGGCTGATGAAAACTTAATCGCAACTGTTCACAACCACGGAGCTACAACAAAATATTTATTTAATAAAAATGGCAGAATTGTTTATACAATTCAGTCTTTTTCTGCAGAATTAGTACCTGCCGATATTAAAAAAATGGTGTTAAAATATTATCGTAAATATACTATAACCTCAGCGTCAAAAATAGTAGAATCCAATAGACACGTATGGGTTGTAAAAATCGATGGAAAGAAAAGTTTTGCTACAGTAAGAATTGAAGATGGAGAAATGGAGGAGATAGAAAAGTTTGATAAGCAAATTAATTAAGCTGGATCCCATTACATTTCATGCGCAAACGAACCATCTTGTAACTGGGATGGTTTTTAGTTTTTTAGGCATGATGAAATATTCCAATAATTTATAATCAGCTGACTTTGAAGTTGAGATAGTTTCATTAATCAGCTTGTATAACTAAAAAGAAAATTACCCATAGATAAAAGCAGAGGCTAAACCATTTATCCATTTAATATAGAATAAATAAAATTATTTTATTGTAATCCAGGAAATATAAAATCCCGTTTCATCTTCCAAAAATGTCGCTTCAGAATCTTATTTCCATGGTTCATAATTACTGTTAACGTTACATTAACGAAACCCTTTACGGGACTGCATTACCGGCGATAACAATTTACTATTAAGCGCTTGTTTATACACTTAATTTTATTCCCGATTCCTTAACCAATAAAATAAAATTATGAAAAAGATTCTGTTTGCCTCTATGGTAATATTGTTTTCAGCAACATCCGCATTCGCAAACCGGATACCTGACGTAACCGAAAAAGTACTAAAAGTTTTTCATGAGGCTTTTCCTGAAGTAAAACAACCAATCTGGTATAGCTTTGAAGACTATTACGAAGTTTTTTTTAAGACAGATGAGAACAGTTCGTGCAGAATTGATTATTCACCAGACGGAACTGTATTAAGCACCACCAGGTACTACACCGGTGAAAATCTGTCTCCTGTTATAAGAGCTAAAATAAACGAAAAATATCCAGGTAAAAATATATTTGGAGTAACAGAAGTTTCTAATAATGATAAACTTACTTATCACATAGTTTTAGAAGACAGCAAATATTGGTATAACGTGGAAGCAGATGCAACGGGCAGCAGCAGGCTCGAAAAAAAGCTAACAAAGAGTTGAGTGAATTTAGAAAATTTTTTAAAGCAATTTGTATATAAGTACAAGTTGCTTTTTTATTTTATACCATTTGAGCCCTTTGTAAAATTTAGAAAAAATTAATTTTTTTTCAATGGTAATGCAATATTTTTTTTATGGTACCGTTATCAATTTCCAATTTCCTTACAATGAATATTAAAATTAATAACCATTCCACCGGTTTATTCCGTAGCCTGATCAGGAGCTTTTTTCAGAAACTAACTCAAAGCCCGGATTTTTACAATATAAAATATTATACAAAGGTCAAAATGAAAGGACGTGACCAGCAAGGTAACTGGTAAAGTATTTTTAAATCATTTCTGCGGAAATTACGGAAGCGGAAAATGCGTGGTTATGCTATTGTGAAGCTTATAAGATTGTTTTTACTTTAGACTCTTAAACAAACCTTAAAATCAAATAGTATGAAAAATCAAGT
>Ga0207652_10005122_pt1 | contig 10635 bp, 9 predicted proteins | sample KBSC63BmetaG_FD_184334 | JGI IMG/M metagenome (GOLD analysis project Ga0207652, IMG submission 184334) | Corn rhizosphere microbial communities from Kellogg Biological Station, Michigan, USA - KBS C6-3B metaG (SPAdes) (version 2) | ecosystem: Host-associated > Plants > Roots > Rhizosphere ...
CGTCAATCGCAGCGGCCGGCGTATCGAGCGGCTGCTGCACCCATTTTAGGATTTTTCTGGTCTTCGGTCTGCTGTCGATGAAGTTCCATAGCCTCGTGGCGTTGACGAAATCGAAGGAGTATTGAGCCTTGTCAAAGTGACTCTTTACAACTGCCCCCAGTTTCTTCTCACTGATGGCGCAATCTTGGTTAGGTTCTACGTCCTTCTTCGTGACGTAGAAGAATTGAATTTCGAATTCTGGCAGGCCTGCTCCAATGAGTTCCTTGTAGCGATCCTTGAAAAGGCGCATGAGCTTCAGTACGCCAGGCCTATATGTCTGGTGGTATTGCCCCTCTTTGCGGCTCAAATCAAGGAGATCGTCTGCAAAGTGAGTTAATTTGTCAACTGCCACCGGGGAGAAGCCATCTCCTTCTTTGATCTGGAAGAGAAGAAGGGCGGTCTTCATAACTGTCGTTGGGTCAATTACTGACGTCGAATCCATGACAAGTTCGCGGTTAACAAAAAAATACAACGCGTCTATGCCGCCGTCTTTTGAGCCACCTACCATTCCGCTCTGGAGTTCTTCGTCTGAGTCGACCCAATCTCGTAGATAATTTTCTAAGCAGTAGTATTCGAATGCGTTGAACTCCTTAGAAAGTTCAGCTGCCCTGTTCTGTTTCCACGTGGTGAAATTTGCCTCTAGGACCAACTGCTGATTGCCACTCATGCCGCCTCCAACAAAGTGAACCTGCTACTATAAACCACATTCCTGAGCATTCCACTGGTCCGCCATTAACCATTGTTGTACACATGGGTGGATGGCGCATGCATGCTTAGCAATGAGATTCGAGGTGGCTTCTGGCTCCCACCGCTTTAAGTATGGCCAATAAAAACAGGATTTCGTGTCACCCAACCGAGCGATTGATGTACTCGTGTGGAGTGCACATCACGTTTACGGCGGCGCCCCGCGACTGAACTCATGCACCTACGCCAAACTAAGGGCCGTTAGAGAAATCCAGCAAAGAGGAGGAGAGATTTCTCTCTGCGCAGGCCGACCACTTCGCAGGAGCAAAGTGGAAAGAAAAAACGTCGGCCTGCTCCGTTCGAAATGACCTTGTGGGGTGGGGCCGACTGGTGGGGCGTTAGGAAGATGCAGCTTTCTTGCGCAGGGGCTTGGCCGAGGCTTGCGCTTCGACGGATTTGCGCACGCCTTCGACGTGCAGTTCGCCACGTTCGAGAAGATCGAGTATCTGGTTTGCGGTCAGCGTATCTTTGCCCACTGAGAAGATTATCTGGCCGTCGGCGGTTTGCATTGGGAAACCGACAGCTATCCCACGTTGCCGCAGCAAGTGGACGGCCTTCACAATGTCGTCTGTTAGTTTTGCGAAATTGCTCAGGGCAAGCTCTCTGCGTCGACATCATTGCGGAAACGGAGGAGCCAGTCCAGGGGGCAGGACGGTGTGCCCACAGGTTTTGCACAGTTTCTCCACTTTTTAGCCCGGCGTGGGCCTGTCCTGCGCTGACTGAGGAAGAGAGATTTCATCGCGCTCGTAGACAGGTCAGGAGGCAGAGAGATTTCTCACTTCGTTCGAAATGACGTGCAAAGAGAGCCGGGAAGAAAAAACGTCGGCCTGCTCCGTTCGAAATGACGGTGCGGGGTGGCTTTGCCCCCCGGTGTAAAGATCCGGCCACGCGCTAGCGCTGGCGTCTATGGCCGCGCGCCTCGGTGATAATCCGGTAGCAGATTCAGGGCATTACCTTATGCGAAATCTTGGTGGGACCGCCCCCTTTGCTGGTGAGAAGGAGGTTCGGTCGATGAGGAAAGCAGACGCAGGGCTTGCGGACAGAGTGATAGAACGAATTCTGGAACTCTCCGCGGATGCACAAATCGAGAGGCGGAAGATGGCTAAGGACACACCGGAGTTTCGGAATTTGGCCGGAGCGATAACGGCGTATGGCAAGGCGCTTGGGGTTCTCGTGGCAGCGCGAAGGGAAGAGGAGATGTACGAAATCATCCGCGAGCTGAGTTTGTCGGAGCACGTTTCAGAACGGGCGCATTGAAATGGGGAAGACGTAAAGTCGGAGTTGAGGCTCCGACCCCGAAAACAGAGGACAGAGTAGGTACGGCACGACTGAAGTCGTGCGCCTACACAAAGCGCCTACACAAAACAAATGGCAATGAAAGAGATTACTTTGCGGCGTGGCGGGCCAGGCGGGCGGCGAAGCCTAGCAAGAGGATGCGCTTTTTGGGATCCATCTTGGCGAGATTGCGCTGCAATTGGCTGAGTTCGAGGGCTTCTTTTCTGGAGTAGCCCCAGAGGCCTTTGTCGTCGTCGCTGACGAGCTTGCGGGGCTTGGGCGGTTCGTTGCCTTCGTACATGACTTTGTAGAGCGGCATGTCCAAAGCACGCGCCCACTTTTCCAAGGTTTCGACGGTCGGGACAGTGTGGCCGTTTTCGACGCGAGAGACGTAACAGCGGAGAAGGCCGGTGGCTTTCTCGATATCGCCCTGGCTGAAATCCTTTTCTTCGCGAAGCGTTTTGAGTCTTTGTCCTATTTGCATGATTAGAGACTACACCAAATTGGGGGCTAGTGGCTAGTGGTAAGAGGCGGGTGGTCTGGCTGAGTAGTAAGACGGAAACGAGGGGAGCGCGGTAGGAGAGCGGGCTAAAAAAGTTGAGGGCGCAACAAGCGATTAAGCGAGTTGCGCCCTCTAAATCGAGCCGTAAAGTTTCAGGCTTCCGTTCAATCCAGCGACGCAGAAGCCTTGCGGCTTGTTGCGCCTTCCAAACTGATGCGTACCACCTACGAGCTTTACGATTAGGGGCAGCGTCACAACAGCGGTTAAGCCGCTGCTACCTCCGCGCCACACCGCAATGCCCACGAACTTTTCGATTTAGCCCAGCGCCGCGAAAGCGGTGAAGCCCCCGCGACGTCCAAACCAAACCGCCAAGCCTCAGAAATTTCGGATTCGATCCAATGTTGCGATGGCGGTTAAGCGATCACAGGCACTGAACCAAACCTTACATTTCCGAGCATCCTTCTTCAGACTGGCGCCGCAATCGCGGTTAAGCGTTTGCGGTCACCGCTCTGACGAAGGAGTCCACGAACTTCCCGGTTCCGATCAGAATCGCGACAACGGTTAAGATATCGCGAGGTCTGAACCGAACCGTAAAGTCTGTTACGCTTCCGGTTCAATCTGGTGCGGAAGATAAACTTAGTTGTTTTCGGCGTCAATGGAAATCGGGAAAAATGTCTGTGCAAATGTGTGGATGAGTGTGGAAAAAAGAAGAGAGGGAAATAGCCCAGCTTCAAAACAAAATTGGGGCACCGGCCAGAGAGGCGAGCGAAGGATCAGTCAAGAGAATAATAGAGAAAGTGGACGCCGACGCCGGACATGCCAAGGTTACCGAGGGGCTCAACATGCGCTACGCGGCCGATGAATTTGCATTGGAGTGGCGGGAGGGAATTAATTTCCTCGGGAACTTTCAGGCGAAGCTCAAGCTTGACTCCTTCGCGAAGCTTGAGGCCGGTCGCAAAATAGGCGCCGCTCTTGGAAATGTTCATGGTCTCCGCATGATGTGGCTCAGCCGAGCTCTCCACGGCGAGCATGATCTGCAGTTGGACGCGCTTGATAAGCCGTGCCGCTGACCGGCGATCGATTTTCACTGTAGCTTTCCCGTGGCTGGGGACACACAAGAATTCAAATCCTGAGGCGGTATTCAGTTTACGGAAATTGGGCAAGGCGTCAATCAAATTGTTGAGCGGGGAGCAAGTGAGCCGGGCGCCGAGTGCAATCAGATTGCGGGCAACTTTGAGGAGGGATTCGACAGGCAGCTTGACCGCGACGCACGTGAGATCGACTTGTCATTTGATTTTGGCGATGCGGCCGGCGGTTGGATATTTTTGGAATTGGGCGGAGTCGTGACCGGGAATGACGCGGTCGGGATTTCCGCCAGCAAGCTGAATCATGCGCTCCTGATTCTTGATGTTGGCGGCGTGATAGGCTTCGGTGAAAGTGGCGCTGGCTTTGTGTTCGGCCAGGTTGCGATAGAGATAGCAATTGTCGGAAGCGAGGACGAAGGGAGGATTGCCATCGATGGCTATGTATTGAGATGAAAAGGTGTGGTGACCGCCGGTGTAAGCGCGAATGCCGGGGAAAATTTCGACGTTGTCGCCATCGACGAGGCGGAGACGGCCTTCGGTGTTGAGCTTGACGAGTTGCTGGACGTCTTCCGGATCAATGCCGCCGTGATCGCCGCCGGGCTGCCAGGCATCGTTCGTATAGTAACGATATTCCTCTTTTTGAATCCAGACCTTGGCTTTGGGAAAAAGATCGATGCCGCCGAGATGATCCCAGTGCGCGTGGCTGATGACGATGTCGGTGATTTCAACGGGTTGGACGCCGGCGAGTTTGACGGCCTCGTCGGGGCGGATGTAGCCGGTCGCTGGGAAATATTTGAGGAAAGTGTCGCGGTGATAGCCGCTGTCGAAAAGAATGTTGCGGCCGCCGCCGCGAATGAGCCAGATGACCATGGCGATTTCGATTTTTTCGCCTTTGGGAGCGCCCATGACGAGGCCGGCGACTTCATCCTGGGCGGAAGAGTAGCGAATGGCCTGAATGGAGTAGTCCGGTGTGGCGGCGTTTGCAGAAAGGGACGCGAACGCGACGATGAGTGCGGCTAGAGCGATGAGCAGGATCGATGGGAGCCAGGCCAAGCGTTTCATAGAGGTGTACTCCTCGGAGGCAGCGAGGCGACATTGTAGCGCGAGGCAGTGCGAAATGGACCGAAGAACTAGAGAGCGGTGGGCAAGCTGGATTTCGAATTTTCAGGCAATACCAATGTGGATTTGAGAGCGCCTGCCTAACGAGAAAAAATAACGGAGCAAATATGATTAGCGAGGCTGGCGGGAAGAGCGGACGAAATCGCGCAGCACAGTGACGTTCGGACCATAGGCGCCGATGCGGCCTGCGTCCACGGGAAGGCCGAGTCGCTCGGCGAGATCGAGATCGACGCCGGCATCATCGAGTTCAGACAAACTGAAACCTTGGGCGGGCAACACGCGGTTCAAACCGGTGGGATACACTGGCCGGGGCGGGCGGTGACGCTGCCAGGGCCGGCGCGCCAGTTCATAAAATTGCTGCCAATCGCGTTTGTGCCACGTGGTCATCGTTCTCTTTGCTTCGTCCTCTTCATCCGCTTGGATGCACGGAGCGGACAGAAGGTTCTTCTCGAGTTCGTCAGGCATCGCTCGTCCCACCGTGGGCGGCGAAAATGGGCAATCCCTCCAAAGAGGGGCGGGCCGCCAGGCGCTCAACATACAGCACATTCGGCCGCGTGCGACATTTTCGTTGCCTATTGTTTCAAACACGTTACGGGGCGATTTGTTTCGGTCGCCGCGCTCGATGGCGCAAGGACGGATGTTCTGTCGCCAACGGGGTTGGGGACGTCCGTTAGGCGCCGGGATACTATCCGCAATGGCCAATGATTGCCAGTCTGAACTCGGACTGGTCTGCCGCCATCCCTCGGGGGTAAAAGCAAGCACCGCGTGCCCCCCGCGGGCCGTGAGGCTGGTCGCTGTCCCTGCCTTCGGCAAGCAGCTAATCTGTTAGACGAATTTCAGCGCTGAATGTTGCAGCAAAAGCGGAGGCGATAGAAACAGACGTATCACAGGAGATTTTTCAGGAGGGTTTCCAGCGGCGTCCCGAGGGATTGGGACGCCGCCCTAGGATCTTGAAAGATAGCTTACCAACGATTACCGCGGTCTCCACGGTCTCCGCCGCGACCTCCCCCGCCGCCGTGGCCGCCTCGGCCACCACCGCCACCCCCACCACCATGGCCGCCGCGGCCGCCGCCATAACCACCACCGCCTGCGCCGCGTCCACCGCCCCCGCTGCCGCGCTCAGCCTGCGGCCGGGCTTCATTGACTACGAGGTTCCGGCCGCCGAAATTTTGGCCGTTCAGCGAGTTGACCGCGCGGTCGGCGTCTTCGTCACTCTGCACTTCCGCGAAGGCAAAGCCGCGGGATTGTCCCGTGAAGCGATCACGAATGAGATTGACACCGGAGGGAGTTACGCCAACCTGTGCGAACCATTCCTGCAGCTGCTCTTCCGTCGCGGAAAACGGAAGATTGCCGATGTAGAGCTTCTTCACCTGCCACTCCTTCTGCCCGGAACCCAAGTAAGAGTCGCGGAGCGCGCTGAAGGACAGCTACCGTTCACGGGCAGTCGGGAAAGCCGAGCCACCGCGGGGAGAGACCGGCACTTCAGCGGTCAGAGGCATGGTCTCGAAAATTAACTGGTTTTGCAACCGGAAAGAGACTGACGCGCCAGCCCAACACCCGCCAAACTCCGTTCTTCTGGAGCGGTTCTTTGGCTCCTCCAATGCTCCATCCCGTAGCGGTTGAGCCACCTGCGGTAAGCGAATAGTGGTAGGATGCCGCCAAATTGGCTCGGAAGAGGACGATTTATGCGCGGCACCATGATGGATTTTCCGCTGACGCTCCCTGCGATTCTGGAGCGTTCCGGGAAGCTGTTCCACCGCGTGGAAATCGTCTCCCGCAGACCAGACTGCTCCATCCAGCGGACGACTTACGGCGCTTTCTACCGACGCGCGCGGCGCTTTGCCGATGCGATGACCAAACTCGGCTTGCGACCGGGCGATCGCGTCGCTTCCATGATGTGGAATCATTCCGGCCATCTCGAAGCGTTCTTCGGAGTACCGTGCGCGGGGGGAATCCTTCACACGCTGAACTTGCGCCTGCACCCGCACGAGCTCGCGACCATCATTAATCACGCAGAGGACCGGTTCCTGGTTATTGATGACGTATTGCTGCCGGCTTTTGAAAAATTCCGCGCCAGCGTGTCCTTCGAACGTGTCATCGTGGTCCCGTACGGCGGGGGAAGCATCCCGGACGGCTTTTTGAACTACGAGGAACTGCTTGCGGGAGCGAGCGACGATTTCCGCTACCCGGCGATCGACGAAAACGACGGCGCGGCCATGTGTTTCACTTCAGGTACCACGGGTAATTCGAAAGGCGTGGTCTACTCCCATCGCGCACTGGTATTGCACACGTTTGCTGAGATGTGCGTGGACTCCTTCGCGATCGGCCATCACGACACCGTCCTCCCCGTGGCACCGATGTTTCACGCGAATGCCTGGGGCTTGCCCTACTCCTGCGCGATGGCGGGGGCTCGGCTCATTCTTCCGGGGCCTAATGTCGATCCGGAAAGTGTTCTTGGCCTGATCGCAGAGGAGCGCGTCACTATCGCTTGCGGCGTGCCCACGGTTTGGCTGGGCGTGCTCGCCGCTCTCGAAAAAGCTCCCGACCGCTGGAAATTCTCGTGGCCCGTTCGCATAGTGATCGGCGGCTCCGCCCCGCCGGAGCGCCTCATGCGGGCCCTCGACAAACACAATCTCCACATCCTTCACCTCTGGGGGATGACGGAAACCACGCCTCTCGCTACCGTCGGCAAACTTAAACGCCACATGAGCGAGTGGACGCTCGACCAACAGTACGAAGCCCGCACTAAACAAGGCTGGCCCACACCGTTTATCGAATTGCGGGTCATGCGCCCGGAAGGGCTTGAGGGCAAATCCGTGGAAGCTCCACGCGATGGCGATACGCCTGGCGAACTCGAAGTGCGCGGACCCTGGGTGGCGGCCAGCTATTACAAATCGCCGGACCAGGCTCATCGGTGGACGGAGGATGGGTGGTTCAAGACCGGCGACATAGCCACGATGGACGACGAAGGATTTATCAAGATTGTCGATCGCGCCAAAGACCTGGTGAAGTCCGGCGGCGAATGGATCAGCTCCGTGGATATCGAAAATACTTTGATGGGGCATCCCGCGGTCAAAGAAGCCGCGGTCGTCGGAGTTCCGCACCCCAAGTGGCAGGAGCGCCCGGTCGCGGCGGTGGTCCTGAAGGATGGAGCCCAGGCTACGCCTGAGGAGTTACGCACTTACCTGGCACAGTTTTTCGCGAAGTGGCAGCTTCCGGACGCGTTCGTCTTCTTAGAAGCCTTGCCACGCACATCGGTAGGCAAATTCAAAAAAATCGCCCTGCGCGAACAATTCGCCAAATGGAAATGGGAACAGTAGGATCATTTCCTTCGCAGCTGCCCTCGTGCACTACGGGGCCACGCCATCGAACACGACGCGGAACGCGTAGGCGTACTTACCCGAACCTTTCGCCGGAAGTTGAATGCGCAGGCCGTCGGGTTGTTGCTGGAACGAAAGCGGTGTGTCAGAACCGAGCAACACAACCGAACCGATTTTCTGGCCCTTCATCGCGATGCTCCCGAGCGAATGGATGACGGCTTGGCCGGTGGTGGGCCAGCCAAGTTCGATGGCGAAGAGCGAGGTGCCTTTGGTGGTGAAGCGAAAATCTTCGGCAGTGTAAGCCGCAGTGTCCGTATCGTGGAACGAGCCAGCAGTTACTTTCGTCGGCCCCTCGCCGTAAAGCTTCCACGGACGCGTGCCGTAAATCGCTTCTCCGTTGATTTGCAGCCACGAACCTACATCACGCAATACGGCCTGTACTTCTTCCGGAATCGTGCCATCCGAACGCGGGCCGATGTTTAAAAGCAGATTCCCATTCTTACTGACGATATCGATGAGCTGATGAACGATGAACTGCGGGGATTTGAAGGTGTCATTCTTGATGTAGCCCCAGGACTTGTTGCTCACTGACGTGTCGGTTTGCCAGTAGAGCGGACGGATGTTGCCGAGCTGCCCGCGTTCCATATCCAGGACCGCGCTGTGTTCCTGCATCGCAAAGTCCTTGTAATTGATGACACCCGCGTGGCCGCTGAATTTGATGGTGCAGTTGTAATAGAACGCAGCGAAACGCGACAGGTCTTCTCGCACCGAAGGCTGCCCGATCCACCAGTCGAAGTACATGACGTCGGGATGGTATTTCTCGACGATCTCCGTCGCTCGAGCCAGCCAATCCGCCGTCCAAGCGGACGAGACGAAGGTGAAATCGTTGGACAAAGGGGTGCCATCTTTGTTTTCGAGCCAGTTGTGAGCGGGCCCGTAAAAAGCCGCGTATTGCGGATCATTGATGTCGGAAGCGATGCTCCGCCCGACGCCTAGAAAGAAATTATGCTCGACGCGGTGAGACGACGCGCCAAAGTGAAGACCCTCCGCCCGTACCGCCTTTGCCAGCTCGCCGATAACGTCGCGGTGCGGGCCCATTTTCGCCGCCGTCCAGTCGCTCAGTCCGCTGTCGTACATCGCGAAGCCATCATGATGTTCCGCCACCGGCACCACATATTTTGCGCCAGCTTGCTTGAAGAGCTGCGCCCAGGCAGCGGGGTCAAAGTGCTCGGCCTTGAACATCGGAATGAAATCCTTGTAGCCGAATTTGTCAAGCGGGCCGTATGTGGCCAGGTGGTGTTTGTTTTCTTCGGATCCCGCTCGGTACATGTTTCGCGGGTACCACTCGTTGCCGAACGCGGGAACCGAGTAGACGCCCCAATGGATGAAGATGCCGAATTTTGCGTCCTTATACCACTCGGGCGCCTGGTACTTTTGGAGGGATTCCCAGTCCGGCTTGAATGGACCGTTGTGATCCTCGCGATTCACTTCCATCAGGAGTTCTGCGCGGTGCGCATGATACTTCGCACCGGCGCGCTGCCAAACTTGATCGATCTCGGATGGATCTTGATAAGCCGTCGGCGCGCTGGAAGAGACTGCGGCCTGCGAATACACGGACGAGGGAACAACGGCAAGAATTCCGCAGCATAAACCCAAAGCGATAGCCCAACGCATCGAGGCTGCATCCTTCAGCGAGAACATGTGTGTTCGTCCTTTCACGAATAATGCAATTAGATCGATGAACCTAGTCCAAGTGACGATTTCAATCCAAACTGGCCAGGGTCTTCTTGATCCGCGATGGATCATCGCTCCAGCTACGAAGTGCTTCCGGCGGGAGGCAACGATTGACCGGTTCCCATCTGCGGCGCAACATCTGGGCCGGTTAGGTTCGATAGGAAGCGTTGATGCGGACATATTCCGCCGTGAGGTCGCACGTCCAGTAGCGCGCGCTGGCGGTGCCTGCGTGCAGATGCAGGACAATCGGAACGTGTTCCGCGAGCAGGCGATTGCTGGCGGCCCGTTCGTTGAAATCCACTGGATTGCCTCGGCGCAGAACGGGAATGCCAGCCATCTTGATATCGACGCGGGCGGGATCGAACGCCACGCCGGAGCGGCCGGCCGCCGCGAAAACGCGGCCCCAGTTGGGATCGCCGCCGGCAAACGCGGTCTTGACCAGCGGCGAGGTTGCGATCGTTTCCGCGATGCGGCGCGCAGCCGCTTCGGTTTTCGCGCCGCGAACTTCGATTTCGATCACGCGCTGCGCGCCTTCTCCGTCGGCGACGATCTGCAGCGCGAGCGACTGGCAAACGTCCTCTAGCACCTTCGCGAAGGCGCGATGCGCCGAGCTCCCGGCGCGAATCGCGGGCGCTCCCGCAGCGCCGTTGGCGAAGACCAGCAGGGTGTCATTCGTCGAAGAGTCGCCATCGATGCTGATGGAGTTAAAGGTGCGCGAGCAAACGTCGCGCAAAGTTTTTTGCAAAAGCGACGGGGCGATGGCGGCATCCGTCACGACGAAGGCGAGCGTGGTCGCCAGGTTAGGATGAATCATGCC